>Ga0187860_1002856_pt1 | contig 13941 bp, 14 predicted proteins | sample June2016WEW_10_4_FD_132981 | JGI IMG/M metagenome (GOLD analysis project Ga0187860, IMG submission 132981) | Peatland microbial communities from SPRUCE experiment site at the Marcell Experimental Forest, Minnesota, USA - June2016WEW_10_40 | ecosystem: Environmental > Terrestrial > Soil >... | reverse complement strand
CTGAAAAAACCAAAGACCTGGTGCGTGCTGCCGTGCGGCGGGTGGCACTCCACAAGCCACTGCAGAAGAGGAAGGTTCCCATTAATCCCAATGCCCTGGTCGTGGGTGGGGGGATTTCCGGAATCCATGCGGCCTTGACGCTTGCCGAAGCCGGCAAGCAGGTTTACCTGATCGAACGTGAGCCGACGATCGGCGGCCACATGGCGATGTTCGACAAAACATTTCCCACACTGGACTGTGCTGCCTGCATTCTCACACCGAAAATGACGACGGTGGGCTCGCACCCCAATATCAAGCTGTGGACTTATTCGGAAGTCGTCCAGGTAGACGGCTACGTCGGCAATTACAAGGTCAAAGTCAAACACAAACCGCGCTACATCAATGAAGAATTGTGCATTGGCTGTCAAGAGTGCATCACGGCCTGTCTGTACAAAGAAGGGAAGTTTCCAGATGAATTCAATCTCGGGTTGAGCAAGCGCAAGCCGGTTTACCTGCCATTCCCGCAAGCCGTGCCGCAAAAGGTGGTTATCGACCCGGAGACCTGTATCGAATTCAAGACAGGCAAGTGCAAAAAAACCTGCATAGAAGCCTGCGGTGAACGCCTTGCTATCGACTTCAAACAGAAGGAAAGCTTCGAAGAGATTGAGGTTGGAACCATTATTCTAGCTACGGGGTTCAAGACCTTCGATCCCGCCCGCAATCCGCATTATGGCTATGGGCGTTACCCAAACGTATACACCTCGCTGGAAATGGAGCGCCTGGTCAATGCCGCTGGTCCGACCGCAGGGGAGATCGTCCTTCGTGACGGCAAGCGGCCCAAGTCGGTGGGCATCATCCATTGCGTCGGATCGCGCGATGTCAACACCAATCGCTGGTGTTCCAAAGTCTGCTGCATGTACTCCCTCAAGCTGGCGCACTTGATCAAAGAACGCACTGGGGCCGAAGTTTTCAATTTTTACATTGACATGCGAACGCCCGGCAAAGGCTACGAAGAGTTCTACGACCGCCTGCTAGACGAGGGGGTGCATTTTATTCGCGGCCGGGTCGCCGAGATCAGCGACTGGGCAGTCCATCCGTCCGAAGAGGGCAAACTAGTGATCCGCGCCGAAGACACCCTGGCTGCCTTCGTCCGCCGCATTCCCGTGGACATGGTAGTCCTCTCGGTTGGATTGGAGCCCCAAGCTGATGCCCAGGAAGTCCGTCGGATGTTCAACATCAGTTGCTCAACCGAGGGCTGGTTCCTCGAGCGCCATCCCAAGTTGGCGCCGGTCAGCACCTTCACCGAGGGCGTCTACATTGCGGGCGCTTGTCAAGGTCCGAAGGACATTCCGGAGTCGGTCGCCCAGGCGGGAGCTGCCGCTGCTGAAGCCATGGTACTGATTGACTCCCAGTTTGTGGAACTTGAACCTTACACCGCGTTTGTGATGGAAGAAGAGTGCTCCGGCTGTAAGAGCTGTATTCCACTTTGTCCTTATCACGCGATCTCGTATCTCGCGGACAAGAAGAAGGCAAGCATTAACGAGGTGCTCTGCAAAGGTTGCGGCACCTGTGTAGCTGGCTGTCCGTCGGGAACCATTCAGCAGAATTTCTTCGAGGACCAGGAGATTTTCGAAGAGATCGAGGGGGTGCTGGCCTATGCTTAACCGCCCAACCACCGAGAAGCTTCCCGGGCAGGATTTCGAGCCGCGTATCGTCGCGTTCTTCTGCAACTGGTGCACGTATCTTGCCGCCGATTTGGCAGGCACTTCGCGCATGAAGTATGCGCCCAACGCGCGTGTAGTGCGCGTAATGTGCTCGGGCAGAGTTGATCCTCAATTCGTGCTGGATGCTTTTGCCCGCGGCGCGGACGGAGTGCTGATCGGCGGCTGCCACCCCGGCGACTGTCACTACCAAGAAGGCAACTACAAGATGCTCCGCCGCTTTCGCCTGTTGAAACGCATGCTGCATGAGATGGGCATCGAGGACGAGCGATTCCGGCTGGAGTGGATCTCCGCCGCGGAGGGCGAGCGCGTCCGTACCGTGATCAACGACATGGTGGAGAAAATCCGCGCGCTCGGGCCGCTGGATCTCAGTCCCCAGCAAGAGGTCTTCGCCGAGGAGGTGCCGGTCTAATGCCGGAAAAACATAAAGTTGCGTTCTACTGGTGCGCATCCTGCGGTGGTTGTGAGGAGGCGGTCCTTGATCTTGCGGAAGCCGTTCTCGACGTGGTCGCAGCGGTGGACATCGTTTTCTGGCCTGTGGCCATGGACTTCAAGCGCAAGGATGTCGAAGCCATGCCCGACGCGTCCATCTGGGCCACATTCTTGAATGGCGCTATTCGCAGCACTGAGCAGGAAGAGATGGCCCATCTCCTCCGAAAAAAGTCTCAGGTAATGATTGCGATGGGATCCTGCTCGCACCTGGGAGGAGTCCCCGGTCTCGCGAATCTATTTGAGCGCGAAAGCATTCTGGATGCGGTTTATTTCGCATCACCGAGCACTGTGAACGAGCAGAAAACTCAGCCGCAGATCCGCTACAAAGAGAATTCCCATACCGTCGAACTGCCGGGGCTTTACTCGACGGTGCGGGCACTGGATCAGGTGGTCGACGTGGACTATTACATTCCCGGGTGCCCACCAACAGCCGGAATGTTTCAAAGCGCACTGCAGACTCTGCTGGGCGAGCAATTGCCCGCGAAGGGAACGGTACTCGCTCCAGACTGCGCGCTTTGCGACGAATGTCCGCGAAAGGATACGAAACCGGAGACCTTAACTATCACAGAATTCAAGCGCCCGCCATACGTGCTGATCGACGAAGAGAAATGCCTGCTGGCACAGGGTGTGATCTGCATGGGCCCCGCGACTCGTGGCGGCTGTGAAGCCGTCTGTGTCCGCGGCAACATGCCGTGTTCCGGTTGCTGCGGGCCCACCAGCCGAGTCCGGGACCAAGGCGCCAAAGCTCTGTGTTCGCTGGCGTCGTTGATCGACAGCAAGGATGAGGCTGAAATCGACCGTGTAGTGCAGACCATTCCCGACCCGGTCGGAACCTTCTACCGCTATGGTCTGCCTTCGTCTCTGCTAAGGCGGAAACATTTCGGCAGTGCGGCAGTGCCGGAAACCCCGGCTTCCAAAATGAGGTAGCACATGCCTAGCGAACAACAAGTAACGATTGAGGACACAGCGAAGGGAAACAGTCAACCGTCCCGGCGGCACATCACCATCGATCCCATCACCCGCTTAGAAGGTCACGGCAGAATCGAAATCTTTTTGGACGAAGCCGGTCAAGTGGAACGCGCTTTCTTCCAAGTGCCCGAATTGCGCGGCTTCGAGAAATTCGTGCAGGGACGGCCGGTGGAGGAAATGCCGCAGATCACTTCCCGCATCTGCGGCGTTTGCCCGACTGCGCACCACATGGCGGCGACCAAGGCTCTCGATCATCTTTATAAGGTCGAACCTCCTCCCGCCGCAAAGAAGATTCGCGAGCTTATCTACAGCACCTTCGTCACCGAAGATCACGCGCTTCACTTCTATTTTCTGGGTGGGCCGGACTTCATCGTCGGACCAGAAGCCCCGGCGGCAGAGCGCAACGTTCTGGGCGTGATCGCAAAGGTAGGCGTCGAGACCGGCAAGAAAGTCATTGCCATGCGTCGCCGTCTCCGCGACCTGATCGCGCTTGCAGGTGGAAAAGCTGCACACCCCGTGTTCGGTTTGCCCGGCGGTGTCGCCAAGCATTTCACGCCTGATATGCAGAAGCAGTTTCAAGAGGTCGCCGGCGATGCCGTGGAGTTTGGTAAATTCACTTTGCAGATCTTTGAGGACGTTGTTCTCAAGAATAGCGACTACGTTCGCCTGGTACTTTCCGATGCCTATACCCACCGCACGTACTACATGGGGATGGTCGATGATAAGAACCGGGTGAACTTCTATGATGGTTTGATCCGTGTAGTCTCGCCTGAGGGTAAAGAGTGGAAGAAATTTTCCGCGGACCAGTACCTAGAAAATGTTGCTGAGCATGTCGAACCGTGGAGCTACATGAAATTCTGCTACCTAAAGCCCGTTGGCTGGAAGGGCTTTAAGGAAGGCGCAGACAGCGGAATCTACAGCGTCGCCCCGCTCGCACGTCTGAATGCCAGCGAAGGCATGGCAACTCCGTTCGCTCAGCAAGCCTACGAGAAGTTCTTCACAACTCTTGGCGGCAAGCCAGTTCACCAGACACTGGCCAATCATTGGGCGAGGGTCATCGAACTGCTCTATGCCGCCGAGCGCATGAAGGAACTCGCCTCTGATCCTGAGTTGATTGATCCCCACGTGCGCACGCTGCCCACCGAGAAGCCACACGAGGGTATTGGCGTAGTAGAAGCCCCGCGCGGGACGCTCATCCATCATTACCAGACCGACGAGAATGGGATTGTTGAGAAAGCCAACCTCATCGTGGCGACGCAAAACAATGCCGCCCGCATTGCGATGAGCGTTGAAAAGGCCGCCAAATCGCTTATTTCCGGTAGCAACATTCCCGAAGGTGTACTCAATAAAGTCGAGATGGCATTTCGCGCCTACGATCCATGTAACGGGTGCGCCACGCACTCATTGCCCGGAAGCATGCCCCTCGTGATTTGGGTTCGTGATCGCAACGGCAACCCGTTGGCCACGTTACGCCGTGACTTCGACGGGAGCGTGCATCGTGACTAGCAGCACCAACGCGCCGCTCGGAAGCTCGGCCGCACGCGCACCTACCGCGAGAGTCCTCTGCCTGGGCAATGACATACTGGCCGACGACGCGATGGGATTTTTTGTTGCCGATTCTCTTCGAGAACTTGCCTTCCCTGAGATCGACATTGTCAGCAGCGCCGAGAGCGGTTTTTATCTCCTCGACTATATTCTCGACGTTCACACTCTAGTGGTAATCGACACGGTGAAAACCGGTCTCGCTCCGCCTGGCACTATTTATCAACTTCGTCCTGACGAAATGCAGGTCGTGACCGGCGGATCACCTCACTATATTGGCCTATCAGAGACTCTTGCACTCGCCCGGCGTTTGAACCTCCCTGTGGCAAACAACGTGCTCATATTTGCCGTGGAGTGTTCTGACTGCCTGACCGTCGGGGGAGAAATGTCTCCCGCCGTCCGAGCCGCCATACCGCCGCTGTTGGGCGAGTTGCGCCGTCTATTGGCCACGAACTGTGTCAGCCGGCCACCGCCTGTGAGCGAGTTGAAAACGTGTCCGTGCCACAAGTCATTCGCAATCAGGGCTATCGGCGTCCGGCCAACTTGAAAGCACTGAATGCGTCAATTCTGATCTCGTTCCAGAACAGGAAGAAGCCCCACTCCTGTTGACGAAATTAGCAGCAATCAAGGGGCCAGCGCGTATACTCACTAGGATACTAGCGGGAACGACCCCGTCTAGAGTTTCCTCTAACTGCCGTTCGGAATTGGGAAAGGGCTCCACTCGTAACGCTGTTCTACAGCGAGGAGGCAGCCATGAAAAAGCACTCTCGAGACTTGGGGCTTTGGCCGACCGTCCTGGTGATGCTGCTTACAGTTGGGACCGGCGCAGCACTTTGGACGATGCTCTCACACTCATACCGGCCGGTGCCGCGCCTGTGCTTCGCGCTGAATGTCTGTTGCGGAAGCGCAATTGCTGCAGGTGCCATGACACTGGCGTTGGGGGCACACCTTTTCGAGCGGTTGCAGGCGCGCCCGCTGGTGCCTGCGCTGCTTCTGCTTGGTTCCAGCGGAGCGGTCGTGGCAATTCTGGGCGAGCTCTGCGCCCATACGGAAGCGGCAAATGTTTGGAGCATATTCACGGGGCACTGGAGCATCCACTCGGCGCTCGCTGGCGGATTATGGACCCTGCTGATCTATTTTGTGTCTGCTGTGGCCGAGTTTGCGCCAGGGAAGCAATGGAGCAGGCATCTTGCGTATCCGACGCTGCTGAAAACAGTGCAGATTGCAACGATCGCAGCTACAGCGGCGCTTGCCAATTTTCACTACTTCACGATTTCTATGACATCGGCGGAGACAAGTCGGCTCTCGCCCCTGTGGGCGACAGAATTAACCGACTTGCCGGTTTTTAGCGCATCTTTGTGCGCGGCTTTGGCGGCGCTTCTCTTTGCATCGATTCGGGCCTATGCCGCCTGGGGCCGCACGTTTGCGCCGAAACTCCTTGAACGGATCAGGGTGGCACTGATCATGTTCCTGATCTTCTCCTTGGGACTGCGCGGCAGCAGTTTGACGGCAGAGGCGCTAGCTCAGATGTCACACAGTTTCTATCTGTTCGCGCTTTTGTTTGTTGAGGTTGGAGTGCTGGTCGCATCCCTGGTTTTTCTGTGTCCTGGTCTCGGTGACAACTCTCCAGCAAATCTTTATGAGGGATCGGCAGCCGTTCTCATCTGGGTTGTGGCGAGTCGAGTGAACATCACAATTACTGCCGCGCCCGACTTCGGTCCAGGCTATGTTCCCCAGTGGACAGACATGCTACTCGCCTTCAGCATTCTTGCCATCGGGGTTGCCGGGTTCGCTGTCATCTCGTCATACCTGGCCGTGTTCCCGGAGGTGAGGGAAGAATCGATCGTTTGAACCCAGGCTCGCACCTACTCCTTAACAACGATCATAGCGGCGAAAAAAACGTCGCCAGGATGCAGGCCGGGGAGAGTTCTCGGAAAGGGCCATGAACACGGCTGTCTATGTTTGGCCAGGTCAACTCGCCTTCCGCGTGTAATTCATGCACCCGCGTACGGCAGCGGCTTCATTCAAACCGCGTTCTGGGAAGTGAAAAACGTGGTTACGGGTGGGTGGGTCGCCCTCCTGGAATCGTGGAGACCCTGCTCGAAACCGAAGCTGAGCACAGGGGTGCCCAATACTTCGGATTGAACACTGCGCTTACTGCCAGGTGGGCCAAGAAAGACCAAAGCTGCGATATGCAACTTCATGCCCCAGCGGCTCCAGCCTTCTCGCCAACCAACTACGCAAGTCTTCATCGTCGTCCACCGCCAGGACTATTATTCTTGAAAAACTTCCTTGAAAAACTCGTTGAGTTCGTCCGCAATCTGATTCGCGAACAGCAACATGGGGCAGCGGGGGTTAATGCACTGCATGTTCGGCTAAATAATGCTTTCGACCTGAGACAATTAGTTGTACCGCGTTTTCTCGGCACGCGTCAGCCGGGGCGTTTCAACTCTATAGGGTTGGCGTGTGGATCTTTGTGGTACGGCTCCCGGCGCCCCAAAGTACCGGGCTTTCATGGTGAGCTGGTGGTGTCTGTAACTGTACGGTGTGCGGCACTCAATAAGTCCGCGTTTCATTTTAGGTCAGAAGTTTGCAAAAACGCCGTCAAGGCAACGAAACCCCACCGTTAGGTGTAAAGGGCCGCCCAGCGTTAGTGGGTCAGAACAGGGGTTAGGAGTGCGTAGTAAGGGCATCCGGCGCTGAATGTCGGGCCCTTCATAGGCGACCCCGCCGCCATTAAGCGCGGGATTTATGCAAGGGAGAGCTATGCCCGTTAGCCGCTCCCTGCAAGCGTTCCCTGCACGCTAAAGTAGGCCCATATTGAAGGTAGGATAATTTTGTCCGGGCCTTCAGCGCATCCCGCGCGCCAAAGCGGTTGACCATATCGCTGGCGGAAAAAGTCTGTCCGGTTAATCCGGCGCGGCCTGAGTTTACCGGCCACACCCTGCGAAGTGGGTCATGCTGCACAAGGTAGGTTGCGGCGTGTTTCGTTTAGGGCAATTTTGTTGAAAGTCTCTCTCTCAAGTTAAACCAACACACATTAGCAATTACCGAACCCGCACATTGATGCGGGTTTTTTATTGGAGCAAAACGTGACCAAGCTGCTGACCGTCAAGCAATTTGCAGAAGCGCTCGGCTTGAAGCCGGCGACGATTCGAATGCGCGTATGGCGCAGAGAAGTGGAATTTGTGCGCGTCGGCCGGGCGATCAGGTTTCGCCCTGAGACCGTGCAGAGAATAATCGACGAGGGGACAGTTCGGGCAGTGGAGAGCAAGTAACGTGACGCGGAGAGTTGGCGGTTCTGCCCTCGTCGCGCGCCCCGGAGATGAATTGTTGGACGGGCGGCCTCATGCGTCGAGCTTTGTCTCGCGAAGAATGACCACAGAAGAAACCTTCCTGCTGCTGTAGGCCAATGACAACCGATGCACGCGGATGACTGCTTTGCTCTGAGCATGTAAGGCAGGCGCCAAAGTGAAGAAATCACGACAGATCTTTAGATATTCAACCCAACGCGCCCTTGTAAACCCTTACCGTGCGCAATGTTGCAGGTCGCTGTCCGCGAACTGTCCGCGTGGCTGATTCAGTATCGCGGACTCTGGCCAGCTGCAGGTGACCGTGAGTGAGGACGAGGGTTTCGACGCGGTGAACTTCGTGGCCGAGTGCCCGGCCGTTGATCAGCGGTTTCCTAAATATCCAGAATGACGCTACGTGACGTAACCTCAATCACTTACCAGCACATTCTCACACAAAAAAGCATGCAATGTGACCTGAGTAGTCAATTGCAGGACACCATAACGGACACTGGATTCAGCCGACCGGCTACACATCGATTCAAAGGCAAGACTCCCGAGTTTCTTCGGCCAAGTGCCAGGATCGGCGACAATTGAGCGCCGGTCTCGGTGTCCAGGACCGGGACTGCGCGGTTGGGAACGTCAACGAGCCAGGCCACTGCTGACCTCGCGTTGCCGGTGATTCCTCGCCGTCCCTATCCGCCGCGATAACCCCGAGATCGAAGCTGGTAAGGAAAAGATCAAGTACATCTCTGCTTATGGTGACCGCCGGCATTTGTTCTTTGCACCTGATGCTGCTGTGAAACTGCGAGATTCGGCGACGGCCGTTGTCCTCGTCGAAAGCGAGAAGGCATCTCTGGCACTTACAGACTACGCCCGGCGTGCTGGTACAAATCTGGTGGCCGTTGCAATGGGCGGTTGCTGGGGCTGGAGGGGCAGAATTGGCAAGGCGACGAACGCACGCGGCGTTACGGTAGACGAGCGCGGACCGCTTCCAGATCTTGATTGCGTCAACGGTCACAAGACTTTTGTATTAATGGACTCGAACGTCGCAACAAACGCCCACGTACAGCAAGCTAGAGCCGCACTGATCCGCGAGTTGGTAAGGCGCGATTGTCAGGCTATGGTCTGTGATCTTCCGATCATGGATGGCGTCAACGGTCCGGATGACTACATTGCCGTGTGCGGCGACTCGGCAATGACAGAGGTTTTTTCAAATGCTACAACCGTCGGTGACGGGAACTGGCGGGCATTGTTTCACACTTACGAAGAATTCCTAAATGCACCGCCGCTGCGATTCGCTATCAATGGTTTTCTACAGGAAGCAGGCATCACGTTAATCGGCGGCCTTTCCGGACATGGGAAGACGCTGGTGATGCTGTCCATGGTGCGGGCCTTGTTGGAACAGACACCGTTATTCCAGTACAACCTGTTTCAAGTGCCGCGTCCGGCTGAACGTGTTCTCTACCTGGTTCCAGAGTCGGCTATAGGTCCGTTCTATGCGCGAATCAAGATGTTCCAACTGGACGAGCACCTTCAAAATGACCGCCTATTAGTTCAAACGTTATCGTCCAAGGAGCAGGTCTCTCTCATTGATCCGCGAATTCTGAAAGCCGCGGAGGGCGCGGACATCTTTCTCGACACTGCCGTCCGCTTTATGGATGGGGCAGAAGATGCCGAGGACTCCAAGGTATTTGCCAACAAACTTTTTAGGTTATTGGCGGTGGGAGCTAGGACGATTACCGGGGCACACCATTCACCCAAGAACTTCGAGAGTCAAGACTATATGACACTGGAAAACATTTTGCGTGGCTCGGGCGATCTCGGGGCGATGCTTTGCACGGCTTGGGGCTTGCGACAGATCGATGCGGAAACGAATCAAGTGTACGTGCAAAATGTCAAGCCGCGCGACTTCCAACCTTGCCCACAATTCGTGATCGAGGGACGTCCACACCTGGACGAAATCGGGCATTTCAAGGTGATCGAGCCACCAGGTACGGCAGGAGAGATGCGGGACTACTTGCGCAACAAGGGCGGCGCTCCGGCCACGCCGAACAAGGGCGAGAAGTTGCAGCGAGTGCTGGAGATGCACGCCCAGGGCGCGAGCTTACAGGTTATTGCGAAGGCCATCGGCATATCGAAGAGTGGGGTGCGCAAATGGTTGAAGGAACACAAGGAAGCGTGCACTAACCGTGCACCTGCTGTGCACGGCGAAAAAAGCAGCACCCCGGACGGGGAAAACAACACCAAAGGTGTTTTCCTCGGTCTGGGGAGTCGTGCACTAATTCCACACCCTTAGGGTTAGTGCACGGTGCACGGCCGGCAGAGGTGGAACTATGACCGCACAGGAGTGTTGGCCGCCGCGCTCGAGTCGAGGCCGGCGGGTCTATCCGGTTGCGGAGGACGGCAAAGCCGTGGCCGTGAATGTGTCGGATCACCTGATTGAGCGCCTGAGATATTTCGGAAAAGTTTCTGCTGGACGCCTGAAGGAAGTGGTTGAATCTTTGGCGTAGAAACAGCAGATGTCCGATGAATGTCCCAAATGGGCGGAGTGGCAAAGCAACACGTGAGTGTGACAGGGACGCCCCTTGAGAAACGAACTCCAATCCGCTTTACTGGCCGTGCGAGAGTTGCCCGTGGAAGAGTTGCCGCGTCTGATGGGCGAATTAGAAGAAATCCGCTGCACGGCGATGGCGCGGTTGGCGACGCCTGCGCCCGCTCAACCTCAATCCGATGAACTGCTGAGTGCAGCAGAAGCGGCGCGCCGTCTTGGAATCTCCCAAGATTACCTTTACCGCCATCACCAAACTTTCCCATTTACGCGCCGCGTCGAACGAAAGCTGTTGTTTTCCGCTTTGGGAATCGGAAAGTACATAAAACAGCAAAGCCCTCTTGACAGCAAAACGGCAAAGACATATCTTTAGTTTGTCGGAACCGCCGACCGGAGAATAAAGGGATGCCGACAAAGCAGACTGACGCGGACCCAATCATCAAAACAACATTGCGAATACCAGAGTCGCTGCTGAAAAGAGCGAAGATTCGCGGAATCCAAGATGGCCAGCCGTTACAAGAAGTGATTGTCACCGCCCTTGAGCAGTATCTAAAGCAGAAGGGAGGCCGGTGATGAAAAGCAGAGGAGCCGGTCGCATCTTCTCCCGCAAGGGTAGCGCGCTTTTGTGGTGCGCCTACTATCTCCGCGGCAAAGAGTTCCGCGAGAGCACGGGCGAGACTGACACCAACAAAGCGGAGAAGTTCTTAAAGCGGCGCCTCAAAGAAGTGGGAGCGGATCAAATAGGCGCCAAGTCATTTGTCGGGCCACAACAGGAGCGCATCAAGGTCTCGGAACTGCTGGACGCGCTAGAAGCGGACTACAAGTTGCGCGGGAAATCCAGTCCTCAGAATGTCAGCAATCTTAAGCGCGCGCGTCTTGACTTTGGATTGCAGCGAGCGTGCAGCCTGACGGCGGAACAAGTTGACTCTTACATAGAGAGAAGACTGCAGGAAGGTTTGGCGCCCGCATCCATTAACCGGGTGACGCAAGTGCTCTCTCAGGCCTACAAGCTGGCAATCGAGCGAAAGCACCTATCGAGTGCTCCGAAAATTCGCCATCTCTCGGAAGCGGGGAACGTGCGACAGGGGTTCTTTAGTGAGGTTGAATTTCGGGCGGTGCTGGATAACCTGCCGGAGGACCTGAAAGACTTTGCTCTCTTCGCGTACTACACGGGGATGCGCAAGGGCGAAATTGCTTCGCTGCGCTGGGAAGATGTAGAGGGTGACATTATCCGTTTACGGGCAGAGAACGCGAAGAACGGCAAAGCGCGTTCCGTGCCGATTGAGGGCGAGTTGGCCGACGTGATTGAGCGCCGCATGGCTGCCCGTCAGGTCACAACTGACAGCGGTGTGATGTTGGCCGCGCTGGTTTTTCATCGGGACGGTGAACCCGTCATGGATTTTCGCAAAGCATGGGCGACGGCTTGCTGTATGGCGGGACTCGGGAAATTGGTTTGCCCCACTTGTAAGGGCACGGTAGATGCAGAACATAAATGTGAGAAATGCTCTCAGGCTTGGAAGCGTGAGGACCTTAAGTACACGGGCCGGATATTCCACGACTTTCGGAGAACGGCGGTTAGAGATATGGTGCGCGCTGGCGTGCCTGAAACGGTCGCCATGAGTATCTCGGGCCATAAGACGCGCTCTATGTTTGACCGCTACAACATCGCCAATGAAAACGACCAGCGCGAAGCAATGCGGGCGACGGCGGCCTATCGGCAGCAACAGGCCGCAGAACCCGACAAGATCACGGCCATGCCGCAAAAATCTGCAAGCATTCAGTAAAACACGGACAGTTCACGGACAGTGAGAAGGGGCGCCCGATTTTGAGCGCCCCTAAGTTACTGAAAAGAATGGCTCCTCAGGTAGGACTCGAACCTACAACCCTCCGGTTAACAGCCGGATGCTCTGCCATTGAGCTACTGAGGAGTATCGGTAGCCGCCCTTGCAGACGGCGTTTGCGACCATCTAAGAGTATTGTAAACAGGCGCTGAAGTATTCGTCAAAACTTAAATGCAGGGCTGAGGTTAAACAAGCGGCCGCACCATTCAACATGAGATCGCTCCCGATTGTGGAATAGTGGAAAGCGGTCCACTCCACGCTTTACTCTAGCAGGCTGCGGAAAAACAGGGTTCAGGCGAGTGGGTCCACAAGTTCTTGCACAAGGGGCTTCGGCGCGTTTTCCCGCAGCTTGTAGGGGAGCTGCACCATCAACATGAAATCTCCAAGCATAAGGTCATTGTTTCTCCCCGGCGCGGCCGGCAGGCTCGAAGCGTTGCTGAACGCCGGAGCGACGGACGCGGCTTATGCCTGCCTCGTCGCCCACCCGCATCCGCTGTTTGGCGGGACGATGCACAACAAAGTCGTTTATCACGCCATGAAGGTGCTGAATGGTTTTGGCTTTCCCGTGTTGCGGTTCAATTTTCGGGGCGTCGGCGGCAGCCAAGGCCAGCACAACTACGGCCGCGGCGAGGTCAATGACGTGCAAGTTGCGCTGGAGTGGTTGAGCAATGAATTCGGCAAGCCAATCATCTTTACCGGATTTTCCTTCGGGGCTGCCATCGGACTACGCGCCGCCTGCCCCGACAGCAGGGTGGCGGCCTTGATCTCGCTGGGCACGCCGGTCGCCGCCCGGGATTACTCGTACGAGTTCCTGCGCGAGTGTGCGAAGCCGAAGCTCTTTGTCAGCGGGGAAAAAGATCAATTCGCCACCTCCCAGGCGCTGGAGGAGATGGTCAGGACGCTGCCTGAGCCCACCCGTTTGGTGCTGATTCCGCAAGCCGATCACTTTTTCACCGGGCATTTGGACCCGATGCGCGGCGCCCTCAAGACCTGGATAGAAGATATGCTTCGATCGGGCAGAGTTGCCGTATGACGCAACGTGCTGATTTTTAAGTGGTTATAAAGAAAAGACTTGCTGTAATTCGATGAAAATAATCCTCAAATTAGACAGAAATATTTCGCAGAAAATGCAGGTTTGGCTCACAACAGGACAAAATTTGGACAAAATGATTAGGAGTTGCTTAGGAACTCCAGTAGATTTTTACCAGAGATCCGGAGAATGGCCTTGCCCCGGCGGTGAAGTTTTTCTTTCGTGCCGAGATTAACCACACCCGGCATCTTCCACATCCGGCGTATGGCAGTGTCATAGCTGACATCCAAATAAGCGGCAACATCGGCAGGGCCATACATCTTACGGGAATCGATTACGATTTCCCGTTCCCGCACACGGTCTTTCCAAGTCTTGTCTGATTTGACCACATGGCCATCATCATCCATCGATAAGAACGAAGGCATTGTCAAGCGACAGTTTTTTTAGGCGGTGCATAAGCACCGCTGGGGTCGAGCCAGAGTTACGGCTTGAGGACCAAGACTCTGGAACATCTCTCGCTGATCAT
>Ga0187860_1002854_pt1 | contig 13941 bp, 9 predicted proteins | sample June2016WEW_10_4_FD_132981 | JGI IMG/M metagenome (GOLD analysis project Ga0187860, IMG submission 132981) | Peatland microbial communities from SPRUCE experiment site at the Marcell Experimental Forest, Minnesota, USA - June2016WEW_10_40 | ecosystem: Environmental > Terrestrial > Soil > Wetlands... | reverse complement strand
CGCCGCGAGGCCTAATCGGCGGAGCGTCTGCACCAAAAGCCACGCGGAATCACGGCAGGAGCCCGTACGCAGTGTCAGCGTTTCATCTGGAGTCTGCACGCCGGGCTCCATCCGGATCACATATTTGATCTCCTGGCTCAGCCTTGCGTTGAGGCCGACGAGAAAATCGATCGTGCGGAGTTTTTGCCGCGAGATGGAGCCCACGAAATTTTCGAGCGGCGCGCCGGCCGGCTCGATTTCGAGCGACGCCGCTAGTTCGGCCGCGAGCTCTGGCGCGTAGATGAAGGGGAACTCCTCGGCATAGGGCTCGACGAAGAAATCGAACGGGTTGAACACCGCGAGATCGGCCAAAAGGTCGACCTCGACGCGGAACTCCGTGGTTTTTTCGGTGAACACCAGCCGCGCCAGCCAATTGCCGTGCGGGTCCTGCTGCCAATTGATGAAATGCTGAGAGGGCGAGATCTTGAGCGAATAGCTGGGCACGCCGGTGCGGCAATGCGGCGCCGGGCGCAGCCGCACGACCTGCGGCCCAAGCGCGACATAGCGATCATATTTGTAATGGGTGACGTGGTGCAGGGCGACCTGGATCGACACGGGGCTGACGGCCTTTCGTAGACATTTGGCGCGACGCGCATGGGGTGAATTTGGTTGCCGCTTCGGTTTGGAGTCAATCGCTTGTGCGCGAATGCGAGGCGATTGGGAGAAATTCCCGCAACATGGCGCTTGCGTGGGACGTTGGCGCCTAGAAAAGCGGCAGGATTGGGCGCCATGGGAGGGGCGTTGTTTTCGGCGGGAGGCGGCTGATGCGCCGGTGGGGTGAGCAAGTCGGTTTGGAATTTCCGTCAGCGGACGCCAAGCCCACGTTGGTCGGACCATCCGATTAGCGGAAAGAGAGCTCCATACGCCGCGACTGAGCACGGCGTTACGCGGCTTCAATGGCCAGCGCTCTGGCCCCCGTCGACGTGAAGGATCTCGCCCGTCACGAAGCTCGCCGACTCAAGGTATAGGATCGCCTCGACGACGTCGGAGATCTCGCCCATGCGCCCGACGGGATGAAGGGCGTCGAGGGCCTGATGGGTCTCTATCGGATGCATCGGCGTCTTGATGACGCCGAGGGCGACCGCGTTCACGCGAATACCGCGCTTGGCGTATTCGATGGCGAGCGACTTGGTCGCCGCGTTGAGAGCGCCCTTCGTCAACGAAGCAAGTACCGAGGGCACGGCGGACATCGCGTGGTCGACGAGGCTCGTGGTGATTTGGACGACATGGCCGCCGCCCTGCTTCTCCATCTCGGCGACGGCGAGTTGCGTGGTGTGGAAGAACCCGGCGGTGTTGACGCCCAAGATGGCGGAGAAGTCGGCCTCGGTGTATTGGGTGAAGGGCTTTCCGATGAAGATGCCGGCGTTATTGACGAGCGTGTCGATGCGCCCGAACCGCGTCATGCCCTCGGAGATCGCGCGTTCCGCCGTCTTTCGATCCGCGATGTCGCCGGGGACCGTGAGAATGTCGGCGTCGTTCGAAGGCTTGATGGACCGCGCGGTCGCGACGACGCGGTAATCGCGATCGCGATAGGCCTTGACGAGGGCCGCGCCGATCCCTTGCGACGCGCCCGTGATCACGGCGACTTTCCGTTCGGCGCCCATGGCGAACCTCCTATATGGTCTCGCTACTGGAACAATGCCTCGCTGATATCAATCGACCAATTGCTTCCACTTGATCTGAAATCAACCGCGACGTATGAAAACCGCTCGCTAAAAATCCTGAACGAGACCGAGCGTCGATTGGAGCAGCCGCCTAAGCGGCTTTTTCCGCGGCGACCAGCTTTAGAAGCGCTTCGGCCGCGCCGGTCGAGGACGCGGGATTCTGCCCGGTGACGAGACGGCCATCAACGATTGAAAACGGCTGCCAGCTGGGGACTTTCTCAAACTTGGCTCCCAGCCGCTTCAACTCATCCTCGACGAGGAACGGCACGACATTGGTCAGGCGCACGGCTTCCTCCTCGTCATTGGTGAAGCCGGTCACGCGTTTACCCTTCACGATCGGCGCGCCCTTGTAAGTGACTCGGTGAAGCACGCCGGGTGAATGGCAAACCAAAGCCACCCGCTTGCCGGAATTGTAAAACGCCTCGATCAAGGCGATGGAATCGGGGTTTTCCGCGAGGTCCCACAGGGGGCCGTGCCCGCCCACGTAGAATACCGTGTCGTAATCTTGCGCTTTCACGTCGGCGAGTCTGACCGTCTGGGAAAGCGCTTTTTGCGCCGCCGCGTCCTGCTTGAACCGCGCCATCGCGGGCGTCTGGTTTTCCGGCAAATCGCTCTTGGGGTCGACCGGCGGCTCTCCGCCTTTCGGTGAAGCGAGCGTCAGCTGAACTCCGGCGTCCCGGAAAACAAAGTACGGGGCCGCGAACTCTTCGAGCCAGAAGCCCGTCTTGCGGCCGGTGTCGCCGAGTTGATCGTGCGATGTTAGCACCATCAGTATTTTCATGCTCCCTCTCCTTTCTTCATCGTTGCGCGCGCTCCGATTATCGCGTTATCGCGACCTCACGCGCCTTCCCCTCATGGGAAGGGCACGAACAATCTTGGGCGCTCGGGAGAATTGACAAGAGAGGGGCTGGCCGAAATGGCGAATGCGAACGGAGAGCCCTTCGCCGCTAACCGACGCGCATACTTTTGCTTCTTCGCGGTTGCGCCCCCGCTTGTGGCGCGAAGCCAAAATCCCGACCCCTCCCGCCGTCGCCGCGCCGTCTCCCTTGCGCCGCGCCGCCGCGCCTTGTAAGGGCGGCTGTCCGCTCGACCGAAAGCCCCCAATGTCCGTATTTTCCGTCTATCTGCGCGTGCTGGGCCAGCTGCGGCCCAAGGCGCGGCTCGCCTATATGTTGGTCGTCGCCAATCTCGTGCTGGCGGGGGCGCAATTCGCCGAGCCGATCCTGTTCGGCCGGATCATCGATTTGATGAGCGGCGCGCAGGCGCACGGGGCGGCGCTCACCTGGGGCGAATTGCTCCCTACCGTCGCCGCCTGGGCCGGCTTCGGCCTGTTTTCGATTTTCGCCTCGATGGCGGTCGGTCTCAACGCGGATCGGCTGGCGCATCGCAGCCGGCTCGCCGCGATGGCCGAATATTTCGATCATGTGCTCGATCTGCCGCTGAGCTTTCACTCCAATGTCCATTCGGGCCGGCTGCTGCAGTCGATGCTCGAGGGCGCGGGCGCGATGTTCGGCCTGTGGCTGTCGTTTTTCCGCGAGAATTGCGCGTCCTTCTTCGCGCTGTTTCTGCTGCTGCCGGCGACGCTGCTGTATAATTGGCGCCTCGCCAGCCTGCTGATCGTCATGGTGGCGCTGTTTTACGTGGTGACGACATGGGTGCTGCGCCGCACCGACGCGCTGCAGGCGGCGGTGGAGACCTATAACGCGGCGCTGGCCAGCCGGGCCTCGGACGCGCTCGGCAATGTGCCGGTCGTGCAAAGCTTCACCCGTGTGCAGAGCGAGTCCTTGGCGCTGCGCGGGATCATCGACGATCTGCTGGCGGCGCAGCTGCCGGTTCTGTCTTGGTGGGCCCTGGTGGTGGTCGCGAGCCGCGCCTCGGCGACGATCACCGTGCTGGCGATCTTTCTGCTCGGCGCCTGGCTGCACATGCAGGGGCAGGCCTCGGTCGGCGAGATCGTCACCTTCATCAATTTCGCCACCATGTTGATCGGGCGGCTCGAACAGACTGTCGGCTTCGTCAATTTCCTGTTTCAGCAATCGGCCAAGTTGCGCGAGTTCTACGCCATTCTCGACACGCATCCCGCCATCGGCGACCGCCCCGACGCGAAGGACGCCGGCCGTCCCGACGGCGCGGTGGCCTTCGAGAATGTGAGCTATTCCTATGACGGCAAGCGCATGGCGGTGCGCCACGCGAGCTTTTCGGCGCGGCCCGGCGAGACCGTCGCGCTGGTCGGCGCCACCGGCTCCGGCAAATCGACGACGCTCGGCCTGCTGCATCGCGTATTCGATCCGATCGAGGGCGCGATCACGATCGACGGCGTGGACATTCGCGATCTGACGCTCGCATCCCTGCGCCGCAACATCGGCGTGGTGTTTCAGGAGCCGATGCTGTTCGCGCGCTCGATCGAGGAAAATCTGCGCATCGGCAAGCCGGACGCGACGCAAGCGGATATCGACGCCGCGCTCGAACTGGCGCAGGCGACGGGCTTCGTCGCGCGCCAGAGCGAGGGCGTCCTGACCAATATAGGCGAGCGTGGACGCGGTCTCTCCGGGGGCGAGCGCCAGCGCCTGTCGATTGCCCGGGCTTTGCTGAAAGACCCGCCGATCATGGTGCTCGACGAAGCCACCAGCGCGCTCGACGCCACCACGGAGAAACAGATTCAAAAGGCGCTGGAAGCCGCCACCCGGGGGCGCACGACCTTCGTGATCGCGCATCGGCTCGCGACCGTGCGGAGCGCCGATCGCATATTGGTGTTCGAAAATGGCGAGATCGTCGAGAGCGGCTCGTTCGACGAGTTGGTGAAAAAGGGCGGGCGTTTCGCGACGCTGGCGGCGGCGCAGTCGCTGACCCCCGAGGCGGCGGAGAGCTACGGCCATTGATCCGAGGCGTTGCGGGATGGCTACTCATCCTCTATTTCTTGACGCTAGGAAGACAAACCGAGATGGCCCCGGGATTCTCGCATCGACAAATCTGGGCGGCGCTCGACGCGCTGGCGGAGCGTCATGGGCTGTCGGCGTCCGGACTTGCCCGCAAGGCGGGCCTCGATCCCACGACCTTCAACCCTTCCAAGCGCGCGTCGTCGGGCGGGCGCCAACGCTGGCCCTCGACTGAATCCGTCGCCAAGGCGCTGGTCGCGACGGGGGAGGGGCCCGGCGAATTTCTGGCGCTGGCGGGAGAATGCGATGGCGTCGCGCCACGCCGCCGCGTCCCCGCGATCGGTCTCGCCGACGCCAGGAAGGACGGTTCGTTCGACGCTGCTGGTCGCCCTACCGGCCCGGCCTGGGCCGAGATCGGCCTTCCCGCCGGCCTCGACGACGCGTGCTACGCGCTCAAGATTTCCGGCGGCTCGCTGGCGCCGTTGTTTCGCGACGGCGAATTGCTGATAGTCTCGCCCCACGCGCCGGCGCGGCCGGGCGACCGCGTGGCCGCCAAGACCCTCGAAGGCGAATTGCTGATCGCCGAACTGAAGGACCAAAATGAGCGGACGCTGGAGTTGAAGCCCCTCGACGGCGGCGCTTCCGACCGCGTGCTGGCGCGAGAGGAGATCGCCTGGATGTCGCGCATCATTTGGGTCAACCAATAACGGGCGCTTGGCGGTGAGCGAAGCCCACTGCTAACATGGGCGGCCATGAAATTTCCTTCCTCCTTTCTCGACGAAATTCGGGCGCGGGTTCCCGTGTCGGAGGTGGTTAGGAAAAAAGTCAAGCTGCGAAAGCAAGGGCGTGAGTGGGTTGGGCTGTCTCCGTTCAACGCCGAGAAAAGTCCTTCATTCTTCGTCAACGACCAAAAAGGATTTTTCCACGACTTCTCATCGGGCAAGCATGGCGACGGCTTCACTTTCCTGATGGAGACCGAGGGGATTTCCTTCCCCGAGGCGGTCGAGCGGCTCGCTGGCGTGGCCGGGCTGCCCATGCCGGTCGAGACGGGCGAGCAGCGCGAGAGCGATCGGAAGCGCGCTTCCTTGACGCAAGTCATGGATTGGGCGGCGGAGCATTTTCAAAGGCAGCTCAAGGGCGCGCAGGGCAGGGACGCGCGCGACTATCTCGCCCGGCGGGAGATTTCGCCAGCCGCCCAGGCGCATTTTCGCATCGGCTACGCCCCGCCGGACCGCCACGGCCTGCGCGACGCTCTTGCCGCCAAGGGCGTCGGCGTGGAGGCGATGATCGAGGCGGGGCTGCTCATCAATGGCGAGGACATCGCCGTCCCCTATGACCGCTTCCGCCATCGGTTGATGTTTCCAATCCACGACCGCGGCGGCGCGGTGATCGCTTTCGGCGGGCGGGCGCTGGAAAAAGACGCGCAGGCTAAGTATTTGAATTCGCCGGAAACGCCGCTGTTTCACAAGGGCGCTACGCTCTACAATCTGCACAACGCCCGCAAGGCGGCGCATGAAGCCGGGACGGTGATCGCCGTCGAGGGCTATATCGACGTGATCGCGATGACGGCGGCGGGCCTCGCCCATGTCGTCGCCCCGCTCGGCACGGCGCTGACGCCCGAACAATGCGCGCTGCTGTGGCGCATGGCCGAGGAGCCGATCCTGTGTTTCGACGGCGACAAGGCGGGCCTCAAGGCGGCCGATCGCGCCATCGACACTGCCTTGCCGCTGATCGGCCCCGGCAGGACGCTGCGTTTCGTGCTGCTGCCCGGCGGGCAAGACCCGGACGAACTTTTGCGCTCGGGCGGCGCGGGAGCGCTGGAGCAGGTTATGACCGCGCCGCTGCCGCTGGTCGAGATGCTGTGGCGGCGCGAAACGCAGGAGCGCCCGCTCGATACGCCCGAGCGCCGCGCCGCCCTTGAGCGCCGCCTCGCGGAGGTCGCCGGCCAGATCCAGGACGCCGCGCTACGCCGCTATTACGGGCAGGACCTCTCCGCGCGGCTGTCGAAACTGTTCAGCGACGAGCCTTCGCGCGCCGGGGGGCAGGGCTGGCGGCCGCGCAAAAATTTCGGCCGAACCGGCTTTGGCGGGCAGGGCTTTGGCGGACCGGGCGCGGGGGGAGGCTTCGGGCGACCGGGCGTCGCCTCGGGACCGGTGCGGGTCGGCGCGGCCTTGGCCAATTCGCCGCTTTTCAAGGGCGTCAAGCCACAGGTGTCGGCGCGCGAATGCCTTATTTTATTGGTTCTTATCAACCACCCGCCCTTGCTCGCCGACCATATCGAGGACCTCGCGGCGATGGAGTTCGAGGCGCGGGAGGCCAATGCGCTGCGCGATCTGATGGTGCGCGGCGCGTCGTCGCAGGCCGAGGGCGAGGCGGCGTCCACGCACGCGCTGATCCAACTCATTGAAGAGGCTGGACTTGCGCCGTTTCACGCGCGTCTCGAGGGCATGGTCGCCCACGCCAATCTCTGGAGCGTTCAGCCGGAGGCGGCGACCGCCGACGCCGCGGCGACGCTGAGACAAGCTTTGAGCTTGCATCATAAGGTTTGGGCGCTAAATAGAGAGTTGCGTGTGATCGAGGCGCGTCTGGCGGTGGATCCCAACGAGGAAGACGCCGCGAGACTGGCGGATATTCAGACACAATTGTCGACGCTCGATGGAACCGAAGCCGCTCTGGAGGGTTTTGGAGCAATGTCGGGGCGGGCGAACCGTGTGCTGTAATACTCTTGCCGCCGTCGCCAGATGGTTAAGGGAGCGTTAGGCGGTCGCCAGCAAGTGTGGGCTTGAGCGATTCGGCGACAATGTCGCAACCAGGCGGGTCGATGGGCTTTCGAATGGCTCATCTTTAAGCAAATTCGAGGCGCCCCGCGCAAGGCTTTTTGGCAAGTCTTGATCGGGCGCCATTATATGGAAGCGCGTTTGCGTCGGGTCCTTGCCCCGCGACGATCTTCCGTGGAAAGTCGCGGAGCGAGTGAATGGCGAAAAAAGACGAGGAAAAGGTTGAAGGCGAGGCCGCTGTCATCGCCGAGGCCTCGGACGGCCCATTGCTCGACCTGAATGACGCGGCCGTCAAGCGGATGATCAAGCTGGCCAAAAAGCGCGGCTTCGTCACTTATAGCGAGTTGAACGCCGTTCTTCCTTCCGAGGAAGTGTCCTCGGATCAGATCGAGGACGTCTATTCGATGCTGTCCGAAATGGGCATCACCGTCTCCGAGGGCGACGACGCCGAGGAGGCCGAGGAAGAGGCGGCCCCGGCCGAGGAAGAAGAGCCCGAGGGCGGCGAACTGGTGGAAGCCGCGCGGACGACCGCGGTCGCGACCCGCGTCTCCGAGCCGACCGATCGCACGGACGATCCCGTCCGCATGTATCTGCGCGAGATGGGCTCGGTCGAACTGCTCTCGCGCGAGGGCGAAATCGCGATAGCGAAGCGCATCGAAGCCGGCCGCGAGGCGATGATCGCCGGCCTGTGCGAAAGTCCGTTGACCTTCCAGGCCATCATCATCTGGCGCGAGGAACTCGAGGCCGGCAAGGTTCTGCTGCGCGACATCATCGACCTCGAGGCGACCTACGCCGGCCCCGAGGGCAAGGCGACGGCCAAGGCGCCGGGCGCCGCCGATGCGGTGGGGCTCGCGCCGTCGACCGCTCCGCGAACGCCCCCGGCGGGGCTCGCCGCGGGTCTTGGAGCAGGCCTTGGCGACGAGGCGCCGCCGCCCGAGGAGAATTTCGACGAGGAAGACGACATGGACAATTCCGTGTCGCTCTCGGCGATGGAAGCCGAGCTCAAGCCCAAGGTTCTCGAAACCTTCGCGCGCGTCGCCGACGCATACAAGAAGTTGCGCCGGCTGCAGGATCAGAACGTCGAGAACCGCTTAAAGAACGAAACGCTCACGCCCGCCCAGGAGCGCAAATACAAGACGCTCAAGAAGGAGATCGTCGCCGACGTCAAATCGCTGTCGCTCAACCAGAACCGCATCGAGGCGCTGGTCGAGCAGCTTTACGACATCAACAAGCGACTGATCGGCTTCGAGACCAAATTGCTGCGTCTCGCCGATTCGCACGGGGTCGCGCGCGAGGATTTCTTCGACAAATTCCACGGCTCCGAACTCGATCCCAAATGGGTCGCCCGCGTCGCGAAATTGGGGTCGCGCGGCTGGAAGGAGTTTGTCGCCGAGGACAAGGACCGCATCAAGGAACTGCGTTCGGACATCCACGCGCTCGCGACCGAGACGGGGCTCGAGATCTCCGAGTTCCGCAAGATCGTGCATATGGTGCAAAAGGGCGAGCGCGAGGCGCGCCAGGCCAAGAAGGAAATGGTCGAGGCCAATCTGCGTCTCGTCATCTCCATCGCCAAGAAATACACCAATCGCGGCCTGCAGTTTCTCGACCTCATTCAGGAAGGCAATATCGGCCTGATGAAGGCGGTCGATAAGTTCGAATATCGCCGCGGCTATAAATTCTCGACCTATGCGACATGGTGGATCAGGCAGGCGATCACCCGCTCGATCGCCGATCAGGCGCGCACGATCCGCATTCCCGTGCATATGATCGAGACGATCAACAAGATCGTGCGCACCTCGCGCCAGATGTTGCACGAAATCGGCCGCGAGCCGACGCCGGAGGAACTGGCCGAAAAGCTCGCCATGCCGCTGGAAAAAGTGCGCAAGGTGCTCAAGATCGCCAAGGAGCCGATCTCGCTGGAGACGCCGATCGGCGACGAGGAGGATTCGCATCTCGGCGATTTCATCGAGGACAAGAACGCGGTGCTGCCGATCGAGGCGGCGATACAGTCGAATCTGCGCGAGACGACGACGCGCGTGCTGGCGTCTCTGACGCCGCGCGAGGAACGCGTGCTGCGCATGCGGTTCGGCATCGGCATGAACACCGATCACACGTTGGAGGAAGTCGGCCAGCAGTTTTCGGTGACGCGCGAGCGCATCCGCCAGATCGAGGCGAAAGCGCTCAGGAAGCTGAAGCACCCGTCGCGGAGCCGGAAGCTGCGGAGCTTCCTGGATAATTAGTCCCGCCCCGGCATGCGGCGCTTAAAGCGCCGCGCCGGCGCGGTCCCGCGATGAGCCTTTCAATGGCACGCGCGCGATCGCCGGAAGCCGCTCACCTTTTCTTCGACAGACGACTCAAATTCTTGTGCACGCGTTTTTGGTAGATGCTCAGCGCGCGGGAGGGCGCGAGATGGGCGTGGCCGGTCATGACGCTGCGGGCGGCCTCCATATTGGCCTCCATGGCGGCCCTGACCTTCTCGTCGACCATTAATTTGCTCTCGGCGCGGGCGGCGGCGTCTCCGCGCGCGAGCTTCGCCATGCGCAGCGCGATCACGTGATTGGCGCTCACGCCGAGCTTGACCGAATCGGTCAACAGCCTCGTCCAATTGGGCATTTTCCTGCGCATGGCGATTAACCCCCGTTCGGCCGCGGCTGGAGAGGCTCCAGACCACACGATCCCGCGCCTTTTTTAGCACAATCGGCGCCGCGTCGCTCGCGCATTTAGCGGCGGCCGACGCTTCCCGCTTCCATCCGCGCGCGGTCTGCTTATATTGCCGGCTTGAGCCCGCTGCTCGCGGCGCGCGTCCCAAAGGGCGTCCATGACCTCATCCTCGAAGAAATCCCCCGTCCGCGCGACGCGGGCCAAGGCCTCGAAGCCGGAGCTTTCGCCGTTGGAGCCGCATCTGGCCGCGCTGCTCAACCCCGCTCTGGTCGAGCCCGGCGCCGGTTTCGGAGAGGCGGCGCAGGCGATTTACGACTCCGGCGCGATCACGGGCCTCAACCCAGCGGATATCGAAACGTACGGGCTTAACGACGAGACCGGGGGAAAGGCCGCTCAAAACATCGGCGAAGGCGGCGGCGTGCAGGCCACGATCGACAGTCTCGATCAGCTTCTGCGGCTCGGCGACCCCAACATCCGGGACAAGAAGGCGTGGACCCCGCATCGTCCCGAGCGACCACAAAAATCCGAGGGCGGCGTCAAATTCGAGCTGGTGTCCGAATATCAGCCTTGCGGCGACCAGCCACACGCCATCGCGGAACTGGTGAAGGGGATCGAGGCGCGAGAGCGCGACCAGGTGCTGCTTGGCGTCACCGGCTCCGGCAAGACATTCACGATGGCGCAGGTCATCGCGCGCACGCAGCGGCCGGCGCTCATCCTCGCGCCCAACAAGACGCTGGCGGCGCAGCTCTACGGCGAGTTCAAGAGCTTCTTTCCCAACAACGCGGTCGAATATTTCGTTTCCTATTACGACTATTACCAGCCCGAGGCCTATGTGCCGCGCTCGGACACCTATATCGAAAAAGAATCCTCGGTGAACGAGCAGATCGACCGGATGCGCCACGCGGCGACGCGCGCGCTGCTGGAGCGCGACGACGTCATCATCGTCGCCTCGGTGTCCTGCATCTACGGCATCGGCTCGGTCGAGACCTACACCGCGATGACCTTCGGCGTCACGCTGCGCGAAAAGCTCGAACAGCGGCAGCTGATCGCCGATCTCGTCGCGCTGCAATACCGCCGCGTCCAGGCCGATTTCATTCGCGGAACGTTTCGCGTGCGCGGCGACACGGTCGACGTATTTCCCGCGCATTACGAGGACCGCGCCTGGCGCGTCAGTTTCTTTGGCGACGAGGTCGAGGCGATTTACGAATTCGATCCGCTCACCGGCAAAAAGACGGTCGATCTCGAATTCGTGAAGGTCTACGCCAATTCGCATTATGTGACGCCGCGCCCGACCCTGCTGCAATCCGTCAAGGGCATCAAGGAGGAGTTGCGCGGGCGGCTGGCCGAATTGAACCGCGTCGGCCGGGTTGTCGAGGCGCAGCGCCTGGAGCAGCGCGCGCGTTTCGATCTCGAAATGATGGAAGCGACGGGCGCCTGCGCCGGCATCGAGAATTATTCGCGCTATCTCACGGGACGCAAGCCGGGCGAGCCGCCGCCGACGCTGTTCGAATATCTGCCCGACAACGCGCTGGTGTTCGCCGACGAGAGTCACGTCAGCGTGCCGCAGATCGGCGCGATGTACAAGGGCGACTTTCGTCGCAAGGCGACGTTGGCCGAATATGGCTTTCGGCTGCCCTCCTGTCTCGACAACCGCCCGCTGCGCTTCGAGGAATGGGACGCTATGCGGCCGCAGACCGTCAGCGTTTCCGCGACCCCCGGCAAATGGGAGCTGGAGCAGACCGGCGGAGTTTTCGTCGAGCAGGTTATTCGCCCGACCGGGCTGATCGACCCGCCCGTGGACATCCGCCCGGCGCGCGCGCAGGTCGACGATCTGCTGCACGAGGCGCGCGCGGTCGCGCAATTGGGCTATCGCGCGCTGGTCACCGTGCTGACCAAGCGCATGGCCGAGGATTTGACCGAATATCTGCATGAGAACGGCGTGCGCGTGCGCTACATGCACTCGGACATCGACACGATCGAGCGCATCGAAATCATCCGCGACCTGCGCCTCGGCGCGTTCGACGTGCTGGTCGGCATCAACCTGTTGCGCGAGGGGCTCGACATTCCCGAATGCGGCCTCGTCGCCATTCTCGACGCCGACAAGGAAGGATTTTTGCGCTCGGAAACCTCGCTGATCCAGACCATCGGGCGCGCCGCGCGAAACGTCGACGGCAAGGTAATTCTTTACGCCGACAAAATCACGGGCTCGATGCAGCGCGCGATCGATGAAACCAACCGCCGCCGAACCAAGCAAGAGGCATACAACGCCGTGCATGGCATCACCCCCGCGTCGATCAAGCGCGGCATCGCCGATATTCTGGGCTCGGTCTATGAGCAGGACCACCTCACCGTCGACACGGACAGCGAGTTGGCGCCGGGGCATAATTTCCAGGCGGTGCTGGCCGATCTCGAGAAGCGGATGAAGGCTGCCGCCGCCGATCTCGCCTTCGAGGAAGCGGCGCGGCTGCGCGACGAAATCCAGCGCCTGCAACGCGCCGAGCTTCTGGCCGAGGCGGGACCGCTAAAGCATCTGTCCGCCGCGCGCCGCGAAAGCGAGGCGGGGATTCCCGGCACCAGGGCGCGAAAACCCACCGACGCGGATATGGGTCCACACAACTTCGGCGGCGGCGAGGCGAGGCCGCTGGGTCGGCCCCTGCCGCGGTCCACCATGGGCAAGCCGGGGACGCGGGCGGTGAAGGGGAAGTCGAAATGAAACGGCGCCAGCTCGTCGTTGGGCGTGACGGATTTTGACAAGAGCTTACGGCGCGGAACCCGCCGCGAACATCGTGCCCAGCCCGAAAACGAAGAGCAGAAGACAGATCGTGGTCATTGGAACGCTCCTTGCGCGCATGCCGAGGCGGCATGGGGAGCATTAAAGCCGAAAGGCCGGCGTGACGCCGTGCGATGACGCACAAGGCCGCGCAAATTCGCGATAGTGAGCTGTCATGGCGCCGCCGGGTCGGCCAAAATTCCCGCGCGACTAACTGGAAATCGCTTCTGGTCGCCGCGGCCGATCGGCGGAAGATCACGCCGGCGAACGCGCCGCCTTGGTCGGTCCAACGTCGACCTGAATCTCGTCACCCTCCACGCGCAGGGCGTATGGGTGGAGCGCGTTGCGGACGAGGTGTGTCACGCACTTGCCGCTGGCGCAATCGAAACCCCACTGGTGGTGCAAGCAGGTGACGGTCTGCCCGTTGAAGGCGGCATCGTTCAACGGCATATCCGCATGCGGACAACGCCCGCGATAGGCCTTGAGCTCGCCGCCCGTTGGCCAGACCAAGAGCACGCTCTTGCGACCGGCGTGAAAGAGCCCCATGCTCCCTTCACTCACGGCGCTGGTGTGACAGATAGAGGTGAACGCCATCGGGGTCGCCTTCTGAAAAGGAACGTCTGACCGGCGACACGCAAGTCGCGGACCAGCAAAAAAGACCCTCCGACAGGCGCCGCGCGGACGGCTTGGACGCGCTCGGCGCAAAGGTCCGCCGACGCGAAGCGGGGAGTTCGCTCCCGTGAATGTTTGTTATATCAATAAGTTATAAGGGGTCGCCGCGATGCTGGCGCGGACCGCTCCCGGCGCTTGATCCCGGAAGCTGACCTACCATCGACGCGAACGTGGAGTTTCGCATCATGGCCACCGACACATATACGACAACGTCGACACCGTCGCCTTGCTCTTCAAGCGTTTTCTTAAATCAGTCTGTTAAGTCCGATCGACCATGAGGGCCGGCTCGATGCGGGTTCACACACATGGGTAATGTCGGCGAAATTTGCTTGACCATCGCGAAATGGCCGAATGCTCCTCTATGTCTAGACAGGAAAGGAATGTTCAAAATGACGAAGGTTGTCCTCGCGCCATACGATGATCTCGTCGTCGGCTATCCCAGATCCAACGCGCGCGGCGCTCCGCCAAAAATCCTGAAGTAT
>Ga0187860_1002851_pt1 | contig 13949 bp, 10 predicted proteins | sample June2016WEW_10_4_FD_132981 | JGI IMG/M metagenome (GOLD analysis project Ga0187860, IMG submission 132981) | Peatland microbial communities from SPRUCE experiment site at the Marcell Experimental Forest, Minnesota, USA - June2016WEW_10_40 | ecosystem: Environmental > Terrestrial > Soil >... | reverse complement strand
GTAGCCACACGTGTAGCCAAGGGATCGAACCGAGCTGAATGGCCCTGGGCCGCACCGGAGAGGCCAAGTTCGTAAGGGCCCTGTGAACTTCGCCGAACGACTCTGAACCAGCTGGAAGCCCCTGCGGGTCAAGAGGTCCCGGGTTCAAATCCCGGCAGCCTGACCACGAAGGTGCTGGTCAGAGCCCTGCCGCTTGGGCCAGCGCCGATTGCACCGCCGCTGGTTGCAACCGTCTTTGCAACCCTACGGTCCGTCGAGCGCCCCTGGCTGTGTCGTGGACACAGCATCAACGAAGGTACCGCCGAGACACGTCAACTGCTCACGCGGGAATGAGGGACGAGGCCTCTGTGCCGAACACCTCATCTGTGCGGCCGCGACGACAACGCCGCACAGCACGGACCGACGGCTGTTTCGCCAACATCCGCGGACTTACGTGGAGCGCCATAGCCTGAGTTAGTGGCTGACTGGAACGACGTTCGTCAATTCGCCCTCGCCCTACCCGAGACGAGCGAACGCGAGTCCCGCGGCAATGTCGAGTGGCGCGTGAAAGACAAGCTGTTCGTCTGGGAGCGACCGCTGCGCAAGGCTGACCTGGAAGAACTTCGTGACCAAGCGCCCGAAGGACCCATTCTCGGAGCGATGGTCGCGGACCTCGGTGACAAGGAAGCACTGCTGGCCGAGGACCCACGAGTCTTCTTCACGACCCCCCACTTCAACGGCTACGCCGCGGTCCTCGTCCGCCTCGAACGCATTCCTCCCGCCCAGCTGAAGCTTGTCGTCGTCGAGGCCTGGTTCGCGCGAGCGCCGACACGGCTCTCCAACGACCATCTGGGCCGCTTGTGACTGCTGAGCGCCGCTCCAGCGTCCGCGCACAGCGGACCATGTCCCAAGCGCGGGGCACAGAACACTGGACCGAATACCGAGCCGACTCGGGCCCTTAAGGCTCCCGCCGGCCTTGCCTTCTAGGGCGAACGGACCGTGTCCGGATCACCGGCGAGATCGAGAGACACCTCATATGACTCGACATCGAGCAGGGTGGCCCGTGCTTCGGCTTCGGCCTCGGTACACCCAGCCATGCCAGCACCCTAGGCGGGATGGCCTACCAAGATTGCCCCTGCCCGATGCTGCGCCGGGCCGCAAGGGTATATGTCTCCCTGCTTGTCACGATTCTTTGCCTGTGCCCGTCAACGGGACCCGAAGGTCACATGGAGGACATATGAGCCATTTCCGGGCGGGTGCGGAGTAAGAGCATCGCGGTACCCCGCCCAGACGAGCCGGAGCTGAGATCGAAGTCGACGGATTGGCCACGAGATGGGCCGCGGTTCGAGGCCGGGTGAAGATACCGGCACCTTGGCGGCTATGTGCCGTCAAGTCTTCTTGCGGCAAACGAGCTCGCCCTTGCCGATGGGGACGACGAGGGCGTCGACGCGCTCATCGACAAGAGCGGCGTCGAGCATCGGCTGCAGCGTCTCCCTGTGGTTGATCGCGTTGTCCGCGATCAACACACCACCGAGGACAAGGCGCGGCACAACGACGTTGTAACAGGCCTCGTATGCTTCCTTCTCGGCGTCGAGGAAGCAAAACCCCACCCGATCGAACCCGTCCGCATGATCGAGGAAGTCACCCTGGACGAGCCGGACCAAGTCGTTGACGCCGGCTCGCGAGAACGTCTCGCGAGCGAGGGCCACCTTCTGGGGCAGCACCTCGAAGGTCGTGAGCGTGCGCCCCGTTGCTCGGCAGGCGAGCGATAGCCAGAGCGCCGAATAGCCGGCGCTGGTCCCGATTTCGATCAATGTGCCCTCAGGGGCTGAAGCCGCCCACAGTGCGAGGAAGCGTCCGGTTTCTGGCGGGATCTGGCGGAGCCGATCGAGGCGGGAGGTGCCGTCGGTGCGGTCGGCCCCGTCACGGCGCTCAAGCTCATGCATGCGCTCGAGCATGTCGGTCGGGATGTCGTGGAACATCTTGACCTCCGGGTAGGGCGACGAGGTCCCGATCATGGCAGATCGCGCCCCACTTTCGGTGGCGCGCTCCTGTCGTCTCGTCACGGTGAGTCAAAGCGGAGTCTCTCAAGAACCGCCAGCGGAGGACGGCCGATCAGAACCGAGTCCTCACCGTGGCTCGACGTTCGAGAGCACGCGCTCGAAGCGCTCGAGTGCATCGTCGATCACTTCGTCGGTATCGGCCATCGACGTGTACATCCGCGAGCCGGCCAGGGTGACAAGGCCGTTTGCCATATAGGCCGCCCCCATCTCCTCCATCATCTTGGTGCGCGGCTTGAGCTCGCGAGCGAGGCGGATCGGCATTCTCAGGTCGAGCAGCATCGCTCCCGACGTCTCCAGGTGGACGATCGAACCCTGGTTGTACGCGACGAAGGGCAGTCCGTAGCGTTCGATGATGGCCTTGAGCCCTGCGGTCAAACGGTCGCCCGCCCGCCCGGCCAGAACCGGGGCGTTCGTTCGCTCCATCTCGAGGAGCGCGAAGTACCCTGCGGCACACGAGAGCGGGTTGGCCGACAACGTCCCGCCGACATAGGCCCGTTCCCCGGCGCCGCCGATCCCGGCGGCGAACGTGCGCACAAGGTCGGCCCTCCCGCCGACCCCACCGGCCATCGGATATCCGCCGGTGACGCACTTGCCGAACACAGTCAGGTCGGGTCTCACACCGAAGTACCCCTGGGCGCACCCCATGCCGAGCCGGAAGCCCGTGACGACCTCGTCGAAGATCAGCAGCGCGCCGAACTCGTCGCACAGCTCCCGTGCGCGCCGGTTGTAGTCGAACGCCACGGGGCGTGTACCGCTCTCCGGCCCGACCGGTTCGACGATTACGGCTGCCGTGCCGCCCCGGGCCCGGTTCTCGATCAGCTTGCGCCGCAGCGCCGGGATGGAGTTCGGGTACACCTCGCAGGTGTCGTGGGTTGCCCCACGCGGGATGCCCTTGGACTCGAAACGCCGAGTTCCCGGTACGTGCAACCCGTAGACCATCTGGTCGCTCCACCCGTGGTAGGCGCCCCCGCTCTTGATGACGTAGCGCTTCTTGGTGGCAGCTCGGGCCGCCCGGATGGCGGCCATCACAGACTCCGTGCCGGAGCCGAACATGCGGAACATCTCGACCGATGGGACGAGGCGGTTCAATAGCTCAGCGAGCCTCAGCTCGTACTCGTGGAACAGGCCGGTGACCGGTCCGGAGGTCTCCAGGAGCGCGATCACCTTCTGCTGCACCGGGCCGTAGTTGCTGCCGAGAACCGTGGGCCCTCCGGCTTGCAGGAGGTCGATGTACTGGTTGCCGTCCACGTCCCACATTGAGGCCCCTTCGGCGCGCTCGATCGCGATCGGGAACGGGTAGTTGAAGGCAAGGTTGTGCTGGACCCCGCCGGGTATGTACTCCTTGGCCTGGTCGGAAAGCTCCTTGGAGCGGTGGCACTTCGTGTCGAAATAGTCGAGGTAGTCGGCCATGACGTCGCTTCTCACCGGTCGGAGCGGCTGGCGGACCAGGGCGTGAAGTTGCTCGTAGACGGCGTCGACGTCGGGGTAGGTGCTGATGGCGAAGTGCTGGTCCTCGGGTGCGGGAGGGGTCGGGGCGAGTCCGGCCACGACGCCGAGCAGGCGGTCGGGATCAGCCACCGACACCTCGATAAATTCGCTCTCCGTCTCTCCGGTAACCCCCTGCTCCTGCGGCTTGGGCGAGGGCGCGAGGGGTTGCGCCTCGGTGACCAGCCGCGCCAGCTTCTTCTCATCGCCGCGCAACCGGGAGAAGGCCACCTCACGCACCGGCAAAGGAATACGGGCGACTCTCTCACCCTCGTCGCTGGCCATCAGGCTGACGAGATAGGCCAGCGAGCACTTCTCCAGAAGAAAGACGTTGAACAGGGCCCGGTCGGGGTCGCCTCCGAGTACCAGCGCGCCGTGGCTGGCCAGGATGAAGGCGTTGTCGCCATTGCCGATCTTCGCTTCGACCTTGCGCCTGAGGAACGAGGTCCCCGACGGCCCGTAGTCGATGATCTCCACGCCGCGGCCCAGGTATCGAACCTGCTCGTCGAACAGCGCCGGGATTGGCTTGCCCATGAGCCCGAGAGCGCTCGCGTAGGGCTGGTGGGTATGGATGACGACGTTGACGTCGGGCCGGTGCCGGTAGACGGCAGCGTGCATCGAAGACTCGATGGAGGCTTTCTTCGTTCCGGTGATCGGCCGGAGCGCGAAGTCGAGCACGCAAATGTCCTCCGGGACCATGTCGGCGTAGCTGTAGCTCGTGGGCGTAATGGCGAATTCCTGGCGTCCCGGGATCCGAACCGAGACATTGCCTTCGGTGGACTTGAGGAACCCCCGGTCCAGCAACCCTCGGCAAATCTCCAAAACCTGCCCAGCAGACGATGAGTACAGTCCCATCGCAGTTCCTTTCGACGACTCCGACGAGCCCGGCGCCGGAGATCAACCTCTCGCTGATCAGCGAATCACGCAAAGGCCGCCCAAAATAGGGCCATTGGACCCTCCTTCAACGTGACTCTCGTCTCTTCCCGAGTCGCCCACCGAGACCTACGGTCGACTTGTAGCCCGCGTTGAGCGCGTTGTTTAAGGAGGAGTTATGGATGAACTGGAACTTCTCTCCCAGCCGGTGGCGCTATTCGAGGGGATTGATCCCGACGAGTACGTGATAGCTACCTACCTGGTGTCATTTCCCGCCATGGTTTCGGTGCCGAAACTCGCGCCCGCCCTCGCTATCGAGCAGAGCACCGGCACCTGGGTGCCAGTGCCGGGCGAGACCCCTGAGGTTCGGGTGAAGCACATCGCGAAGGTGTTGGGCGTCTACGAGGTGCCCGATTCCGAGTTCCCGGAGCCCTCGATGCTCGAGGGGAACCGGGATTACGTCGTTCAGGTCGCGTTCCCGGAGGTGAACTTCGGGTCGCAGATCCCGATGCTGCTCACCACGGTGGTAGGCAACATCTCGATGGGCGGTCGGGTGAAGGTCATCGACCTCAGCTTGCCCAAGCGCTACGTGGCCGGCTTCAAGGGGCCGAGGTTCGGCATCTCGGGGCTGCGGGAGATCCTGGGCGTACCGGACCGACCCCTGTTGAACAACATGATCAAGCCCTGCACGGGCTACACGCCGGAAGTCGGGGCCGGCCTCTTCTACAAGGCTGCACTCGGCGGCTGCGACATCGTGAAGGATGACGAACTGCTCGCCGACGCGTCGTTCAACCCGATCATCGAACGCGTCGACCGCTACATGAAGCTCGAGAAAGAGGTGTACAACGAGACCGGCGAACACACGTTGTACACGGTCAATGTGACCGACTCCGTGCCGAAGGTCTTCGAGAACGCGCGACGCGCTGTCGACGCCGGGGCGAACGCGATCATGGTCAACTACCTGGCGGTCGGCCTCCCCGTTCTGCAGGCGCTCGCCGAGGACGACGAGATCAACGTGCCGATCCTGGCCCACATGGACGTGGCTGGTGCCATGTACATGTCGCCTTGGCACGGAATAAGCTCGCACCTGGTCCTCGGGAAGCTGCCACGACTCGCCGGAGCGGACGTTGTCGTGTTCCCTGCCCCGTATGGCAAGGCGCCCGTTCTCCCTGAGAAGTTCCTGAGCGTGGCGAGGAACATGACCCTCCCCTTGTACGAGTTGCGGCGCACGTTCCCCATGGCCTCGGGTGGGATCACGCCATCGATGGTCCCGAAGGTGGTGGAGGACCTCGGGTACGACGTCGTCATCGGCTCGGGCGGCGGGATCCACGCCCACCCCGACGGCCCCGTGGCAGGGGCCCGGGCCTTCCGGCAGGCGATTGACGCCGTGATGCAGGGCATCTCGCTGGACGTCGCCGCGAAGGAGCACCCGGAGCTTGCCAAGGCTCTCGAACGGTGGGTCGACCCGTTCGGCAAGGGCATCGGGATCTAGCGGATCTACCGGGGCATCGGTCATGAGCCGGGTACCGTCGTCCTCAGACCGATCGGAGGTTGGCTCCGAGGCGCGACCGCCCCCTGGTATGAACCGATGGCTGATCCTGGCCGGCTACGGCCTGCTGGCCGCGAGTACGCAGCTGCTCTGGCTGACGTTCGCTCCCATCACGACGCAGACGGCTCGGGTGATGCATGTCTCGAGTGGCGCCACGGGGGACCTGGCCATCATCTTCCCATTCGTCTACATCGTGCTCGGCCTGCCGACCGGCCGCTGGCTGGACGGCAGTTTCAGTCGGGCGCTGACAACCGGCGCCGCGCTCACCGCAGCAGGCGCGCTGATCCGTTTGGCAGCACCGACATCGTTCGCGGTGCAACTGGCTGGACAGGTCGTGATCGCTGCCGGGCAGCCGCTGGTGCTGAATGCGATCACGAAGATAGCGGCGCAGCACTTCCCCAAAGGTGAACGGGCCACGGCGATCTCGATCGGCAGCGTGTCGCTGTTCCTCGGCATCCTCGTCGCGATGCTCATCGGTGGTCCGTTGTTCGACGCGGGTGGCCTGCGGTTGCTGCTCGCCGTGCAGGCGGTCCCCGCGGTGATCGCTGTCGTGTGGATGCTGGTGGCGCTCCGCACGCCTGCCGCGTACCCGGACAACCCTTCGACCTCTGTGGCGCTCGGGTGGCTGCGGCGGGATCGCTTCATGTGGGTGCTCGCCGGCCTGCTGTTCGTCGGGATGGGCATCTACAACGCGGTCGCCACCTGGTTGGAGACGATCCTCAACCACTTCCATGAGGGTTCCGCGGCAGGCAACCTCGTCGCTCTGATGACGTTCGCAGGCATCCTCGGCGCCGCCAGCTTGCCGCCCATCATCGCCTCGAAGAACCGCAGGCGGGCCATGTTGTCCGTGGCGACCGGGTTGTCGACGGTCTGCTTCCTGGTGATCGCGGCCCGTCACGGGCTCGCCTGGGTTGCAGTATTCCTGTTCGTCGAGGGCTTCGTCCTGATGACCAGCCTCCCGGTCACGTTGGACTGGTCGGAGCTGCACGCCGGACCTGAACGCCAAGGGGGCGCGACGGGGTTCCTCATGCTCGCCGGGAACCTCGGTGGGGTCGTCCTCGCGCTGACAACTCAGGCGCTCATGGGTAGGCCTGACTTCGCATTGGTCGCCTTGGCGATCTTCGGGTTCCTCGGGCTCCTGTTGACTACCCGGCTGCCGGCGCGAGTGTCCGAGCCCTCCGAGCCCTCCGAGGCGAAGCCCGAGTGAGGTGAGCGTGCCCGCCGAGCCGCAGTACGTGCTGGCCATCGATCTCGGCACGTCCGCGTGCAAAGTCGCATTGGTGTCTACTCGGGGTGAGGTCGTTGCCTACGACCAAGAAGAAACCGCGCCGCGCCTGCTGCCCGACGGTGGTGCCGAGCAGGACCCCGACCAGTGGTGGGAGGTCATCGGTCGTGTGTCACGTCACCTGCTCGACCGTGGGATCGTGCCGACGGGCTCGATTGAGGCGGTGTGTGCCACCGCGCAGTGGTCAGGAACGGTGGCCGTCGACGCGGGAGGAAGGCCGCTGCGCGACGCCATCATCTGGATGGATACGCGTGGAGCCGCCCAGGCGGCCAAGGCCAGCCGGGGCCTGGTGAACATCCAGGGGTATGGGGCGACGAAGATCCTCCGCTGGATCCGGCTGACGGGCGGAGCGCCGGGCAAGAGTGGGAAGGATCCGATCGCCCACATCCTCTGGTTACGTGAGGAGGAGCCCAACATCTACCGGGACACGGCGGTGTTCCTGGAGCCGAAGGACTACTTGAACCTGCGCATGACCGGCCGTGCCGCGGCTTCCTTCGACTCGATCGCCCTCCACTGGGTGACCGATAATCGAAACCCCTCGAAGGTGACGTACCACCCGGCGCTCCTCCGAGCCCTGGACGTGGACCGGGAGAAGCTTCCGGACCTCCTCCCCGCCACTGACGTCCTCGGTCCGCTGACCCGATCGGCCGCCTCCGATCTGGGCGTCCCCGAGGGGATCCCGGTGGTTGTCGGCACGCCCGACGTTCAGTCCGCTGCCATCGGCTCGGGCGCAACGCGCGACTTCCAGGCTCACCTCTATGTCGGCACGTCCTCCTGGCTGACTTGCCACGTGCCGTTCAAGAAGACCGACTTGTTCCACAACATGGCGTCGCTCCCCTCGGCGATCCCGGGTCGCTACCTCATCGCGAACGAGCAGGAGACCGCCGGGGCTTGCTTGACGTTCCTGCGGGATCGTCTGTTTCTCGCCGACGACGGGCTGGTGCCGACCCAAGGCCTGGAGGCCGCGCGCGCCGATGCCTACCGGAGCTTCGACGAGCTGGGGGCTTTGTCCGCACCTGGTGCCGGTGGGGTGCTCTTCACTCCGTGGCTCTACGGGGAGCGGACTCCGGTGGAGGATGCATCGATTCGGGGCGGCTTCCACCACATGTCGTTGTCGACCACCCGTGCGGAGCTCGTCCGAGCGGTGCTCGAGGGCGTCGCGCTGAACTCGCGTTGGCTGTTGGAGGCGGTCGTACGGTTCAGCCGTCACCGCCTCGACCCCATCCGGTTCATCGGCGGCGGTGCCCGTTCTGAGATATGGAGCCAGATCTACGCCGACGTCCTCAACCGGACGATTGAGGCGGTCAAAGATCCCGTGAACGCGAACGCCCGGGGCGCGGGGATGCTTGCGGCGGCGGCGCTGAAGGACGTCAGCTTTGAGGAGATGTCCGAGCGGATCCCGGTCGCGGCGCGCTTCGATCCGGACCCGAAGAACAAGCCGCTGTACGACGACTTGTTCCGGGAGTTCGTGGCCACGTACCGGCGCGATCGCAAGCCACATCAGCGGATGACCCGAGCCAGGTCGGTCTCCTGAGCAGACCTACTCGCAGCTCGATGTCCCCGCTGGGGGCCGCAGCCCGAAGTCGAGCATCCACCAAACGACAGCCGTCGCGACCGGTGTCACGACCGCTGGTTCACGGACCGTCGGCATAGGCCGGCGCTCACTGCGAGTCGGCGGTGTGGAGCGCCTCCTCCCATCGTGGCGCGGGCTCAAGGTCGGCGAGCGCAGCGAGGACGGCACGATGGAGCTGGTCGATCGCTTCTGCCAGATGCTTGCTAACGGCGCTGAGCTGGACGGCTGCCCGGTCGGACCGGTGGCCAGCACAAGCGATGTGGTCACGGAGCGCCCAAAAAAAGTCGCCGAAGCGAATTCCTCTTGACACCCTTCACTCTTAGTGGTTAGATGACCACATTACTCTTAGTGGTTAGGTGACTACGTACGGCGTCTGTCTCCACCGGACAAGTACTGGTGGGCGAGCGAGGGGAGCCGCAAGATGAGTGGCAGGGATAGCGTAACCATGCAGCTTTCGGTGGCGTGGAAGCGGCGTTCGGTGGCATGGAAGCGGCGTTCGGTGGCGTGGAAGCCCATGAAGGCCTTCGCTGTGGTGGCGATGCTCTGCCTGGGTCTGGCGGCCGCAGGCAGCACCGATTCGCAGATCAGGGGTGGCGCGGCTGCTCAGCGTTACATTGTGGAGGGCGTCAGCAGCAAGGTCGCCGCCGGTGACGTGGTTGCCGCACACGGCGTCGTGCTCTCTGCTCTCCCGATCGTCCATGGCGTGGTTGCCCAGCTGACTGGCGACGAAGCCACCGCCGCGAGACAGGCAGGCTTGCAGGTCTCGCCCGATGTGCAGGTGAAGATGGAGGGCTCGGGCGGGTCGCACCCATCCGGCGTCTTCACTTCGGTTACTGGCGCCACTTCGATGTGGGCCAACGGCATCAAGGGTTCAGGCGTTACCGTGGCCGTGCTCGATACCGGCATCGACGCCAACTTGTCTGACTTTGGTGGCCGGGTGATCGACGGAGTCAACCTCGCCAACCCGAACAACCCTGGCGGCTGGAGCTCGGACGGTTACGGCCACGGGACCTTCGTCGCCGGGCTCGTCGCTTCGGGCGGCCAGTCCTCGAGCGGACAGTACATGGGCGTGGCACCTGGCGCCGATCTTGTGTCCATCAAGGTTGCCGGAGCGAACGGTGTCACCAGCGAGAGCACCGTCATCCAGGGCGTGGCGTGGGCCATCGCCAACCAGGCATCGGACAGCATCAAAGTGCTCAACATGTCGCTCGGCGTGCAACCCCCCTCCCCGAGCGCCTTGGACCCGCTCGACCAGGCCGTTGAGCAGGCCTGGCAGGCTGGGATCGTCGTCGTCACCTCGGCTGGCAACTCCGGCCCTGACAACGGCTCCGTCACCTCGCCCGGCAACGACCCGCTCGTGATCACCGTCGGAGCCCTGGACGACGGCGGGGCGGACATTCCCGCTGGCTTCGCGATGACGAGTTTCTCGAGCACCGGCCCGACTCTCTACGACGGTTGGTTCAAGCCAGACCTCGTGGCGCCGGGGCGGTCGGTCGTGAGTGTGATTCCACCCAGCTCTGCTATCGCGGTAGCGAATCCGCTGGCGGCCATCGGCAAGCACAATTTTGTCGGCTCGGGCACGTCCTTCTCGGCGGCGATCGTCTCCGGACTGGCCGCGCTCCTCCTCCAAGCCGATCCGAATCTCACTCCGGACCAGGTGAAGGCCGCGCTCCTCTTTGGTGCGGACACTGGGCCGGTTGGCGACCCCCTCGTGGACGGCCACGGGATCTCCGACGTGGTGGCGGCCGCGGCCGCGGCGGGCCAGGTCTTCCTCAACCAGAGCGTCGCTGCGGCTGCCGAATCCACCTCGCCGCCGGCAACCGTCTCGCTTCCCTCGACGTGGGCGGCATCGACGTGGAACCCGGCCAACTGGAGCGGACCGGCGTGGAGCGCCTCGCAGCTCAGCACGGCGGGCCAAACCGCCCCCCCCACGAGCCCCGTCAACGGCACTAACTGGAACGGCATCGTCTGGAACGGCATCGCCTGGAACGGTGCCGCCTGGAACGGTGCCGCCTGGAACGGCGCTGCCTGGAACGGCGCTGCCTGGAACGGCGCCGCCTGGAACGGCGCTGCCTGGAACGGCGCCGCCTGGAACGGCGCTGCCTGGAACGGCGCTGCCTGGAACGGAAACGACTGGGGATGAGCGCCAAGTGTCCCGCGTGATGACTCCGGTGACTCTTCCCCGCGCCGGCAAGGCTGTGCTGGCGGTGACTGTCGCCGCCGGACTCCTTTGCGCCTTCCTCACGGCCGAGACCTTCGGCCGCAGAGGCTTCGGTTCGCCGGAGGTACTGGTCGTGCTGGCTGGTCTCGTGTTGGCCAGCTGGGTGTGGCCGATCCTCATGTACTCCGACGGCTCGTCGCAGGCGCACCATCTCGACGAAGGCTTCTTCGTCGTGCTTGCGCTCGTCTCGCCACCCATGGGCACGATCGCGGCCTTCCTGTTGGCGACCGTCCTGGCACAGGTGATCCGCCGGCGGGCCCCCGTCAAGACCGTCTTCAACGTGGCCCAGATCACGATCTCGGTCAGTGCGGGGCTCGCTGTCGTCCACGTTGTGGCGCCGCCCGGGAACCACCTGGGCGTGCCTCAGCTGGCAGCGGCCATTCTTGGCGCCGTCGTCTATTTCCTCCTCAACTCCGTGGCACTGGCCGTCATCCTGGCTGCCACGGGCGCTGAGCGGCTGCATTCGGCCTTGTTCGACGGCATCCAGATCCGGGCTCTGCTGCTGGCGGCCTCGGTGTCGCTCGGCCTGATCGCTTCGCTGGCGATTTCGGCCTACCCCTTCGCCGTCTACCTCGTCGTGCTGCCCTTTGCTGCGTTCCGCCAAGCGCTCGCCGGTCACTTCTTCGCCCGCCACGACCGCGCCCGGTTGCTCGGGCTCTTCGAGGCCACCTTGAAGGTGCACGGGACCATGGGATCGGGAAACGTCGAATCCTCCTTGTCTGAGGCCGCCTCGAGGTTGTTGCGGAGCCCTGAAGCGGCGGTGTTCTCGACGAAGCCCGATGAGGGTGCAATGGCGGCCCCCATGACCGTCAACGACTCGCAGTGCTGGCTGACTGTCAGTGGACGGAGCCGCAGTGAGCCCTTCGACGACGCCGACCGGGCCTTGCTCGAGGCTCTCGCCGCCGTCGGGAGCGGCGCCCTCGTAAACTCCTCGCTCTACGAGGAGCGCCGTCGCGATCACGAACGGCTGGTTGCCATCACCGCCAGCCTCGCCGAAGGCGTGTGCGCATTCGACGACCAAGCCCGGGTCACCTTCTTGAACCCGGCAGCCGAGCAGCTGCTCGGCTGGAGCGAGCGCGAGCTCGCCGAGCAGGACCTCATTGAGTCCGAGCTCGCCATTCTGGCCATCACCGCCCGGCGCTCCATACAGAACAACGAGATCATCCAGAGCGAGCAGTCCACCTTCCGGCGCCGGGCGGGCGAGAACTTCCCCGTCGAGGTCACCTGCTCCCCGATCTGCTCGGGCCAGCAGGTGGCCGGCGCCGTGCTCACCTTCCGCGACATCTCCCAGAAGGTGCTGCTCGAGTACCACGCTTTCCACGACTCGCTGACCGGCCTGCCCAACCGCCGCATCTTCCTCGACCGCCTGCAGCACGCCCTCAAGCGAGTAGATCGAACAGGCGAGATTCACGCCGTCCTGTTCGCTGACATCGACCGGTTCAAAGTGACCAATGACAGCCTCGGCCACCAGACCGGCGACGAGTTGCTCGTCGGCATCGCCGACCGACTTCGGCGCGTCACCCGCGAGGGCGACACCCTGGCCCGCTTCGGCGGCGACGAATTCACGCTGCTCCTCGAGAACATCGAAAGCCCCGAGGTCGCCGAGGCAACAGCGCTGCGAATGTTGGATGCGGTTCGTGCCCCGATGTCGCTCGCCGGTGGGCGCACCATCACGGCCAGCGTCAGCATCGGCGTCGCGCTGGCAACCGCCGGCTCCACGCCCGACGACGTTCTTCACGACGCCGACGTCGCCATGTATCAGGCCAAGCGTCTGGGAGCCGGCCGCTACGAGCGCTTCGACGCTGCCGCCATGGTCAAGCGATCAGCTGAATGGGTCGACCTCGAGATCGGGCTTCGCCGAGCCGTCGAGCAGCATGAGCTCACCGTCCACTACCAGCCCGTGGTCGCTACGCAGAACGGTCGCATCATAGGCGCCGAAGCCCTGGTCCGTTGGGATCATCCCGAGCTGGGGACCCTGCCGCCTTCCCACTTCATCGGGCTGGCCGAGGAGACCGGGCTCATCTTCTGCGTCGGCCGGAAAGTGCTCGAGGAAGCCTGCCACCAAGCCAAGGAGTGGATCGACGAGCATGACCTGCCGTTCAGCGTCGCTGTCAACCTCTCCGCCCGCCAGTTTCAGCAGTCCGATCAGGTCAACGAGATCCGTTCGGTGCTCGAGGCCACAGGGCTTCACCCCTCACAGTTGTGTCTCGAGATCACCGAGGGCCTGGCGATGGCCGACATCGATCACACCATCCACACCCTCACAGATCTCAAGTCGCTCGGAGTGCGACTTGCCATCGACGACTTCGGCACCGGCTACTCCTCGCTGAACTACCTGAAGCTCTTACCGGTCGACTTCGTCAAGCTGGACCGGGCCTTCGTCCAGGACCTCGAGATCGACCCCGTCGACACCGCCATCGTCGCCGCCGTCATGGAGCTCGCCCGCGCCGTCGGCATGACCGTCGTCGCCGAAGGAGTCGAGACGGCCGGCCAACTTGCACGACTGTCGGCGTTGGGCTGCCCGCTGGTCCAGGGCTACTACCTTGCCCGCCCCATGACGAGTGGCGCGTTCAAGGATCTCCTTCGCCGGCAAAGCGAGCAGGAGTCTCCGGAGTTCCGCCTGCCCGGGCGCAAGCTGGCGCCGGTGCTGCCGTTGCCGACCGACTACGAAGAGATCCAGACGGAGCTCGCCTCGGGATCGGTCCCCCTCCAAGTCGTTCGATAGCACGCGGTAGTCCGCCGTTCGGTCGTGGCACTCTCCGACCCGGGCCTAGATCTTCTTGGTCCACAGGTCTCTGGATCTTCTTGGTCCACAGGTCTCTGGATCTTGTGACAAGTTTCAAGCGGCCGCCCCAAGGCGCGCGTTGGTGACGTAGTCGCCAAGGATGCGTTCCACGGTCGCGAGAGCACGGCGAAGCTCG
>Ga0187860_1002850_pt1 | contig 13955 bp, 9 predicted proteins | sample June2016WEW_10_4_FD_132981 | JGI IMG/M metagenome (GOLD analysis project Ga0187860, IMG submission 132981) | Peatland microbial communities from SPRUCE experiment site at the Marcell Experimental Forest, Minnesota, USA - June2016WEW_10_40 | ecosystem: Environmental > Terrestrial > Soil > Wetlands... | reverse complement strand
CCCAACGGCAATGCCAGGTCCGGCGGGCCGGCGCCCAACGGCAATGCCAGGTCCGGCGGGCCGGCGCCCAACGGCAAGGGCGGGTCCGACCGATCGGGGCGCTCAGGCGTGACCGGCCAGCCCGGCGGCACGGCGCCCAACGGCAATGCCAGGTCCGGCGGGCCGGCGCCCAACAGCACGGCCAGCCCAGACGCAGCACGACAGCCACAGCAGGGCAGCCTGCTCGCAGACCCATGACCCGGCTACTCAACTCAGGCAGCACCGACCCGAGCGCGACGAGCCTCGATACCCATGTCACACTCGGTCCCATGGCTCGCGAGTCAGTGTGCTTCATCGGCGACAGCCACGGCAACGAGCCGTGGGTGCACTTCGTCGTCCAGTTCGCCGCCGAAGAAGGAGTAAGGCGATTCGTGCAGGTGGGCGACTTCGGGTTCTGGCCGGGTCCGGAGGGCAAGGCGTTCCTGCAGAACGTCTCCGCTCACCTCGTCGGGCTCAATGCCGGCATGACAGTGATCGAAGGCAACCACGACTGGCACGAGTGGCTTGCCACGCTCGTGCCTGAGAGCGACGGTCTCGTCACCATCGCTCCCCACCTTCGGTGGGCACCTCGAGGCACCGTGTTCCCACTCCCAGGAGCCGACCGGTGCCTCGCCGTCGGTGGCGCGCCGTCGATCGACCAGGACTCGCGTATCGAAGGCGTGGACTGGTGGCGGGGCGAGACCCTGACCGCCGCAGAGGTCGAGCAGTGCCTCGCCGCAGGTCCAGTCGACGTCGTGGTCGCGCATGATTGCCCGGTCGAGATCCCGGTGTCCGGCTTGCTTGGCTGGCCGCCTGGCGAGGCACACCGGCGGATCATGTCAGCGATCTGGACGAGTGCCCGACCACGCTGGTGGTTCTCCGGCCACTACCACCAGCGGGTGTCGGCACGCCTCGCCAACCCCGACGGGTCCAGCACGAGGTTCGAGGTGCTCGACTGCGACGAGTCAGAGGACACGGGACGAGGGTGGATCATCGTCGAAGCTGCGGACCTCAGCGAGGCGGGCTCCGCTTGATCACACGAAAGCAACCGGCGAGCATCCCGTAAGGCTCAACAGGCTCAACAGGCTCAACAGGCTCAACAGGCTCAACTCAATCAGCGTCGGGCACCCGGCGCCAGTAGATGATGGCCTCCTCACCGTCGACCGCATCAGGAATCCGCCCGATCTCGCGCCACCCCATCTCCTCGTAAAGACCCCGGGCCGGATTGGAGGCAAAGACGAGGTTGAACTGCACGGCACGGAACCCCAACAACGGCGCCCTCCACACCGTGTCCCGCAGTAGCGCTCTTCCGATCCCACGGCCACGGGCCTCACCGGCGACGACGTACCCCGCATTGGCAATGTGACCAGCACGAGGAGCGAAGTTCGGCTTCAGGTAGTACGCCCCGAGCAGGTCACCACCGCCCGCCGCTCGCGCACCGATCACCGCGCTCACCGGTCGCACCCACGTCGCCTCGAACACCTCACGGGTGAGCGGCGCCGCCTGAGGAAACCCGTCCCCCCGCGCCACCACATCCCCGAACAACGAGAACAGTTGCTCCATCTCGTCGCCCGTCAACGGTCCGAGCGTCAGCGACTCACCGGCACTGGTCCTAACGAGAACTCGGTCACCGGGCGTGGCCACGATCGCACACTAGCGACACGGCACGGACCCCCCGTGGGCGTCCCGCTAGGCTGCCTCGGCCAAGCAGCGTCGCTGGTACACGTGAGCCAAGGAGACGAGCCGTTGCGAGCACGGATCACGCGGATTGGAGCCGCATTAGCGGCAGGCATCTCGCTCACCCTCGGAGCCCTCGGAGCCCCCGGAGCCGCCGGAGCCGCCGCCGCCAGCGGCAGCGCTGCTACCGGCGGCGCCACGACCACTGCCGCAGCGCTCCAAGCGATACTGCACGCCCCACTCGTGCAACTCGGGCGCGCCGCCGTCGCCCCCCCGGGCACCGAACAGCTCGGCTCGCTCCCGGCAACCCGGCAGATGCGTCTCGGCATTGCGCTCGCCCCCCGCGACCCCGCAGCCCTGGCGGCCTACGCGAAGAGCGTCAACACCCCTGGCTCTGCCGACTTCGGGCATTTCATCGACCCGGCGGGGTTTCGGGCGGCGTTCGGGCCGGCGCCCTCGACCATCCGAGCCGTCCGCCAGGTCCTCGAGGCTGAGGGCCTCAAGGTCTCGGCCCCGTCGCGCAACGGCTTGATCATGCCGGTGACGGCTTCGGTCGCCGTCATCCAGCGGGCGCTGCAGGTGAACCTCAAGGCGTACAAGCTCGACGACGGCACGAACGGCTGGGGAGCGACAGCCGCACCGATGCTGCAGAGCCCGATCGCCAAGGACGTCACAGCCGTTCTCGGGCTCGACCAGCTCATCGCACCGCACAGTTTCATCGAGCACCCACACGCGCCCGCAACCGACGCTCGCCGCGCCGCAGCCCGCGCCCCCGTCCACCAGGCGAGCAACGGCGGCCCGCAGGCCTGCACAGCGGCTCAGACAGGAGCAGCGCGCTACGACGGCTGGACGTTCGACCAGCTCGCCAGCGCTTACGGCGTCGAAGGCCTCTATGACAAGGGCGCGCTCGGCCAAGGCGAGACGGTCGCCATCTTCGAGCTCGAGCCGTTCCTCACGAGCGACATCGACACCTTCGACACCTGCTACTTCGGGGCGGCGAACGCCACCCGGATGCTGTCCCGCTTGAGCGTCGTCAAGGTCGACGGCGGGATCCCGGTGGGCTCGGGCTCCGGTGAGGCCGTGCTCGACGTCGAGGATGTCTCGGCGCTGGCTCCACAGGCCCATATCCAGGTCTACGAAGCTCCGGGCACCGACATCGGCATGGTTTATGCCACGACAGGCATCTACAACGCCATGGTGAGCAACGACTCGGCGAATGTCATCAGCACGAGCTGGGGCTTGTGCGAACCGGCATTCGAGGTCGCGTCCCCCGGCGCCCAGGAAGTCGAGAACGAGATATTCGAAGAGGCGGCTGCCCAAGGCCAGTCCACCTTCGCCGCCGCAGGCGACTCGGGCTCGAATGACTGCTCTTTCGTGTCCCACGCCGTCTCGCCGCCACTGGCGGTCGACGACCCCGCCAGCCAGCCCTTCGTGATCGGCGTCGGCGGTACGTCCCTCCACAGCGACACCCAGCCACCTACGCAGACCGTGTGGGACGACGGTGCCTTCGGTGGCGGGGGCGGTGGAGGGATCTCGACCACGTGGCCGAGCCCGGGCTGGCAAGCCGACTCAGGCGTGCCGGGTGTGTCGAACTCCTACTCGCAGTCGGCGGCGTACGCGTTCTGTGTGCCGGCCTCCAACGGCCGGCGCCGCACCATCAACCTGGCCACGCCACCGTGCCGCGAGGTGCCCGACATCACGATCGACGCCGACGAGGACACCGGGACGTCGTACTACCAGTCCAACGCCGGCGGCTGGGGCACTATCGGCGGCACGTCCACCTCGGCGCCCATGTGGGCAGCCATCACCACCGATATCTCCGCCAGCACCGGTTGTTTGAACCTCGCCGTGAACCCCACGAACCACTCGCGCGATCTCGGATTCGCCGCCCCCGCCCTATACGAGGCCGAAGCGACCACGCCGGCGGGCACCGACTTCGACGACATCACGGTCGGGACCAACGACATCTTCCGGCTCGGCAAGGGCTACCCGGCCACGGCGGGCTATGACTTGGCATCAGGTCTCGGGTCACCGGTCGTCACCGACCCCGTGGGCGGTCCCGACGGAGCGCCCACCGGCGGCGGTCTGGCCGCGTCCCTGTGCAGCCTGCTCACTCCCTCCAACGCCCAAGTGGCAGTGACCGGCCTCAAGCCCGCCCACGGCTCGGCCAACGGCGGGAATGTGATCGCGCTAAAGGGCCAGGGCTTCTCTGGTTCGGGCGTCACGGTCGAGGCGATCAGTTTCGGACCGACGCGTGCCACGGCGTTCACCGTCGAGTCGTCCACGGCGATCTCGGTTACCGTTCCGCCCTCGGCTCCCCAACCCGGGACCGGCGGTGAGACCGGGAGAACGCCGGGGCCAGTCGATGTCACCGTCACGGTCGATACCGCCTCGGGCGTCACCACGAGCCGAGCGGATCCGACCACAAGCCGGTATGTCTACCTCGCCGGATCCCCCGGCGCGCTCGTGCCATCGGTGAGCGCGGTCGGCCCCTCGGGCGGCCCGATCGCCGGTGGCAACACGGTCGACGTGTTCGGCTCCGGTTTCGGTGTCGTCGGCGGCCCGCGGCGTTCCGTCACATTCGGTGGCGTCCGTGCAAAGACCGTCAAGTACCTCACGAACTACGAGCTCCAAGTCGTCGTGCCTCCTGAGAGCAAGGCGACTCAGTGCACGACCGGAAAGGGTTTCGACCCAGCGAACACCTGCCAGGTGGAGGTCGTGGTGACGGGCGAGAACGGCAAGAGCCCGACGTCGGTGATCCTGGCGCCCTACACGGGCAACATGACCGGCAACGACGAGGGCATCGTCGTGCCCACGCCGGGGACCGAGGTCGGTCCTGCCCGGTCCGAGTACGACTACGCGCCGGTCCCCACGATCACGTCGATCACGCCCAACCCGTACAGCGAGGGCACCGACAAGCCGATCACCATCCACGGCTCCGGCTTCAACGTCCTCACGCTGAACTGGGTCGACATCGGCGTGGGGACGCGATGGGCGAACACCTACCCCGGCTTCGTCTCGGTGACCACTGACAGGATCCTCGTCTTGCCCGTCCTCCCGGCGGGAAGATCGACACCGACGCCGGTGCCGGGCGGTGTGAGCGTGCTCAGCCTCGGGGGTCTCTCGAAAGCGGTGGCGTTCTCGTATACGAGCTGATCAGCCGCGGCTCAGCGGGACCGGCGCGACGCGGCCGACATACCGGATCAGCGCCACCGGCGTCTGCTCGGTGCCCTGCCCGAGCGGGTTGTCGCCGAAGAGCCAGGCGATCAGGGGCCGGTCGAGCCCCCGGCTGCCACCGAGCACGACAACGCCGCGGTCGTTGGCGTCGATGACCGCTACGTGCACGGGACCGCCTGCTTCCTCCGCCAACCGCCGCGCCAACCGATCCGCGACAGCGTCGGGGTCCGACGGAGGCAGCTTGGCATGGGTGTCGAACGGTGGCAGCGTGCCGGCCGTCGGGCCGTCGATCGCCGCCACCCGGGCACCGGCGACGCGGTAGAAGGTCCCGTGCCGCCCGACTAGCCGCGTCAGCCCGGCAGCTGCCGTCGCCAGCAGGATCCGGCCGGCTCCCGCCTCGTCGATCGCCAGCTGCATCGTCGCCGGAATACCCAACCCGATCCCCGCTGGGCCCTTGGCCACGAAGCGGCAGAGCACACGCGCCAGCAGCCTCGCCTGGATCGACGACACGGGAAACGACCGCCCCTGGCTGACCGCCACCGCCTTCTCCGAGACGGCGATGATGTCGCCCTCCTCGACTCCGAGACGGCCACCTTCGACCGAGAGGACCGAGTCCGTCACGATGCGGTCGAGATCGTCGCCCGCGGTGATGCGCGGGGTGCGGACGGGCGCCCGACCGTAGACGTTGCGCCCGTCCGGCCCGCAACAGAAGACGTGACGGCCCAGGTTCGGGGTCACCGTCGCCCACGCCGCCGCCTCGCCGCCGAGCAACTCGACGCATTCGGCATCGCCGGCACCGTGCAGCGTGCGGGCGTCCGCCGGCCGGCGGCCGAGCGGCGCCATCGGCGCGCCACCGTGGAACACCCTGAGCCAGGCCTCGACGTTCAGGATCCGCCAGAACAGCGGCGACTCCTCGAGCTCACCTTCGCACGCCGCCTTGAACGCCCGAGCCAGCGCCGGCGCGTCCCAGTAGGGTCGGGAGCAGAACGCCGGCGAGCGAAATATGCCTTGGATCGTCGCCCGCTCGGCACGCAACCACCGCATCTCCGGAGTCGTGAAGCCGATCTTCTTGCGCCGCAAGCGGATCTTCTCCGGCAGTACTCCTTTCATCGCCTCGCGAAAGATCCACCGGCTCCATCCGTCTCGGATGATCGCGTCGGCCGGCAGGGACAGCACGAGCTCGACCAGCTCCTGGTCCAGGAACGGTGGCCTCGACTCGATCGAGTGCGCCATCGAATTACGGTCCTCGTACCGCAACAACGACGGCAGGCTGTAGAGCGTGAGGTCCTGCAGCAGGCGCGTCTTCAAGTCGTCGCGTACCCGGTGATCGGCGGCGCGCACGCCGGCAGCCCTCGCAGGATCGCCGAGCAGCGCGGGGCAGTAGGTAGCGGGATCGACCGTGCGCCGCCGATCGGCCACCTTTTGCCGAGCGAGGGGTGAGAGGATGTCGCGGGCGGGGAACGTCTCTTTCGAGAGCGTCCGAAGCGTGGCGAGGTCCCGGGACTTGGCCAGCTGTCGCAGGTAGACGTACTGGTACGGCACGTAACCGGCGAGCAATTCGTCGCCACCCTGGCCGTCGAGCAGCACTTTGGCCTTGGGTTTGGCGAGCTCCATCACCCGGTACTGGGCGTATGGGCCGGACGACACCATCGGCTCGTCCTGGTGCCAGACGACGAGCGGGAGATCGCTGAACAGCTCTCCGGACCTCGGCCGGACGAAGTCGGAATCGGCACCAGAGGCGGCGAGCACCGGTTCGATGTACTCCTGCTCGTCGATCGGGTCGCCGTCGAATACCGCTGAGAACGTGCGCAACCGGTCGCCCATGCTGGCTGCGTCAGGAGCACCCTCGGCCAGCAGCCGGCTCATCACGCACACGATGGAGGACGAGTCGAGGCCACCTGACAAGCAGGTCCCGACAGTGACGTCGGCGACCAGGCGGCGCTCGATCGCCTTTTCGAATGCCTCCTTGAAGGCCGACGGGTCGGCCGGGCTATCCGCCGTCAGCTTCGGCTGCCAGTACGTGTGGACGTCGCGCTCGCCCGACGTGATGCCGATCGTGACCGCCGTCGCCGGCCTGATCTGGCTCACGCCCTCGAAGAACGTGCGCTCGTCGTGGTCGTGAAGGCCGCGCTGCAGGTATTCGGCCAAGTGCTGGATGTCGACCCCCGGCTTCAGCTCAGGCGCTGCCAGCAGTGCCTTGATCTCGGAGGCGAACAGGTACCGGTCGCCCACCTGGGCGACGTAGAGGGGCTTGATGCCGAGGTGGTCACGGCTGAGGACGAGCCGTGGCTCGGCGCCCTGCCTGGTGCCGCGCTCGTCGAGGATCGCCAGCGCCCACATGCCGTTGAACCGCTCAAAACACCCCGTCCCCCACCGCTCGTAGGCCGCCAAGACGACCTCGGCGTCGCACGTGGTCGAGAACTTCCGGTCGGCTTCCAGCTCCTGGCGCAGCTCACGGAAGTTGTAGACCTCGCCGTTGTAGATGAGGTGCACGTCGCCGTCCGGGTTCGACATGGGCTCGTGGCCGTGCTCGAGGTCGATGATCGACAGGCGGCGGTGCCCGAGGCTGGCGAAGTCGCGCTCCAGGTAGCCCTCGTCGTCAGGGCCCCGATGGACGATGCGCTCGCACATGGCCGCGAGCAGCTCGGGGTCGCTCGGGCCGATGAAGCCCGCGATGCCGCACACGAACTCAGCGAGGCCGGCGGGGTGTGCCGGACTTGGGCGCCTTGGGCGCCTTCGTGGCCCGAGGTGCGTTGGGTGCCTTGGGTGCGTTGGGTGCCTTGGGTGCGTTGGGTGCCTTCGTGGCCCGAGGTGCCTTGGGTGCCTTGGGTGCCTTCGCCGCCGGGCGTGTCTTTGCCGGCGACACCCCGACCGCCCGCTCCTCCCCCACCTTCCCCTTGGGGTACGTGCGGGCGAGCTCCTCGGGCGTGGGTTCCCGGCCGGCCCGAGCCTCGTCGGGCAACAAAGCGGCGATAGCCGCCATGATTATCGCCGTATCCGCCACGGCGTCCGTGCGACCCAGCTTGAGGTCCTCCACGGCCGGACCGACACGCACGCGAACCATCGGCGGCGAGAGCACGTTGACAATGTTCGGCAGGGTGGACGACCGCGGCCAGACCGCCTCGGTGTTCCAAAGACCGAGAGGTATCACGGGAGCTCCGGTAGCGGCTGCGAGCCGCGCAGCGCCCGTCTTGCCAGTCAGCTCCGGGTCGAAGAACGCCCGGCCTCTCGGGATCGTGCCTTGCGGCAGCACGACCAGCCCTTCCCCGGCACGCAGCACCTGCTCGGCCGGCCCGAGCGATCCTGCTGCGTTGCCGGCCCGCTCCACCGGGATGCCGCCGAACGCACGGGCGAACTGGCCGACGATCGGAGCGTCGAACAGTTCCTTCTTCCCGAGAAACCGCGTCGACCTTCCCTTCCGCTCCACCACCAGCGCCACTGCCGCCACGTCGAAGTAGCTGCGGTGGTTGGAGACCAGAATGAACGAGCCCGAGTCCGGGATGTTCTCGACTCCGGCGATGTCGAACCGGGCATACGGGAACAGCTCCGGCCGGATCATGAGCCTGCCCAGGTCGAATGCCTCGACACCACCGAGGGTGGGCACACCCGGCGGCACGTCGAGGTGCAAGATCGGCCAGCGCCGCAGCGTGGCGAGCGCGTGCAGCGGTAGATCCGGGTTGACGGCCCGGGGGTGACCCACGGCCGACAAGAGAGGCACGTCGTTCACACTGTCGGAGTACGCAAAGCTCTCGCTGAGATCGACATCGTGGCGGTCCGCCCAGCTCCGCACGGCGTTGAGCTTCCCGAGACCCCAGACGAAGCCTCCGTCGAGCTTGCCCGTGTACACCCCGTCGGTCCATGCGTACCGAGTGGCCACGACGTCGTCGATCCCGAGCCGCTCCGCCAATGGGCGGATGAGGTCGTCGGGGGTAGTCGTGGCGAGCACGAGCAGGTGACCTTCCCGCCGATGCTCCTCGAGCAGTCCAGGCACGTACGAGGCGACTTCGGTGACCAGCAGCTCAGCGGCGCGGCGCCCGGCGGCCCGCAGCCGGTCCACCGACCACCCACGCACGGCGAGGGCAGCAACTCTCGCGAGTGCCATGCCGACTGGGTTCTCGCCGAACAGCTCGAACGATTTGTAGAGGAGGGTCTCGCCGGGGATCTTCGTGTTGCGCAAGCCGAGCTCGGTGAGGGCCTCGTTGATCAGGGGTCCGCTCGCGCCCCTGAGCAGCGTGCGGTCGAGATCGAAAACAGCGGCGGTGCGGCCCACGGTCACGACCCTAGTGTCCGCCGGCACGCCACAATGATTGGGTGCCGATTGGGTGCGGGGCCCGAGGTGATCGCGCAGCTGCGTGGGTTCGCATCGGGTTTGCCGGAGGCCTACGAAGACTCCCCCTGGGGCGACGGCGGTTCTGGCTCCGGTTCTGACGCTCCCTGAGACCGGACGCGAAGAAGGGGTCGGCGGGGGGGGTGCCGACCCCTTCTCAAGACTCAACAGGGTCGGGGGGGGATTCCGACAGATCCTGTGGTCTGTACCTAGACATTGTGCGCCTGGCGCCTGATATCAGTCAAGAATATGCTGGTGATATCTACTATCGTTTTTTGTGATGGACCTACGCCAACTCAACGCCCTCATCGCCATTGCGGACCACGGCTCGTTCTCCGCAGCAGCTGATGCCTTGGACACCGTGCAGTCCAACGTCTCGGCTCACGTCAAGAAGCTCGAACGGGAGCTCAACACCACCCTCATCGACCGCTCGACGGGGGCGCTGACGTCCACCGGCGAGCTGGTGGTCGCCCGCGCTCGGCGTGCCCAGACAGAGATCGCCGCCCTCGAGGCCGACGTCCGCGCCCTCCAGCACGAGATCGCTGGCACGGTGCGAGTGGGGATCATCGGGACCACCGCCCGCTGGCTGGTGCCGCAGCTGCTGGATGTGGCACCGGGGAGGTTTCCTGCGCTGAGGCTCGTGTTCGTGGAGTCCACGACGACGACGCTCGAGTCGCAGCTGGACAGCGGCTACGTCGATCTTGCCGTCCTCAACCTGCCGCACGCCACGCAGGATCTGCTCCTCATACCGCTGTTCGAGGAGGAGCTCGTGCTCGTGACTTCGCTGGATCACCCGCTCGCGGGTCGCGGGGAGATCAGTGTGCGCGAGCTGGACGGGATTCCGATCCTGCTGCCGTACTTGGGGACGGCCTTCCGCCGTGAGCTTGACGAGGCGGTATCGCCGCTCGGAGTGAAGCTCGTGCCTCGGGCCGAAGTCGACAGCACCCGGCTCATCGCCTCTCTCACGTTCGAGGGCTACGGTCCGGCGATCCTTCCCGCCACGGCCGTGCCGCAGTATCTGCAGGACCGCTGGGCGACGGTCCGGGTGACCGAGATCCCACGCCGGCTGGTCGGCGTCGCACAGCGGCCCCGTACGTTGCCGTCGGCGCCGGTCCGGGCGGTGCTGGACATGCTCACCGAGATCGTGTTCGACCCCAGGCTGACACCGCCGGGCCTGACCGCGGTGGCTCCGGACCACGTCCGGCTCGTATGACGCTCAGCCACCACCGGGCTCTCGCCACATGAGCCACAGTTTCACGTTGGTCTGCGGTATCAGGACCTCATCGACGACCTCGTAACCGTGGCGGTGGTAGAAGGCCAAGTTGCGCTCCTTGGATGACTCCAGGTAGCTCGGGGTCGCCTCGGCATCGCAACGGTCGAGCACGATCCGGAGCAATGCCGAGCCGTAGCCGTGACCTTGGACGGCGGGGTCGGTACCGATCGTCCCCAGGTAGAAGTGCGGCGAGCGTGGGTGGTGCGACTCGAGCAACTGCACCAGACGCAGCGCGCGAAACGTGCGCCGGCCCAGTATCGCGAGCACCGGCAGCTGAGACACCCCGTCCCCCATCGACGGAGGCCAGCTCTTCGGAGGCATCCAGAGAGATGCTGCGTCGAGATCGGGAGTGGTCCATGCTTCGCCCCGCGGGAGGAAGATGGTGCGGATTTGGAACCGGAAGTACCGCTCGAGGCGTCTGATCCGCCGGCTGTCGTCGGGGAACAGGAACTGAGACACCACATCGTCGTAGAAGGCCCGAGCGAGTGAGTGGCTGATCTGGTCGATATCGGCCGGTTCGACACGCCTGACGTCGACGCTGGCACCGGGACGCTCGGGCACCGGTGCGATGGTAGCGGCCGGGCTTCGGACTGGCGGAATCCGCGGGCCGCCTGCAGCGTTGACCTCCACGTGACCGATACTCAGCACCCGTTCCAGTTCGCAGTGACGTGGGACTACCGGTGCCCCTTCGCCCGCAACGCCCATGAGCACGTGATCGCCGCCCTGGAGGCGGGCGCGCCATTCGAGGTCGACTTCGTGCCGTTCTCGCTGAACCAGATGCATCTCGAGGAAGGTGACCCGCCGGTCTGGGACAACCCGGCCAAGGCCCAGGACCTCTTGGCGATCGAAGTAGGCCTGGTCGTTCGGGACCGGTTCCCGGGACAGTTTCTCGCCGTGCACCGGGCCCTGTTCGCTTTGCGTCACGACGAAGGTGGCGATCTGCGTGAGGAAGCTTCGCTTCGCGCAGTGCTGGAGCGCGAAGGCGCCGACGCTGACTACGTGTTCGCCGAGATCGAGAGCGGCTGGCCACTGGACACCTTCCGCAAGGAGCACGACGCCGCCGAGCGTGACCACTCCGTGTGGGGTGTCCCAACGTTCCTCGTCGGTGACCAGGCGGCGTTCGTGCGACTGATGACGCGCCCGGCTGGGGACGGTGCGCTGGCGCGACGCACGATCGAGCGCTTGCTCACCTTGTTCGGCGATGAGGGGCTCCCCGAACTGAACGAGTTCAAGCACACCTCGATCCCACGCTGAGTCGCCCTGGGACCGGAGGCACCAGGGCGGTTACGGCTGCCAGCGTCCCACACCACCTGCCGTAACATGACGACAGCGACAGCCAAGCGGTGGCCCGCAGGCCGGTGCCATCCTGAGGAGACGGTCAACTGCACAGCTGCCGCTGTTCGTCATCTAACCGTAATAGTAAGCGCCGTCCGAGCGCGATTGCCTAGGGGCGAAATGCTCGCGCTCGACCGGTGACTGCGCCGGTGGGCATCCGGTGCCAGCCGCAGATCGGTGACCGACGGGCACGAAACCCGCTGGCGTAGGGGCACAGGTGATCGCGCAGGCCACGAGGCGGTGTGCCATAAGGGCACGGGTTGCGTGCCCGTCGGCAGCACCGCTTCGTGGGCAACGCGGGTGCCGCGTGCGGGGTTCAGCTCAGCGAGATCGGTGCGTCATCGTCGTCGAGGACGTCCTCGAGCTGCACGTCCTCGGTGGCGGCCGCCGGCTCATCCTTCACCGCAACCATCTCCCGGATGCGCTGGTCGAGCTCGATCAGCATCTCCGGCGTCGAGCGCAGGAAATGCTTGGCGTTCTCCCGGCCTTGCCCGAGCTGCTCACCCTCGTAGGTGTACCAGGCACCCGACTTCTTCACGATGCCCAAGTCGACCGCCACGTCCAGGATCGAACCCTCGCGACTGATGCCCTTGCCGTACACGATGTCGAATTCCGCCGACCGGAACGGCGGGGCGCACTTGTTCTTCACGACCTTCACCCGAGTCCGATTGCCGATCATCTCGGCACCGTCCTTGATGGTCTCCACTCGGCGGATCTCCAGGCGGATCGACGAGTAGAACTTGAGCGCCCGACCACCAGGAGTCACTTCCGGCGAGCCGTAGGAGATGCCGATCTTCTCCCGTAGCTGGTTGATGAACACGGCGATCGTGTTCGACTTCGCAAGCGTGCCGGTCAACTTCCGGAGCGCCTGGGACATCAGCCGCGCTTGGAGCCCGACGTGGGTGTCCCCCATCTCGCCCTCGATCTCAGCTCGGGGCGTCAACGCGGCGACCGAGTCGATCACAACGACGTCGATCGCACCCGACCTGATGAGCATGTCGGCGATCTCGAGACCCTGTTCGCCGGTGTCCGGCTGGGAGATCAACATCTCGTCGATGTCGACGCCGATCGCCTTGGCGTAGACCGGATCCAACGCGTGCTCCGCGTCGATGTAGGCGCAAATGCCGCCGTTGCGCTGCGCCTCGGCGACGACGTGAAGGGCCAGAGTGGACTTGCCGGACGACTCCGGCCCGAAGATCTCAACGACCCGGCCACGGGGAAGGCCTCCGATCCCGAGGGCGAGGTCCAAGGCCAACGCTCCAGTCGAGATCGCCGCGACTCCCACTCCGATGTGCTCACCCATCCGCATGATGGACCCCTTGCCGAACTGCTTCTCGATCTGACTGAGCGCCATGTCGAGTGCCTTGTCTCGCTCCATCGCCGTTCGCTCTCCTCTGTGTGTCTGCGGTACGTGTGGTGTTGGCCCGTTAGCGCCGGTCACGCCGACGGTTTGATCCCGGGCAATCCGATGGCTCGGACGATACGCAGGGGGTGTAACAGTCTCTCTGAGGTCTTCCCACCCATGATCACAGTACTGTAGTTCCAAACGTACGTTCGGATGGTGGATTGCACCGGCAAGCACTCCGGCAAGCACTCCGGCCAACGGTGGCGACCCCGCACGCGTCGGGCAGAATGACCGGCGTGCCGCTTCAGATCGTCGCCGTGAGAGGCGACATCGCCCGCCAGGATGTCGACATGGTCGTCAACGCCGCCAACTCCGCCCTCGCCGGTGGCGGTGGGGTGGACGGCGCTATCCACCGGGCTGCCGGCGCCGACCGGCTCCATGAGGCATGCGCCAAGCTCGGCGGGTGCGCGACGGGTGAGGTGAAACTGACGGAGGGTTTTGGGCTGACTGCACCGTGGATCGCCCATGCCGTCGGTCCGATCTGGAACGGTGGCGGAGACGGCGAGGCCGAGCTGCTGGCCAGTTGCTATCGTCGCAGCCTCGAGCTGGCCGACAGTGTCGGCGCCCGGTCGATCGCGTTTCCCGCCATCTCGACGGGCGCCTACCGTTACCCACCTGTCGAGGCTGCCGAGATCGCCGTCACCACGTTGCGATCAACCCCGACCAACGTGGCGCTCGCCCGGCTGGTGGCATTCGACGACAAGACCTTCTCCATCTACGAAAGACTGCTCGTATGACCTCGT
>Ga0187860_1002848_pt1 | contig 13959 bp, 17 predicted proteins | sample June2016WEW_10_4_FD_132981 | JGI IMG/M metagenome (GOLD analysis project Ga0187860, IMG submission 132981) | Peatland microbial communities from SPRUCE experiment site at the Marcell Experimental Forest, Minnesota, USA - June2016WEW_10_40 | ecosystem: Environmental > Terrestrial > Soil >... | reverse complement strand
GCTTTTTGGTCGGCCTCAGCGGATATCTGAACGTACGGATCATTCTACCTGGGTTAAGGCTAGATCATGGTTGAGGGAATGTCAAACCTGACCAGTACCTGGAACCGTCTCAGAGGGGGATGCTGACTTCCCAACACGGGTTAGCGTCCACGACGGCCCAATGATGGCCTACGAGACGGCCCACGTCGAGAATGAACGCATCTGGGCATCGGGAGGGCATTCGATGGATGACCTCATGGGAGAATAGGACAGCTTGACTCAAACCATACTAAGGTCAACCCTACTATGGAGAAAATATCAAAAGCCAGTGAATTTTCGGGGCGAAAGGGTACCCCTTCCAGTATAAGGGCCGAAGGCACTTCTTATGCCAGTACCGTAGCGACTCTGCTGTAAACCTAAAATCCAGTTGCATGTCGCCTTGGCTTTTTCGAGCTGTTTGTCGAACTGCTCAGAAGAAGCCGTGTAGGCCGCTTCGTACTTACTGGCCTTCTCAAGCTCCAGAGACACCCCACCGATAGAATATGAGTTGTGGGCAACAATTCCATTTGAAAGCACGAAATTCTCAAATCCAGGAACAGATAGGTCATAAGTATACGAGTCTGGGGGGAGAGGATCTGCTTCAACCACTTTCTCTCCCTTAGTAACGCCATTAGAGACCGTAGCGAGAGCGTCTCCAACATTCAGTGTTCCAACAATGACAGGTTTGATCGTGTGCTCAAAGAAGCTGAACAACGAGTGATCCTGTGTGGTAGTGACACAGGCACCATTTAAAAGAGACACCTTGATCAAAGGCTTATGCGGTGTGTTGTGTTGTAGAACGGCAACTACCGGACGCAGTTCTACTTTACCTGTCTCTGTATCAACGGAATAAGTACGGAGCTGCCCCCTCAAAAAAGCTTCCTTGATTGCCTGTCGAGTGCCAACATCAATAGTCATGGTATACCTTTCGAGAGTTGATTCACGACTTCTCGTATTTTGTCAACACACGCGCTAACATTGGATTTGATAGCATGCTCAGGAAACCGAAGAAGGGTCCAGCCATGGTTCACAAGATAAGAAGTCTTCTTTTTGTCAAGATGGATGTTGTCCCCGACTCCAGGAAACCCACAAGTAGGACATCCGTGCCAGTAACAACCATCTACTTCTATTGCAAGGTGAAGACCTGGATGGGCCTCATCAATCAAGTAAAAGCCTACCTCAAACTCAGTAAGGAACTCGTTGAAACCAGCAGCAACAAGAGCCTCCTTTAACATAGAGTGCGGCTTTGTAAAGTGACTCTTTATGTACTTCCTGGCATTTGAAGCCGAAGCAAGAACTTCACCTCGATGATTCTCATGCCATTGGTCTACCTTCTCCCTATGCTCACTAGAGGACCACATTGCTTTGGATTTAGATGCCCTCCAAGCTCTTGTATCTGGTCTTGCATTATAGTTCCGTAAGTGTTGAGCAGCTCTTGGACCATACTCGGAAGCTTGCATCTTACGGGAAGCTTCTGAGATCAGTTTCCTTGTAACCTCGCCCTCTGAAGTCTGGAATCTATCCTTAAGTTTCTTTGACTGTGCTTGTCGTTGATCAGTTGTCTTGATTCGGTGGGTATCCGTCCAACTAGACGAAGTATTACAGCCTAGGTGTGACTTTCGATACTCCTCAAGGGTTATTGAAGAACACCAACGAAGATGTCTTGTGGTGATAGCAGCTTGCTTACGGCCACACTCCAAACAGACAACAAAATGTACCCCCTCAACAAGATTTGAAAGACTGCTCTCTACAATACCATACCCTTGAACACGCAACACATTGTGTTTGATCAAGAGATCAACGTGTCGCATATTGAGGCCGTAACTTGAAGTTACATTCAATTTTGACAGGCAACCAGGATCAATAGTGTACTTGGTCATGACAGATAGTGTACAGCTCAGAAATGGGAAGATCAACTTCTTTCCCATCTGGAAGTACAATACGAACCTCTGTCTCCCCTCTAACTGAAAATTCGTCAACGATCCAGTTGATTCTGAGCGCCTGGAGGGCATGAATCATGGCTCCGGTGAGCAGTAGGGTAGTCCACTCCCGTTTGCTCTGAACCATCGCCTCAACGTTCGGGAAGGGGGTTCGCGGGGGGTAGGAGATGATCATGTCGAGCCCGCGCTCGATGTACTCGACTAACTCATCCGTTTCCCACACGTAGCCGAAGACCTTACTAAATTGCTGAACAGTTTTCTCTTGGGTAGGTGGGGCAAAATGGTAGTTTCTGTCAGGGTTACCATCTCTTAAAAGTGTCCTCAACCTTCTGGACAGATCCCGCATGATCTCGCTACCTTCGTGGCGGTGCTCGTCTCCTAGGCCGGTTGTCTTGTCGACGACAGAGAATTCCTGAACGACTTGCTGAACTTGCCCTCCGAGAATCTCTTGGAACGTCCATTTAACCCGATAGGCACCAAGGTTCGCGTCGAGAGGGATGATGACGCTCGCGTAATACTCTCCGATGCCCGGGTTCGCGGGCATTCGCTCTTGAGGTCCAACGAGGACGCCCATTCCAGTCGTGTAGTCGTAGAGCGCGTAGGAGATAACCGCCGCGTTTGTAGGGGAGTTGTTGGCGTTCGTCAGAAACAGGTTCAGGTCGTGACGCCCTAGCTGCTGACCGCGGAAAAAGGCTACACCCATCAAAAGCTCCAATCAGGTCTTGTGCTCAATCTCGTACAAAAGGGTTCCCGCCCTCTCGATAGCTTCCTGAATCTCTTTGCCGCTACGGACAATTTGAGACACGTGCCTCTGCACAGGTTGATACCAGCTACCTTTGCCTTCAGATTGATTGGTTTTACCTTCACTCTCAAGACTTGAAAAGCTTGTCTCCTCGATCTTGGTATGAGCTTCGGACATCTTCTTAAGAGCGTTTGCCGAGCTTTTTACAGCAGATACCAAGTCGAGAGTCCGACGATCAGGAATTTCAACGTCGCTAGCCTTGTCGAAATAGGCTTCCAACTTGCCAGCCATGTCCCCCGCGGTGTCTACCAACTTCTTGTGTTCCGACACTGCCTTTTTGTGGACATCTTCCACATCGCTGGTACTGAGCCTACGTCCCCCAAGAATCGTGGTAAGCTTTTTCTCAGTTTTATCCAAAGAGTCTACAACACTCCTAGCTGTTTGGCGACTCTTTGATACTTGCTGGAAGGTCTTGTGGTCCTTCCAGGTACCTCCGGAAGATGAAGAACCCCCTCCATCGCCGCCCACACCCTCTTCATGCTTCTTGACGGTGTGGTTCTTCGGATCGGCTCCGGGGTGATCCTTGAGGTACTTACTCCTGGCTTCTTCCGTGGGAAACTCCATGGCCACAGTAGCAAGAAACCTTCGGAGGACTCGGGGAGCGAGAGGGTCCATCATAAATCCCATCCATACTTGCAATGCCGTGGCACAGGGTCTGGACGAGCACAGTCGAGAACAGCGTCCACTACACGAAATTGTACAAGACGTTCTACAATGGGTTCTGAATAAGTCTTTTGGTACCGCCAACGCACGGCCCAACAACCAGGCTGTCCATTTTCCCCCGCAGTCCCCGTAACGTAGAACTTTCCGACATCGGCTTTTGCGGGCTTCCGATCCGTGGGCCCGACTTGATGCAAGATGCCCGTCGAGGACACCATGAACATCGTGTACCCGATGAAGACAGGACCCCGTTGATTCCCCCAACGGTCCAAAAGGCAAATCTCGAGATCCCCCTTACCGAGCGTCTGGTTCCACCGGAACTGGCCTATCAGCCCTTGAGGGTTAGGCTCTTGGCTCCATTCGTGATGATGTCGTTCTTTGCATTCTCGATGGTGGAAAGAATGACGCCTCCAACATTCTCGGCATTGCCACCACCACGCTTCTCGATGGTGGAAGCGTCGGTGCCACTCAAAGCACTCATCGCATCGTTCCTCGCGGCGTCCACAGCAATTGTCGCAACAACAGACGGGGCCACAAAGGGGCGGAGGGACATGAAGAACTTCCGCAAAAGCGACAATGTTCCCGATGCCGACCATAGGCATAGGCTCGGAAAAGGCCAAAGACCCCCTCCCGAACGTATACCCCGAAACGCTAACGAGGCGGACGTACTCAGTTGCTAGGGTGCCCTGGCCTAATGTCGTTCCGGCAGCGAGGGTGGTGAGGGTGTCATAGAGGGTCCCTGCCCCCGTAGCGTACCCTCCGAAGATCATCTCTCGGATGCTTATGGCCGAGAGAGAGGCAGTTCCTTCGACGTTTGCGGTAGCCCAGTGGAGTCCTATCCCCGAGCCAGCGGAAAGGCTTCCTGAACCAGTAGCAGGCCCAATAGCAGCAGCTATCCGGGAGGGGGTGACCGTTGCATCCCCTGCTCCGGCCGCGGTACCACTAACGTCATACAAGGACACACATACACCTACATCTCAGACGCGATCAATTGCCCCATTGGAAATTTAAGCTGATCATTCACGTCGATGTAGCGTGGCGTGCTCAAGCTTCCGAAGTAAAGCATGTTGCCGCCGCTCGAAGCATCGAAGAGGGCAAAGGCCACGATCGTACCCCAGGGGGCCGTAGCGATTGGGAAGAAGATGTCGGCCGTGTTCGAGGTCTGTCCGTTGGAAGGTGAAGCGAACGTTGCGGTCTGACGCCCATAACCACCCCCAGCGACTTCGGTACCTCCTCCCGCGGGGCCTGGGGACACCGTGAAGAGGGCTACATAGATTGTGGCCGGGGGAGTGAACGTCTGCTGAAGCAACGCGATGTTCAGAACAACATCGTCAAAATAGATCGATTTCGGCATCTTATCAAGAGGGGCTTGATAAGATAACTATTCGCATTCAGGTTTCAAAAAAGAAGCGCTGAGCCCGGACTCCACGACGGGAAGACCTTGAATCACGTCGTAGTCTTGAGCTTCGATCTGCTGCCCGGGGGTATAGGTGACAAGGAGTCTCCAATATCCGACCGCGTTGGGACGCCATCGGATATTGTAGTAGCCTGGATTGGTGGGGATTTCGTTGAAGTAAACGGAGCCCGCTGCGACTTGAGCATCGCTGACGCCAATTCCGTTCACCAGAAACCAAGGCTGAGGAACGTTCTCGAAGAAGGCGTTCAGTGTCACGGTTGAGTAAGTCAGTCCAGTAACGCGAGTAAACCCATCTGGCTGAAAGAAGTCCACTTGGTCATAGACGACCTGGTTCTGCTGGACAATCCTACCGCGAGTGGTCGCCATGGAAGATTACTTCTTCGGGGACTGCTGTTCTTGCTGTTGGGTTTGCTCTTGTTGAGATTGGACTTCTCGGGGATCCCCTGAATAGGACATCCCGTGGCATTGTGCGGAACAAGAGATGCGGAGACCAGCCTTTGCTTCGGCTTTGGCTTCTCCCTTGATATGACCTGTAACTTCGATGACGGCCATAGTTACCCTTCGTTTGGAACACCGCCCTTCTGGCTGTTCGGGGGCTTCCGTGGGGACCCTACCACATAATGGTCCGGCAAGACATTGGTCGATTGCGACCTCACTACGGGGACCTTAGGTGCCACGTATGCGGAAGGCACCGATCCGGGCTTAAGAAACTGAATGAGGGTCACCTTCGTAGGGTCGATGAAGAAACCGCTTACACCACTCCCAAGACAAACCGAAGAGTAATGTGCATTCACAGAAGGCGAGAAGGAAGAAAGACCTCCAATACTCGCCGCCGCATTCTGAACAGCCATGGAGGATCTCCTTCAGATTGTGCGTAACCTTACGAAACTAAACGAAAATCAGCTTTCGCTGATGGCCAACGCGGTTGCGGCGAACTGAAGCGTATCTCCCGTTGAAACGCTCTTGGGAACCGTGAGGTTGCCAAAGTAGAGCAGGTTGCCGTAGTTACCACCGCTCGGAGTGAGAAGGTCGAGAATGCCTACTGCAACGATGGAGTACGGACCAGCACCCGCGGCACCGGAACCGAAGAAGGAAACCGTTCCAGAGTTTGACGTAGAGCCGCTCCCTGGAGCAGAGAACGTCACGGCGACGCGGACATAGTTCGCGTCTGAAACCTCTGTGCCCGTGGGAACCGAGTTCGTATAGGCCGTCGTAGGAGCCACCGTGAACAAGGCGCCGTAAACCGCGGAAGGGGAACTGAACGCCGTGTTCGTCAAAACAGCAGCCAGAAGCTTGTTATTGAGATACGTGCTCTTCGCAGCCATTGGGGATTCTCCTGTTGCAGAAACTTGTCAAACCACACAAAGCATAAGAGGACTATGAAACCTACCGAGCTACTTTCTCAAGGCATATGGCAAACAGATTTGAGACTTCGAATCGCGTAGGCGTAGGGTTGCGCCGGAACCTTGGCCGTATTGTTGATCCAACCGTTTTTCAGCTCATCAATGTTCGAGATTGACGTGTCAAAGACGAAGAAGACCTTCTCGTTCTCACGATCCGTTCTCTTCATCTCGACCCCTGCCACTTGCAAGAATGCTGCAAAGTACAGGTCAGGCGTCTTGAACTCGTCACTTTTTTGGGAATCTCTAGCTCGGTTTGTCGTCATCTGAGTCCTCATTTTAAGGGCTCCAAAGAGCCCTTTGGTCTACATCTGGTTGTTTACTCACATTTAGGTTTCGAGATGTCAGGTGACCACGAACAGGATCGGAGCGGGTTGGCTCCAAGAGATCGAACCGTTGTTTCCATCGCTTGCTACGGCGAGCGGGTTGGTAATCGTAACGCTGGATGCCGAGACATAAGACGCGATGAAAAAGGTCCCATTGTTGGCCGAGGAAGCACATCCCGAAAGTGTGATCTTTCCCCCAACCATGTTGGCATTCATGTAGGAAAGACCAGTCAGAGTGACGACTCCGTTCGTAACGGTCGTGAGAGACGCTGTCGTACCGTAGTTGGTGTTGGCCAAGCTGCTGAATTGAACCTCAACGGTAGAGCCTGCGACTCCGAGGGCGACTCCCGTAGGAGCTGGGTTGAGGTTTTCGCCAGGTTGAACCGCGGGAGTCGTGTTGAGCAGGGACGCCGGGATGACAATCGACGTTGGCGTAACGACACCCTGGGTTCCCCCGGAAAGCGTCTTTTGAATAACATGCTGACCGAGCCGCACGTAAGGAGACTGAAGTCCTGGGCCAGGGCTCACTCCAGTTACACGAACCTCGGTTGCAGTGAGATACTCGGAGTTTCCGAGACTCTGTCCCGTAATGGTGATGTCCCCCGTGTTGGGCGAGTTGTGAACCGCCGCCGTGATGATAGGCAGAGGGGCTGAGTACGCCGAAGTCCCATTGTCCTGGACGCACTGGATGGCTGGGCCATTCGTGAGAGGGGGCATCAAGGTCGGGTCGGGGTTGTAGGTCAGCTCCAAGAACTTCGACATGACGCCGACCTGGAAGCTCTGGATCACCTGGAGGGTTTCGGTGAAGTGGGGGCAGATAATCCCAACTGCTCCCTGAGCGGCAGGGGACGCTCCGAGATTTGCCAACACATTGGCTGCGGAAACGTTGATGGAGCCCGTCGCGGGGGGAGTGGCCACAGGATTGAGTGATCCGATGATCGTCGCAGCAGTCGGCATCGTGAACGACGTTCCGGACGAGCTGAAGTTCGAGGGGGTATTGAACGTCGACCCGTTGCCAGTCGTGTCAATGGCGATGTAAGAACCAACGCCCATGACCGTGCTCTGAATGACGACCAATGTTCCCGTGGCCACGTCCGTAGTGGCTGTAGCGATACCGAGAACCCCTGGAGCCGGATTAAGGGCTGCGTTGATCGCGGTCAGAAGATTTGCCATCGTGGGGTATGTTCCCGTGGCAATCGTGAAAGCGGTGAAAGACGCCGTAGAGACGTTCTTCACTCGGATAACGTTGTTTGAACCAGTCAGGGTCAGGGGGAAGGTAACCGCAGCGGTACCCTCAACGCCTGCGGGAACGCCTCCCGAACCTTGGTATTGAGGATTGGCTTGATCCGGGTCAAGGCCCCCAAGGTAGTTGGTGAGAGCCGTCACACTCGGCCGAGAGATGTAGGCGGTCTGCCCAAAAGGTTCTGTCGGGAAGTTGGTTTGGGAGAGAGGCTCCACATCCGAGATGAAAATCGGTCCCGGCATGTCGCCTCGAATAACGCCTACATACATTGTCATACCCTCACTTGTTTTTGGTATCCGTAACCATCTGAGCGCATTCGCAGATAGCAGTATTTATGAGAGATTCCCTGAACGGCTCCACCTAAAGTGTGGATATCAAAAGAACCACTGATTCTAACTGCAACCCTTCCAAAATGCCTCCCGGCATTCTTTCCTTTAGGTACAACTGCAACCACCATGTCACCGGTGCGGAAACCATGAACACTCTTGGTTCGCATCAAGTACCCACGAGGGAACCCATCCGCAGTAACTCGGGTACGCTGGTAGGATCCTCGTCCAGTAGCTTTGATGCTAAGTGTTGGTTGCTGCCACCCAACCACAGTCTTGACTTGACCTACGCACAGAGCGTCCAGTGCGTGAGTCTTCTGGATACTCAATCGAGATCGGTTCCACTTCGTCAACCCACCGCTACCTGTCTCAACAGACAACCCAAATGTCTTCAAAGTGTTGAACAATGTCCACCGAGTTGAGTTGACCGCAGCTGCATCTTTCAAAGGTGCCTTGGCTTGCGCGAGGATCTTCTTCAACACCTCAGGCTTCTTCCGAAGAAATTTCTCAACGGGAAGTTTGCCTTTTTTCTGGTTGCAGGGCTCACAAGCAAGAGTCAGGTTGCTTACTCGACTTGAACCCCCAAGAGCCTTACACTTGATGTGCTCTACCTGAAGAGGAACACCCTCTTTCCCGCAGTAAGCACACTTCCTTCCCCACTTCTCCAAGAGATACTCTCGAAGCTCGTATCCAGCGAGGGTGCCTTGCTGATACTCGACACCAGAGATGTCAGGTAACTGCATTTTTTGCGTGTCAAACTTGACAAGTTCCATCGCGATCCGAGTGATCGGACACCAGGACAAAAGTCGCTTCGTCCAAGAAAAGATGTTGTCTACCCTATGCTGAAGACTAGGCGCCAACCAGCCTTTAGGCTTCGGTCTATTGTCGAACCGAGAAGCACGGTACCGAAGATTGGCACTACGACGCCTTCTACGGTAGTTGCTTCGTTGCTCAAGAGACTTTCGAATTTGATCTCCTCGATGCTTAAGCTCTCCCAACCAAAGAGGATGCGTCTCTTCTTCATCTTCTCTGGAAACTGCAATCCCAGTCGTCTTCGATCCAGGATCGAACTTCAAGGACATCGGTTGCATTTCCCCACCAACGCGATCCTTGAGTCGGATCGTGAAAGGATACATCCGATGCACGACAGCCTTCCTACGAGTCAAGAGCTGACGCGCTCTCTTCTCAGAGCAAGGCATCAAGGGCTTCTTCCGCTTATCGAGTACAAAAACGGCCATTCGGACTACCTAAAAGAGACCCGTAAGGGTCCTAGTAACGAGGATCTTTCGATCCTGCTCCCCTCGGGAATGTTGAGATCCGGCGTTTCATTCTCTCCCGTTTCGTGCTTGACCCAGCTTGTCTGCTGAGAGAACTTCGAGAGGTTAGAGCTGAGGAAGCACTCTAACGTCGGTCTTGAACCTGAAATCAACATAGCTACTTTTATAGCTGACCCTGGTAAACGTGGGCTTCTCTGGTCTTTACTCCTTTGAAGCCTCTCCTTTGACGGGAGAGGTCTGATTACGGGGATATGCCGGGACGGTCAATACTACCTGCTTATAGTAAATGTGCCTCGTTGGGCTTCCCACCGCAGAAAGCGAAGCATGGCTCCGAAGTTGTCGTAAAACTTCGAGGAAGCATTGAGGAACCGAACTTGGTTTGACTTCCATTGGAAGTTCGCTTCTCGGAGAGCGAGGCGCATTTCGAGAAGCTGTTTGAAGTACCGATCCGACCTCGGGAGGGTTTGAAGCTCCTCGCTGGCGGCTGAAGCCTCGTCGTACTTGCCCTGCATGTCGTGTAAGAGCTTATGTACCTGAGCGATAAACAAAAGCTCAGTCGGCTTCCAAACGTTACTAACGTCTTGGAAGGACGTGCCCTCTTGCCGGAGCATGCGAACAAGGATCGGGTACGGCACAACATCTCAGGTCATGGTGAACGTGTTCGAGTTTTGCTCATTGGCCTGAACGAAGACCGTGTTGTTGACCACGGGAGCCGTCGTGAAGGCTGTAGACGGGATAGAAATGGTAGTACCTGACACGCTACCCCCGGCTGTCGTGATCTGAGCTGCCGTGAACGTGGCCGGAGAGGGTGCGGAAGCTCCTGTACCTTGAGCGAAAGTGACCGTTGTGATGTCAGGCTGGACGGAAAGAAATGTCGTGCCCGTAATGACAACGGGGCTACCGTGGGCTGCCGCCGTGATCACGGGTTTGACGATCTGAGACGCTGTGAGGCTCACGACCGAAATAAGCTTGGGACTCCCGGGGGCCGACGAGAACTTGTAGATTTTGCCCTTTCCAGCCGAGAACGTGACTTTGGTCGTTTGATTCAGATTGATATAGCCGGGAATAGTCGGAAATCCAACGTTTGCTTGGCTGTAAGGAACGTAGCAGGGTTGCTTTGGCTTGTTCGCGTATCCATCCCGCTCGTAAGCTTTGGGGTTGGCCGTTGAACCGAGGCGATGTACCTCTTTGTTCGGCAACTGATCGTCGAGGTCGTCGAAAAGTACCCCATTCGTGATGGTTTGGTTGTGAATCAGGCGCAACATTCGATAGACTCCTCGGCAGAGTGGGCGTAAAAGTTGTCATCAACGCCGTTCTATAAAAGGAAGCGCAAGGGGTCGGCAGCATTTTGCCGTTTTTGATTTTTTGGAAGGAGAAGGGTTACTTCTAGGTCTGAAGGAGAGGACACTCCACTCGAACGAAGGGGAACTGTCTCACCAGGGCGATGTTGGCTTCGATCTGCGACTTGAGAGCAGGCTCGATCTTCGCCACATCTTCGGCGGACATTTTTTCGACAAATCGAACGATGATCTGAGGGAGAACGTAGTCTGAATTGAGCTTAATCTCCATAGAGGAAATCATACTCACCGTTTGCCACCCTACCAAAAGCCTTGAAAGAGCAGTATAGGGGAAGAAACGCTGACCCTCTTCGATTTCGAGGCTATGCGTATATGTGTCCACATGCCTCTTCAAATCAATCACCAAAAACATCGAGGTGTCTCTCACTTCGACAAGATCCTCGGGAGCCACTTTCTTACGCTTCTTTTCCGTAATGACCGGAGTAGGCGCTACAAGAGTGTCTTCGACGGCTGCCCTCTTGGATCTTGTTTTTCGAACTCCAGGTTTCGTATTTGGATTCATATTTCCTCTTCATGTGGGGTGTTACACCACTTTTCAGAACTGAATAAATTCAAAGTTCCCCAAAGCCGTGTCTGCTGTTGCTGCTATGGGCCGCGCAAACAGTTGTATCAAGCTCGGCCCGACAACGGGCAAGTACGATTCAAAATCGTGCTCTTGGTAATAGCCGACGGGGTGCCCGACTGTGGGTCCAATCTGAATAGGAGCCGCGTTGCTAATATCAAGATAGATGGATGTCAAAAACACGACGCCCATAGTGGCATAAGCGAAACCTTCCATGGACTGAATATAGCACGTGACTCCAGCAGGAACGTAGTGATGACACCAAAATGTCTGGTTGTCCCCTACGCCCTCGAGAACGGTCTGACCCGATCCTCCTGTCACGCCAAAGTTTGCCGTCAATGTTCCTGTCGTCGAGCTTGTGATAGCCGACGCAAGTGTATAACCTACGCTAGCCTGATCACTGAAATATAAAGTAGCTCCCGCAGGTAGTGTCTGAGCCGTCGTGAATGTAACGGTCTTGCTTCCATTTGTAGTTGTGGCCGTCCCGGCTAGTGTAAGGGTAGGATTTACAGCGATCGACCCCCAAACAGAACCAGATCCGTTCGTGCCTGTGTAAATGGATATTGTACCTTGGTTCGTCTGTGCTGAGCCCACCGTCACAACCACCATGCTTTCGAGGTACGCATAATTGACGCCCACCGTGTTGACAGGCGTCGTACCATTCAATGTAATTGTTTCTTGGTGAATCCCAAAGCTGGCGTCCAAATAGGTAATTAGAACTTGCTGCGCTCCTGTACCCCCCGACGCATCTCCTGAGCTAGTAGAAACCAAGCTACATTGGAGATTAGTTCCCTGAGGGATATAAGCTGTAGCCATAATTGCCTTATTTGACGCGGAGCTTGTAGACACATAACCGGTAGCGCGTCCTGAAACAAGACCTGGGATAAGACCTGTAGCTGATGCCCAACTCGCGTCGGATATTAAACCTCGAACAGGATCGAACGTGCCAGGACCCGATACGGTAGAAACCCACGCCGATCCATTATACACAGTCCCAATAACACCAGCTACAGGAGAAGCCGAAGCGGTCAATGCTGCTTGAGCGGTTAAGTACAGCGACTGAAGCTGCGCTTGGATAGTGGCCGCGGTCGTGCCTGCTGGGAACGTAGGTGCTATGAAGGCCTGTTCCGTAAGCGTTCCAGCCCGAAGCTGAGACAGAGTAACTTGATCAATAAACGGCACCTGGCTGAGGAATTGAGGGTAAGGAGCGACATTGTTTGCAGGGGTGACAAGCCAAAAAACACCGCTTACGTTGATGTTTCCATTGACATTTGTCACAACCTGAAGGGGGACAATTTGATTGGCCATTACGGAGCTTTCCTTCCAGAGGCGGCTTTTCTTCCAGAGGCGGCTTTCCTAAAATACTTACTGGGCAAGATCTTTGCGCCTCCGTGCAAAGTCAAAGCAGGTCCTGATCCGATACATCGAATGGTAGAAGACCCTGGAGCGTCGTCCGTAGGCCAGTATCCGACATTACTCGAAATCAGCGTTGGAGACATACCATTGAATAATTGCAACGCTTGAGCAGCCGTAATCGCCGCGTTGTACAGAGCCGGCTGAGCGAAGGCACCCTGAAACCCAAACTGCTCAGGGTAGTAAGTACCGATACGTAGATTAGCCGTTGCAGGCATTCCCGTAATCACGCCACTTGTCGCGTGGGTATACTGCGAGGTCCCGTTCACATAAAAGCTTACTCCTGCGGAAGACCAGTTGAAAACAAGATGACACCACATGGTCCATATTGTTTCTATGGTAGAACCGATATTCACATCATTATAGACAGCACTAGCCTTGAACAAACTCAAAGAATAGTTGTTGTTGTTGTTCTCGATGTTCCATTGATACGTCTGCGCGGAGGTAATACTACCTAAAACCGCCATGGTAACAATAACACCAGGCCCCTCTGTTTCCGCAAACTCGGAGGTTGTGTAGGCAGGCATTAGATTATACCAACACGAAAAGCTTCCGCTGGTTAGCTGGAAGAATGAGCTTGTGGAGGCCGCCGTGGCGTACCCTCCATAAGTAGGACAGTAAACACAGTTACGAATAAAGGGAGGATAGACAAGACTACCTGGCTTATCGCAAACCATGGCTAGGGCGTGGTTTGCAGAATAGTAAGAAACCCCTCCAGCGCTTAGGGTAATAGCCGATCCGCCTGAACCCACCATCGCCAACGTTGGTGAGGATGCACCGTCATTCGTAGGCCACCACCCTACTAGGGTCGAAATCTGAGAAGGCGGAGTTCCTATGTAGAGCTGTCCTACTTGAGTCGCTGTCAAGGGTGCAGAAAACAAAGCCGGTTGAGCAAAACGACCATTACCGATACTAGTGTAACTCCACTCGTAAAAGATACCAAGCAGGGAATTACCTAATCCCGTTAGTACAGCAGAAGTAGCCTCGCTGTACACAAGCACATTATCTACATAGAACGTTATCCCCGTTGACCCCCAAGAGTAAGCAAAGTGGTGAAACGCGTAGGGAGTAATCGGACCCAAGTTCGTAGGATTAAAGCTCCCGTGACGGATACTCAGATAGCCTGTAGAGGCTTGCCACGCGATAACCCATCCATGGGTTCCGTCATTAAGAGTTACAACACATAGTGTGGCGTTTAGCGGGAAGTAGGGAGTATG
>Ga0187860_1002846_pt1 | contig 13967 bp, 21 predicted proteins | sample June2016WEW_10_4_FD_132981 | JGI IMG/M metagenome (GOLD analysis project Ga0187860, IMG submission 132981) | Peatland microbial communities from SPRUCE experiment site at the Marcell Experimental Forest, Minnesota, USA - June2016WEW_10_40 | ecosystem: Environmental > Terrestrial > Soil >... | reverse complement strand
GGCCCTCGGCACAACGTGGGAGAATTGGGACGGCGGATTGTTCATCCCGACAGGCGTGACGAACTCGCAATACCTTTTCGTCACGAATGCCACCGGCTTTTTCCGCCTCCAATATGTGCGTTGAACCGGTCCGCCCAAGCGTAGTCCAAAAATCCCAAAGGCAAATCGGTCGCACGATGCGGAGAGCGAGCTAAGCTCGTCATTACGAGTTCACCGAAAAATCCTTGGCGCTCTGCCGCCGCGCCCTGATGCGGGCGCTGATTTGCTCGTTCACCTGAAAATGGGCCTCCAGCAAGCGGGGCGGGATGCCCTGCAACAGGTTGGCCGACATCTGTGCGAAACGCTCCCACACCGGCTTGATACGTTTAACGCCCTCCTTGGTGATTCGCACGCGCTTTGAGTTGAAATGCTGACCCAACGCAAGATCGGCATCGGCGACTTCCAGGAGCGGCGGTTTGGCGTCGGCCAGCTTGCGGATGCGCCGGGACAGGAGGCTGGGATTGTGGACGAGGAAGCGTTCAAGTTGATTGAAAGCCACGAATCCTTCCCTGTCGTGCTCCAGATCGCTCCAGTCCAGTTCCCTCGCGCCATACAGGCTCACTAAAAGGTCGGCTTCCTCCACGCTGAACCGTGAGCCTGCCACCACCGCCTTGACGACGGCAAGCAAGTCGCGGCGGGCGGTGAAAATGCTGCTGACAGTGTCGGTTGGCTCAATGGCCGGTGCGGACTTCTTTTGTCTCATGGGGGGCATCATAAACCAACTCCGAAAATAGTCAATGCTTTGGTTCTTGACAAAGTGCATAACAGTGTGGTAATTTGTCGCCGTAATGCGGATTTGCCGCTCCAGCACGGGTTCCCGTGACGGAACGGCGGCTCGATTGATTGACATTTTATATGAACACGAAGCGCCTTCTTGCCGAAAACAAACCGTTGATGCCCGACCTGGACATCCCGCCGGACGCCCTGCTGGGCCTCCCCGACGTGCTCGATGATGACGCGGATGCGGCCACCAACCGTTACCTCGAATGGCGCATGTTCAATGCGCCCGAAGTCTCCGTCTTCAACCTGCCGTTGTTCTACCAACTCCGGCAGCGGCCGTACCATCAAGTGGTGGTGCAGGGGCCATTCGACATCCATCGACTGGCCAACGACCACCGGCAGCACATCTATCGGTCCCAAGTGGTTTTCCTCCAGAAATGGAAGCCGTCGGTTGAGAGCCTGCTCCTGTGCTTGGGGCACGGCGTCTTCGTGCTGCAAGACGGCACCCATCTCACCGTGTATGCGCCCACCCCGCAAGCGGCGGCGAAGGTTGCCGACGACTTCCGCCGGTACGTGGAGCCTCATGCGAAAGCGAAACCGGGGTTTAACCTCGTAAGCTTCGGGTCGAACGGTCCCCATGCCGAATTGATCGAGGTCGCCACCTGCCCTGCTGGCGATGCCGACGAACTGGCGCTCCATTACGGAGCCGACTTTCCAGCATGGGAAAAGCAATGGCTGGGGCAACTGGCCAAACGCCGCAGCGGGGTGGCGTGCTCGTGGACTTGACCACCGCCACCGACGATAAGAGCCAACTGATCTGCCCGCAGGCAGGCTTCAAAGTGCCAGTTGCCATGACGCGCGCGGCCTGGGCGCAGACCATCGAGGCGGGCGGAAGCCGCAAGCCGGACGGCGACGGCGAAATCCTCGAACTGATGGGAGGTCAGTCACCCACCGGCAGGTTGTGGGACGTGCTGTGGATGTTGCGGCTCGCATCCGGCAAAGCCGACAACACCGACCGGGTTCATTTCCAAGTCCTCGTCGATGCGAACGGCGATGGCCGTCGTGAAGTGGTCAGACTGTGGGCGCTGTGCGGTCCTGGCGATGACGCTCGGCCCGTCATCACCATCATGGTTGAAGGGGAAGACTGATTTGCACGGCTATGCGCAACCCTCGAATCAACCCTCGCCCCGGCGACCGGCTGGCCAAAGTCCTGACCAACCGCGCCGGAGTATCCGGCGTGTTCAGCCGCCGCGTGCTGGCGCTTGAAACGCGCTATCCACGCGGCACCACCGTCGTCTGGACGCGCAAGCACCCGAACCAGCCCTGCCGTTGCACACTAACCGAATGGCGGGCGTGGGCCAAGAACGCCGCCGTACCGGCAGGCTGGCGATGTCGAAAATGAAGCCCGAAATTGATGTCAGCCCGGAGATTGCGGGCAGAATAGCCGCTCTGCTGGCGTCGCTTTAGCCATGCGCATTGACCTGCTCAAACAAATCTTGGCGGTGCCGACTTGCTCGCGGCAGGAGGGGCGCATGGTGGAGTTCCTCGTCGAGCACGTGCGCCAGCGCGGTTCAGCGCGGTGCGGCAGCATCGTGACCGACAAATGCAACAACGTGTATATCCGCAAAGGCCAAGCCGAGATCGTTCCCTGCGTGGCGGCGCACATCGACACCGTGCATCCGCTCCGCCCGGTCGAAATTGTCCAGCAGGACGGCATCCTGTTCGGCGTCGATGAAGGCCAGCGGCGCACCGGCATCGGCGCGGACGACAAGGCGGGCATCTACATTTGCCTTGAACTGCTTGAGCGCATGGACAACGTGGCTGTGGCGCTGTTCGCGGCGGAGGAAATCTGCTGTCGGGGAGCGTACGCGGCTGACGCGGCCTTCTTCGAGAAGGTGGGCTGCGTGTTGGAGTTCGACTGTCCGGCCCGTGGCCTGTTGAGCTACACGTCGGGCGGCGTTCGCATGTTCCAAAATGACGGCGAGTTCATCCAGAGGGCGTTGCCGGTGCTGCAAACGCACGGGCTGACCCGCTGGCAGCATCACCCCTTCAGTGATGTCATGGCGTTGCGCGAGCGGTTCGGCTTCTCCTGCCTCAATCTATCCTGCGGCTACCACAACTGGCACCGCACCGACGAGTATGTCGTGCTAGATGAGGTCGAAGCGGCGTTGACCTCAGGCGAAGACCTGCTCCGCGCGTTGGGGTGCCGTCACTACGCCTTCGATGTTAATGGTGGCGACGCCGCCTTGCCGCTGCTGGAAGTTACCGGCCTGCAATTAGCAATATGATGACCAACCCAAATCCAGAGCGACGCGCCGCCGCCGTTACCTGCGACGACCCGTTCGATGACCCTGACTACATCATGGCATGGATTAACACCATCGACTTCCTGCCTGAGTCGCTCGTCATTCGCCGCAATGAGTTCATCCAGTGGGCTGAAGCGGCTGGCTTCGAGGACATTGAGATGCGCGATTTGGGAGAGCACGACTTTTGGGAATTCCGATGCAGCCGGGGCACCAATGCAGAATGCACGACCCCCGCTCAAGTGGAACGCTGGTTGGGCTTTGTTGCACGCGGTGTGGGGTGCCAGTTTCCTCCCTGCCAGTTCATCGCCATTGTCGATGGAGACTCCATCGCCGCCCGGTTCCGGCTGGAACCCAAACAAGAAAAGGCGGCTGCATGAACTGTGTGTTAATGGGCCTGCGCCTGTCGTGTCATAATTGTCCAGGCTGCGGACTGACAGGCAGCCCAGCCACATGCTTCGGCCTCGAATCGGGTGTTCACAAATGCTCCCCCTTTTTCGTAAATTCAAAATCCGCTGATTCCCCTTCAAAACTGATGGTTGCTCCGACAAGTCTACGTTTAGATCAACCTGCACATTCGTGGACGGTGCCGTGCTTCGTTGTTGACTTTGGATTGGCGAGGCCGATCCTGCCGAGCATGGCGAGAATCTTGTCCGACAGGGAAATTAAGTCCCTCCTGGGTTCGGTCATCCTTGGCGGTGACCAACTCCTCCTGAACCCGAACGGGATCGAACTCCGGCTTGGCAGCCGCGTCCGGTTTCTTGTTACCGGCGAGGAAAGAGAAATCCCCGAAGGCGGCTTTTTGAGAGTATCGCCGGGCGAGTCCGTCATTATCGTGAGCCTGGAATCGCTTGACTTTTCAATGGCCAAGGTTTCTGTCCACTATCCAGGGTGCTCGCTCATGGCTTTTATCACCCCGACGACCACGATGATGCGCGAAGGGATCATGCAGGCGGCGACCAAGGTTGACGCGGGATTCCTCGGCCAACTGAACTGGGGACTGCGCAACAGTTCTGGCAAAGACCTGATCATTCAACAGGGAGAGGCGCTGTTCAAGCTGACGCTTCTCCTCCTCGAAGGGGATGAAGTGCCGGACACCGCTTACGGGGAGAGACCTGGGGACAAGTATCAGAACACCAAGGGCGTCCTCCTTTCGGCCAGGCGCGTGCCAGCGGATATTCCGAAGGATAAGATTGTCGCTTCGTCGTTTGAGAAGCTCGACCACAAGAAACAACTCAAGGAGGCTGGGTATCCGTTCAGCCACATCGGAAGTGAGCTTATGCAGCTTCAAGGGAAGTTCGAGCTGGTTTCGACCGATGTCCGCGTGATGAAGGAGACCTTTGACGACCGAACTGGGGAATTGTCGAAGAAAATTGAGACCGAGACGGCTTCCGTGTTGCAACGGTTAGAGGAGCACCGCACGAGTTTGAAGGAGCACGCGGAGCATCTGTTTTCAAAGAAGTTCGGGGCGGTGGTGGGCACTATCGTTGGCGCGATTACTCTGCTATTTGGATTCTGGGGAGCCTTGCAGGCTGGCAAGATAAAAGCCGAGTGGGCGGTTCCCGCATTGATCGTGAGCGGGGTCGCTGTATTGGTGGTTACTTGGATGCTCACGCGCCGGGTCCGATGAGCGGCGCAACGGGGCTGGGCATTCACCCGGTTACCCGTGGGATTATGGTTGGGCCACTGGCGAGTCTGGCGGGCCTTAATCTTGCCAGAAGTTTTTGAACCGCTCCGGCGACAACTCTGTGTATTTGACCCTGTGACTGATGTATTTGTGACCCAGGTAATGCTGAATGGTCCTTGTGTCCTGCCCGTCGTTCGCCAGCTTGTAACCGGCAGCATGACGCAACATGTGGGGATGGACCGGGAATTCCAGCCCGGCGGCTGTACCCGCCCTCGCGACCATCTTCCGCACCGGAATCGGCAGCTTAGAACGGAGTCCTTGGCGCACAACAACGCTTGCATTGAAGTATGGAAAGGCCCATATTGACAAGGATGAGCACGAAACGCACGCTTTCTTGCATTTCGATTATCGGGGTGTTGATTCCGCTCTTTATGTGGCTCTACTCGAAAACCGGCTCCGGTGCATTCGTCATCCTTTCGATGATTTCATCGTTTTGCTGCATGGGACTTTTGCTTTACGCTGTTTTTCGAGAGACGGTTGATGGGGATGTGTCGAAAAGAGTTTCGCCTAGAAGCGCCACGATAATTCTCTGTGTTGTTGGTCTTTATGTGGTTTTCGTTTTTTATCATGCGCTGTTACGCTAACGACAGTTCTCCTTGTTTTCGTTGCGGCAAATAACCCGTTTCGCGGTCGCGAGCATGTCTTCGACGCCGATGGCCAAGTGCCGGAGCCAGTCAGCGTGGAAGCCGCAGGCATCTGGGAGCGCCGGACGCGGGAGGGCGATCTTCGCGGCGGCGCGGTTAGGCGGCATCACTTCGGAAATAAATGCTCGGTTACCGTTACGAAGGGCGACCTCTTTTACGATTCGCCGTATTAAACGCAGAGTCCGGCTGGGGCGTCTGAATGTGCGAACGGCTGGTCCAACTATCAATTGTTTACAGTTGCGTAGGTACCGCCGGGCTGAGTGCCAGAAACAAAGCGAAGGAAAAAATCGTTGCCAGGGCCGCTTAAGATTCTTGGTTTTCGACCTCGGTTTCACCTTCACAGCTTGGTTATTGGCACCCTGTCCTTGGTCGGATACGATGGTTTCGTATGATACTTGAAGTCGCCGTTTTGGATATTGGCAGAGGCACCTGCGAGGATTTTGAGACAGCCTTTCGGAAAGCGTCGCCCATCATCGCTTCCATGCCGGGCTATATTTCACACGAACTGCGTCGTTGCTTGGAGAAGTCAAATCGCTACATTTTGCTGGTGAGGTGGCAGACGCTGGAATCTCACACCATCGGTTTTAGACAATCGGCTGAATATCAGCACTGGCGCGCGTTATTGCATCACTTCTACGACCCATTCCCGCTCATAGAACATTATGGCTTACCATTGGTTGATCATGCCAGCTAGGCGTGTGTTCCCCCCCAGCCGGATACGAAACAAAGCTGGCTGCCTGCACGCGATTTGCACTGGCACTTCCCTCGTGGTTTTACGTCTTCACCGCACTTTCGATTCTGGCTTGTGCGGGTTTATTCATACGGAGAGTTTCGGTTTCGCTGTTGGTGCATTGGCTCTTGGCCGTCTGCATTCTTGAGAGCGTCGCTCTATCTCTCTTTGCGTGTGGTATTTGCATCAATTTGGCTCCCTTATTTGAAAAGGGAGGAGGCTGAGAATATCTGTCAATCCGAAGCAACCAGACCGCCGTTCACCGGAGATTTGGCCGCATTTTCAAAATAAGGCACAACCCCATTTCGTTCTAGCGGGAAGTGTCGATCAGGGGCAGATTAGCATTCGGAGACGCCCATGACAGGAAACAAGATTTTGGTAAATCGAGCGCCGGTATTGACGCTCTGGGCGGCGGTTGTAGCCGAGCGCCTGGGATTCAATCACGACGAGGCGTTGTCCCTCGGAAAGGCGCTGGCCGGTTTGAATGCCCAGAGCAAGGGGCGGCGATTGGGCATTTTCAAACCGACTCCGAAGGAACTCAAGAAGGTCCGTGAAGGTGAGCGGGGCCAGGAGTTTTGGGTGGACCTTTTGGGGCGAGCTTTGCCAGCAGTGAACACGGGCCAAGGTGTGCGCACGGTGGTCAAATCCAAGCCCATTGAACCTGACGGGGTTGAACGATACTTGGAGGGCAAGTTTGGCGACGTCCTGGCAAGAGTCCGCAAGGCCATGACGGAGTTGGCCAACGCGTTTGACGCGGACGAATTGGCGCGGCGTGGATTCGGCCTCTACGAGCAGTTCCGTCCTCAAATTCCCGAAGGCATTGAAGGTTGGGGAGCAAAGGGAGAACTGGACCTGGGCCGCATTGCGAAGCTGGGCCGCCGGTGGTGTCTAAATTGAATCTATGTCCCGATGCTTTGCCTTTTTCAACAGGCCAATTAGCAGGAGCATTATCCACGTCGCCGAGATCAACATTGCATTATCAAAAACTTTAATCATTTTAGGGCTTTGTTCCCTGTAGTGCAGCACCACGCTCGCCAAAAAAATCACTATCAGAACACCCAACCTTAATTTGGCGCGTGCGGTCATGTTTAACGTAGAAAGCTGAGCCAGCGCCGACCTGCGACGTGAACCGCGACAGCGGAACGGCCAGCGCCAACGGCGGCTGGCTCCAGCGCAGTGTTGGGCGGCGTGAGTTCGAGAACGTGCGTCGCTTTGGTATCCAAAACGTCACGCCGAAAACCGCGTGCTGTGTAAAAGTCGCCCGCCCCTTCCGTTCGCACGCGCAATAAATCAAAATGGTCATGGGCGTGCAGAATCACAGCCTTAAGCAATGCCTGGCCAACGCCGCTGTGCCGATGATCTGGCAAGACGTAAAGCCGCCGAACTCTTCCGGTGCGAGCGTCGTGCGTGTATGGGTCACGATTAAGCCCACAAACGCCAACCACCTGACCGTCAGCGACAGCTAGAAATAAAGCCTCGCCGGGCGCATCGAACCGATTAGCGCCGGATACCCACTCCTCGCATAATCGCTCCATAAATCTGAAACCCTCCTGTGAACTCTCCGCACGCAATCTTTGGAGGGTAGCCACGTCGAGGTCTGTAATTCTGGAAATCGTAGTCATGTGCGCTCGCCGCCTGACGAAATAAGCTGAGCCACCGCCGACTCCTGGCGGGAACCGCGACAGCGGAAAGGCCAGCGCCAGCAGCGGAGGGCACCGGCGACTTAGGCAACATGTCGTTTTCCATAGATTAAGTTTACGACGGTTGAAGCAGGTATCGCAGAAATCACGGCCCCGATGAAACCGCAACCGATTGAACGTATTTGCTCAGTGCTCATCAAAAGCCGCCTAACGTCAAGAAGTTGAGCCGTGCTGGGCCAGTGAGGCAGGCCGCGACAGCGGAACGGCCAGCGCCAGCGGCGGTTGGCCTCGGCGACTCGTCAGGCGGCGTCATAAACGCAACGTCTTCTCTATCGGCGTGCCAACCGGCTGTATCCAAAGAGTGACATCCATGCCTTCCTGAATATCGAACTCCTCCTGAACAAGGGTGAACTCACCTTCGGGCAGCGACCACCTCCGATAAGCGTAAGACCACGTGCGAAATGACAACCGATGGTCGCCGCTCGCTGACGGTCCTCCAAGGTGTCGTGTGATGGCATCGGCAGCGGAACGAAATGTCGAATTGAACGCGGCGAGGTGCTCCTCTGAATCGGGAAAAATGGAAAACGTAAGCAACGAATAGGGAGGAAAGTCAGGGTCGCGGTAGCCGATGATGAGCCGGTAACACTCATCAGCGTCGGGAATGGAAATGCGCAGAAAACCAAGGTCAACCTCATCCTGATCAATCTCCCACTGATTCTCTACAAGCAATCTCTTGATCGTGCCATAATCGTCTCCTGCTTTGGCAATCGAGCGGATGGTTTCGATGTCCTTGCCGGAAATCATGTGCGTAGCCGCCTAACAATTATCCCAAATGAACATAAACTCGAACGGTTTCTGACCGTCTTGGCCCAAAAGGATGTCGCTGCCAGAACCCAGAATCAAGCCTTTAATCGCTGGGAACAGCATCGTGACCCCTCGTCTTCCAGTTTATTCATTCCGGGTTCCGGCGCAGCCGCCGTAACGGCAGCGCGCTCCAAAAGGTTCTTTACGCTCTGGGCCTTGAAGGCTCTATTGTTGGGGGTCTTAAATCCACGCGCATTGAGGCACTGGGCGATCTTCCGCAAGGTGGTCACGTGCGCCGCCCGGATTTCCTTTATGACGGGGAGCAGGCTCTTGGCATAGGCATCCGCACGCGCCAGGCTGGCCGTCTGAGCCGCCTCCAGAGCCTGCGCCGGGCGGGGGTTGCCCAGCTTGGTGCCGCGCCGCTTGGCGGCTGCCAGCCCGTCGCGCGTGCGCTGCGAGATCATGTCCCGCTCCTTCTCCGCCACCAGCGCCATGATGCCGACCGTGAACTTGTCCGCGTGCGGCATGTCCGTCGCGATGAAGTCCACGCCGCTGTCCCGAAGGTTCAGGAGGAAGGCGGCGTTGCGGGCCAGCCTGTCGAGCTTGGCAATCAGCAGGGTCGCTCCTTCCTCGCGGGACAGGGCGATGGCCCTTTCCATCTCCTGCCGGTTGTCGCGCTTGCCACTTTCGACTTCGGCAAACTCGGCAATCAGCTTCCAGTTGCCGCCGTTGAGGTATCTGGCCACCGCATCTCGCTGGGCGTCCATTCCAAGGCCGTTGATGCCCTGCTTGGTGGTGCTCACGCGGTAATAGGCGACGAATTTTCCAATCATTACCCCCATAATACCCAACAGGATGGGTATTGTCAAACTCTCAAACGTCCGTTTGCAAGTTTGACAGACCCTCGATTTTTGCCCTTTGCGGCCTGGAAATTGGCCGGTTTGACAGAGATTCACATCAACAGCAACCAGATTTGCTTTCGGGCGAGGGAAGTGACAACGTTGTTGCTGTGAAGTATGTTGCGCATACTTTTATAGTGTTGGGCCTGATTAGCGCGATAGGTGGCTTCGCCTCCTGCCGACACTTTGCTGTCGGAGATGAGACGACAGACCTTGCACAAATCGCCGCCGCTGAGAAATCAGCATACACGATGCTGCTTGGAATGGTCATTTTGGTTGTCGGGGTGTGTCTGCGCGACAAAGTCGTCAAGAAGAAATGACGGCCTTTAAGGTGAAATCAGTTTGGGCGTAGACACCACCCGGTCGAAGAAGCCGCGCACATCAGCCTCCAACGGCGAGCGTGACGAATGCGGGGGCATCGGCGATAATGACGCTGAATGAGCAGATTGAAATGCCCCAAGTGCGGGGCGGACATCGGCGGCGTGCTGGCAGCGCACGCCGGGCGGGCCACGAGCCGCGCCAAGGCGGCGGCGGCGCGCCGCAACGCCAGGAAGGGCGGATGGCCAAAAGGCAGGCCGAGGAAAAAGAAACCTGCGCAGCCGGGCCAGCGGTCAAAATGAGGATTCGCCGCTGACAAAAACCCCCATGTCCAGCGTGATCAAATCGGTTACAACGACTGGCGGAACATCATTGATGCCGACTCGTTGAGGGCGTATGGAAAATCCGCCAACGCCCAGCAAATGAGGCTTTCAAGCGGTCAACAGCGGTTGGCAAACCAGACCACATATTCCCGTACTGGCCAGAAATTTGCGTCGGTCTTGGGCTTCACCTCCACGTCGGCCAGCGGCACGTCGCCGACCTGTCCTTTTTCCCTGACCCTGACCATCACGCCTCGGTCAACGTCTTCCTCAGCCAGTTGCAGCACGACCATCTTGTGGCCCAGCCGGAAGGGAGCCTTGGCCGCGCCCGGAGCGAAATAGGCGTCGTCCTCATCTTCCTCACGCCTGACGGTGAACGGGAAGGTCAGGTTCTTGGCCAGCCAGTCCAGCCAATCTCGCGCCTGCCATTCCTCAAACTTCTTTTCGTACGCCTCGTCGCATTCTGGCAGGTTGCCCTTATCCCCTTCGTGTAAATCCCAGCGGTGGTCGTCGGCATTGCTCATAACGCTCAATGCCGAGCAAGTTGGCCACGGCCACACTAAAGCGCAACCGCGAATTGTGTGAGCCTTCACCCCGATTCCGCTTCAACTTCGAGAACGTCCGGCGCGGCGGCGTCCAGCCGGATGCCAACGCCGCGAAAACCGCGCACCCGGTGGCCCGCCCGCTCGATGTGATGGCACTTCCGGGCATTGAATACGGCCTCCATCACGGCGGGCAGTTGGCGCAGAAAGGCCGCCTTGCGCATCGGCGGCAATTCGCCAGCCTGCGCGATTTCCTGAAAAAACTTCCATAATTCGTCGCATGTAAGATCAGCGTCGAGATCGGCGGCGATGTATTCCTGGACGAAACGCGTAACCGGGCAGCGCGGCGATGCCGAATTGCCCGCACGTCCCTGGTCGTCCGCCAGGAGGCCGCGCAGGATTTCGATGGCGTGTCGAATCAAATCACATTCTTGCGATGTCATGCCATAACTACACACGTCCCGCCACGTCCGAGCGCAGCGCGGGGACGTTACGGGACGCATCTGGATGTAAACATTCGTTGGAGGTCGCCGATGATGCGTTGGAGGTTGGGCAACGTCCCCACATCAAGTAACCCAGCAAAGTTGGCGAGTAGTTACGTCGTGATCGACATTATCATCGCCCCTGTCGATAGGCCGCAGGTTGATGCGCTCGCGTTGGCAGACATCCAGCACCCGCTCGCGCCGAAGATCATGGACGCGATGCGGCAGCGCGGCCCGACGCCGGTTGGCCTGTGGAAATTGATCAATGGGCTGGCCAAAGCCGAAAACCCAGATTCCCGCGCCCGGCGACGTTGCTGGCAGCTTCGTTTTTGGGGCGCGGTTCGGGAACTTTGGAAGGTCGAGTTGCTATATCGGCACCGAGGGCTTATTGCGACAAGGGATTTCGCCTTCAAGCCGAGGCCGAAAGCAGCGAAACGTCTGTCACCGTCTGTATCTAAAACGCTCTGTCAAACTGCGGGCAGCAACGCGCCGGTGACGGTGACTGCAAACGGGATGGAAGAGGGGCAACTCGTTCAAACTGAAATAGTAAACGGTAGTGGCAGGGTGATGGCGGCGCGACATCAATCCGAAAACGCTAGGCCGACCGCCGAGCAGATTAGCGTAGCGGCAAGTTTGCTGGCCATGCGACCGCGACCGCGCAAACGAAAGTGGACGGGCGTTTTACATGGCGAACGCCTTCGACGCCACGCACCGGTGGAGGTGCCGAGCGGCGATGTGCTCGCCGCGTTCGCGGTCCAACGCGGCAAGGTTTTCGTTTTTGCCCCGGAGGGTTCGGGCAGGCTCCTAGATCGGTACGACGGGTCTGAGGTGCGCCGAATCAAAAATCCGGCTGCTCAAATGATGGGCCAGTTGAAGCGAAACAAGAGAGAGCGTCGCTCTGAGGCCAAAATCCGCGCCGCCAGAGCCAATGCCAGGATGCCTCCGCGCCCCGGCAGCCGACCAAGGGGCCGACCGCGCAAAAGCTCACTTGCTTACATGGACCTCATGCCGGGGCGACGCAGCAGGAGTAGTGCGTAGGGCATAATCTAAAATCAGCAGGGCATCCGCCGTGGACAATGTTACCTTGAGTTGGGGGTAAACACCAAATGGTCTTTGTACGCCGCCATCAAAGCATCGAGTAGTTCCTCTCCATCGACCGCGACGGGCCACGGCTCAAGTTCGCCACCACCCTCGCTTACTATGACAACCGCACCAGCCAGCCTCACGCGGATGTGAACGACAGGGCCGACTTGACCTTGCCTTGATTTTTTCCAGGAATTTCACCGTCGCGCACCATTTTTCGGTAATGCGCCCGCATCAGAAACTCAGTATCCTTTTCCTCTTGGGTCTTGTGGCGCTTGTGCGGTTTGAACCCCGGCAAGCACTTCTTCAGTTCCTCGTCCTCACGTTTTTTCTCGACGCGGCGTAGAGCGTCTACAACGCGCCGCTCCCGCCGCTGCTCCGTTACGACGCCGACGTAGTTCTCATCGCCACTGGTGGCATTGCAAAAGCCGTACCGTTTCATCCGGTTCATCCCGTGGAACGCTCCACCGATGTTCTCCAGGAAGACGTTCACCTGTTCGTCAAGGCGCATCAGTTGCTCCGGCTCGTGGTCCAACTTGGACGCCGTCAGATTGTAAACAAATGACAGCGCAAGCGGTTTGAACACGTACTTGATGACGCGCTGCAAGTCCTCCCTGGAGAGAATGCGATAAACCGCAAGGTGTGGGTACATGCCCGGTTTGATGCGCCGACAGGCCCGGAGTTTATCACGGACGATGCGCCGGAGCCGCCGCACATCGTCGTCACAGATTCCCGGCGACCAGACGACATAATTGGCGTGGGGCAGGACGGCCAGCGGCTTGAACCGTACGGAAAGCTCAGGTCCGCCAAATGCGCCGGAGAACGCCGTCATGCGCCCCGTGACCTTGTGAATCGCATCGGCAAATATCTCCCAATAGATGCGGACCTGAAGCACGTCTTCCGGGTCAACAAAGGGAATACCGTAATCGTCAAACCTGCCTTGCTCAAACTGGCCGTGCCGTTTGATTTGGTGCATCTCAGATTTGGTGAGGTCCTTGAAGATTAGGCGCTTCTTTTCATCCGGCTCGCGGCTCAGGCTCAGGACGATAAAGAAACACTCGCTGTCCGCGCCGTAGGCGTCGCCAAATTCGACGAGAGCCGGTTCGGCCAGCAGATTGTAGACACAGCGAGGGCACAGGAGCCGGTCCTGGCAGGAGTAGCTGTAGTAGCCGCATCGAAGGAAGTCGTACTGACGTTCGTAGCTGGACAAGGCGATGATGCTGGCCGTGGCATCGTAATCCACCCAGGCCCTTTGACGTTTCCAGTAGCCGGGCGAGCCGTCGCGCAAGTTGTAGTTTACCCGGTGATAAGCGAATTTCAGCAGTTGCTGCTTTTCCTCCGGCCAGCAGCGGAAGTGGTTGAGTTGGAGGTCGAGGTCCGACCAGAGATGGTGGTCGTGTCTACAATTACGATGCGGATAGAACTTGGCTTGAGGAAAATCCTCGTGGAAGAGGTACTCCATGTCCATCTGCATCCGGGCGCGCACACGCGCTTGATGGCATTGACCGCATTCGCAGGCGTCGCCGTGTCCAGCGTGAGTGCGGCCAACCGTGTCTGAGGACTTTTTGATGCTCGTGGCTGGCTTCCGCACCGGCCTGGTGGGAGCAGCGGCTCGGTCACTGGCCCCGTGGGCCTCTTGACCGTCTGCTGCAACCCCCGGTACGTGCGCAGCAGCCCCATCAACACGTGGCAGCCTGCAAGCTGGAGAGGTGGTAGCTGCGCGGGCACTAACATTGTTACGAGTTAGCGGGCGTTC
>Ga0187860_1002841_pt1 | contig 13987 bp, 17 predicted proteins | sample June2016WEW_10_4_FD_132981 | JGI IMG/M metagenome (GOLD analysis project Ga0187860, IMG submission 132981) | Peatland microbial communities from SPRUCE experiment site at the Marcell Experimental Forest, Minnesota, USA - June2016WEW_10_40 | ecosystem: Environmental > Terrestrial > Soil >... | reverse complement strand
GCCGTGATCGGACCTCCTTTGGGGTGCTAAAGGGGCGCAAAAAAGGGGTTGGTATCCGCAAAATCGGACAGGTCAAAATAGAAGCGCGGGACGTAGGGTTTATAGACAATGCCTGAACCGCTCTTGCCATGAGCCAGCCGCAAGATTTGCTCCAGTTGCGGGTCCGTTACAGTGAAACGGACCAGATGGGAACATTTTACAATTCCCGCGCCCTGGAATGGTTTGAATGCGGACGGACCGAGCTGATGCGCAGGCGGCTGGGAATGACCTACGCGGCTCTGGAAGACAAGGGCGTGTTTCTGCCCCTGGTGGAGGCGCACCTGGAGTTCCAAGGCAGGGCGCGTTACGACGATTTGCTCGACATCACCTCGATTGTCCAATTATCCGGGCGGGCAAGGTTGCGGTTCGATGTCCAAATCACCCAGCACAGCACGGGCAGACCTGTGGTGCGCGGTTACACCATCCACGCGCTGGCCGATTCGGCTGGCAAACCCATGCGGCCGCCGGTATGGTTCGTGGAGATGATTCAAAAGGCCTCGAACACGCCTGAAACAAGAGTTCAACCGACCGACCTATGAGAAAGTCCCGAAGTCGTTCCAGCGGCCAATTTCACCCGGTCAGCGCGCCGGATTTCCTGCCGCCGGAACAGTTGCACGACCTGCAATTGCGGCGCATCCAGGAAATCGTCCAGCGCGCTTACGAGCGCGTGGCACTTTTTCGCAAACGCATGGACGAGCGCGGGCTGACGCCACCGGACGTGCAATCCCTTGAGGACGTGGCCCAACTCCCGTTTACCGTGAAGACCGATCTGCGAGACACCTATCCCTTCGGCCTGTTCGCAAGTCCCATGAAGGACATCGTCCGCCTGCACGCCTCCACCGGCACGACCGGCAAACCCATCGTCGTGGCCTACACGCGCCAGGACATTGACGTCTGGTCCAACGTCATGATGCGCAGCTTCGCCGCCTGCGGATTGCACGAGGGCGACGTCATCCAAAACGCGTATGGCTACGGACTCTTTACCGGCGGATTGGGCGCCCACTACGGCGCCGAAGCGCTGGGCGCGACGGTGATTCCCATTTCCGGCGGCAACACCCAGCGCCAGTTGACCGTGATGGTGGACTTCGGGGCGACGGCGATTTGCTGCACCCCAAGCTACTTCCTGCACATCATCGACCAGGCGCAGGAACTGGGCGTCAACATCAAGGAACTGCCCTTGCGCGCCGGGGTCTTCGGCGCCGAACCGTGGACTGAGTCCATGCGCCGGCGCATCGAGGCGGACAGCGGCATAAAGGCCTACGACATTTATGGCCTTTCCGAAATCATCGGCCCGGGCGTGGGGATGGAATGCCAATGCCAGGCCGGCCCGCACATTTTCGAGGACTGGTTTTATCCCGAGATTATCGATTTGAAGACGGCCAAACTTTGCGCGGAGGGGGAGGAGGGCGAACTGGTCCTCACGACCCTGGGCAAGCAGGCCATGCCGATGATCCGGTACCGCACGCGCGATATCACCGCGCTGGTCCCGGAGCGGTGCGAATGCGGGCGCACTTTGCGCCGCATCCGCCGTATCGCCCGGCGCAGCGATGACATGATGATTATCCGCGGCATCAACGTCTATCCGGCACAGATCGAAACGGCGCTCTTGAAGGTCGAAGGGACGCTGCCCCACTACCAGATCATCCTCACGCGCGAAAAGGACCTGGATGAAATGGAAGTGGACGTGGAAGTGACGCCGGCGGTATTCGGCGACACAGTGGGAGCGCTCCAGGAAGTGCAGCAGAAACTCAACGCCAGCATTGAGAGGGTCATTGGCTTGCGGGCCAAAGTGCGGCTGGTCCAGCCGCAGACCATCCAGCGCAGCGAAGGCAAAGCCAAGCGCGTCATTGACCGGCGCAAAATGTGAACCGACGCACCCATGAAACTCAAGCAATTGTCTCTGTTCCTTGAAAACAAACCCGGCGCGCTGAGCCGTCCGGCGCGGATTCTCGCCCGGGCCAACGTCAACATCCTGACCCTTTCGATTGCCGAAGCAAATCAGTTTGGCATCCTGCGCCTGATTCTTCGGGACTGGGAAAAGGCCAAGAAGCTGCTGGAGAAGGAGGGGTTCGTAGTCAAGGTCACCGACGTGGTCGCGGTGGAGGTGGCCGACCGCCCCGGCGGCCTGGCCGAGATACTGGACGCGCTGGAGAAGGCGTCCATCAATGTGGAGTTCATGTACGCTTTCACCGAAAAGCGGATGAACCGCGGCGTCCTGGTCTTCTGCTTTGGCAACCCGGACGCCGCCATCGCAGTCCTGCAAAAGCAGGGCATCAACGTGGTCGAGAGCGTGGACTGGCTCAAGCAACCGGAAAGGTGATGCAAATGGAAGATGTCAAACGCTGTTTCAAGAACGACCGCTTTGCGGCGCACTCCGATATTGAGTTGCTCTCCGTCTCGCCCGGCCACGCGACGGCTAAAATGACCTTGCATTCGCGCCACTTGAACGGCGTCAACACTGTACACGGCGGGGCGATTTTCACGCTGGCGGACTTCGCGTTCGCGTTGGCAGCCAACTCGCACGGCACGGTCGCGGTGGCGATCAACGCCAACGTCACCTTCATGAAAGCGGCGCGGACCGGCGCGCTTTGGGCGGAGGCGAGGGAAGTGTCCAAGAATTTCAAAATCGGCTCCTATGTGGTGGAAGTCAAAGACGACCAGGGCGATCTGGTGGCGCAATTTCAGGGGCTGGTGTATCGCAAGAAAGACAAGCTGCCAATTTGACAGCGGCTTCAGGATGCATGAGCTTCGCCAGCGAAGATAGGCCGATCGATCATGCAAGCACACTTTACATTTAGACGTCTAAATGTAAAGTCAGTGATGGGTTAGCGGGCCGCCTTCAACACCACTTCGGCCCCTTCTCGGGCGGCCTCGACAGGGAGGTTCTCCCCCAGAGCGGCCACGAATTGGCGGGCCCACTGCACCATGCTGTCAATCTTGGCGTCATCGTGGGTGGGATCATGATGAAACAAAAAAAGCCGCCGCACGTTGGCGTTTAAGGCTAGGGCGACGACATCATCGACACAGCCGTGGCCCCAGCCGGCGCGCGTTTCGTATTCCTCCAGGTCGTACTGGGAATCGATAATGAGCACATCGGCGTTGTGAATGAAATTGACCAGCTTTTGGTCCATCCGCCGGGCGAATTGGAGGATTTCGGTCGAGCCGGATTGGGCCTTGGGATCGGCGTGGTACTTGTAGCGCTGGAACGGCTCGTTGTCCGGCAGGTAAGCTATCGAGCCGGCGCTGGTGTTGAGCCGGTAGCCGACGCATATCCCCGGATGATTGAGGTAAATGGTCTCGACGGCAATGGGGCCGATTTGGAAGCACGGCTGCTTGAGTTCCTGCAAGGCGATGTAACTGGGCAATTGCTGCCAGCCCACCGGGAAATACGGGCTTTCCATCTGGCTGGACAACGCTCCCAACAAACCCTCGCGCGCCCCTTCGTAGCCCAGAATCCGGAGCCGGTTGCGCGGGTTGTAAGCCGCGCCAAAAAACGGGAAGCCCTGGATGTGATCCCAATGCGTGTGCGTGATCAGAACGGTGAGCGAAAGCGGCACATCCTTGAACTCCTCCGCCAGCCTCATCCCCAGCGGCCGAATCCCCGTGCCCGCATCCAGCACCACGAGCTGGCCGTCGGCCCGGACTTCGACGCAGGAGGTGTTGCCGCCGTAAAGCAAAGTGGAGGCGCCCGGCGTGGCAATCGAACCCCGCACCCCCCAAAACCGCACCAGCGCCTGCCCCTCGGGAACCGCGCCCGCCGGCAGGGGCGGAAAATCATCACCCGCCCCCTCCGGCGGACGGGGCCGGGTGACGGTTTGCGTTTCGCCCGCCGCGCCCCTTACGGACTTGAGCAGGCGAAGAAGGTCGGCCTGTAAAATAGGCTTGACCATGCAGTCGTCCGCGCCGGCCTGGAAAGCCGTCTGGCGATCCACGCCGTAGCCGCCGCTGGCGGTGACGACCAGGCGGGTATGCGGAAGTTTTTCCGGTTTGGCGCGCAGGAAGCGGCAGAGTTGGAATCCGTTGTAACGCGGCGCCATCAAATCGCACAAAATCAGGTCCGGTTTTTCCTCCAACGCGATCGCCAGGCCGGTCGCTCCCTCCTCCGCTTCGAGGACATCCCATCCCGCCTGGCGCAGCCATTCGGCCAGGGAGTGACGCGCAACGCGGTCTTCGTCGATCAGCAAGGCGGTCTTCATCAAAGAGTGCCGCGATAATGAGCGCTTCCCCCCAAAAAACAACCCTTTTGAATTTGAATGCAGGCTCTATGCCTTGAGGCCATTGCCCTGGGCGGGCCAGCCCGCGCGCGGCACTCGGCGGATGATCCTGCCCCGCTCCATCTCCAGGATTTCGTCGCACAATGTCTGCACTTCCGCCCGGTCGTGGCTGACGTAGAGCATCGGCACCTGAAACTCATCCCGCACCCGCAGCAGGTAAGGGATGATTCTCGCCTTCAGTCCCTCATCCAGGCTGGCCAGCGGCTCGTCCAGCAGAAGCAACCGCGGAGAGGTCAGCAGGGCGCGCCCCAGCGCCACGCGCTGTTTCTCGCCGCCGGACAATTCGGTCACGCGCCGCCCGGCCAGCGAGTGGATTTCCAGCACGCCGGCCACGTGCTCGAAGCTGAAGACCGAGCCGTCCCGCCCCGCCCGCCTCTGTCCGTAAAGAAGATTTTGCCGCACCGACAAATGCGGGAACAGCGCCAGGTCCTGCGGCACGTAGCCGATTTCCCGCTCGCGCGGCGGCATCGCCCTTCGCCCGGCGGTGTCCGTCAGCACCCGCTCATCCAGTTGAATGTACGCCGATGCCGGCTGGCGCAATCCGGCAATGAGGTCCAGCAACGAGGTCTTGCCCGCGCCGGAAGCGCCGAAAATGGCCGTGACCTGCTCCGTCAGTTGCACATCGACCTCCAGGGCGAATTCGGCCAGAGGCAGGGAAATAGATTTGAGCAGGAGCTTCATTTCGCCTTTCGGCGCATGAACCATTCACTGGTCCATACCGCCGCAAACGCCAAAGCGACCGATATGCCCAGCATCCGATACGCCGCGTCGTCCTGCCCCAGTTGAACCGCCTCGTACGTGGACAGGGACAGCGTCGCGGTCCGGCCCGGGATATTGCCCGCCACCATGATGGTCGCGCCAAACTCGCCCAATGCGCGCGCGAAGGCCAGCAGCATCCCGCCGATGATGCCCCGGACCGCCAGCGGAACCGTGATGGAAAAAAATACCCGCGCCTCCCCCGCACCCAGGGTGCGGGCGATTTGCTCGAAGCGGGGATTGACTTGTTCAAACGCCACGCGGGTCGAGCGTACCAGCAGGGGAAAGGACATCACCGCCAGGGCCGCAAGCACCGCGCGCCAGGTGAAGGCGATGTCGAGGTTGAAGTGCTTGTAAAAAAAACCGCCAATGACACCGTGCCGGCCCAGAATCCTAAGCAGGATCAGCCCCGTGGCCACCGGCGGCATGACCAGCGGCAGCGTCACGATGGTTTCCACCAGCGATTTGCCAGGCGCGTCGTAACGCGCCAGCCACCATGCCACCGCCAAGCCCGCCGGCAGGATGAGCAGCGTGCTCAGCGCCGATACCCAGGCCGTAAACCACACAATCTGCCATTCCTGCGTCATGGCGTCCCGTTCCGAACAATGAAACCGTATTGCGCGAACACCCTGGCCGCCGACGGCGAATCCAGGTACTGGAGGAACTGCCTGGCCGCCTCCGGCGCCTTGGCCTCTTTCATCACGGCCATCGGGTAACTGATCTTTGGCACCTCCCTTTGCGGAACCTCGAAGACTGTCTTCACGCGCCGCGAAATGCGGGCATCGGTCTTATAGACAATGCCCGCGTCCACGTTGCCCGACTCCACCGCTGCCAGGGCGGCCCGCACATTGGCCACTGGCACAACCTTGGGGCCAACGGCCGCCCAGAGGTTTTCCTTTTCCAAGAACTGGCGGGCATAGACGCCCGCCGGCACGGCCTGCGGATCGGCCAGCGCGATGCGTCCGATGCCCGGCTTGGTCAAATCGCGCGGCGACGCGATCGAGAGCGGGTTGTCCTTTTCGACGATAACCACCAACGAATTGGACAGCCGGCTTTTCCGGGTCGCTTTGAGAATGAGTCCTTTCTGTTCCAATTCATCCATCCAATTCTCGTCCGCCGAAAAAAAAATGTCGGCGGGCGCTCCTTCCTCGATTTGGCGCGCCAGGATGCTGGAACCAGCGAAGTTGAACAGGATTTTGTCATGCGTCCGCCCTTGGTATTCCTGCGCGATTTGCCTGAGGCTGTCGGTCAAGCTGGCCGCCGCAAAGACGGTCACCTCGGCCCCCCGCCCCGCCATCGTCCAGAAAAACATCGGCAGGCAAAGAAGGAATTTGAGCCTGGTCGTCATAGGCATCGGGACATAGCGTGCCTTGGCTGGCGAAACCGCGTCAAGTGTTGCGTGGCGGCCGCGAACTGTTTCGCCAGATGCCCGGCTACAAGGCCGGCATGCCCGGCAAAAACGTCAAGAGACGGACCAGCAAATGAGCTGGCACGAGGCAGGTGAGCACGGGCGAGTTTAAAAGGCACAGACTCGCGTTGTTACGAGGCTTACTTGTTATTGGCCGAAGCCGTGCTGACGTTTGAAACGATGCCATCTTTGTCAAAACCCACGGTTATGCTTTTAATCGAAGGTCTTTGTCCTCCGTAAGCAGCCCCAAAGGTCGAAACGCCGCTCATCGATGCCCATTTCCATACTTCTACACATGTTCCACAGCTTTCTTTGAAATCCTCAAGGTTGCTTGGACAAAAAGCTTTGCCATTCGGTTTGCCAAGCATGTTCACCACATCAGCCTTCCTCGAAACGTGGTTTGAGATCTGATTGAGTTTATCAAGGGAAGGGTGGGTTTGAGACTCATCAAAGCTGCTCAAATACATAAAAGCGTTCAATTTGTCGTCTTTAAACTCGAGGACGAGCGCTCGGGCCTTGGCGCTTCCGAGGTCGGCAAATGCGTAGGTGTATCGGACGATCTCGAATCGCCCATCCGCTGTTGACTTTTGCTCCGTGGCTGTCGGTTTTTCACCAAAAATAGAGCGATAATTCGAAGCCTGCACTTGACCGAAATCCAGATTCTCCGCGGCGCCGCTATTGAAGGTGTGCCCTACGCTGGCACATCCACACAAAAGCGTGGTTATCAGAGAAACGGATATCAACAAGACAGCAGGCGATACATATCGCGTCCAAACCGTGCGACCTGACATTGAACTGAAATAACGATGGGGGAATTCACTGAACTTGAGGATCATAAGCAATAGTTGGTTGGAAACTAGGGTTTGGGTCCATTCCTGGTCAATAAATGCCGGGGCTGACGAGCGTTCCGGTGTTCCCTTCCACTGTAAACAGTCGCGTCGGTTTCTGCGGCGTTATTGGGACCTGGATCATGATTTAAACGGGATTTTAGGGCAATTCCGGGTTCCTGCAAGCTCCTTTTGTCCCGGATCACGACCAGCTCCTGCCAGTGCGGAGGCTACGGAACCAGGATGATCTTTCCGAGCGCGCCCGGCTCCAGGATAAGTTGATGCGCGCGGGCCGCTTCGGACAACGGCAATTCCCGTCCGATGACCGGCTTCAACGTCCCATTCTCCAAGGCGGCGCGCAAGGCGGCGTGGATGGCGGCCTTTTCCGGCGCCGTCGCGTTGAACAGAAGCATGGCGCGGATGTCGGCATCGCGCATCATCGCGTCGCGGGCGTCGATCTCGACTTCGCCGCGGCTGCCGATGACCACTACGCGCCCATTGCGGGCCAGCAGCGCCAGGTCCTTGCCCAGGTTGACGTTGGCCAGCATCTCCAGGATGAGATCAACCCCGCGATTGTCGGTGAACTTCATCAATTGGGTCAGGTAATCCGGCGTGGAATGATTGAAGACCTGGCACGCTCCAAGGTCACGCGCCAACTGCGCCCCCTTTTCGGAGCTTGCCGTGCCGATCACGCGCAAGCCGGCGGCGCGCGCCAATTGAACGGCGGCAGTGCCAACACCTCCGCTGGCGCCGTGAACAAGTACTGTCTCACCCGGTTGGGCGCGCCCTCTCTGAAACAAAGCGCGGTAGGCCGTCGCGCAAGGAATGTTCACCGCCGCGCCCGCGGCAAAAGAGACATTATCTGGCAACGGATGCGCGTCAACCGCCTCGCAGACGCTCATGTTGGCGTAAGTGCCCGTGACGCTGCCGCTGGTATAGACGCGCGCGCCCGGCTTGAGGTGCCGCACCGCCTGCCCTGCCACCGCGATCTCGCCGGCGGCATCCGACCCCGGCGTGTAAGGCAGGGGAAGATTCGGATCGCGACCGGCGCGAAAGTAAGTTTCCACCGGGTTGACCCCGACTGCGCGAACATGGATGAAAACCTGGGTTGGTCCAGGATCGGGGTCGGGGACATTCTTGAGTTGCATGACCTCCGGCCCGCCGAATTGATGAACGCGAATCGCTTTCATTCCCCGCCGCTTCAATGGCCTGTCATCCCCGGTCAAAAATCATGCGTTGGCGCTACGCCATTGGCCTGGGCTGCTGCCGAAGCGCTTTTTGAAACAGTGGTGAAACAGGCCCAGGTGATTGAATCCGCTCTCTTGGGCCACACAGATGATTTTGGCGCCGGGGTCGCGCAACAGGGAAACCGCCTTCAACAGGCGCATTTCCGTGCGCAAAGCCACCACGGAGGTGCCAAAATGCTGTTGGAAAAGGCGGGTCAGGTGCCGCCGGCTGTAGCCCAACCGGCTCGCCAATTTCTCGACCGAAAGGTTCAGAAGCTCGTCTGTGGACAAATCCTCGAAAGCGTTCCGCATGCGATCCCCGACGCTCGTAAAAGCATTGGGTTGGTTTTCCACGGCCTGAAACTCCTCGGACAGGATCGTGGCGACGATGCGCAGCAGTTGGCCGCGATGACTGAGGCCTGGAACAGAGGGGACTTCCGCCAGCAACTTATGGCATTCGCGGGCCAACGGGGTGGTCGGCAGGTAGGCCTTGGCCACGCGGAATCGCTCGATGACGTTGGGGAGCAGGCATATCTCCTGTCCGGCGAACAGGGGCACCATGTGCTCGAAGGCGGCCTTAAAATGCCAGAACAGCATCTCTCCGCCATTGGCAGGGCCAACGGCGCCGCCCGCGGGCGACTTGACTACGAGTATCCCGCCAGGGTTAAGGGGATATCTTTTTGTTCCGAGGGTAAACTCGCCTATGCCTGACTTCGGAAATATGAAGGAAAGCGCCGGACCCGGGGTATTCCACGGTTCCCTTTGGCTGATTCGCGCTAACCGCAAAGAAATATGGTCGTTTTCACGCATGGTGCAATCTCCTGCAAAATTTGAGTAAGTTTTTGTTTTTTGGCTGACTATTTGGTCTTCGGCCTGCGATAAACAACAGGCCGCCGCACGCCCCACCACCATCACTGGTCGAAGGGCAAATCAATTGGAATTAGGGTACTACCCTAAACCGCGAAATCGCGTAAACTGCTACGCGCCGCTTCGCTCGCGCTCAACTCGAACAACGGTTCCAGCATTCATCTTTCAGATGATATTGTAAACCGACAAACGTGTTAAACTTTGGTGACAACACAAATCCCAACTTGGGACTCAACGCTACACTATTGCGACAACACTAACCCATTTCGGGATTTAAACAACGCAAAAAAACCTAGCAGAGTGCGTGCCAGATTTGTGACCAGCCTGTCATCATTTCATATCGTGCTATCATACAGGCATTTGCGTGACAACCTATAGGGGAGATGACTGGCCTGTCCGGTTCAAAAGTGTTAACTAAATCGACAATAAAGACCGAAATCCGGCCAGTTTTTTGATGTAAGATTCTTCACTGCAATAAATTATATCGTTTTAATTCAAACTGTAATGATCTTCGACGGGTTTTACATATTCGGAGTCCCGAAAAGCTCGGTTGAGGCCCCTCAAGAACACCTTCTGATGTATCCTCTGATGTATCCTCATTGGTTCAAAATATCCGGGCGGAGTAAAAGGAGCCACGGTACGCAGATCTTTGCGCAATTGGATGCTGCCAGTCAACTTTGGGACATCGCTGATCGCCATAAAGCCATTTAAAATGTCGGGCGCTCCAGTCATCAGGAAGTCAATTCCAAGTCGGTCGCCTCCACTTTAACGGCCGCCGCCTTGCCGATAAAATCAAGTCTCAGAAGCACGGTGCTCATGCCGAAGCGTTCCTCGACCCAGCCGTCGAGTCCTTGCAATGGGCCGCGTTTGATTTTGACCCGCATTCCCGGCCCGATGGCGGGCGCCAACCGAATCTCCAGCCGTGTTTCGAGCGCGGCAAGGATTTCGCCCAATTGCCGGGCAAAGAGTTCCTGATCTATCACCTTCAGCAGCCTTGCCAGGCAGTCGCTTTTGGCAATGACTAATCGTCGCTCGTCCTCAATCTGAACAAAGACGTAACCGGGGAAGAGGGGTTTCTCAAATGTGGCCGTTTTCCGGCGGTATTTATGGGCGGCACGATAACAGGGCAAGGTGGCCGAAACCTGCTCGCGCTCACAATATCGAACGAGCTTTTTTTCACAGCGCGGCCGCGTGTGGGCAACGAACCAAAGCAATGGACTGGCTGTGCTTGATGTGTTCATGGACAACCGTGTTTCGCTTGTGGACCCATCCGGCCCCTCGCGATTAACTCTCCGAATACCTTGCATTCGGCAATTTGTCAAGCTGGCGGGAAATGCACCCCGGCTGCCTGGCGATTCCGCATTGGCGAAAGTCGCCGTGGCCGCTATAGTTAAGACGTGAAAAGTGGTATGTCAAATCCAGCGCTCTTCTGTGCTCTCTCGGAAAAGGAGAACAAGGCCGGCGGGCACACTCGGCAAATCCACTTGCGCAAGGAAATCATCACTATACCGCCGGCGCGCGCGGGCGGGAAAGCGCCGCTGCCTTGAGCGTTTGTGCGGCATCGCGCCGGTTGGTGGTCAACGCCGACGATTTCGGGCGGTCGCACGGCATTAACGCCGCCGTTGTCCGCGCCCATCGCGAGGGCATTCTTACCACGGCCAGCCTCATGGTCAACGAATCGGCGGCGGCCGAGGCGGTGGCTCTGGCGCGTGAAAATCCCCGGCTCGGCGTGGGGCTGCACCTGGCGCTGGTGTGCGGCGTATCCGCCCTTCCGCCCCAACAAATCCCCAATCTTGTCGATGCCAATGGGCGGTTCTCCGGCAATGCCGCCTTCGCGGGCCTTGGCTACTTTTTCTCCCCGGCGCGCCGCCGGCAGTTGCGCGCGGAGATTGAGGCGCAGTTGGCCGGATTCCGCGCCACGGGCCTGGAATTGGACCACATCGACGGGCATTTGCACCTGCATCTCCATCCGGTGGTGTTCCGCATTTTGGTCGAGAATGCCGAGCGGTGGGGGATTCGGGCGATGCGCCTGAGCCGCGACCGCTTTTTTCTCAACGCCCGGCTGGCATCGGGACAATGGCCTTACCGCGTGACCCACGCGATGGTCTTTGGGCTGCTTTCGGCCTGGGCGCGGCCGGCGCTGGCGCGCAAGAAAATCCGCCACACCGGGTCCGTGTTCGGCCTGTTGCAGAACGGGCGGGTGGACGCGGCGTTCGTGGGGAAATTGCTGGGAGAATTGCCGCCGGGCGATTCGGAGCTTTACTCGCATCCCTCGCTGGATCAATGTAGGAACGAATTCGATGCCCTCATCGACCCGGCAATTCGGCGCCGGGTGCAAGAGTTGGGCATTCAGTTGATTCGCTACCAGGACTTGTAATCATGGCCAAAATAGTTCTCCTCATGGTCGTCGCCGTCATCGTTGAAGCGGTGGGCGTCGTCATTCTCACCGGCGGGCTCAAGGAAATCAAAGCTCCGGCCCAATATAGCGCCAGCCAAATCGCGCGAGTCGTCAAGGACGGCGCCACCAACCACAAAGTCCTTCTCGGCGTCGCGCTGGAGGCGGTGTTTTTCGGCTGCCTCCTCTACATGCTGGCGACGCGGGACGTGAGTTTCATCTGGCCGCTGACGGCGATGGGGTTCATATTCACGACCCTGGCGGCCCACTTCATTCTGGGCGAGAAAGTCAGCGCCTTGCGCTGGGCGGGAGTGATGCTCATTGCCATCGGCGCGAGCCTCAGCAGCTACAGCGAAGCGACCAAGAGCGGCGACGCGCCGCCCGCGCCGGCGGCCAGTTCAACACCGCTCGGCCCGCAGTAAATCCTCCAGCACCGCCCCAAGTTTCCGCGCCGCGTCCATGCTCTGGTGCTGGAACTGGATGAGTTTGGGGATGCGGCCCGGCCGGCTCAGGACGGCCCAAATGAGTTTGAGATAATTGATGCGGTCCTCCGAGGTCATCAGCGCGTTGAAATCCAGCGGCAAGTCCTGGCTGGCGTCGTCGCATATCACCCGCACCGTCGCGCTGGGGATTTTGAACTCGCGGCAGATCGTGCGGATGACCGAGGACTCCATCTCGACCGCGTCGGCGCCGGTTTCCAGCCAGAGGGCGCGTTTTTCGGCGACGGTGGAGGCGACGCGGCGGTGGCAATGAAACCGGGCCGGGATGGCCCCCAATTCCTCCAACTCGTGCGCGAAGCCGGCGTCAAAGTCCTGCTCATAAAGCACCGTGCCGATTTTGAGGGCCGGATTGAGGCCGCCGGCAAATCCGGCGGAGATCACGCGATCGGGCTGCACCTTGGCGATCGCCTCACGGATATTCTCGGCGGCGTTGTGGCGTCCGATGCCCGTGACCCAGACCTGCACGCTGCCGGTCTTCCAGGATTCGGTGCGAAAGAACTTCATCTCCTCGGTCACGGCAAAACAGACCAAAAGATCGACGGGCGGTTTGGCCAGCCGGCCCGCGGGTCCGTAAGCATCACGATGCAACGCCATAATTGGGCCTTACTTTACCCCAGCCAGACGCTCTTTCCAAATCCTATAAAGCTCCACGGTGGCCTGAACGTCGCCCAAACAGTATTTGGCAATCTCGCTTCCACGGCCCTCGGCCACCAAGCGCGTGATGTCCATGCCGGTGATACCGTGGCTTTTGGGGGAAGCGATGCCGAAGACCTTGCAGTAGAAATCCAGGTTGAAGCGCCGGGCGGCGCCCTCGCGGCCGCTGACGCCGTAAAAGGTCAGTTGCTCGAGCAAATCGCAATGCGGCTCGGTTTGGAAGCGGTATCCCAGCCAATCCTTGCGCGAGACCTGGACGTTGAGAATGGCCGAGCGCAAATAGATAAAAGGCACGTCGAAGCCGCGTCCGTTAAAGGTGACGATCGAATCGTAATGAAGGGCGACTTCCCAGAATTCGACCAGCAGTTGGGCCTCATCGACGCAGGCAACGAACTCCACCGCGCGCGGCCATTCGCCTTCCGTTTCGTCCTCTTGCGCCAGATAGAGCACCTTGCCGCGGCAACTCTCGACGTTGACCATGGCGATGCAGACGACCTGGCCGGTGAGGGGCCAGAGGCTGAATTGGCGTTGAATCTCCTTGCGGCGCGCCTCCCGTTCGGCGGGGTCGGCCAGGTTCTCCGCTTCGCGAAAGAGGTATTCCTGCTGCACCGGGTCGAACTTTTCCAGCGGAAGGGCGGACGTTTCGATGTCGAAGACAAGCTTGGCCATGCGGGCGCAGAGTAAGGGAGGCGGAAACGGATTTCCAGCCTGAAGTGCGGCGGGGGGCCGATTGACGGTGTTGATTCGACGGCGATGTCCCGCGGAAGGGAGGGATGCTTGTCGTTCATAAAAACGTGAGAAAATTCAAAATAGTGTTAATAGTTGAAAAGTTTTGCTAATGGAAGGGCCGTGATTCTGGTTGCAAGTGGTTTTGGCGCAATGAGTTGAGTGTTTTGGTTGAGTCGGTGAAGAACGGAGACTAGAGTTGAAAAAGATGAAAATAGCCAGTTGTGTTTGGCAGACTATGTGCTGGGACCAAGTTTCAACGCGAGGCGGCCATGGAGGGCGTGAGATGACAGGGGAAATGACTCGGCTTTGTCT
>Ga0187860_1002835_pt1 | contig 14020 bp, 10 predicted proteins | sample June2016WEW_10_4_FD_132981 | JGI IMG/M metagenome (GOLD analysis project Ga0187860, IMG submission 132981) | Peatland microbial communities from SPRUCE experiment site at the Marcell Experimental Forest, Minnesota, USA - June2016WEW_10_40 | ecosystem: Environmental > Terrestrial > Soil >... | reverse complement strand
TGTGATTTCCGCCACGAGGTCGTTCGTGATCCGCGTCACGTAGGCATCAAGCCGTTCCAGGGCTTCCTTGTTGGCGTTAGTGATGAGGCGAATGTCGCTTGGCTTTGCCGGATCATTGTCGACGGCGTCTTCGTATTTGTAGGAGATCCCATAGAAGGCCACGGGCATCTTCATCAGGGGAATTCGGGCAAGGGCACGGGGCTGCTGGGTCTGGCTCATGTGCTTATTTGGCGGGAAAGAGCTTGTTGTAGAAGTTATACAGTTTGACGCACTCCTTGTAGTCCCGGATGTAGACGGTTGTGTGTTCCCCTTGCGAGGCGTCTGCAACGTCGTAAGGATACGTGCCGACCAAGGCCATCCCCGTTTGGGTGGTGGTGTTGATCGCAATGAGCGCCTGCGTTCGCACCGGATAGCGCGCCGTGCGCAGATCTGCGTATGAGAGGTACTGCCGCAGCGGGCTTTGCGGGTTGGCCAGCTGGTTGGCGCCGTTGGCGTCGGCGCCAATGAGTATCTTGATGCTGGCGCGTTTTGAAATGGCGCTCAGATACTCCACAATTTCCAGCTTGGCCAGCTGGTGGCCAACGAAGAGCACCCGGTCCGGCTTGACGCGGTTCATCTCCAGCACAATGTCGTTTGCGAAGTCCTGGCTGGGGTTTCCTCCCAACATCTCCGAGCCGAGGTAGACCACGGGCTGGCTCTGGGCCGAGGGCGCGGGCAAACCGTGGGCATACTGGGCGTGCTCCATGGCGATGACGGCGGCGGACAGGCAGAAGGTGAGTGAAATCACCCAAAACACGTTCCAGACGGGAAAGCGCGCCGCCGCCACCGGGTTGGGGTTTGGGGAAGCTGGCTTGCTGCTCTTTCCTTCCAGCTCCGCCACGAGCTTGTTGATCTGCTCGGTATTGTTCCTGCGGATCGCTTCTTTAAGATCCTTGTATTGGGGATTGTCTTCCCCCAGGTTGGCATACTTCTTCAGCAGTTCTGCCGGAGGGAGCTGCGCGCCTGCCGGCGCCTTCTGCTGGATGGCCCGGGCATTCGGGCTCCCTGCCGGGGGCGCTTCGGACGGCTTTTTTTCTGGTTCGCTCATCTTAACGTAGTAGTTCAGCCTGCCACGCCCGCGGAGGAGCATAACGAGCCACAATCCATTATATGCCCCTGTTTGTGTGGCATCCTTCGTTTGATGTTCGGCGTAGTTCTCCGGCGGGCCGTTTTTTTTCAAACTATGGAACAGAAATTTTCGACTTAGAGACCCCTCCAAACCCTACAATGTAGCTATGAAAGTGAATTTAGCCTTAACCGGTGAAGACATTGACACGAAGCTGAACGCGGTCTACACGCGGGATTTCGCAACCCCTGGCACCCTGAGCGCCGCCGGCCTCCGCAATGGCGTCATTGGCGTGGCCACTCCCTCGCGCCAGCTGGCGGTCGTCAGCCTGAACCCTCTGTCCGGCAGGGCACTGGACACGCGGGACATGCTGTACCTCAAGACCGATGTGGCCATGAGCGCTCTGGATCCCAAGGAAGACGTCCTGGGCTTCGTGGAGAAGGTGATCATGGACATCCCGGAGGGCCAGGAGGAAGGGATCGCCTGCACGCCGCTCGATTTCAACCTCTGCCGGCTGAAGGGTCTTTATGCGGACCTTCAGCGGCCGGAGGTGGTCGGCCGGGTTGGCAGCTACGACGAGTACAAGCGGATCGCGGCCGATAACATCGAGCTGCTTGCCAAGGACAGCCGGGATTACGTGCGGAAAGCGGTGGGCAACGCCATAACCATCCAGGATGGCCTGGGGGATGCGGAAAAGGCGTCCTTGCAGGCCTTCAACCACCTCCGCCGTGTCATGGGCAGCGTTTTTGATTTGGATATCGAAGACGGAGAAGTCTATCTCGACACCAAGCCGAATGAGATCCGGTCGCTCGATGATGCCGAAACCGGCGGCATGAACCATATTTACGCCGCCATCAGCTATGCAGGCTCCCAGCGCCCATTCTATTTGAAGTACGTGCCTTACTACCTCCTGACGGCGGAGAGCGCCAAATTCCTTCATGCCCTGAGCAAGCCTCCCCAATTGGCGGCGGTCACCAGCCGGCCCGGCCCGCTGGTCCTGCCGCGCAAGATCGAGCAGGATTACGGCATTGCTCCGGGCACCAAGGTTACGTATCACGCGGTTTCACGTCTGGGCGAAACCAATCAGCGCACCAAGAACGCCCAAAAGAACGCGGGCCCGCCGATGAAGTTCTACTACACCTACGAGGACAAAGGGGTGACCAAGGTGCTGACCTTGGAGCGTCCGCAGCACTCCTGGGTGCAACGGATCAACCGCCCGCCCATGGAAATCCCGCCCGGGGTCGTCAGGAACGAAGCGCCGGTTTCGGCCGCCTACAAATGGTCCAAGATGGACAGCACCACCAAGGTGAAGCAGTACGTTTACGATGTGAAGGGCTCCGAGCACGCCTTGACCCAGGCCCAGCATCAAAAGGTGCTCCTTCACAATGCGAGCAAGATGGATCTGTCGGATCCGAATTGCCCGGTTCACCGCACTTACGAGGCCGATGCCTCGCTGGACACCGTGATGAACAACATGTTCAACACGCTGGCCGCGCGGGCCGCCCACAATAAGAACCAGATCGTGGAGCTGCTTCCCAAAGGCCACCGCGATCGCATGGCTCTGATGAAGGACGTGATTACGGTCCTGCGCCCGGATTTCGAAAAGGAAGAGCAACGGATTGGGGCCATCCGCCGCGACATGTTTGAGAAATTTGCCGCCGGCCAGATCGCCAAGGATCCGATCGAAGATGTTTGCCGCCGGGAAGCGCGCGCCTCTTTGCGCTCTTTGATCCAGGCCAAGCGCGTTTCCATGACCAAGGACATCGGGCTCCAGAAGCTCCGTGAAACCGTTGGCGTGATCGACACGAAGTTCGACAAGATGTACACGGACAAAGCCGAGGCCTTCACCAAGATGGCCACCGGACGGGCCCTGGTTGGGATGAAAACGGCGCCGTTTGAGGCGCTGATTACCGCCAACATGAACGAGCACAATGGCGCCGTCAACATGAGCCAGGTGCTGGAACAGGTCAGTTCCGAGGACCGCAAGGTTTTTGACGCCATGGCGCTGACGATCAAAGAGCACATGGACGCCCCTGGCGGCTTCCGCGACGATCTGCAGGCGGTTTACTGGGGCGGCGCGACCCAGCACCTCATGGATCAGTTCTATGGTCCAGAAGGAGCCTTCGCCGAGGGAGAGTACATGGGCCGCAAGGGCCTGCCGCGCAATAGCGCAGAGTTCATCGAGTACCTGGGCAAAAACGCTCCCGAATTGCTCCAGGACCCCGTCCAGGTCGCCAACCGGCTGAGCAAGACTTTCGCTCACTTTGCGTATCACGTGACGCCGGAATCTTCCATTCCGTGGCCCAACCTCTACCGGCAGAACGACTATCAACGGCCGACCGGCCGGGTGAACGAGGCCCGGGACAAGAAGACCATCAAGGAACCCGAACCCCCGGTGGTTTTAAGCATGAAGATCGATGTGATGAACGACGGCGTACCCGGCACAAGACCTGTGCGCATGACAGGAAAGGAGCCGCGCAAGGACGCCCGGCAAGCTTTGCCGGCCCCGTCCGGCGGGCGCTTCTTTGCCGGGAGCATGGCTGAGATGGCCTAACACTCGCGGCAAACCGCCGGGCATCTAGTTTCTAGAAATATTTTGCGAGGGATAGGTGAAAAGTAGCTTCTGAAACCTAGAATCATAGAACGAGCTGCCTAAAGCGGTTTGCATTATGAAAACTGGCCCAGGAAGCAGGCGTGTTGTCATCACCGGACTAGGCGTTATTTCCCCAAGCGGCAATGACCTTGCCACGTTTTGGGGCAATGTCAGCCGGGGCGTGAGCGCTGCCGGGCCGGTGACTCGTTTTGACGTCAGCAAGCTGCCCACCAGGATTGCCGCTGAGGTGAAGAACTTCGATGGCGCGCAATCCATCAAGGCCAAAAAACCTGGGCGGTTTGAATTGTCGGTGCAGTATTCGGTCGCGGCCGCGACGCTGGCGGTAAATGATGCCCGCGTTGATTTCAGCCTCATGGACTCCGAGCGGGCCTGCGTGGTTGAAGGGACTACGCTCAGCGGCGCCCACAGCGTGGTCGAGGTGTCAAACACTTACGCAAGCACGGAGCACAATTACCGGGCTCTTCATCCCTATAACGTCATTGGAGGTTATTGCGGGGAGGGGAGCAGCACCATCAGCTTGATGTTGGGCATCCGAGGCTATGCCATGACTTATTGCTCGGGGTGCGCCTCGGGCAACGATGCGATCGGCCATGCTTTCCGGTCCGTGCAGACTGACGAAGTGGATGTGGCTGTGGCCGGAGGCACGGAAGAACTGCATGAATTGCTGCACGCCGGGTTTTGCCGGGTCCGGTCTATGAGCGTCCGAAATGATTCCCCCGCGACCGCGGTTCGTCCCTTTGACCGGAATCGAGACGGTTTTATCCTCGGCGAAGGCGCCGTGTTCCTGGTGTTGGAGGAGTTGGGCCACGCGCTACGGCGGGGCGCGCGCATTTATGCGGAGGTTCTGGGTTATGGCAAAAGCGCCGAAGCTTACCACGCCACGGATCCGCATCCCGAAGGGTGGGGATACGTTCGCGCGCTGAGAAAAGCGTTGGGTGACGCCAGGCTCGCTCCTTCAGATGTCCACTACATCAATGCGCATGGCTCAGCAACTCCACTGAACGATCCGATCGAATCCAAGGCCATCAAGGAGGTGTTCCAGGAGCACGCCAAACGCCTGGCCGTCAGCGCGACCAAGCCCATCCATGGCCACATGATGGGGGCGTCGGGCGCCGTCGAGACGCTCGTAACGGCGCTGTCCATTCATCATGGTTTGATTCCGCCCACCATCAATCTCACGGACCCGGATGATGGCTGCGACCTGGATTACGTCGCCGAAGGAGGCCGGCCGTATCCCGTCAGGGTCGCAATGAACCTGAACGCCGGCTTCGGCGGACGGTACGCGTGCCTGGTCCTTGGGAAGTTTGAGGGTTAAGCGCGGATAAACGCGCTAAACATCCCCCCCTGCTGCTGGATGGAGGGCACCAGTGCCGCGCAGGCCTGGGCCAAAAACTTTTGGATGGTCCGGCGCCCAACTTCCGGATGCGCCTTCTCCCGGCCGTGAAGGCGCAATATCACTTTGACAGGATGCCCTTTGGACAGGAACTCCTTGGTGTGGCGGACCTTGATTTCCAGGTCGTGCTCGAAAATGTTGGCGGAGAGCTGGACTTCCTTGCACCTGGCGGCCTTGTGCGGGTGCTCCTCCTTGTTGTGCCGGTACATGAATCGCCCAAAATCCTCTATTTGACACACTGGCGGGTTGGATTTCGGTGAGATAAGGATGAGGTCCAGCCCCATTTGCCGGGCAAGGGCCAGGGCCTCATTGATGGGTTTGACTCCGAGCGGCTTTTTGTCGGGACCCAGTGTGAATACTTCCTTGGCTTGAATGGAGCGGTTGATGGGATATGGGCGATACGGCTGGTGCTTCATAGGACGCAGGATTGGAATGGAGTGATGCCACAGCGACCGTATAGCTTGGCCGCAGGCAATTCTAAACAACTAACCACCTTGTGCAAAGAGACCGACCCCTTTACGTTTTGTCAGCTTTGTTTGATGCCGGGGAAGCAGCTGACTGGGCCTCCTGGCATTGTTTCCGTGCTCTCACAAATTCGGGCGGCGGAGAGGACAGCTTTCGGCTGATTTCCGACCATGCTTTGGCTGATTTCAATTTTTGTGAGGGTTCAATATCTTGACGAGGTTGAACAGCGGAAGATACATCGCGATGACCAAGAGGCCGATCACAGCCGAGAGGAAGATGATCATGATGGGCTCAAGCGCCGCGGTGAAACGGGTCACCGCATCATCCAGGTCTTCAACGTAATACTCGTTCAAAGCCTCCAGCACCTCCGGCAGGCTCCCGGTGGCTTCACCGGCCTGGATGTTGCCGGAAATGGTCAACGGAAACACAGTCTCGCGTTTAAAGGCTTCGGAAAGGGGAATGCCCGATGTCTGAATGGCGCTGCGAATTCGCTCCAGTGCCTCGGCGAACATGACGTGGCCGGCCGCTTTCTGGCACAGATAAAGTTGCTTCGGCATGGTGACGTTGGCGGTGGAAAACTGCTGAAGAAGCTGCAGGATGCGCAAGCAAGCTCCCTTGGAAATGAGGTCCCGGATCAAAGGCGTCTTGAGCGCGAGCCTCTGCATCCGGGGGTTCATGAACAGCTTCTTGCGGTAGATAAACATGAGCAGCGGAACGGCCAACACGCCCAGCACGGAAAGCGGGCTGGCCCGGAGGAAGTTGGAAAACATGACAACTACCCTTGTAATGAAGGGGAGCTCCACGCCAGTTCCCTTGTAAAGATTGGCCAGGGCCGGCACTGCCAGGATGGAGAACGTCATGACGGCGCCCAGCGCCAGGAGCAGCACGATGATCGGGTAGATCATGGCGTTCTTGAGCTTGCGCAATACCTTGTCCGAACGCTTAAGGGCTTTGGACCGCTCCTTCAACGCGACCGGAAGCTGGCCCGAAGTCTCGCTGGCCTGCACGATGGCCACGTACGTCTCGTCGAAGACCTGCGGAAAATTCGCGAAGCTCTGGGAGATGCTCTCGCCGTCCATGATGCGCTTGCGCGCATCCAAGATGATCCGGCGAAAACGTTCCTTTGGCGTTGACTCCGCCAGAATCTGAAACGCGTGTGCGGTATTGACTTTTGTAGCGACCATGAGCGCGAGGTTTTGGGAAAACGTCGCAAGGTCACGTTTGGAACAGGGCGCCCCCAGCTCTAATTTACCGCGCTTGAGGGCTTCGAGCGTGGGGTTCTTCCGCTTCTCGATGGCGAGCAGCCGGTACTTCTCGCGCTGGAGGATAGCCTCAGCCTTGCTTTGGGAGCTGGCGTAAATGATGCGCTTGGTGACCTGCTGGCTCTCGTCCCGGACGGTGGCTAAGTATTGATTGGCGAACATGTTGTTGTTATCTGTTTGACTTGGATTTTGGAGCCGGTGGAGGCGGCGGATCGTTTAGCTTGACGCTGTAGGCTGCTACGATGTCCGTGGAGAGGCCGTGCAGTACCATGATGCGCAGGCCCAGCATGGTAGACTGAATCAAGCCGCGCTCCTCTTCAGGAAGGCTCGATTGGAAGAGATCGTCGCGCAGCTTTTCCTTGAGGTTGTTTTGGACGATGAAATCTTTCACCTGTTCCAGCTCCGCGTCCGTGAATTCAGTCCTCCAGAGGGACGCGATTTCGTCCTCGGCCCTCTGAATGATGAGCGGGGGAAAGGCCAGGACCTGTTGCCCGCCGCGGTGGCGATCAAAGATGCGATGGCCGATCGTGTATTTTTTGATGAAATCCGGCCCGTACAGCTCCTCAATGAAATCAACCGTGGTTTTGTCGGCCGGCTGTCGGTCAGCCAGAACAGCATTGAAGCGCGTCGTGAGCAGATCGATGATCCGGGTGGAGTAGTTGTCCAGCAGCTGGGTAATGATGGCTTTGGCGTACTCCCTGTTGACGGTGGCGACCCGGCGGATGCAAGCGTAATCCTGCAGGGTTTTAAACTCGGGCGCCTGCACCCAGGCGGAGGGAACAGACTTGGGGAGAACGTAGCCGTCCGGCAGCACCAGTCCGAGCTCCTTCTGTAACCCGTCCGCGGTGAACATGACCAGCGTTTCGTATTCGCGGCAGGTTGGCGTTATGGATTTGGGCTTCAGCTTGATGATTAAACCGTCGGCGATGATCCGGTAAAGGAGGATGGGCGGCTGGTCCGCCACGATAGGTGTGAGCCCGTCAGGCAATGCGGGCGCGTCGTTGGTAGAGCGCAAGGCGGCTGTCAGGGGCAGCCGGTTGGTGTTGGCGGTCACATCGCTGTCCAGCGGGTCGGTTTCTGCGGGCGCCGCGGGTTCTTTGGGCTTTTCCGCGCGCGGGCTTGGTTTAGCAGGAGCTTTGGCAAACAAATTCGCGTTATGCCGGCGCCCCATCTGTTGCGTCATGGTCGGCCCGGCAATGACAGCCGCCAGGAGAACGCCTGCGCCCAGAAGATACGGCCATAGCTTGTTGAATATATTGCCCATATCAGCGCTGAGTCGAGACAAGCCAGAACAGCCCGTAGTTGGCCAGGATGATGAACAGGAGGATGTGCCAGTCTCCGTTTTTATGAGCTATATTTTTTCTCGCAAAGCCAAGGATGCAGGCTGGGTATATGATGCAGGCTGCCATGAGCGCCCAAAAGGACAGCTCGTACCTCAGCTGGAAGTAGTCTCGCCGGAGCAATGGGCTGAGGCTAAAAGCTGTTCCCAACCCAAGTACTGCCAGCCCGAGCGCTTCCCTTGGCTTAGTCTGTCGCGGACGACTCATCACCTAAGTATAATGTCCGCTAGCTCACTTTGCCTAAATTTCATCTTCTCCCTGCTCAGTTGAACTGCTGGTATCCTGGAACGGGTTGAGCCCGTTCCGGATCATCTCGGTTTGGATCTCGTGGATGGGCGAGCAGGTGGACTGCTCCCGCGCAATCTCCTCCACGAAGTACTGCATGTTGATCTCGCTGCCTTCCTCGATGGCCTTGATCAGAGGAGGGATGAGGTCCTTGAGCAGCCCGACGGCCGCTTCCGTCCAGATGCGGAAACGTTCGTTGGTTTTGGGCACGGCCTCCAGGATCTTCTGAGCCCGGAGCTCAAGTTCGTGGGCCGTCTCAATGGCTTCGTCCGCATCGCCGTCCCGGGCCAGCTCCATCACGCGCAGCAGCATGGGCCGAAGGTTGTGCTTCTGGAGGAACTCCAGGGAGTCCTTCGGCGCGAGTGACTTGTAGATGTCGTTCTCCTTGACCTCCGCCGGCACCAGCTTGCTGACGTTGACGCGCTGGTTGTCGAGGCTGACGCAGCGCCCGGAGTTCTTGAGGATGTACTTCTGCGCCAGGCTGTCCGCCACCGTGTTTTCCTCCCGCGGGACCTGAACCAGTCCGTAGTAATAGCTGCGGCGGAAGCTTTTGAGGAAGGCCCTGTACGGAACCAAATTAAGCTGTTTTGTTTTCCAGCCGCCATCCACTTGGTGGACCACGATTTGTGAATCGGAGAGGACAATAATTGGCGGCGCCCACGACATCTCATCGGGAAAGGCATCCTCCAGCAAAAGGCGATTCAAGCGGGCCAGGGGCAAGCCGCTGGGCCTCTGTGCAAGCAAGTGGGCCGTGACCTGCCTCAGATTGGTACCAGCAAACAGCTCTTTGTCGTACAGGATCTCGCCGTGTACCGCAGCGTCCAATTCCTCCGCCAAGTCACGCTTGAAGGCTTCGACATCGTTCCAAGGAGTTGCCAGGCTCCGTTGCATGTCGGCGGACAAACGCCGCTTGATCTCCGCCGCAAAGGGTTTGGATGGCCGGTTCAGCCGGAACGCGAAGTTGGCCCGCCCCATGCGATCTGTAATAACGTGTGCGGCTTTGACGGTAGGGTCAATGTGGTGAGCGGCGGCTTGCGGGCAAATCGCCTGCATGATGAGCAACCCGCATTTGACGCCAAGATACTCGGCTTCGTTACAGGTGCCGTGCCCAACAGACATGTGCTCGGCGAACAGCGTCCGGTCACCTTGATGGCCCCAAAGGCCCAAGTGCATTGGTCCAGGGTTCTCACAGAGGCCGTCCACGTTGACGATGATAGGCTCGCCTTCGACAAGCGGATTGTTGTAGCCCTTCACCCTTTCGATCACATTCTGCAGTGCCTCCTGATTGGTTGAAGATTGGGGTTTGATAGTTGCGTTATCGCTATCGCTCATGTTGTTTGCTCCTTCCTGAGCGGAGCTCAAAGGGGTTTGGGGTTTACAGTTTCGGCAGGGACTCGGTCAGGCACTTCTGATCGAGTTCCATCCAGCCGGGATGGATATCCGGCCAAAATGACGCCCTCTTGAGCGGTCGCTGAAACAAGTGGGAGTCAAAGCGCAAAAGCCGGTTCATCTGGTGGAACGCCAAGCCGTCCAGGCTCAGCATCTTTTCGATTTCCTGGCCCGAGTACGAAACCAGTCCCGTCCGTTCGGTCTTGGAGCGGAACGAAACATGGTTCATCAGGTTCACCACCCCGGCTTGCCAATCCAGCTGCTGCTGGTAGTAAGAGCGCATCAGTTCCGGCCCCAGCTCCATCTCGGACTGGCTTTGCTGATTGGAAAGGCGGAGGTTGCCGCCCAGCCAGGAATTGGTGAGGTGGGTGCTGAGCGGGTAGACTTGAAAATCAGGGTTCTTGGCGAGCTCCTCAATCAGCCGCATGAAGTTGGTGTAACAGGGTTCGACTTTCTGGAAGTAATTGAACCCGCGGATGGCCGCGTGAGCCGTCTGCAGCCGGTAGGAGTTGAGGTCCCCCGGCTTGTCCAATTCCATCCGCCAGTGGGTCAGGATAATCCCGTAAACCAACGGCTGCAGCTCCACGGGCAGCTGAAAAGGCAATCCATCGTGGGTGACGGCCGCGCGGAGCAGGCAGTTGGCGCTTTCGAACTCTTGACGCGCCATCATCAGGTCGTCCTTAAGCTTGGGATCGAGGGTGGCGTAAACGTAGCTCTCGCTCGCTCGCGCCGTGACCTTCTTCCCGTTGGGAAGGAGCATCACTCCGTTAGCGTAATCCTGCAGGGTGAAGTCCTCGACCGAGTCCTTGGCCTGGCGAAACGGGTAGCCGTAGAAGCGATCGCCGTTGCCGAAGCGGGCCAGCGTCCTCCATGGGTCCGGCTCGCAATCCACCACGGGATAGGCTGAGCCGCCGGTCAAGGGCAGGATGTCGGCAAAGATCGGCGCCGGCGTGTCGGCGAACTCGCCCAGGTTGGCGTCCGGATAGATGTACCGCGCGGGAAAGAGCTGGGCTGGGCAAAGCCCGCGGCCCAGTGAGGCCAGGAAGAGGAACGTGTTTTCCAGCTGAATGTGCGGAGTCAGGCAGTAGCCCATCTGGGGCAGCCCCAGAATCAGCGTGGTATGCGCGCCTTGGAGCACCTTCGGCTTAAGTTCCTGCCAAAGCTGGTAATGGTAGCGCAGGTGGCGGGCGTTGATGCCCAGCCAGGTGGCTTGGGAAGGCGACTGGAACCACGGCGTCCGGATCAAAGACGAGTATTCCGGCGGGAGCGCCTTCATATAAGGAAGCTGGGGCAACGAGCGGATTTTGGGCTCGTACTTCCAACCCTTCAATGACGCCGGGAAGGACCCGGTAACCGAGGCCGTCATGCAATCCTGCAGCGTCACCCCGTCGGGCAACTCAAAGTCAGTGAGGGCCTTGGCCCTGGGCAGGGGAATCGCGCAATTGAGGACGTTGCGCTGCTTGCTAAACACCTGCAGGTAGCTGGAAAAGGCGGTGGAAGTATGGCTGTCTCCTGGAAGAGACAGCTCCTCCCAACTCTCCGACAGCTGCCTGTTTTGTTCTAGCTCGTTTAAATTCACGTTATTTTGATCTGCTTGCGCGTAGCGCAGAAAGGCGGGTAACGCTTCCTCGCAGAAGCTCTGCCCTTCTGCGTAAAAGTATAGGTCTTCAAATACTTGTTTTTGTTGGGCGAGCTATAGGCCTGAAACCATACAATGAAGAAGATGACAGGTAGAGAATTACATTCCCTCGGCGGCCTCTGGGTACGGCAAGCATGGATGGTGGATAAGAGGATCCGCTTGGAGCTGACTCCTTCCGACGAGGAGACCAAGAGCTTTTTGCGCCACATCCACAAGCTGGACGACAACGACGGCTTTGAGATCGATGTGGAGCCGGAGATGCTGGAGCAGATCATCTCCCCGGATGAGGTGGGCACCAGGGAGCACAAGCTGGCCATGCTTCCAGGGAACTGCGTCAATCTCAAGGTGGCCCTGGACAACGAGCATGAGCTGATCGCTCTGGATGGCTCCTACGACGCCTCCTACTTCGTCACGGGCGATGAAAAGACGGGTTTCCGGCCGACGCCCAAGTTCTCCCGCTTGGTGAGGAATTACGTCAGCGATCTTTCGCGCGCGTTTGTTTTCCGGCAGGTCAGGGGCTTTTTCCGCGACACAGGCAATGGGCGCCTTATTCCGGATGACGAGAAGCAGGCGCTGAAGAGCCACCAGAAGGCCATGGTGCGGATTCTGACACCGTACTCGAAGCCGTTCTGCGACGATGCCTCCAAGGTCCGCCAGCTCAAAGTGGCCGGCTTCGAAGGGGATTTCATGGGGGTGGAACAGCGCGTGGACTCCATCAGCGGGATTTTGGAGACGGAGGAGGATTTTGCCCGGCAGAAGCCTTCCAGCCCGACCTACGGCAAGGTGACCCTGACGGATGTGCTCGGCACGACCGCGGACAACAGCTGGGAGGAATTCTCGAAGGAGAACCTCAACGCCACCTTGAAGAACACCCGCCTGGGATACGCCGTTAACGCGCTGGATGACCACATCCGGACCAAACTGACGCCGACCATCGTGGACCACATGTCCAAGGTCACCGGCAAGTCCTTCACTCCAGAGCAGCGCGATGAGGTGTCGCGCGAGTTTCAACGCTTCATGGCGACCCTGATCGATGCGAGCCAGAAGCGCATGGAGCCATTGCGGAAGTTCTGCGAGTCCGTCGGCCAGGCTCACGAAGCCGTGCCGGAACGGGGCGTGGCCCTGCTGAATCATCTGGCCGGCCTTTCACGGCTGCAGCCGACCCAGGAGTTTCAGCTGTCGGACGGCACAAAGCTGAACTTCTCCGCCGAGATGAAGAAGCTGTTTGCCGATCCGCGGAATTTCGGCGTTCCCATCGAAGACCATCCCAAGAGCGTGCAGCAGGCCGCCAACTCGGTGCTGCTTCACTACATGACTCGCGAAATGGTGGGCGCCTATTGGGAGATCAGCAACCCCAGCCCCAACGCCTCATCCCTGGATGCCCTTCTTGCCGAAAACGAGCAGAAGGTGATTGACCGCTTCACCAAGCGGGAGCATCCCATAGCGGATCCGGTGGAGTTCCACAAAGAGTTTCTGAATGCGCGGAACCTGCTGGTTCGTCAAGTCGAGGAGTACCTCGGCCCGCCTGAAGATCAGTCCATCCTGGCGCCGCCCAAGTCGCTGCAGCACCGCCTGATGGAGCGCAGCGCCGGCGTGGGCAGCGTGACCCAGTCACGGGGCCTGTTGCTCAACAGCGCGTGCATGGTTTTGCGCCAGGAGAATGTCTCCGATGACGCGGTGGATGTGCTTCTCCGTGAAGGAGACATGCTGGCCGGCCGCCCGGCAGGCGCGTCCAACGAGGAGGTGGCCTACGTCATGAAGGCGTACGGAAAAACCCGGGCCGAATCTGCGTATGCGTTGCTGCTGTATGAGGCCATCCAGAACCACAACGTGCAGCTGGCCCAAAAACTGCAGGAGTTTGGCGACGCCAACGTCAAAGACTTCAAGCAAAAGCTCGAGGACGCGCTGGATTCCCGGGTGCGCGCACGGACGCTGACCGTCGCCACTTTGGGCAAGCGCATCACTGACTCTCCTTCTGAAATCTACAAAGCGCTCAACCCCAAAGCGGAGGTGAGCTGTGAGTTGGCCAATGCCAAGGCGTCGGTGGTCTCCTCGGCGTGCATGGATGTGCTCAAGCAGACGCTGCGCCGGAAGCTGGCCTTCTACAAGCAGAGCCTGCCCAGTTCCATTGAGTTGAACAACATCGAAGGCATGGTGTACAACGGGCCTCAAAGCATAAAAATGGTTGAGGAACTGGTGGAGGACAACATGGAAGACGGTATCCTGGATTACATCCGTCTCTCTTCCATCAGGGACAGTTCCCAGCGCGAGCATGCCATGGATACGCATTCGGCCCACCTGTCCGACCGGGCTTCAAAAGCCAAGGCTGCGGTGGAAATCGAGGCTGACGCCAAATGCTACCCGGGCGGCATGTCGCCTCGCCGGCAAGCTCGGCAGCTTCTGAAGGATGCGTTCAACAAGGCCGCGATGGGCAAAGGCGAGATCAAGTTCGATCCCCACCTGTTTGCCCCGCCCGGCATGGGTTGAGGAAGCCTGCTATTGAAGGTTGTTGAGGAGCACTTCCATGT
>Ga0187860_1002827_pt1 | contig 14050 bp, 10 predicted proteins | sample June2016WEW_10_4_FD_132981 | JGI IMG/M metagenome (GOLD analysis project Ga0187860, IMG submission 132981) | Peatland microbial communities from SPRUCE experiment site at the Marcell Experimental Forest, Minnesota, USA - June2016WEW_10_40 | ecosystem: Environmental > Terrestrial > Soil >... | reverse complement strand
GGTGCGGGCTGGTGCGGCTACGAAGGACGTAGAGACGAAAACGGCCACTGGCGAAGGTGGTGGGCGCGGAGGAGATAGATTGCGGTTCCGCTGATAGCGATGGCGATGGCTCCGTAGAGTTCGAAGAGGCCGCTGCCTCCTTTTGCCTGAGCGCGGCGCGGATCGAAGAGCATGAAGGCGAAGCCGGCCATGGCGACGAGGGGCGGGAGCGGATAGAGAGGAATGCGGAAGGGGCGCGGGAGATCGGGGCGGCGGATGCGGAGCAGGATTACGCCGACCTGCTGCAGCGAGAACTGCAGGAGTATGCGCGTAATGACGAGCATGGTGATGACCTGGGCGAGCGAGAAGAAGCAGAAGAGAGCTCCAACGAGGCCGAGAGCAACGAGGGAGCGGTGGGGAATTCCGTGCTTAGGATGGACGGCGGCGAGGAAGCGGAAGTAGTTGCCGTCGCGGGCGGCGGCGTAGGGGACGCGCGAGTAGCCGAGGAGCAGAGAGAAGACGCTGGCGAAGGCGGTCCAGACGATGAGGGCGGCGATCAGGTAGCCGGCCCAGCGGCCGAAGGCTGAAGCTGCGATGTCGGCGACGAGCTGCGCGGGGAGGGCGGCTTCTGCTGCGTGCGTCGCGGCTGAGTGGAGTGAGGGCAGGACCGCGAGGTTCACGAGGACATAGAAAGCGGCGACAAAGAGGATGGAAAGCAGAATGGCGCGGGGGATGGTGCGCTCGGGTTGGCGAACTTCGCCACCGAGGAAGGTGATGTTGTAGTAGCCCCAATAACAATAAGTGGCGAGGAGAGTGGCCTGGGCGAGGCCGCCTACGGCAAGTGCGGTGGAGAGCGCGGGGGCCTGGGGCATGTGCCAGCCGCCGGTGGCGGCAGCGTGGGCGAAGCCGGAGACGATGACGCCGGTGAGGGCGGCGATGACTCCGGCGAAGAGCACCCAGGCGAGACGAGTAATGGAACTGAGGTTGCGATAGAGGAGCGCGGTGACGAGAAGGCACGCGGCGGCGGCGGCGAAGTTCGAATAGTGAAGCGCGGGGAGCGCGGTGATGGGGGCCGTGTCGAGGTTGGGCCAGAAGACGGCGAGAAAACCGGAAAGGCCGATGCAGCCGGAGGCAATGGAAAGCGGCGCTGTGAAGCCGACCTGCCAGACATAGAGAAAGCTGAGCCAATTACCGGGGCCCTTGGGGCCGTAGATCTCCTGGAGGAAGGCATAGCTGCCGCCGGCGCGCGGAAAGGCTGCGCCGAGCTCAGCCCAAACGAGGCCGTCAGCGATGGCGATGACGGCGCCGAGCACCCAGGCCCAAACGGAGAGGCGATAGCCCGCGGCGGCGATGACGAGCGGGAGGGTGATGAAGGGGCCGACGCCGATCATCTCGAGCATGTTGAAGAGGACGGCGGAGCGGAGGCCGATGCGGCGCTCAAGAGTTGCGGAGGTCGATGCGGGCGAGATCATCGGACGGCTGCACTCAGCTTATTACGGCGAGGCGAGAGGGGCTTAGACAGGAGACGCACGATGACCGCATGGTTGAACGAAAGGCAACCGCAGATCCCCGTTCGACTCCGATCGCTTCACGATCTTCGCTCAGGGCAGGCTTTCGGCTCCCGGTCGTCTCTCTTCGCTCGCCGACCGTTTGCTCAGGATGACAACCACCCCTTTTGTTTGTCATCTGTTTCCGCAAATCGCGTGGCGGGCATTGACGAGTCAGAGGGCGTTCAGGGAGACTGGGTGCTGCCGCAAACGTGTGCAATTGGGAGTTTTTGAGGATGTTGGAGAAGGACAGGGGCAATCCGGCGCGAATTGCGGAGGCTGGCGCGGGCCGGCGAGCGCCGCGGCAGCCTTCAATCAAAGACATTGCGCGACTGGCACGCGTGTCGCATCCGACGGTGTCGCGCGCGCTGCAAAACAGCCCACTGGTGAACGCGGCGACGGCAGCCAGGATCCGCAAGATTGCAGAAGCCGCGGGGTACAGGCCCAGCGCGGTGGCGCGCGGCCTGGTGACGCGGCGGACGCGGACGGTGGGGCTGGTGGTGACGACGGTGGCCGATCCGTTTGCCGGCGAGGTGGCGTGCGGGATCGAGCAGGCGGCCAACGATCACGGGTATGCCGTGTTTCTGGCCAACTCAAACGCCAATGCGGAGAATGAGCGCAAGGTGGTGCAGGCGCTTGCTGAACGGCGCGTGGATGGGATCATCGTGACGTCGTCGCGCGTGGGGTCGGATTATCTGCCGATGCTGGCGAAGCTGAACGTACCGATGGTGCTGGTGAACGACCAGTATCCGGGGGAGTTTGTGCACTCGGTGATGATCGCGAATGAGGATGGAAGCCGGGCGGCAACGGAGCATCTGATCGAGCTGGGCCACCGGCGGATTGCGTATGTGGGCGACCGCAGCGGCTATCAGACGGAGACGGAACGGCTGGAGGGGTACAAACAGGCGCTGGCGGCGGCGGGAATCGAATTTGCCCACGAGCTTGCGGTGCACGGGGATGGACGGCCCGAGGGAGCTGTCGAAGCGATGGAGGCGCTGCTGAGGCTGGCCGATCCGCCGACGGCTGTTTGCTGCTACAACGACATGACGGCGCTGGGAGCGATGCGGGCGATTCGCGCGCGGGGGCTGCGGGTGCCGGAAGATGTGTCTGTGACGGGATTCGACGATCTGTTTTTTGCGGAGTATCTTGAGCCACAGTTGACCACCGTGCGGCAGCCGATGCGGCGCATGGGACAGATGGCGATGGAGAATCTGTTGAAACTGATGTCGGGGGAGGATTCGGTGGCGCAAGTGAAGGTGGAGGCGGAGTTGATTGTGAGAGGTTCGACGGCGAAGGCGAATGCACAGGGTGCAGGGCGACGCCTTGGGTGAAACGGGAGCCAGATACGGAGGGCCGGCGCCGCTGACGCCGCTGAGCGTCTTCTGCAAGGACACGCCGATCATTCCGGCGATACGGAAGCCGGAACTGGTGGAGCAGGCGATTGCATCGCGCAGCAAGCTGATCTATTTGCTCACGGGCGATCCGGACAACGTGGAGTCGATGATCAGAAAGATTGTTGCCGCGGAGAAGATTCCGCTGGTGAATCTCGATTTGCTGAACGGATTCTCGCGCGATAAGTATGCGGTGAACTACCTGAAGCGGGTGGGCGCGCTGGGCATTATTTCTACGCATCTCGATCCGCTGCGGCATGCGCTGGCGATTGGGCTGTACGGGATTCAGCGGACGTTTCTGCTGGACTCGGGCGCGATGGACACGATTTCGAACCAGCTAAGAAACACGCCGGTGCATGCGCTGGAGATTTTGCCGGCGCTGGTGGCGCCGAAGATGCTGGCGCGGGTGCGGGCGATTTCGCCCGATCTGCCGGTGGTGGGCGGGGGGCTCATCGAGACGATGAAGGAAGTGGAAGAGCTGCTGGCACAGGGGCTGAGCGCGGTGTCGACGAGCAACCCGGTGATGTGGCTGAAGTAGAGCGGAGCTATTCCGTGTCGGGGTTTGGAAGAATGATGTCGCGAACGATGGAGTTCATCTCGACGACGGCGGAGATGAACTGGCGGAGGGTGCGGCGCGTGGACCCGAAGGTGTCGAACTCCGCGGGCGTGAGGCCGTTTTCAGAATAGGCGCGCGCGAAGTCGGGGAATTTGGCCAAGAGCGTGCCGACGATCCGCGGGTCGACTGGATTATCGATGCGCGGAATGACTTCGATGTCGCTCTCGTTGTAGCGGCGCTGCCAGGCACAGGGCGGAGAGATGACGACGTCGCCGCCGATGAACTCGCTCCAGTGCATGTGATTGCGGAAGGCCGCGCTAAGAAGACGCAGGCGGTAGCCGCGGGCGCGATAGATTTTGTAGGCCTTTTTGAAGACGGCGACGCCGGCCCACTCGAGGTAGCCGGGATCGACGGAGAGATTGCGCTTGTCGTGGAGGACCTTGAGCCAGTCATCGAGGCGGACGACCATGAGGGTGCAGATGGGGCCCATGGTTGAGATATCGAGGCCTTCGGCTTCGCGGCGCTTGAGTCCACGCTCGACGGCCTCAGCGACGGCGATGGCCTGGGGGAGGGTGAAACTGACGGTGGCGTTGATGCTGATGCCGCGATAGGTGGCTTCCTCAATGGCGGGAATGCCGGCGCGCGTGGCGGCGATTTTGACGATCATGTTGGGCGCGAGCCGGCTGAAGCGGACGGCCTGCTCGAGCATGGCTTCGGTATTGCGGTAGTTGCGCGGATCGGTTTGGATTGAGAGGCGGCCGTTACGGCCTTTTTCGCGATCGAAGATGGGCAGGAGCAGGCGCGCGGCGTTGGTGGAGATTTCTTCGACGATGCGCCAAGAGAGCTGATCTTCATTGAGGTTGGGGTCACTCGCGGCCATTTCGAGGATGCGCGGCTTCCAGACGGCGAGCTCCTGTTTGAGCACGGTGACGGCGATGGAGGGGTTGCAGGTAGCGCCGACTGCGCCGTGCGAGATGGAGTACGTGAGCTCTTCGATAGAGGCCGAGTCGTTCCAGAGACAGGTGGGGGTGGTCTGGGTCATTTTGTGGAGCGGGCTCTTGTATAGGGTCATATGGGCGACGGATGGGCTGCATCCTCCGGGAGATGCAAACGTGTGCAGAGAAACCCTACCACCGGAGAAAGTTTACGGTCAAGGAGGGCGAGACGGGAAACTTTTTCACGGTTGACAGGAAGGGTAGGGATGTAGATGATGCTAGGGGTGCACACGTGTGCACCAGGTGCGTTGTTTTGTCGGTGATTCGAATGATCCGGTGAAGCCATAAGCCGGAAATCTGGCGTTGCTTTGTCGTTGACTTGATCTTTTTCCCAGGAGAGATGATGAGTGATTTGCTGGTCCGGCCGGAGAAATTCCGCAACCGGATTGAAGATTTTGGATACGAGTTTTTATCCTTTGAGACGCGCAAGCTGGAGGTGGGACAGAAATACAAGAGCGAGACGGCTGCGAGAGAACTGGCGATGGTGGTGCTGGGCGGAGTTTGCTCGGTGACCAGCTCGCGCGGCGAGTGGCAAGGGATCGGCCAGCGCGAAACGGTTTTCGATGGGTTGCCGTACACGCTTTATTTGCCGATCGGGACCAGCTTTACGGTGAGTGCCGATACGGCGTGCGATTTGGCTTTTTGCTACTGCAAGGCTGAAGAGGAGTACCCGGCGCGGCTGGTGACGCCCGCCCATGTGTCGATCGAGATTCGCGGGGGCGGAAACGCCACGCGGCAGATCAACTCCATGCTGCCGCCAACGTTTCTGGCGCAGAGGCTGATGGTGGTGGAGGTCTTCACGCCGGCGGGCAACTGGTCGAGCTATCCGCCGCACAAGCACGACGTGCACAACCCGCCGGATGAGGTGGATCTCGAGGAGATTTACTACTACCGGATCGAACGCCCGGAGGGATTCGCGATGCAGAAGGTGTACACCGCGGATCGGCGCATTGATGAGACGATGACGGTGCGCGACGGCGAGCTGGTGCTGGTTCCGGAGGGATACCATCCGGTGGTGGCTGCGCACGGATACAGCGTGTATTATCTGAACGCGCTGGCGGGTTCGGCGCGGTCCATGGCGTGCTCGGACGATCCGGATTACGCGTGGGTGAAGGGCGGCTGGAAGGAAAAGGACCCGCGGCTGCCGATGGTGAAGAGATAGGGACGTAGGGACTACGGGACCTAGGGACTACGGGACTACGGGACTTAGGGACGTAGAGACTAGGGCAGCGACGGCGGCGGAATCGAAGTGCAGCGGGGAGCGGGCATGAAGACGCGGCGCATGACGATGGCTCAGGCGCTTATCGAGTTCCTGAAGCAACAGCATGTGGAACGGGACGGCCGCGAACATGCGTTCTTCGCCGGAGTCGTGGGGATCTTCGGACACGGGAACGTGGCGGGAATCGGCCAGGCGTTGCAGGAGAATTCCGACTTTCCTTACATTCTGATGCGCAATGAGCAGGCGGGCGTGCATGTGGCCGCGGGGTTTGCCAAGGCGAGCAACCGGCTGCGCACGTTTGCGTGCACATCGTCCATTGGGCCGGGCGCGACGAATATGATCACGGGCGCGGCGCTGGCGACGATCAACCGGTTGCCGGTGCTGCTGCTGCCGGGGGACATTTTTGCGCGGCGCAACGTTGCGCCGGTGCTGCAGCAACTGGAGTCGCCGACGACGCAGGACATTGGCGTGAACGACTGCTTCAAGCCGGTGTCGCGCTACTGGGACCGCATCTGCCGGCCGGAACAACTCATCACTTCCCTTCCCGAGGCGATGCGTGTGCTGACTTCGCCGTCGGATTGCGGCGCGGTGACGCTGGCGCTGCCGCAGGATGTGCAGACCGAAGCCTACGACTATCCAGAAGAGCTGTTTCGCAAGCGGGTGTGGCTGATCCGGCGCGGCGAGCCGGACAGAATTTCACTGGAGCGCGCGGCGAAGGCGATTCGCGCGGCGGAGCGGCCGATAATCGTGTGTGGCGGCGGCGTACTGATGAGCGAAGCGTCGCGGGCGCTGAGCGATTTTGTGGCGAAGAGCGGCATTCCCGTGGCAGAGACGCAGGCGGGCAAGGGCGCGCTCGCATGGAACCATGCGCAGGTGGTGGGAGCGATCGGAGCGACCGGGTCGCTGGCGGCGAACCGACTGGCAAGAGCAGCCGATGTGGTGATCGGGATTGGCACGAGGTATTCCGATTTCACGACGGCGTCGATGACGGCGTTCCAGAATTCCAACGTAAAGTTTGTGAACATCAACACCGCGGAGTTTGACGCATTCAAGGTCGGTGCGATTCCGGTGGTGGCCGACGCGCGCGTGGCGTTGGAACAATTGGGCGCGGGACTCTGCACGGGATCGGGCGGGCACAAGGTGAGCGCGGCGTACGCGGCTGAGATTGCGGATCTGAAGGCGATTTGGGACGCGGAGGTCGATCGGCTCTTCCATTTGAACGGGCAAGGTTCGGGCGGGCAGGGCAAGCCGGCGCAGAGCGAAGTGATTGGCGCGATGTGGGAGGCGGCGGGCGAGCGCGACGTGCTGCTGTCGGCGGCGGGCAGCCATCCCGGCGATCTGCACAAGCTGTGGCGCACGCGCACGCCGAACGGATACCACATGGAATACGGCTACTCCTGCATGGGGTACGAGATTCCCGGGGCGATGGGCGCGAAGATGGCGGACCCGAGCCGCGAGGTGTTTGTATTCCTCGGGGACGGAACGTATTTGATGGCACCCTCGGAGATTGCGACCAGCGTGCAGGAGGGCGTGAAGATCATCATTGTGCTGGTGGACAATGGCGGGTTCGCGAGCATCGGCAGTTTGAGCCGGTCGCTGGGGCAGGGCGGGTTTGGAACGCGCTATCGCGTGCGCGACGCAAAGTCAGGCCAGTTGGATGGCGAGACGTTGAAGGTGGACTTTGCGGCCAATGCGCGCAGTCTCGGCGCTCATGCCGTCAAGGCTGGAACGCTGGACGAATTGAAGCAAGCGCTGAAGGAAGCAAAAGGGATGGATCGCACGACGGTGATCGTGGTGGAGACGGATGTGACGGTGGGCGTGCCGGGATACGATTCATGGTGGGACGTTGCGGTGGCAGAAGTTTCAGAGATGGAGAGCGTGCGCGAGGCGCGGGCACGCTACGAAGAGGCGCGCAAGCGCGAACGGCATTTCGTTTGAGGAGAGGTCGAGATGGAGCGGTTGCAGAATTTCATCGGAGGCGAGTGGCGCGGGTCGAGCGCGAGCGAAACGCTGAACGTGATCAACCCGGCGTCGGCCACGGTGCTGGCGGAGGTTCCGCTATCGCCGGCGGCGGATGTGAATGCGGCGGCGGAAGTGGCGCAGCGGGCGTTCATCGAGTGGCGGCGCACGCCGGTGGTGGATCGCGTTCAGCCGCTGTTCCGGCTAAAGACGCTGCTGGAGCAGCACCGCGATGAGCTGGCGCTTTCGATCACCAACGAGTGCGGCAAGACGCTGACGGAGAGCAAGGCGGAGATTCTGCGCGCCGTGGAGAACGTGGAGACGGCGTGTGGCATGCCGATGATGATGCAGGGGACCAATTGTGAAGATGTCGCCGCGGGCATCGACGAGCACATGATCCGGCAGCCGCTGGGTGTGGTGGCGGCGATTGTGCCATTTAATTTTCCGGGGATGATTGCGTTCTGGTTCTTTCCTTATGCGGTAGCAGCGGGAAATTGCTTTTTGCTTAAGCCGTCGGAGCGCGTGCCCATCACTTCGCAAAAGCTGTTTGCCCTGATTCAGGCGGCGGGTTTTCCGGCGGGCGTGATGCAGCTTGTGAACGGGGGGCGCGAGACGGTCAACGCGATTCTCGATCATCCGGGAATTCGCGCGGTGAGCTTTGTGGGATCGACGGCAACGGCGAAGTACATTTACAGCCGCGCGGCGGCCAACGGAAAACGCGCGCAGTGCCAGGGCGGGGCGAAGAATCCGGTGGTGGTGATGCCGGACGCGGATATGGAGATGACGACGCGGATTCTGGCTGATTCCGCATTTGGTTGCGCGGGGCAACGCTGCCTGGCTGCGTCGGTGGCGATTACGGTGAGCGGCGCGCGGCCGAGCTTCACGGAGCAGATTGCGGCGGCGGCGAAGAACCGTAAAACAGGCTACGGCGCGGCGCCAGGCGTGGAGATGGGGCCGGTGATCTCCGCGGAGAGCAAAACGCGGATCGAGGGACTGATTGCCAAGGGCGAGCAGGCGGGAGCGCGCGTGATCGTGGATGGGCGGGGAAAGAAGGTTCCGGAGTACGAGGACGGATATTTTGTGCTGCCCACGGTGCTCGATGACGTTCCGCCGGATTCGGAGACGGCGCGAACGGAGATTTTCGGGCCGGTGCTGAGCCTGATCCACGCGCAGACGATCGAAGAGGCGATTGCGCTGGTGAACGGCCGCAGCTACGGAAATATGGCGTGCATCTTCACGACCGACGGCGCCAATGCGCGGCGCTTCCGCTACGAAGTGAACGCGGGGAATGTGGGCATCAACGTGGGCGTGGCCGCGCCGATGTCGACGTTTCCGTTCAGCGGATGGGGCGAGAGCTTTTTCGGCGACCTGCACGCACAGGCGCATCATGCAGTGGAGTTCTTTACGCAGACGAAGGTTGTGGTGGAACGCTGGCCGAAGGAGTGGAGCCGGAAGTTCTAAAAAGCAGGGAACAAGGGACCAAGGGACCAAGGGAACAAGACGACGAGGGACTTAAGAACTAGGCAAGGAGCACGTATGAAGGAACTGTTGGTGGGGAATGCGCCCTGTTCGTGGGGCACGCTGGAGCATCAGGATCAAAGCCAATCGATTCCGTTTAACCAGATGCTGGACGAGCTGGTGGAGACGGGATACACGGGAACGGAACTGGGCGATTGGGGCTATATGCCAACCGACCCGGTGCGCCTGAGCGAGGAGCTGGCCAAGCGAAACAACGTGGTGATGCTGGGCGCGTATGTGCCGGTGGCGATGAAAAACCAGGCAACGCATGCGGCGGGCGTGACGGCGGCGGTGAGGACGGCAAAGCTGCTGGCGGCCGTGGCGACAACGCAGTCGCCCTACCTGGTGCTGGCCGACGATGCGGGCACCGATCCAGCGCGCACGAAGCTGGCCGGGCGCGTGACGGCGAAGGACGGATTGACGAAGGACGAGTGGAGGACGTTTGCGAGCGGCGCGGACAGGATTGCGCACGCAGTGTTCGATGAGACCGGGTTGCGGACGGTGTTTCATCACCACTGCGCCGGCTATGTGGAGACGCCGGACGAGATTGCGACGCTGCTTGATATGACCAACCCGGACCGGCTGGGACTGGTGTTCGATACCGGCCACTACGTGCACGGAACAGGCAGAGAAGATGGCGACCTGGTGCCCGCGCTGAACCGATTCAAGGAGCGGATCTGGTACATCCATTTGAAGGACCTGGAGCCGCATGTTGCGCGCCGCAGCCGCGAGGAGGAGTGGGATTACTTCACGGCGATGCGGAATGGACTGTACCCCGAGCTGGGCAAGGGGTGCATCGACTTCCCTGCCCTGTTGCGCTGGCTGGCCGCGCGCGACTACAAAGGATATGCCCTGGTGGAACAGGATATTCTGCCCGGAATGGGAACTCCCAAGGAGAGCGCGGCGCGAAGCCGGAAGTATCTAAGGTCAATTGAGGCGAATTTCACGGAGAAGCAGCTTCTAGCCTCTAGCTTCTAGCTGCCAGCTTCTTTGAGCAGCGGGAACGTCGGACGCCCCGACACCGCGTGAGCCTTGTGTCTGAAAGCTGGCAGCTGATAGTGTGGGAAATCCGAATTTCGCTCGAAAACAACCGCAGATCCTTCGACTCCGGTCGCTCGCCACGGCGAGTGACCTCCGCTCAGGATGACAGCGGTTTTTAAGTTGCGAACATTTGAGATGGAACACGAACCGCATTTTTGAGGATGTTATGAGCGGAAAGAAACTGCATTTCGGAATCATTGGGGCAGGACGGATCGGGAAGGTTCACGCGGAGACGCTGGCGTTTCGGTTGCCGGAGGCGGAGATCGTTTGTATCGCCGACGTGAATCGCGAAGCTGCGGAGCAGTTGGCGGCGCGGTGCGGGATTTCCAAGGTCGTTGCGACGGCTGAAGAGGTCATCGGCGATCCCAAAGTTGAGGCAGTGCTGATCTGCACGCCCACAGGGACGCACGCGGATCTGATTGTGCAGGCGGCGAGGGCGGGCAAGCAGATTTTCTGCGAGAAGCCGATCGCGTTCAGCCTGGACAAGATCGACATGGCGCTGGCGGCGGTGGAGAAAGCCGGGGTGAAACTGCAGATCGGGTTCAACCGGCGGTTCGATTCGAATTTCAGGCGTGTGCGGCAGGCGGTTGCCAGTGGCGAGATCGGCCAACCTGCTCTGTTGCATCTGATCAGCCGCGATCCGGCGCCGCCGTCGATCTCCTATATCCGAACCTCGGGCGGAATTTTTCTCGACATGATGATTCACGACTTCGATATGGCGCGATTCCTGATCGGCGACGAGGTGGAGGAAATGTATACCGCGGCGGGCGTGCTGGCCGATCCGGAAATCGGCGAGGCCGGCGACCTGGACACGGCGGTTGTGGTGTTGCGCTTCAAAAACGGCACGATCGGCACGATCGATAACAGCCGCAAAGCGGTGTTCGGCTACGACCAGCGCGTGGAGATTCTGGGGAGCAAGGGCAAGATCGCGAGCGAAAATCGATTCGCCAACGAGGTTGTGGTCAGCACTGGCGAATCGGTGTATTCCGATCTGCCGCTGAAGTTCTTTATGGACCGCTACCCGGAGAGCTTTGCGCTGGAGCTCGAAATGTTTGTTCAGGCCGTAATTGAAGGAAAGCCAACTCCCGTCACGGGCGCCGATGGCCGCGTGCCGGTGGTCATGGCGCTGGCGGCGAAGAAATCCTTTGACGAACACCGGCCAGTGAAGCTTGCCGAGGTGTCGGCGTGAAGCGCGGGCATCTGACCTCCATTCTGACCGACGTGCACCTTTGGGTGCCTGTTGTCGTGCTCATTCTGGGAACCACGCTGTTGATGATGCTGAGGTGAACGGATGAGCGACACGACGACCACCGCGGCAGCGAGGTCCACGATTTCCTTGCACAAACTGGGCGTGTTCTGCGGGCTTTCGGCGGCGGTGTGGCTGGGAAGCGCGGAAGCGCCGACGAAGCTGGTGAACGAAGGTTTCTCTCCATTTCTGATTTCGATGGGGATGGTGATGGGCGCGTTTGTGGCGCGCTGGACGATTCCCACGATGCTGAAGGGCACGGGATTCGTGTTCGACGATCTGCGCGAAAAGCCGCACCTGATGGTGTGGGCGCTGGTGGGCGGAATGCTGTGGGCCGTTGCGAATACGCTGACGATTTTTGCGGTGCGCAACGTGGGTTTGGCGATTGCGTTTCCGCTGTGGAATACGAATAGCCTGGTGGGGCTTTTCTGGGGCTGCCTGCTGTTCAAGGAGCTACGCGGCTCGCGGGCCCAGGACTGGGCCAAGGTGATCGGCGGCGCGGCGGCGATTGTGAGTGGCGCGGCGGTGCTGGCCGTGGCGACGGCGCAGCAGAATGCAGGCACACCGGGCAAGGCGGCGATCGGCATTATCGCCGCGCTGGGCGCGGGCGTGCTGCTGGGCACGATGTACATTCCCTACCGCAAGGCGTACATCAGCGGCATGAATCCGCTGTCGTTTGTGACGATTTTTACTTTCGGCGAACTGGGAACGGTGTTTTTGCTGGGATGGATTTTTTACGGCGGCACGGGGCCGCTGCTTGCGGAACTCAATCGTGCGCGGCCTATGTTGTTCTGGCCGTTCGTGGGCGGATTCTGCTGGGTGATCGGCGATCTGTTCCAGCAGTACGCGGCGAAGTACATCGGCATCGGGCGCGGCATTCCGCTCTCAAATACCAATCAGCTTTGGGGATTGGCGTGGGGCGCGCTGGTGTTCGGCGAGTTCGTCGGACTGACGACTGGCGGAAAGCTGCTGATCCTGACCGGATCGATCATCATGATCGCCGGAGCGGTCTCGATCAGCATGGCCGCGCCGCCGCCCGGGGAGATGGAGAACTGGAACGCGGCGATGCATCGCGAGTGCGACCGCTATGGATTAGATAAGGAGAACGTAGCCGCTGTGGTGGGTGGCAACGATCCGCTGGCCGATAACAAGCACCCGCGCCGCTGGTGGGAGGTTCTGATCGTGTGCGTGGCAAGCGGGATCTTCCTTTGGCTCGCCGTGGGCACACGCGCGCAACACATCTATGTGAACCTGCCGTGGATGATTGTACTGATTGTGGGCACGATTATTCCGCTGGGCCTGTGCGGAACGCTGCTGTGGAGGAGGACGCGGTTCTCGTAGGCGTGGCGAGTTAGCGTGCGCTGGCGCGCACGTTGGCGAGTTGGCAAGTCAGCGGATTCCCAGATACACCAGCAATTCAATTGAGCTGAGTTCGCCGGCCATCTTCGCCGACGGCGAAGCCGCAAGGCCACAACTCTCCGTATCTGATTGAAACAGTGTGCATTAAGTACATTCCCGCGCGCTCTCGCCAGGCGACATCCCGTCGATCAAATAGAGTCCGCCGCGCACAACGGAGCGCGCGTTTTCGGCGCAAGAAACTCCGCAAATTCGCGACTCTTCCGATGGCCATGAAGAGTGAACCTTGTCACATCTGGTGATGCCTGCGGGGGCATAGAATGACGGCGGTGCGAGGAGGGTGCTCCGCACTCTTGAGCTTCGGAGAAGCGGAGTCTCCACACAGATGCCCCAGGTGCGGACATGGCAACAGAAATGGAGATCGAGAAGAAGGCGACGATCGGCGACAAGGTCGCGGAGCTGGCGGCGAGGCGCGCAGAACTTGAACTGGGCGGTGGCAAGGAACGGATCGACCGGCAGCACGCTTCGGGCAAGCTTTCGGCGCGCGAGCGCGTGGAGCGGCTGGTGGACCGCGGCAGCTTTGAAGAGATCGGGCTGTTTAGCCAGCATCGCGCGACGTACTTCGGCATGGCCGAGAAGGAACTGCCGGCCGACGGCGTGGTGACAGGATGCGCAACCATTGACGGGCGACTGGTGCATCTGGCGAGCCAGGATTTCACGGTGGCGGGCGGAGCCGCGGGCGAGACGCACTGCAACAAAGTGGCCGAGATGATGGCCATGAGCCTGAAGACGGGCAGCCCGTTTGTCTTTATCAACGATTCGGGCGGGGCGCGTGTGCAGGAGGGGATCGACAGCCTAGCGGGATACGCGCGGGTGTTCTATCACAACGTGATGCTGTCGGGGACTGTGCCGCAGATCTCGCTGATTTGCGGGCCCTGCGCGGGCGGCGCGGCATACAGCCCGGCGCTGACGGATTTTGTGATCCAGACCGAGCAGGCGAGGATGTTCATCACCGGGCCGCAGGTGATCAAGCAGGTGACGGGCGAAGAGGTGAGCGCCGAGGAGCTGGGCGGAGCGCAATCGCAGATGCACTACTCCGGGGTGGTGCACCTGATCGCGCGCGACGACGAGGAGGCGATCGAGCTTTGCCGGCGGCTGCTGAGCTTTCTGCCGGCAAACAATGTCGAGGACCCGCCGCGGCTGCCCTTCAGCGGGCGGATGCGCGCCGACGCGGAGATGAGCG
>Ga0187860_1002820_pt1 | contig 14070 bp, 15 predicted proteins | sample June2016WEW_10_4_FD_132981 | JGI IMG/M metagenome (GOLD analysis project Ga0187860, IMG submission 132981) | Peatland microbial communities from SPRUCE experiment site at the Marcell Experimental Forest, Minnesota, USA - June2016WEW_10_40 | ecosystem: Environmental > Terrestrial > Soil >... | reverse complement strand
GGGGGAAAGGCGGGCGACGAGGTTGAGGTACTGCAAAACGGAGCGCTGGCGGGCCAGGGGCGCCAGTTTCAGTTGGTCAAGCAGCTTGAGCGTATCGGCGTTGGCGGGGGCATCGGCCACCAATTGAATGTCAAACTGATGGGACGCCGCACCGGCGGCGCGGGCTGCCGGATGGATTTTGTAATCGTCCAGATAAGCGCCCTCCCATTGGAAATGCGGAGCGGAGGCGGCCAAGGTTTGGAGGCGAGCGAGGCTGGCGGAGTCCCCGTAAACGAGGTAGGCGTTCTGGGGGATGTAGGTGACAATTTGCACGCCGGCGTCGAGCAATGACTTGCGCCAGGCAGTCTGAACGGGGCCGGCAAAGTGGACCAGATGCAGCCGTTTGCCGGCAAATTGGCCGGCGGTTTTGCGCAGGGCCTGAACTTCCGGTGCGGAGGTGTCGAGACGGCGGGCGTTGAGGAAAATGGAGTTGTAATCGTCGCGCAATTCGATTTTATCGGCCGGCAGATTCGTGGCTGCGCCTGGGGCATCATAAAGCTGATAGGCGCCGTAATCGGCAATCAGGCGCGCGCCAGCCGCGGCCATCGCCTGGGCCAGGGCGGGTTCATGGACCTGGATTTTGTGATGCGCGCCGGCAGCGGCGGCTTTAGGGCTCTGGCTGTACGAAATCTGCGCCAGCCCAAGAAAGATGAGCAGGGCGCAAGGGGCGAAGAAATGTGTTTTCACGTCCTTGTTTGGGCGGAGGCCGCGTTTGGGCGGACACTCCTAAATATTCAACCATAGAGTGGCGCGGTTCACACGGTTAGCGACATGGACCGCGCACGGACACTCCTCAATACTTCACACAATATGGCACGACGGGGGGATGTTTGCCAAGGGTTTCGTGGTTTTTGCGCAAGAGGCGGCAACCGGGAATTGGCTGGAGGCATTGGGCAGCAAAGGCCAGCAAAGGGTCGCAAATAGCAGCAATTGCTGGGGTTTTTGAGGATTTTGGGGCCGGGATCATGGGAATGGGGCAGAGGAATGATTTCCAAGGTTTTCATGGTTTTTGCGCAAGCGGGGGCAACCGCGAATTGCGCGGGGGCATAGGGAGGCAAAGGGCAGCAAAGGGTCGCAAATAGCAGCAATTGCTGGCATTTTTGAGGATTTTGGGGCCGGGATCATGGGAATAGGGCAGAGGAATGACGAATATGTTGACTCACCTGCGATGACCTTGACTTGGCTTGACTCACCTTGAGCGGGTTTGACTTTAACGATAACGCCCGCCCGCTCGGTTCTTGGTGTTTGAATCCTTTCGGGCCGCCTGGCGCGGAGGGCGAAGCGGCAACCGTGGCCCGACATGTCAAAGAACAGTCCGACGGGCGTAATGTCCCATACAATAGTGGGACTTGCAAGTTCTTTTTTGGAGATTTTTTGGATTGGCCGCAAAGGCCCCGGCGCGGCGGAGCCGCAACCAAAGGCGCAGCGACAGGGGGAAAAGGGTGAACGGAGCAGGGGGGCGTAAGCGGCTGGGGACAAAATTGGGGGAGTAATTGCCAAGAAACGGGTGGGGAATTGAGGGGAAAAAGGTTGACAGGGTGTTACAGATGTAACATAAAGGGCATGTGACAACTGTAACACCAACGCGATGAAAGCCCCGGTTCGCATGACCAACGCGGAGTGGGAAGTGATGACGGTGGTGTGGAGGCGCGCCCCCGTGGCGGCCAGCACCATCGCCGAGGAATTGCACGAGAGCAAGCAGTGGACCCTGGCAACCGTGCGCACGCTGTTGAGGCGGCTGGCCAACAAAGGGGCCTTGGCGCATCGGCTCGAGGGCGCGCGGTATATTTACACGCCGCGGGTTTCGATGGAGGCGTGCGTCCACCAGGAAAGCGATTCATTCTGGGATCGTGTTTTAGGGCGCGCGCCCTCGCCGGCAATTCTGCACCTTGTCGAACGGGCTGATTTGTCGAAAGAGGACATCCAGGAGCTTCGACGCATTTTGCGAGAGAAGGAGAAATGATATGAATACATTGATTGGAATGGAACGATTCTTCGGGTGGCTGCTCCAGACGACGTGGCAGGCGGCGGTCATCGCCGTGATCATTTTGCTGGCGCAATTGCTGTTGCGCAACCGGCTCTCGCCGGCATGGCGGCATGGATTTTGGTTCCTGTTGCTGGCGCGTTTGGTGATGCCGACGGCGCCCAGCAGCTCGATGAGTGTTTTTAACCTGGCGAAATGGGACCGACCGCTGCCGGCGGCAACGGCTGTGGCGCTGCTGCCGGACAAGCCCGACATTGGTCCCGCGGCGGCACCCACGGGCGCGCGCGAAACGATTTCGCGCCCGAGCGCGGCGGTGTCAACGCCGAGCGCGCCAACAATCGCTTTGCCTCCGGCCGCTGTCAAACCGACGGATTGGATGGCGCTGGCGGCGGCGGCGTGGTTTGCGGGGGTCCTGGTCTTGACGTTGCGTTTTGTTTGGTTGAATCACCGGTTTCGCCGCCGGTTGGGCGGTTACACACCCGGGCCGGATGAGGCGGTCAAGGAAGCGGTCAAAGAGTGCGCCGAAGAGTTGGGCGTGAGGCAGCGCGTGCAAGTAATCGAGACAGAAGAAGTGGAAAGCCCGGCGGTGTATGGTTTCTGGCGCAAGAGCCTTTTGCTGCCCGACGGTTTGCGCGAGCAGTTATCCCGAAACGAGCTTCGCCACGTTTTACTGCACGAGTTGGCGCACATTAAGAGGCGCGATCCGGAAGTGAACGGGTTGATGGCGGTTCTGCAGGTGTTGCATTGGTTCAATCCAGTGCTGTGGTTTGCGTTTGGGCGGATGCGAGCGGACCGAGAACTGGCGACCGACGATCTGGCCCTGGCGCGCAGCCATCAGACGGAGCGGATCAGCTACGGCGAGACAATCCTCAAGGTGCTCGATCGACTGACGCAGCGGCCTGTTCCGCCGGGTTTGGTCGGCATTGGGGAAAGCAAAGCGGAAATGAAGGAGCGCATCCGGGCCATCAGCCGTGGCGGCGGCGTGGCGGGCTGGCGCTGGGTGGCGGGCGCGGCTGCCGTTGTCATCGCCAGTGTGGCGTTGACCAGCGCGCGGGAGGAGGGTCAAGCGAAGGGAGTCAATCTTCTGGAAAAGTATCCGACGAAATTGACCAGCGGGGATGGCACCCCTGAGAGAGCCAGGCCGTGGCAGTTCACGCAACGGGACATTTTCCAGGTGTCTGGATTCACTTTGGAAGTCGGGAAGCAATTGCAGGTTCATGCCGGAGCCGCGGACTTGGGGATTGGCCATTGCGCCGATGGAGCGGTTTGGGCCGTGCTCATCCCGCGCGAGGAAGGCGCGCTAACCAGTCCGGCCGCGAGCGGGCAGGAAGATATTGCGGCGGTGTGGCTAAGGTTTCATCCGGCCCAAATCAACCGGATTTTCCCGCCGGAAACAGTCACCGGGGCGGGATCGGTCGAATTGGAAGGAAAGATACGCGCCATAGCCGGGGCCAAGTTTCGCTCAAGCTGGCATGCCGGGAACAACGCGATGATTCCGGAGCCGAAAGACATAACAGTGGACATCGACACCAAGGAGGGAACGAGGCGATTCTTCGTGGTGGACAAAGAGGCCCAGACTGCGGAGTACATTGCGGCATTCGCCCGGTCGGCGAAGGCTCCGCGCGTGGTTTCGATGACGCCAGCCAATGGCGCCAAGGATGTCGATCCCTCGACCACCGAGATTGTGGTGGTATTCGATCAACCGATGGCCGACAAGTCCTGGTCGATGTGCGGCGGAGGGCCGCACTTTCCAGAGTTGGCGGGCGACCTTCACTACGACAGCACACGGACTGTATTGACAGCCCCCGTGAAGCTTAAACCGGGTTGGAGCTATGAATTCAACCTGAATTCACCGAGCTACAAAGGGTTCCGGAGCGCCAAGGGAGTGCCGTTGGAACCGATGCCGGTTTCCTTCCGGACCTCGGGCCAAGCGACGGAACCGGTGGATCAACCGCCGAAGATTGTTTCAATAACACCGGCCAACGGCGCGAAGGGGGTGGATCCCGATCTCGCGGAGATCAAGGTCGTGTTTGACCGGCCGATGCAGGATGGGAGCTGGTCCTTCGTCGGTCGCGAAGAAAACGACCCGCATTGCCCCCAGATCACGGGCCAGATTCACTATGATGCGGCCCGAACGACGTGGACAGCGCCGGTCAAACTCAAGCGAGGCTGGCAATATGGATTCGGGCTAAATGATCCCAATTACCGCCACTTCAAGAGCGAGTCAGGATTACCGCTGGAACCGGTGTGGGTGACGTTTACCACGGCGCCTTGATAGGCAGTGAAGGAGTGAGCGCCCGGCGCAATGCCGGGCGGGGAATCGGTTGTGTGACGGAACGGCGCGGTTGACCGTGGAGAGTTTTTGCGGTTCAATGGCGGGCAGTTGGGCGCCGGCTTTCGATCCGTCTCCCCATATTGATGCTAACACAACAAGCTATTCTGGAGGCGCTCAAGGCGGTGAAATATCCCGGCTACTCGCGCGATGTCGTTTCATTCGGACTTGTCAAGAATGTCGCGATCAATGGCAGCGCGGTGAGCGTGACACTTCAATTGACGGGCGGCAATCCGCAGGCCGCCCAGCAGATCAAAAGCGAGGCCGAGAAGGTGTTGCGAGAGGTCAAAGGGGTGGAGAATCTGCACGTGGAGGTGGTGGCGCAGGCGGGGCAAGCGGGAGCGGCGCCCGCGCAGAATGCGTGGGCCGGACAAAGCAGCGTGCCTGGAATCCGCCGCGTGGTGGCGGTCGCCAGCGGAAAGGGAGGCGTGGGAAAATCCACCGTTGCGGTCAACCTGGCGTGCGCCTTGCGGCAGATGGGAGCCGCGGTAGGATTGCTGGACTGCGACATTTACGGACCGAGCATACCGTTGATGATGGGAACAAAGGACAAGCCCACCATCAGCGCCGGGGAGAAGCTGGTTCCACCCGAGCGGCACGGCGTCAAGCTCATGAGCATGGGATTTTTAATCGATGGGGACGCACCGGTGATTTGGCGGGGGCCGATGATCATGAAGACCATCCAGCAGTTTGTCACCGATGTGGAGTGGGGCGAGTTGGATATGCTGCTGGTGGATTTGCCGCCGGGGACGGGGGACGCCCAGCTTTCCCTGTGCCAAACGGTGCCGCTGGACGGGGGAGTGATAGTGACGACGCCGCAGGAGGCCTCGCTGGGGGTCGTGCGCAAAGGCATCGCCATGTTTGAGAAGGTGAATGTGCCGATCCTGGGAATAGTGGAAAACATGAGCTACTTTACCGCCCCCGGGGGCGAGCGGGTGGAAATCTTCGGGCACGGGGGCGGGCGAGCGGAGGCAGTGCGGAGGAAGGTGCCGTTTCTGGGGGAGATCCCGTTGTTCGTGGAGATTCGGCAGGGAGGGGATGAGGGGGTGCCCGTAGTGGTGGGGTCTCCGCAGGGGCTTGCGGCTCAGGCATTTATGGAAATAGCAAAGGGCTTGCGCCAGGCTGTGGGATAGGGTAAAGTAAGGGCAGGTTATGGACCAGACCACAGACCATGACGAAGGAAGAAAACAAGGGGAAAACGCAAGCCCCTTGGAAGAAATGGTTTGGGCAGAGTTGCGGCAATGTTATGACCCGGAGATTCCCCTCAATATCGTCGATTTGGGCTTGGTTTACAGCGTTTCGATCCACGACGGGCAAGCCAATGTGAAGATGACGCTGACCTCGCCCGGCTGCCATTTGGGAGGACAGATAGCGGCCAGCGTCCAGGAACGGCTTTTGGCTTTGGACGCCATAGAGGAGGCGAATGTGGAGTTGGTGTGGGATCCGCCCTGGCATCAGAGCATGATAAGTGCCGGGGGTCGAAAGGCGCTTGGATTGGAGGGCGTTTAAAATGTGTTGCATCCGGCTGGCCGTAACAGTATTGTCGCGCGCGCGTAACAAATGAGAGAACAACAGACTATGTCCACCCCAGCAGGAGTATCGAATGGGAACGACTTGGTGAGGAAATCCTCCCTCTACCGAGAGTTTCAGGCCGAACGCGAAGAGATACTAAAACACAAATGGATCGAGTCGGAGAAGGCAGGGCATGATATAGGATTTGAGCATGCTTTAACCGATTGGATAGTCAAACACCGGGGCAAATGGCGCAAAAGCCGCCAGCCGAGCGCCACCCAGGAGAGAATCTGAAGCGGGCGCCGTCCGGCCCTTTAACGCGATCCAGCGAGGTCGCCAAGGCAATGACAGAAGAGTTGATCATCAAACGCGCCGGGAGTCGTGGGGGTGGCGTGAACTTCTTATGCCCCAGACCGCCGTAGTCCTCAACGCGGCGGAGATGCAACGGGCGCTGGCCCGCATCGCGCACGAGATTGCCGAGCGGAACGAAAACAGCGCCGAGGTGGCACTGGTGGGCATTCAGCGCGGGGGGGTTTTTCTTGCCCACCGTCTGGCCCGCACGTTGTCCGGCATCTGGAGCCGGGAGGTTCCGGTCGGCTCGTTGGACGTGGGGATGCATCGAGACGATTTGGATCAGCGCGCGCCCATCATGCAGCCGACGGTCATTCCATTCGACATCACCGGCAAAACGGTGGTTTTGGTCGATGACGTGCTCTATAGCGGGCGGACGACGCGAGCGGCGCTGGATGCGTTGAACGATTTTGGGCGGCCGCGGCGGATACAGTTGGCGGTGCTGGTGGATCGGGGGCATCGTGAACTGCCGATCAAGGCGGATTTTGTGGGAAAGAACGTGCCGACGTCGGCCCAGGAGCGAGTGGATGTGCGCTTCCAGGAAGAAGGCGGGCAGGACGAAGTGGCTTTGCACAAGGGCTGAACATGGCCTGGAACCGCAAACATCTGTTGGACATTCAATCGCTCAGCGCGGAGGAAATCCGCACGGTGCTGGACACGGCGCGGGCATTCAAAGCAGTCGGGGAGAGGGCGATCAAGAAAGTGCCCGCGCTACGCGGCAAGACGGTGGTCAACCTGTTTGTCGAACCTTCGACGCGCACGCGCATCAGTTTTGAGCTGGCCGAGCAGCGGTTGACGGCCGACGTGGTGAATTTCACCGCCGAGGCTTCCTCGCTAAAGAAGGGGGAGACGTTGAAGGACACGGCGCGGAACCTGGAGGCCCTGAACGCCGACTTTATCGTCATACGCCACGGCGCCAGCGGCGCGCCGCACTTTCTGTCGCGATTTCTGCGGGCCAGCGTGATCAACGCGGGCGACGGGGCGCACGAACACCCGACGCAAGCGATGCTGGACGTATTCACGATCCTGGAAAGGAAGGGGAAGATAGAGGGATTGAACGTCACGATCCTGGGGGACATCCTGTACAGCCGAGTGGCGCGCTCCAACATCTGGGCGCTGACCAAGTTGGGCGCGCGCGTGACGTTGTGCGGTCCGCCCACGCTGGTGCCGCGGGTGTTTGAACAAATGGGGTGCCGGGTGACGCACAACGTGGAGGAGGCGATAGCGGAGGCGGACATCATCAACCTGCTGCGAATTCAGCACGAGCGGCAGCGCAAGACCATGTTTCCGAGCCTGGGCGAATACACCAGCCTCTTTGGGTTGACGCGGGCGCGTCTGGCGCGAGCAAAGCCGGAGGCCCTGATCATGCATCCCGGCCCCATCAACCGGGGAGTGGAAATTGACAGCGAGGTGGCCGATTGCGGGCGGTCGTTGATATTGGACCAGGTGACCAACGGGCTGGCCGTGCGCATGGCGGTATTGTTTTTGATCAATGGCGGGCAGGGGCCACAGGGGTTGGCGGTTTGAAGTGAACGAACTGTTCTGTGCCGGTGGCCGGGCAAATTCCCCGCAACGGCGTTACCCGGTTCGCGGGTGCGTTTCCGTCGGGAGCAGCTTTAATACAAAATCAAAGATAGCTTGGGCATGCCGCAACGCTTCCTCGAATTCTTCGCGCGTTGGCATCGATTGATCCGTAAGGCCGGGATAACGAAAGGCGGAGACATAAGGCGTTAAAACTTCCGCGGCAGTCGTGAAGCGGGAGAATCCGGCGGAGGCGCCAGCAGCCTGACGGATGAGACGCCGGATGTCATGGGTTTTCTCGAACGACAGGTTATTGCTGCTGAGCCAGCCTTTCAGGGCCTTTTCGGCCGCTTGTTGACAGTGGTAAATTGCGGTGTCAAGCGGACCATCAACGGCGCCGGCGGTGATACGGGCTGTTTGCAGGTCGTGCAGCGCCTTGGTCAGCCACTCGCGGCCAAGCTGGGCCATTGCTTCATCCATAGAGTTTGCGCCCGCGCTGCACAATCTGGTGCTGGATTGACGCCCGCAAATGGCGGTATCGGTCGAACTCGGCGCGGGTTTGGACGAACACGTCCTTGCTCATGTCCAAGTCACCGAGGCAATGGTGGGCGCGTTGCATCCTCTTAATGGGGCGTTCGGAGCTATCGCCAACAATGACCATGAGATCGACGTCGCTGTCCTCATGCGGCACGCCCCAGGCATGGGAGCCAAAGAGATAGATTTCCTCCGGGTGGAATTCTTTTTTGAGCAGTTCCACAGCTTCATCTAACAAACCAGGACGAATCGTTTTCACGGATGAAAACCCAGTTAACCATCGCAATACGCGTTTGGCAAGCAAACCGGACGGTCCCCTCTTGCCTTCATCGGGCGGTTCTCTAAACTCGCGTCCGGCAATGTTAAACTTAGCCACCTTGAATCCCGCGCAACGCCAGGCCGTCGAGACGACGGAGGGGCCCGTTTTGATTTTGGCGGGCGCCGGCACGGGCAAGACGCGCGTCATCACCTTTCGCGCGGCACGCATGGTGGAAAAGGGCATAGGAGCGGGCCATATCCTGGCGGTCACGTTCACCAACAAGGCGGCGCGCGAGATGCAGGAACGCGTCCGCGAGTTGCTGGGGCGGAGGAAAGCGAGCGCAGACGGAGCGCCGCAGGAACGGCCGACGATTTGCACCTTTCACTCGCTCTGTGTGCGGATTCTGCGCCAGCATATTGAGAGGCTGGGCTACAAGAGGAATTTTGTAATTTACAGCGAGTCCGAGCAACTGGGCGCGATCAAAAGAATCCTCGGCCACATCTCCGACAAAAGCCAGAAGGCCGATCCCTACGCCGTGCTGTCACTCTTGAGCCGCTGGCGCAACGGCGGGGAACGGGCGTCGGTTTTCGGCGACCCGAACACGGCGGCGCTGGCGCGGCACGTTTATGGGCGCTATCAAAGCGCGTTGCGGGCCTGCAACGCGGTGGATTTTGACGATTTGATTTTGCTGACGGTCAAACTCTTCGCCGAGCATCCCGACGTGCTGCGAAGCTGCCGCGAGAAATACAAGTATGTCATGGTGGACGAGTACCAGGACACCAACGCGGCGCAGTTCCGATTGATCCATAGCCTGGCATCGGGGCATCGCAATTTGTGCGTGGTGGGCGACGACGACCAAAGCATTTACGGCTGGCGCGGAGCGGAAGCCGCGAACGTGCTCGAACTGGAGAAGCAATTTCCCGGCGTCAAAGTCGTGAAGCTGGAGCAGAATTACCGATCGACCAACACGATCCTGTCGGCGGCGAACGCTGTCATTAAGAATAATGCGCGGCGGCGGGGCAAACATTTATGGTCGCAAAAGGGGGAAGGGGAGCGGATTCAATTGCAGGCCTTCGCCGACGAGCAGGAGGAAGCGGCGCGGACGGCGGAGGAAATCGAATACGGGCGGCTGGCGCGGGGGGTGAGGTGGAGCGAGCAGGCCATTTTGTTTCGCACCAACCAGCAATCGCGCCCGCTGGAAACGGCCTTGCGCCAGGCCGGCATCCGCTATCGGCTGGTCGGCGGGCAAAGTTACTTTGACCGTCGCGAGATCAAGGACTTTCTGGCTTACCTGAAAATGTTCGTCAATCCGAACGACGACATCAGCCTGCTGCGGGTGGCCAATGTTCCGCCGCGGGGCCTGAGCGACGTGACGATGGAGCGGCTGCTGGCCGCGAGCCAGGAGCGGAATTGCCCGGTGTATTCGGCCATGCGGCACACCGATGTTCAGGCCGGATTCGCGCCGAAAACGCGGGAGTCGATTCGGGCTTTCATCGAGTTCATCGAGCGCCAGCGCGCCCGGCTGGCTTCGGGCCAGATTGCATCGCTGGCGGCGTGGGCGGCGGATTTTCTCCAGGAAACCGGCTACGAAGGTGATTTGCGGCGCGGCGAAAAGAACCCAGAGACGGCGGACAATCGGGTCGAAAACCTACGTGAGTTGGTGGCCACGCTGCCGGCAGCCGGGCCTGACCCCGCGCGGCAGTTGGAGGACTTTTTGGATGATCTGAGCCTGGATACCGACCGCGAGGAGGAGAAGGAAAACACCGGCGAGGCCGTCACGCTGATCACGGTTCACAGTTGCAAAGGGCTGGAGTTTCCGCACGTCCACATCGTCGGGCTGGAGGACGGGCTTTTTCCCCATGCGCGAGCCAAAGTCGAGGGTGCGCTGGATGAGGAGAGGCGGTTGTTTTATGTCGCCATGACGCGGGCGATGCGGACGCTGAGCCTGAGCTATTGCGTTGCGCGCAAGAAGCACGGCCAGGCCAGAGCGTGCCATCCGTCGCCTTTTTTGCGTGAGATTCCGGCGGAGTTGGTGGAAAACGGGGCGGACAAGGGCAAGGAACCGGTGTCGGTCGAGGCGGGGAAGAATTTATTCGCGGCGATGCGGATGGCCGCCAGTTGAGAAATCAAATCGTCAAGGAAGGTGTGAAACGTTCGCGTTTTCCCGCAATCGATTTTCGAGACGGAGCGCCTGGCCGGGTGGCCTACGTCACCGGCACGCGGTGGCCGGTTTGGATGATTGTAGATTTGGTCAAAGATCTGGGTGGGAACACGTCGAAGGCGGCTAAACGGCTGGAAAAGCCCGAGGCGGTTGTAAAGATGGCGCTGGCGTATGCGGAGGCCTACCCGGAGGAAATTGCCGCCAGCCTGGCGCTGCATGCGCACCGGGACTTCGAGGGCCTTAAAGGCGTTTCGCCCAACCTTGAAAAGCTGTGAGGCTGCTGCTGGACGAGCACATACCTCGCGAAGCAGCCGAGGCGCTCCGAAGAAAGTTTCCGGCATTGGTCGCGGTTTCCATTTATGACACATCGTGGCGGGGGCTGCCCGATCCGCCATTGCTCGAAACGCTTGATCGTGAGCGCTGGACGCTGGTCAGCCGCGATGTGAATACGATCCCTGAATTCGTCAAGGCTCGATTGGCCGCCGGGTTGACTCATGGCGGAGTGATTTACGCCGACAGCAAGCGACTACGGCAGTCGGACGCGGGTGGGCTGATTTTTTCCCGAAAGACCACCGTCAGTATGGAAAGCGGGTATAGAAAAACTCACGGCGCGGCAGAGTCTTTTCGCACCATTCGTTTCAATCGGCGGCTCCCGCGCGGAATTTTGGCGGCAGATTTGCCTTGGGATTCCATTTCACAACGGCGGATGTCATCGCCAATAGCGCGAACGTCATAGTTGAACCGCTTCGCGTACTGCGCGCGGTAACGGTGGATTTCCTGAACAATCGGGTCTTTCATAATCATACTTCTGATATTCCCATCAATTCCAGCGGGGTGCGGATTACCATGCCTCCGTCGGCCGGCCGGACTTTTCCGGCGGTCAGGTCATCAAACGGAAACGGCACGAGGACGATTTTACCCTTGGTCATGGGAAGGCTTGCCGTCGCTGGCGGTGTAAACGTCCTCCGCGGCATCTCTCAGAAAATCGAACGCCGGGCTGGTGGAAAGGTCCATGAACTCGCCTCGGCCCATGACTCCCAACTCACGCATTGCTTTGCTAAGCGACTTTGCCGGCGCCTCAGATTTGACAGCTTGCGGCGGCAGAATTGTCAATAGCGCCCGTGCCTTGTCCGGCAGCGTTTCCGCGCCGGCAGAATGGACCCGGCCGTTTTCCAACTCCACTTCCACTGACTTATAGCTCATAGCCAATAAACTGCCCTCCAAGTCCTTCAGAATCAAGCGCGGATGCGCCTCGGCGAACTGAACCCGCAAGGAACCAAATCCATTGCGGCATAGCGGGCCAAAATTGCCCCAATCTTCACATGATAGCGGCCGCAACTGCGGCGGCCAAGGTGTTCTCGGCAGATGCGATAGGCACTTGGGAATCGGCAAATCGGCAAAGACAAAAAGGTTTTTATTGACGGAGCTCTCCAATTGAGCTGTACTGCAACGAATATGGAGAGAGCGTTGAAATCGGCGTGCGACGCTAAGAACCAACCTAACTATTGGCTCTGGGTTACCAGGCCGAAGTACTACATGGAAAATGGCGAAGACCGCGAACTTCTCAAAACAGGGGGCGTCTGGACTTGTCATAAGGACACGAAACCTGGCGATCTTGTGCTTGTCTATCGAACGAAGCCGAAGAGCGACATCGCGTACATCCTCGTGTCCAAAACAGATTCCTTTCCCTGGTCGAGCCGTTTCCCCGCTCATCGGAACTGGGAGTACGGCTGCGAGTTCGAGTGTTTGAAGGCCTTCCCCGACTCTCCGCTTAAGTACACCGACCTTCAAAAGGACCCTCAGATGGAAGAGTGGAATGCGCTGAAGGCGAAGTTCTTCGGCCAGGCTGCCTGGCGCCTTGATCCGGAAGTCTGGAGCAAAACCATTCGACGACTTGACCATCTTAATCCAGGTATCGCGAAGCTAATCGAACGACAGGGAGGTCAAATCAAAAAGCACGCCCTCGACGAGCTGAAGCTTGAAAAGAGGCTGGCGGATGACCCCAGCCCCTTAAGAAGGCTCAAGCTCGGGCCTCTGTCACTCTTTGCCGATGCTAGCCGCGGAATTACGGGGCGCCAGGTATTATGCGTTCCCGAAAGCAAACGTCGAATTGATCTACTTTTCAAGCAGCGGGATGGTCGCGGGTTGATCGTGGCAGAGTTGAAGGTGGTTAAAGCGACCAGAGAGACCTACGGCCAGATCCGCTCCTACGTTGGATGGGTTAAGAAGACGTTTCCACACCGCAAGGTCTCTGGTGTGGTTGTCAGCAAGGGTTACGACACGGCGTTTGGTGACTGCTTGAAAGCGGCCCCTAGGGTCATCTTCCAAATCGATGTAAAGGACCTCTGAGAGAGAGCGAAAAACATGTGTTTCCCTGTGCCAAAAACAACGCCTTTTGCGCCATTGCTGGCAAATGCTGATCGCGGAGATGGCCGTAAACCCTCATGGCCAATGGGCTGCCGTCTTTGTGGCCGAACCGGGGGGGAGACGCCGGGCATACTGACGCCGGACTCAATGCAGCGGGTGGCAAACAGATGGCGCTTACAAAAGGGGTTCGCCTTGCCGGCACGGCAGGCTAACGGCGGAAAAACTTGCCACAGTTCGGGGGCTTGAAGAATCCTCCGCACATAAGGGTATGACAACAAAAGCGGAATGTGCCGGCAAAATTGCCAGCTATTTGGCCAGCGAGATTTCCCGCGACGACTTGACAAAGTGGGCTGATGCCGCGCTGTCGGAGGAGAATTTTCCAGAGGCGGACGGCCGTGTGCTGCTTGGGGTGCTTTCGGACCTGAGCGCGAGCCGGGCGCCGGGATTCCTTACCCGTATTGAAGACTATCATGCGTTGCTGCGCGAACTTGGATTTCGGATGGAGCCCCGGTTGGTTGCCGCCTGAACGACTGGCTTCCAATTATTTGCGATCGTCGGAATTTCTCAGGAGAAAATCGCCGAGGCTGGGGGGCAGTTCGCGGTAGCGGGTGTCGCCTTCGAAAACGACCAGCTTCTTCTTGATGGTCACCTTTGTTTTGCCGGCCAGGGCGACGGCGCGGAGGGCGTCCCAGGCGGTCAAGTCGAACTCCGCGAAGCTGTGGCGGAAAAAATGGTTGGAATCGCGCGAGCGCAGGCCGGGCCACATTTTGGTGTTGAGGTCGAAGGAGAGGATGGGCTGCATGAAATCCCAATCCCGATCGTCAAAGATGGCGTGTTTGTCGAAATGCTTCTTGCGGGTGCGCTGGGCGGTGCGCTCGTCTTCGGTCACAATGACCGGGTCCAGTGGGTCTTCGACCGTGTGCAGGAGGAGGAATGGCGGCAGGAGCGTCGCCTGGATGTAGGTTTGGTTGGTCAGCGCGCGGACGGCGTCGAGCAGGGAGGGCGCGTCG
>Ga0187860_1002814_pt1 | contig 14081 bp, 10 predicted proteins | sample June2016WEW_10_4_FD_132981 | JGI IMG/M metagenome (GOLD analysis project Ga0187860, IMG submission 132981) | Peatland microbial communities from SPRUCE experiment site at the Marcell Experimental Forest, Minnesota, USA - June2016WEW_10_40 | ecosystem: Environmental > Terrestrial > Soil >... | reverse complement strand
TGCCTGCTGACGCTTGCGGGCTAGTTGAGACGGCTCGAGTCGCCCGCTACCTCGCCCTCGAGTCAGCCGGTCAGTGTGGTCCGTGCGTGTCCGGGCTTCCCGCCATCGCCGGCGAGCTCGAAGCCCTGGCATCGGGCGGACCCTTCAATTTGGCGCGGCTGCAACGCTGGCTGGGCCAGGTGGAAGGGCGGGGAGCGTGCAGCCATCCCGACGGAGCCGTTCGCCTCGTGCGCAGCTCCCTTCGAGTGTTCGGATACGAGCTCGAACGGCACTCGCGCGGACGATGCTGCGCCCCGCCGCGGACCGAGGTCCTCCCCGTCCCCGCCCTGCCAAGATGAGAACTCGCGCTAGATTCCGGCTCCGCGTCGACCCGATCGCCTGCGACGGCCGAGGTCTGTGCGCCGAGCTCCTCCCTCAGCTGATCAGTCTCGACGACTGGGGCTACCCGATCGTCCGCGATACCGACGTGCCGCCGGAGCTCGCATGGGACGCCCGCGAGGTGGTCAAGGTCTGCCCGAAGCTCGCCCTTCACCTCGAACACAGCCCCCCTCCGCCATGACAAGGACCTGCGCCCCGCCGTAAGCATTCAGGTCCCTGCCTGACCCGAAGCTGATCTGTTGTCCAGCATCCGCCATTTTCGGTCGAAGCCCAGATAACGTGGGGGATCTCAACTCCCGGCCCTTCCTCCGACTCCCAGCCAGAGCCCGTGGGCTGAAGCAGTCGACCACGATCCGCCCGATCCGTGCCGGGGTTGTGCCGCTTCGAGCCGGGTCTCGGTACAGGCAGCAAGGGTGGCCGACCGGGTCGCTGTAGGAGTAATATTCGCCCTTGCGGGCGCCGCCCACCAACATCGATCAAGGCCGGCGGCGCAGGATGCTCGCGGCTGCGTCCGTGCCGGCGGTAGGTTTGGCCAGGCGGAGCGTCGTCGAACAGCCGGTCATGAGAGCTTTCCAGTGAGTCGCCTCCAGGCGCGCCGGTGCCGCGTCCTCCTTGGCGTTCTCGCCGCCGCCGTCTACGTCCTGCTCGCCTGCCTGGCCTACTGGCCGGTGGCACCCCTCGACGGCAGCCACGTCGTCGGCTGTGCTTGTTCCGATCAGGCTCAGGAAGTGTGGTTTCTCGCCTGGACCTCGTTCGCCGTTCTGCATGGCCACAATCCCTTCTTCACGACCTACCTGATGGCCCCGCGCGGCGGGAACCTCGGTGTCAACACATCGATGCCACTGCTCGGTCTGCTTGGTCTGCCCGTGACGAGGAGCGCTGGTGCCGTCGCCACCTACAACCTCCTCTTACGGCTGGCTTTGGCGCTCTCGGGACTCTCGATGTACCTGCTGTTGCGGCGGTACTGTTCGTGGTGGCCGGCGGCGTTCGTGGGCGGACTCCTCTACGGCTTCTCGCCCTTCCTCATCGCTCAAGGCCACCTGCACCTGTTCCTGGTCTTCGTCCCGCTGCCGCCACTGCTCGTCGCACTCGTGGACGACTGGTTGCTGCGGCCGAAACGCCCACCGTGGTTGTCCGGTCTCCTCCTCGGCGCCGTGGCGGGGCTGCAATATTTCATCTCGCCCGAGGTGCTCGCCATGACGGCGCTTTGCATGGCTGTCGCAGTGCTCGTTCTGGCATTCAGGTACCGGAGCGTCATCAGGTCGCGCTTGTCCGGCTTCCTCGTGGGGAGTGCGACGGCGCTCGGGGTCTTCGCCGTGCTCGCCGGTTATCCCGTTTGGATGCTGCTCGACGGTCCCCAGGCGGTGAACGGCCCGCCGCACGCCGTGCAGTCCCTCGGGCTGCTGCGGTATCCGCTGAGCGCCCTCGTCGTTCCCACCTTCAACCAGCTCATCGACCCGCACGGTTCGGTGGCCCTGGGCAATCCTGCTCTCATCCAGGACTACGCCGAGAGCGGCCTTTATCTCGGTATCCCGCTCGTGCTCCTCCTTTCCGCCCTCGTCGTACGGTGCCGCCGGGAGGGCGTCGTGCTGGGCGCAGCCGCCGGCGGTGGCGTCGCGCTGGTGCTGTCACTCGGTGCCCGTTTCGCACTCGCGCAGCACGTGTCGTCGGTTCCACTGCCGTTTCGCGCGGTGGCGGAGATCCCGTTGCTCCAGTCGATCGAGCCGTCCCGCCTCGCCTTGCTCGTCCAGTTGGCTGCCGCCATCATGCTCGGCGTCGGGCTCGACCGGGTGTACCGAGACGGCGTGCGGCCATCTCGGGAAGCGACGATCAGCAGGGCAACGGCGGAAACAGATTCCACACGGAGCTGGCGGGCGGTGGCCCTCCTCGCCGTCGCCGGGGCTGCACTCGTACCCCTCGTCCCCCGTCTGCCCTACCACTCGGTGGACGCGTCGGTGCCCGCCTACTTCGGTTCGCCGGCGGTCGACGCCGTGCCCGCCGGCGCCCTCGCACTGACGTATCCCTGGGACGCTCGGCCGAACGATGACGCAATGCTCTGGCAGGTGGCGGCCGGCATGCGGTTTCGCATCCTCGGCGGGGACGTGTTCGTGCCGAGCCGTGATCGCATCTCGGTCGGCTACGTCCTGCCTCCGGCCACGGATGCCGTGCAACACCTGCTGCTGCAAGACACGAAGTACTACCGGGGACCAGAGCCGTCCGACGATGCCGCCATCCGCGCCGCCTTTCTGAACCTGATCAGTACGCAGTCGGTGGGCATCGTGCTGGTGCTCACCAGCAGCCCTGGTGCCGCCACGGTGGTGCGAGTCACGACCGAGGCCTTCGGGCGTCCTCCACAGCGAATCGGCACGATCGACGAGTGGCTGGTGCAAGCGGCGTCACCCGGCTGAGTCGGCGAGTCCGTGGTGAGAGGCGGCGGCTAGTCTCGCACTGTCCAAGACCAGCTCAGTCGGGAGGTCGCGCGTGAGCTCGTTCGAATGCGTCCCGAACTTCTCGGAGGGGCGAAACAGCTCGACGATCGCCCGAATTGCCGGCGAGGCGCAGAACCGAGCTGGGGTGGCGTTGCTCGACGTCGAGCAGAACGCCGACCACAATCGCTGCGTCGTCACGCTCGTCGGCGAAGGACCGGCGCTCGTCGACGCCTTGTTGCGCATGATGCGGGTGGCGACGGCGCTCATCGACCTGACGACTCATGAGGGTGAGCACCCGAGGATGGGCGCCACCGACGTGGTGCCCTTCGTGCCGCTGGGGGACGCCACCGTGGAGGAGGCGATCGACCTCGCCGTCATGCTCGGCACACGCGTGTGGGAGGAGCTCCGCATTCCCGTCTACCTCTATGGTCAGGCGGCGCGGCTACCGGAACGCCAGGACTTGGCGAAGGTGCGAGCCGGACAGTTCGAAGGTATTCGGGACGCCATCGGAACGGACCCCAACCGGTACCCGGATATCGGCGAACCGCACGTGCACCCGACTGCAGGCGTCGTGGCTGTCGGCGCTCGGCCTGTGCTGATCGCCTACAACGCCTACCTCACCACTTCCGACGTCGCCGTGGCCAAGCGGGTGGCCAAGGCCGTCCGGGGCCGCGACGGCGGGCTGGCGGAGGTGAAGGCGCTGGGTTTTGACATCCGGGAGCGTCAGCGGGCTCAGGTCTCCATGAACTTGACCGATTACCGCCGTACTCCCATCCACCGGGCGGTCGAGGCCGTGCGGCGGGAGGCGGCCAGGTTCGGGGCCGGCGTGGAAGAAACCGAGGTCGTCGGTCTCGTGCCGGAGGACGCCCTCTTCGATGCTGCCGAGTACTACCTGCAACTCAACGCCTTCGACCGGAGCACCGTCCTCGAGCGGAAGGTTCGGGAGGCGCAGCCGCCCGCCGAGTCCCTCGCGGATTTCACCGTGCGGCTGGCGGCACGCGCCCCGACGCCTGGCGGTGGGAGCGCCGCGGCCGCCGCCGGCGCCCTGGGGGCCGCCCTCGGTGAGATGGTGATGGCCTACTCGACCAGCGCTGACGACCCGGCGCTCAGCGAGGCGAGGGATCGGTTGACCGCGGTTCGGAGCCGCTTCCTTCACTTGGTGGAAGAGGACGCCCAGGCGTACACCGAGACGGTCGCGGCGCGCCGGGTGACCAAGGCCGAGCCAGGGCCGGAGGCCGAGGAAGCCTGGACCGCCGCCATCCGGCACGCGGCGGAGGTGCCGCTTGGCACCGCACGGCTCGCCTGGACGTGCGCAAAAGAGCTCAGGGACCTCGCCGACGCCGTCCGGCCTGTCATGAAGAGCGACTGGACTACGGCCCTCGCCTTGTTGAATGCGGCAAGGGAGGGAGCGCTCGCCAACGTGGCCATCAACGCCGACGACCTGCGAGAGCGCGGCGCCGACGTGTCCGATCTGGAATCGGCTGTTCGCGAGTTGGGCTAGGGGTTTCTGGAAGGGCGGTGCCTGGAGCCTCCGCCCGCATCCCGCGGCTCAACCGTCGGTCGCGTAGTCCTGCCCCTGACTCGCAGCAGGCCGCGTATCTCTTCAACCACCGCGCGCTGATCGCCTCGAGTCCGTCGGTCCGACAGCTCATAAAGTCGGGCGGCCTCAGACAAGTGCCGATTTGCTCGCAACGAGACGAACCGGCTCAGGTGAAGGCAAAAGCTCCATAGCCCACGACCCGTTCGGGCTCGCCGGCCGTGTCGGCCGAGGTGCGTAAGTCCAGCAGCTCGACCTCCATGTCACGCTTGGCCGCCACGGCGAGCAGGCCACGCAAGGCGAACACCCCACAGGCGTCGCCGATAGCCACTTCCTCTGGCCGGCGGCCCACGATCGCGGATGCCGTGCGCCTGTCGAGACGCTCGGCGGTTTCGCGGTTGCGGTAGTGGCTCAAGTCGGTGCTCACGACCACTAAGGTCTCCCGCCCACCCCACACTCGGTCCAGTAGCTCTTCGACTGCGGTTGTAGATACTGCCCCGATCACAAGAGGCAGCACGTTCACCGGACCGAGGACGAACTGAAGGAAGGGAAGTTGGACCTCGAGACTGTGCTCCGCAGAATGTGCCGGGTCGGAGACCGTGACCAGGTCGTCATCCACCAGCGCATCCCGCGACGCTGAGTCGACCTCAAGTACACCAAGCGGCGTGGAGAAGCCATCTGCACTTGAGGCCGCAATCTTGTCGAGTGCGACGAAATGGGCAGGGCCTAGTATCACCACTCGATGCAGGCGGCCTCTACCCGCCGCCACCCGGGCATAGGCGCTGGCTGCGACTGGACCCGAGTAGACGTAGCCGGCATGGGGCACGATGATCGCCTTGGGAACCGATCCGCCCGATGTCGTGAGCACGGTGGCCTTGAGGTAGCCGCGGAGCATCTCGGTGAGTGCCGTAGCATCTCGCGGGTAGAAGGCGCCCGCGACGGCTGGCCGACGCACAACGGATCTCATGATCGGACCGGCGTCAAGCACACCGGCAGCGTTCTCGGGCCCCAGGTTCCCGCTGGGCCGTCGAATACGCCGACGAGCTGTGTCCCACAACCGATGCATCGACCATCGTCGGAGAGGCCGTATCGCCCGATCGCGTACCAGTCGCGCTCCACCACCAGCTGACCGCAACCTGTGCAATAACTGCTTGATCCGTCTCGGTCATGAACGTTGCCAGTGTATACGTGGGACAGGCCCGCTGCCAGGGCTCGGCGGCGAGCACGGCTGAGCGTGCTAGGTGGCGTCTGAGGCCGGTCGAGAAGCTTGTAGTCCGGATGGAAAGCGCTGAAGTGAAGGGGCACGTCTCTGCCGAGATCGGAGGCGACCCAAGACGCCAGCGAGTCGACCTCGGCATCGGAATCGTTGAGGCCCGGGATCAACAGTGTTGTTACTTCCAACCAGACAGACGTCTCCTGACGGACGTACCGCAACGTGTCCTTGACCGCCTCGAGATGACCCCCGCAGACATGACGGTAGAACTCCTCGCTGAAGGCCTTGAGGTCGATGTTGGCAGCATCGATGTGCGAGTAGAACTCGGTCCGCGGATCGGGGCAGACATAGCCGGCGCTCACCGCCACAGCGTTGATGCCGGCCTCGTGGCACGCGTCCGCTACGTCGATGGCGTATTCGTGGAAGATCACCGGATCGTTGTACGTGAAGGCGACGCTTCGGCATCCGAGCCGTTGGGCCGCTTTCGCAAGGTCGGTAGGAGAGGCGGCGTCCGCAAGAGTGTCGATCTCCTTGGACTTCGATATGTCCCAGTTCTGGCAGAAGCGACAAGCGAGGTTGCACCCAGCCGTGCCAAATGAGAGCACGGAGCTGCCGGGGAGGAAATGGTTCAGGGGTTTCTTCTCTATTGGGTCGACACAAAAGCCGCTGGAACGTCCGTAACTGGTCAGAACCACCTGATCCTCTAAGCGCCCCCTCACGAAGCACACGCCTCTCTGGCCCTCGCGGAGTTTGCAAGCGCGGGGGCACAGGTCGCATTGGATGCGCCCATCGCTAAGGGCGTGCCAATACTTTGTGGGAACAGTAAACCGATCCCAGGCGAATTTGAGATTGTCCTTGCGTGGCTGGGCCGTGGCTCCAGTGCCAGTCGGATCACCCGCCATCGACTTGCTCCTCACGACTTCAGGATCTGACGGATGTGAGCTAGCCGCTAGGGCCGAAAGGCCCACTTGCGGCTCAGCGCCTCCACCCGGCGGCCTTCGACGGGTACGAGGCTGGCCGACCAATGGGTTCTCCAAGAAGGTCGAGATCCACACCTGCGCGGTGCGCCCACCCATTGTGACCTTGGCCTCTACCACGCTGTGGCAGTGTCCCCCACTGTGGAGACAGTTGTGCAGAGGATGGACCGAATGGGTCAGCAGTCCGGAGTTCGTCCGGTCGTGGCGAGACGTGGACTGGAGGTGCCCGATGTGAGTTGGAGGGACGCGACGTGGCGACGGGACACCTTCGGCCCGAGCATCCCGAAGCGGGCGGTGGCCCTGGTGGGTACCTACCCACCGACCGCCTGTGGGGTGGCGACGTTCACGAGCAACCTGCGAGCGGCCATCGCGGCGCGTCCGTCGAGTTGGGCGACGGGGGTAGTGCGGGTCCTCGACAGCTGGGAGCCGCGGCCGTCGGATGAGGTGGTCGTGCAGTGGGTGGCGGGGAACCCGGCGTTGCTGCGCCGTTCGCTGGCGGTGCTGAACTCGTTCGATGTCGTCCTGTTGCAACACGAGTACGGGCTGTTCGCGGGCCGTGACGGCGAGGACGTGCTCGGGTTGGTCGATGGCGTCAAAGTGCCTCTCGTGGCGGTGCTGCACACGGCGTTGCTGGAGCCGAGCCCGCACCAGCGACACATCCTCGATCGGATAATCGAGGCGACGGCAGTCGTCGTAGTGCAGAGCGAGGCGGCTCGCCAACGCATCGTTTCCGTGCACGACGCCGACCCCGAATCCGTGATCGTGATCCCGCACGGCGCAGCAGCGAATTTCTTTGGACCGCTGCTGGCAGATGTGCCGAGGCCCGCGGTGCTGACCTGGGGGCTGTTAAGCCCGGGGAAGGGCATCGAGCACGGGATCGCGGCGATCGCCCGGCTGCAACCCGTTTCTCCGGCGGTGTCGTACATCGTCGCCGGGCAGACGCACCCCAAGGTCCGGGCAGCGAACGGTGAGCACTACCGCGAGGCGCTCCGCGCACAAGCACACTCCCTGGGGGTCGACGACCGAGTCCGCTTCGACAACGGCTATCGAGACTGGGGCTCGCTGCGCGCCCTGGTGCGCAGCGTGGACGTCGTGCTGCTGCCATACGACTCGCGCGACCAGGTGAGTTCGGGTGTGCTCGTCGAGGCACTGGCATCGAGCAAGCCGGTGGTGGCGACTCGCTTCCCCCAAGCGGAGGAGCTCCTCGGCGGTGGGGCGGGCATCCTGGTCGACTACGGAGACGTCGGCGCGATGGCCGACGCGCTATGCCGTGTGCTGTACGAACCCGGCCTCATGGCGCAGATGGCCGCCGCCGCCCGGCGTGCAGCGGCGCCGCTGCTGTGGCCGGCGGTCGGCGCCTCCTACCGGCTCCTGCTCGACCGGGTGGTAGCGACGCGGGCGGTGGCGTGAATCGTTGGCCACCACCGTCGCTGCGGCACCTGGCCAGGCTCACCGACGAGGTGGGCATCATCGAGCACGCCCGCTACGACCGTCCCCGTTGGGACCTCGGCTACTGCACCGACGACGCCGGGCGGCTGCTGGCCGTCGTGTCGAAGCTGGCGTCCGACCCCGACGCCCGTCGGCTGGCGACCGTTGCGCTGCGGTTCCTCACCCGAGCCCACGAAGGTGGTGGCCGCTTCCGGCTGCGTCTGGCACCCGACGCGCAATGGACCGACGATCCGCCCAGCGACGACGCCGCTGGCCGTGCCCTCTTCGGCCTCGGCACCGCCGCGGCCAGAGCTCCGTGGCCTGAGGTACGCACTGGTGCGCTCGACCTGTTCGACGCCGCCGTGGGGTTCAGGTCAGCTCACTCGCGGGCGGTGGCGTACGCCGGGCTGGGTGCCGTGGCAGTCCTGGACGTGATCGCCGACCATGACGGAGCTCGCCGGCTCGTCGCCGACGCCGCCCACCGGCTCGTCGCCGACGCCGCCCACCTGCTACCGGGTGCTGCGCTTGCTCCCGGATGGCAGTGGCCTGAGCCGCGGTTGTCGTATGCCAACGCGCTGATCCCCGAGGCCCGCCTCGCAGTGGCGGCGGCACGTGGCGACCGGCAGGGCGCGAGGGATGCGCTGTCCCTGTTGGACTGGCTGGTCCGAGAGGAGAGCCGGGAGGGGTGGTTCAGCTTTGCCCCGGTCGGTGGCCGCGGGCCGGGTGAGGTGAAGCCGGCGTTCGACCAGCAGCCGATCGAGGCGTGGGCGATGGCCGACGCCTGTGCCCGCGCCCACGCTTACACGGGAGATCCCCACTGGGCCGACGCGGTGCGGCGGGCGGTGGCCTGGTTCGTCGGCGACAACGACGTTGGTGTCGCCGTGTTCGATGCCGCCAGCGGGGGCGGCTTCGACGGCCTGGAGCCGCAGGGCGTGAACCGTAACCAGGGCGCCGAGTCCACGCTCGCGTTCGTGGCCACGATGGCGCAGGCCCGCGCGCTGCGACGCCGGGCTCAGGCGGCCCGTTCGCGACCCGCGGCAGCGAGCGCGTCCAGCAGATGAGGGACCGACGCGACCGCGGCGCCTACACAACGATCGGCGGCACCGTAGGTGAGATAGATGTCGTCGCCGTCGAGGTGGGCGCCCTGGACGAACACCACGTCGTTGACGTCCCCGGCGCGCTCCCAGTCGAGCTCTGGCTCGAGGACCGGTTGGGGCAGCCGGCTGCGGACCCGCCCGGTCGTCTCGTCGAGCAGCGCCACGTTCATCGTGTACGAGCCGTCGGTCCGGCGCTCGTGGAAGAACAGGAGGAACCCCGCCTCGGAGCGCACCGGTGGCGCACCGGCGCCGACGCCGAGCGCTCCCGGCGACGGGACGAGCAGCGTGTGGCTGGCCAGGTCGGCCAGGTGTGCGTCCCAGTACTCGTCTGGCGCGTGCCACAGATGTTCGAGATCGTCGAACACGGCGAGCTGCATGTCGGGGTGGATACGGTGGATGAGCGCGACGCGTCCATCGGAGAGGCTGAACACCACCGCGTCCTTGTTCGCCACGTCGTGTGGCCCGAGCAGCTGGCCGGTCGCCTCTTCAAGCTCGAACCTCTCGCCGTCCCAGCACAGGCGGTGGGCGCCGATGCGCCACGGTCCGTCGCCGGGCTGGGGCAGATGCGTGTAGGTCATCACCAGCCGTCGGCTGCCGCGGTCCTCCACCCACTGCACCCGCGGGTCCTCGAAGGACAGCGCGCCCCCGATGCCTGCGCTGGCAAGGACGTAGCCGTACTCGTATCGGTGCCCGTCGGCGGAGGTGAAGACCACGATGTCGGAGGCGTAGTCGACGAAACGCGGGCCGCTGCCGTCACCGGGGCGGTAGCCATCCCGCACGGCCCGGGCGAAGAGGTGGTAGACGCCGGCGTGATGCAGGACACCGGCGTTGAACAGCGGCCCGTAGCCGAGCACCGCGCCGGCCTCGACGATGGGCCGGTCGCGCAACCGCCGGACCAGACGCGTTGACGTTGCAGTCACCGCGTTGTCGTGCACGGCGCCTCCTGCTCAGATCAATGGGAGGGTGACATGTCTGTTATCGACACGATGAAACGACGACTGAACCAGTTAGGTGGTGGATGCTGATGAGCAAGGCCGACCCTCGCGAGCTGCTGCAGAGGTACTCGGGCAACCCGATCCTGCGCCCGCACGACTTCCCCAAGATGGTGAACGCGGTGTTCAACCCGGGTGCCACCATCGTCGACGGCCGAACGCTGCTACTGCTGCGCGTCGAGTACCGCACCGGCCTGTCCTCGCTCGTCGCCGCGACGAGTGACAATGGGCTCACCGGCTGGGAGATCGACCCGGTGCGCGGGCTTCACCCGATGGGTGACAGTTTTGAAGAGCACTGGGGCATCGAAGACGCGCGCATCACCAAGGTGGGCGACGAGTACTTCGTCGTCTACGTCGGCTACTCGATCGCGGGTCCGCTGGTCCTGCTGGCCACGACCCGGGACTTCACGCGCTGGGAACGAAGGGGCGTCCTCATGTCGCCCGAGGACAAGGATGCCGCCCTGTTCCCTGCCACCTTCGGCGGCAGGTGGGCTCTGATCCACCGGCCGGCGTCGGGGATATCCAGCCTCGGCGCCCACGTCTGGCTGTCGTTCAGCCCCGACCTTCGCCACTGGGGCGATTCGCGCGTCCTGCTTCCTGCCAGGAGGGGCGGCTGGTGGGACGCCAACAAGGTAGGCCTCGGGCCGCCACCACTGCTCACCAAGCAGGGCTGGCTGCTCTGCTACCACGGGGTTCGGGTCACCGCATCGGGATCGATCTACCGGCTCGGGCTAGCACTGCTCGATCGCGACGACCCCACCAAGGTGCTCGCACGTGGCAACGAGTGGGTCCTCGGGCCCCATGAGGCCTACGAGCGCGAAGGAGATGTGCCCGACGTCGTGTTTCCCTGTGGGTGGATCCTGCGCGATGACGGCGACACCTTGCACCTCTACTACGGCGCCGCCGACAGCGTCGTCTGCGTGGCGGAGGCCAGCTTGGCCCGGCTGCTCAACCACCTCGAGGAGCACCCCTACCATCCGGCGTCGGCCGATATGCCGCCGTTGGGGACTAGCAGCATACCATGACCTTGCGTCGTGATGCTTGCCCAAGATCAGTGGTGGCAGCTCCGGGGCGATGGCGACCGCCGCGTGTCGAACGACGGATCATGGCTGCCCCGGCGTCACCCGGCCGCCAGTCGCGCATTGCCACCAACCGTCGGCACCCGGCGGCTGCTTCCGCGCCATTCCACATCACAATCTCGAGCTGGGTCAGCTGACGTCACCGATGCGGTGTACCCGCATCGTGTTGGTGGTGCCGGGTTGTCCTGGCGGGGTTCCGGCCACGATGACGACCCGGTCGCCGGCGCCAGCCCGGCCGGTCTGCTGGAGCGCCCCATCGACCTGTCGCACCATCTCGTCGGTGGTGGCGACGGTCGGAACGATGAACGTCTCCACCCCCCAACTCAACGCCAGCTGGCTCCGCACGACCGGCTCCGGCGTGAACGCCAGGATGGGAACGGCGGGGCGATGCCGCGCCAAGCGCCGCGCCGTGGCGCCGGTCTGGGTGAAGACAACCAGAGCGCACGCTTGCACGTCCACGGCCACCTCGATGGCGGCGGCTGCCAGGGCGGCGCTGCTCATGCCGAGGGGCGCTTCGATGGGCGGGAAGTGCCCGACGGCCTCGGCCTCAGCGGCGTGGATGATGCGCGCCATCGTGAGTACCGCTTGGTGCGGGTTGGCGCCCACGCTCGTCTCGGCCGAGAGCATGAGCGCGTCCGCGCCGTCGAATACGGCGGTCGCCACGTCGGAGACCTCGGCCCGGGTGGGGCGGGACTGGGTGATCATCGACTCGAGCATCTGGGTCGCGACGATGACGGGCTTGCCGGCTTCGCGTGCCAGACGGATCCCTCGCTTTTGCACCAGCGGCACCTGCTCCAGGGGGGTTTCAACCCCTAGGTCGCCGCGGGCCAGCATGATCCCGTCGAAGGCGGCCACGATCTCGGGCAGGTACGCAACCGCTTGAGGTTTCTCGATCTTGGCGATGACCCCCGCCGACGAGCCGGTCTCCCGCAACACCTGGCGAACTGCCTCGGCGTCATCGGGGTGCCTGACGAAGGACAGCGCGACCATGTCCACGCTCAGCTTCAGCGCGAAGCGCAGATCGGTCAGGTCTTTGTCGCTCAGGGTGGGCACCGCCAGGTCAACGCCCGGCAGTGACAAGCCCTTGTGGTCGCTCACCGGGCCTCCGACCACCACCCGGCAGGTCACGTCCGTGACGTCGGCCCCGATCACCTCCAGCACCAGGTTCCCGTCGTCGACGAGCAGCGAGTCGCCGGGGTGGACGTCGCCGGGCAGCCCGCCGTAGGTTGTCGAGACGCGCTCGGCCGCTCCCGGCACGTCCTCGGTCGTGATGACGACCCGGTCCCCAGCCACCCAGGCGGCGCGCCCGCCGACGAACGTGCCGAGGCGGATCTTCGGGCCTTGCAGGTCAGCCAGCACCGCGACTGCGTGACCGGTCTCGTCGCCGGCCTGACGAACCCACCCGTAACACCGAGCGTGCTCGTCGTGACTGCCGTGAGACAGATTCAGCCGGGCGACGTCCATCCCCGACACGAGCAACTGCCGCACGGACTCCAGGTCGGGCGTCGCCGGACCCAACGTGCAGACGATCTTCGCCCGCCGGCCCACACACTGAGCCTACCCGTCGAAGACGGAGCTGGTCGGCGGTGGGCCTCGAAGCGTGGGCGCTGTTCGCCGGGTACCGCGTCTGGCGACAGCCGTGTAGGCCGAGGGGCCAGCCGGCCAGCGTGGTGCTCACCGTCAATTGAGAGACCGTCTGGCCCGCGTGCCGCCTCCGTGGATAGTCCCAACTCGTGGCGTGAAACGAGTCGCCCGTCGCTCCGCGAGACTGGACCTGTGATTGCGCGTCGCTTGTCCTCTCGCTACCGCCTCGAAGCGGAGATCGGTCGCGGGGGAATGTCCTCGGTGTGGGAAGCGACCGACGAGTTGCTCGGCAGGAAGGTCGCCGTCAAGATCTTCGCGCTCGATGAGGCTTCAACTCCCGGGGTGACTGCACGATTCCGCCGCGAGGCACAGATAGCGGCATCAATCAATCATCCCAACATCGTTACGGTGTTCGACACAGGCGTCGACGGTGCCATCGGGTTCCTCGTCATGGAGCTCTTGGCAGGACCGACGCTCGCGCACAAGCTCGCCGAGTCCGGGCCGCTTCCGGTCGGCGAGGTCCTTGCCATCGCCGCGCAAGTGTCTGCCGCGCTCGCTGCGGCCCACGCCGCCGGGGTGGTCCATCGCGATATCAAGCCATCGAACATTGCCTACGCGAGCGACGGCCGCGTGAAAGTGCTCGACTTCGGCATAGCGAGGCTGCTCGAGGCAACTACGGGACAAACGGAGCTGACTCGAACGTCGACGGTCATCGGCACTGCTGCGTACCTCTCGCCCGAGCAAGCTCGAGGCGACCCAGTCAGTGCCCGTACCGATCTCTACGCGTTCGGATGCGTCCTCTTCGCGTTACTCGCGGGTGACCCGCCATTTCACGGTGACACTGCCATTGCTGTCTGCTCTCAACACCTCCATGTCGAAGCGCCGCGATTGGCAGATCTCTCCCCATCCGTGCCGCCAGCTCTTGCGGTGCTCGTAGCTGAGCTCCTCCGAAAGGACCCAGCCGCGCGTCCTCCTGATGCCGAGGCGCTGCGCCGTCGCATCGCCGCTATCCGCGACGTTTCTCTACCGGGGGACCCGACCATCCCGCTCGGCGCGCCGGAGGCCCCGACCATCTCGCTCGGGCCGCCGGAGGATCTGTCTTCGACCAGCGTGTACCCCTCGTCGATCGCAGCGCCACGCTTGCCAACACGAAGACGCGGCATTCGAGCCCTGCTCGCCGGCGTCATCCTCGTTGGCGCTGTCGTTCTGTTGATCGCCCTGTTCTCTGGCGGGTCGCCTCCTCAACGGCACGTCACCGGGACGACTCCGCCAACGTCTCGAGTGACCTCTACGACGACCTCGACCACGACGAGCTCGACCACCACGAGCTCGACCACGACGACCTCGACCACGACGACCTCGACCAC
>Ga0187860_1002813_pt1 | contig 14082 bp, 14 predicted proteins | sample June2016WEW_10_4_FD_132981 | JGI IMG/M metagenome (GOLD analysis project Ga0187860, IMG submission 132981) | Peatland microbial communities from SPRUCE experiment site at the Marcell Experimental Forest, Minnesota, USA - June2016WEW_10_40 | ecosystem: Environmental > Terrestrial > Soil >... | reverse complement strand
GGGCTGGCCCTTTGCTATGGGGTGAAACCCTGCTTCCGCTCTGCTGAAGCTTCAATTTGCGTATGGGGTGAACACCCCATAGCAAAGGCCCGGCCGATCGTGTACTGTACCGAAAATGGCTATGAAAGCGATTTTCCGCCGCTCTGACCGCGCTGGCAAATTCCGCAACGTCGCCACGTTTGGCGACGCTCAATTTGTCAGGCGCATCAACAACCAATTCGAACTCCGCGGTGGCTTGGCCGCTGACCATACTGGGGCCATGGAATAGATGACTATGCGTGCAGTGTACTACGTGTTCCTTTTTGCTTTCCTGTTTTCCCTCCTCTGTTGCGTAAACTTGGTTCGATGGCTGATCATCAAGTTTCAGCTTGCGCTGCTCTCCGTCCGCCGATGGCCTCCCCATCGCGGTACAGAATGGAGGCGAGAAACCGTAATGAAGGATAACCGCGCAAAGGGGTTGTCGCATCCTTGAGTCATGGTAAGGGACTCCTGGCGGTTTCACCGGGAGATCAAGGCGTGCCAGCCCGCCGGAAACCATATTGGGAACGTGTCCGGAAACTCCGGGCGTGGCAGCAATGCCCTCATCCAGTCCTGTCGATTCCACGAAACCGCGCGCTATGGGGTGGGCGCATTCCACTTTTTTGGGTTGTCTTTCCTAATCTTAATCTTAATCTTGCTCCTAATCCGCACTCTGGAGGGGGGACGATATTAAGATTAAGATTAAGATTAAGATTAAGATTAAGATTAAGAGAGGAACCCAAAAAAGTGGAATGCGCTTCTATGGGGTGTTCACCCCATATACAAATTGAAGCAATGGTCCGATGTTTATTATGGATTGGCGGCTTGCCGTTGAGAGACCAGGCATCCCAGAGCATCCCGCTCAATTCGGCATGAGAGCATGAATCGAGAACTAATCGGATTGTCACAACGATATGTGACGGCGTTGCGAAAGCACCTCAAGCAGGAGCCGGGCGCGAGCTTGCAGCCAGCGTTGAGACTGGGACGCCAGACGGTCGTCCTCGGTCTGGAAACCCTGGAACTGGCCCGGATTCACGAGCGGGCTCTCGTCACACTCGGATTATCCAATGGCAAAAATGGGCTGCTCAAGCGGGCGGAGATTTTTTTTACCGAGGCCCTCACCCCGATCGTGGAGACGCATCGCGCCGCGCGGCGGAGCAAAATGGACTTGCATCGGCTGAACGAGACGCTCAACCGGCGCACGCTGGAGCTGGGCGCCACGAACCGTCAGTTGCAGCGGGGCATCATCCGCCGCAAGAACGTGGAAGCCGCCCTCAAGAAAAGCGGGGAACACTACACCAAGCTGTTGAAGGATTCCCTGCAATTACAGAAAGGTTTGCGGCAACTGACCCACCAGCTTCTGGCATCGCAGGAGGAGGAACGAAAGAAGATCAGTCTCGAGCTCCAGAATGAAATTGCCCAGACTCTCTTGGGCATCAATGTCCGGCTGCTCTCTTTGAAACAGGAGGCAAGGCTCAACACCAAGGGACTCAAGAATGAAATCGCCAGCACACAGCGGCTCCTGCTAAAATCGGCCCAATCGGTGCGCCAGGTCGCCCGTGAATTCAGGAACTCATGAAATACAGATTCTCAAGACGCTATCAGGCGGCCTTGCGAAGGCACTTGAAGCATGGCCAGCCGGCTAGCCTGGAGTCGGCGCGAGGCCTGGGAAACCAGGCCCTGGCCGCCGGATTACAAACGCTGGACCTGGCCAAGCTCCACGAACAAACCCTGGTCGCGGAAGTGTTGCCAGGCCACCCGGCCCACCAACGCGACTCGCTCATCAAGCAGGCGGGAATTTTCTTTGCCATGGCGATCACTCCGATCGAGAAGACCCATCGCAGCGCGCGGGAGGCCACCGCCCAGCTCAAGAAATTCATTGAAACATTGAGCCAGCGCACGGTGGAACTGGCCGCCTCGAACCTGGAGTTGAGCCTGGAGATCGTGCAGCGCAAGGCGGCCGAGGAAGCGCTCAAAAAAAGCGAGCATCATTATACCCAATTGTTGGAACAGTCCGATCGCCTGCAGGAGCAGTTGCGGCGATTGTCCAGGCAAATTATTTCGGCGCAGGAGGACGAGAGGAAGAAGATCAGCCGGGAATTGCACGACGTCATCGCTCAGACGTTGACCGGCATCAACATCCGGCTGGCGACACTGAAGAAGGAGGCCGCGCTGAACACCAAGGGCCTTGACCGCAATATCGCCCGCACGCAACGGTTGGTGGAAAAATCGGTCAACATCGTCCATCAGTTCGCCCGCGAATTGCGCCCGGCGGTGTTGGATGATCTCGGACTGATTCCCGCCCTCCATTCCTTCATGAAACACTTTACCGCTCAGAGCGGCGTCCGCACCCATCTGAAGGCCTTCGCCGGGGTGGAAAAATTGGACACGGCCCGCCGCACGGTGCTCTTTCGCGTGGCCCAGGAGGCGCTGACCAACGTCGCCAGACATGCGCAAGCCAGCCGGGCGGATGTGAGCATTGAAGAACTGCCCGAGGGCATTTGCATGAAAATAAAAGACGACGGCAAGTCCTTTGAAGTGGAGAGCGCGTTAAACGGGAAGGGAAGCAAGCGCCTGGGATTGCTTGGCATGAGGGAGCGGTTGGAGATGATTGGAGGACATTTTTCCGTCCAATCCGCCCCTGGCCAAGGCACCACGATCACGGCGCAACTAAAGCCCGACGCGGGCACGCTGGTCCGCGCAAAACTCAAATCAACCGCGCTCTTGAAAAAAACCCCATGAAAAGGGATCTTCAATTACTGGCGCGGAAGACTGTCAAAAATATCATCGCCAAACTCCCATGAAGAAAATCACTGTGCTGCTTGCCGAAGACCATACCATTGTGCGCGAGGGTTTCCGCAGGATGCTCGAACTGGAAGAGGATCTGGAAGTCGTCGGCGAAGCGCAAGACGGACGCCAGGCGGTTGCCTTGGCTGACAAACTACGCCCCGAGGTGGTGCTGATGGACATTGCGATGCCCTTGCTCAACGGCTTGGAAGCCACCCGCCAAGTGCTCAAGGCCCTGCCCAACACCAAAGTGCTCATGCTCTCGGCGCACAGCGATGACGCGTACGTCAAAATTGCCGCCGAATCCGGCGCGGTGGGGTTTTTGCTCAAGCAAACATCCGCCCACGACGTGTGCCGCGCCATCCGGGAAGTCCACAAGGGTAAGACATTTTTCAGCCCCTCCATATCCAGGCGTCAGGATCGGCTCCATGAGCATTCGCCCGGCCGCGCCGGATCGCTCGTCAAGAAGGTGGCCCAACTGACTTCGCGCGAGATGGAAGTGCTCCAGTTGATCGCCGAAGGCAAGGCCAACAAGGAAACCGCCGCGGAACTGAGCATCGGCATCAAGACCGTCGAAAAACATCGCGAGCATCTCATGCAGAAGCTCGACATCCACGACACCGCCGGTCTCACCCGCTATGCCATTGCGGCAGGCATTATTGAGAGCAGCGTCCAGTTGACGATCGTGTAATGGATGAATAGAAACAACCTCTCCTTTCCTCCCGGCCGGATCACCACAGCCGCATAGATAAATGCCCGTTAGGGTAACACCTTATAGCGGCGTTCCGCGCCCCGGATTAGATTCAAAGCATGAATAATACAACACTCATTCAAATTGGAGGCAATATATGTCACTGATTTCTCTCGTGGTCTCGCTCATCGTCGTTGGTGTGCTGCTCTGGCTCGTTAACACCTACATTCCGATGGACGGAAAGATCAAAAAAATTCTCAACATTGTCGTGGTGGTCTGTGTCGTCCTCTGGCTGTTGTCCGTTTTTGGCGTTCTGGGTCATTGGGGAGCCGTCCGCGTTCCTCAGCTCGGGTAGTCAGTTGCATGAATGGGCCGGGTGGCGGGGTCGCTGTCGAATCGCCAGTCGTCGTGGTGCAGGACGACTGCGTTCATTTGCGGCCAGCAAATAATACGACATCGTATGCGACTTCCGTGCAGCGATACGTGTAGACCTTTGATCATTTCAAATAAGGCTCAATGATCGAAGTCCAGATGGCGTAGCCCCGCGCATTCATGTGGAGTCTGTTCGGCAGGAATAATTCAGGCCTGGGCTGGCCGTCCTGCTCCAGCGTGGCGGGGAACACATTGATGAAAGTGACGTGGTCCTGCGAATTGATCCACGAGGAAATGAGACCATTGGCTTTCTTGACCTGTTCCACCTCATGCCAGCGCAAGGGGTTGGTGGTGATGGAGATGTCATCAAAAAAGAGGCCGGCTCATCCGACGTAATTGGGTGTGTCTGTGCGTTCAAATACCGCGCATTCAGATTCTGTCGCCATGCGAACCAGCCTAAAGCAAGTGGAACCGGCATGGCAATAAAAAAGGCATTTTCCTCAATGGTCAGCCAGCGCGTCTTTAAAGCCCGGAAGCCAATCATGTCTCTGGATATCATACGCCTTGAAGAGCACTCCGAAATCGAAGTAGCACCAACTGAAGCCGTTCGTCTCAAACTTCTCCCGCACGCTTCTCGTCCAGGTAACTCGGCTTTGTTTGTCGGCAAAAATAATGGACCCGAACTCACCGATCGTGACAGGCCGCTTGTTTTTCGCCGACCAGTCTTTGACGAGCTTGAGATCGGCGTCCACTACGGCCAAATCCTCTGCCTTGCCCGACCATGCCTTTCCCAGCCATTTGTCGGATCCTTCCACCCAATGCGCCCCCTGATGAGTGAACTCGAACGGCAGGTAATATCTCACGCTGGCGATCACATTCCTTTCCCACTCCGGAATTGCCAGCTTTTCAATCGCCCCATGATAGGCGTAGTCGGCGGCGTCAATGATCAGGGTTCTGTCTTTGTCTCCGGCCCTGATCACCGCAAGGATTTCAGGGATCAACCTGTTCCATTTGTCGGAGGTGAGATTGCCGTGCGGCTCGTTCAAGACCTCGAAAAACAGTTGCTCGCGGCTGTAATTGCTGAAATGCGCGGTCAATTGCCTCCAGATTGAGAACAACGTTTTCCGGCAAGCTTCATTATCCGGTTTTTCATACAACTCGTTGAAGTGATGAATGGTGACGATGACCGCCAACTTCCTCTTCAGGGACCAATCCACTATGTTGTCCACGCGCCGCAAAAACTTCTTGTCAATCAAGCCGGGAGACGTTCCGCTGACATGCGCCGGCCAGCAAATCGGGAGCCTGACGGAATCAAATCCCGCGTCGGCCACGGCCTGGATATACGATTCCTGAATTATCAGCCCCCATTCTCCTTCTTTCGGAGCCTCGAGGGCATTGCCCAAGTTCATCCCTCTCCCGATGCTCCTGTTTCGAACAAATGCTTTTGATTCTCCAATGTCATAGCTCGAACTGTCCGCGCCTCTTGCCTGGAAGAGCAGCAAAAACATCAGCAGCCCGGGGTAAAACAATACGTTTTTCATTCAAACATCATTTCCGGCCCGCGTGATCTTTCGACTGGAATTGAATGCCTGGCGCCAGCCGAAGGTCCAACCACGCTTCAACACTGACTTGCATTCAACAGGAAATCGAGGCAAAAAACCGCCCCGCCTCGCGTGGGCCGCGTCTCGGAGGATTCATGCTGACGTCGCGGCTCCCGCATAAAAGCCGCCGCATTACACTGGTAAACAGCCAACAGTTTCCGCCAATCGGGTTGTTGCCTTGGATCTGGTCATGGTGGCCCACGCTTGGAATTGATGCGCTGAAGAAACATTCCTAATCCGATTCGGATGAATTTTGCGTGGTCATAAACGGTGGCTTTGGAATGACGGAATGAATTTGCAATTGAAAGCGAAATAGGGGATATTCAGACAGGTCACAATGGCCGCAGGCTTTCAGCGGACTTTCCCCGTCCGCGAGGCATTTCGCGGGTCGTCGTGGCGTTATGAAGGCGCGGGTGCGATGCCCGCGCCGAGTTGTTTGTTCCAGTCGGAGAATCAGGCTGGAGCGCTCGGTATTATGAATTGGACATCAACACAGCACTCCGGATGGGCGGAGCAGTGTCGTGAGTTTGCATCCAAGCGGACGCCATTTCGCTTGGACCACGTTGCCGGCCAAAAGGAAGAGGAGACTTGCGTTAATTTTTGTGCCGAACACCATTTCCGGCGGGAAAGGCGTGGATCGTCCGTCTTATTCACGCCCATTCCAAGTTAGATAGGGTAATCCCGCTTGGCAATTATCCATCGGGACAGTGCTCTGGAATGCGATTTATACCGATTTATCTTGTGCGGCTCGGGTTATGGCGTACAATGCGGGCGCTCACAGAGCTAAGTTTACCAGGTGTCCGACTGCTATTGGTATGGGCAGTCCCTCCCTCTTATTCCCTGCTTTTCAAAGCCGGAGCCACAATTGTGGCTCAAAGCTGAACAAGAAACAGATGCAGAAAACATAAAATTATGACTACAAACTCAGGCCGAAACACGTCCCCCACTTCAATCGAGCGGGGCGATGTAAAATCACCACCAGTTGCGACCGCCAGAATTTCTTCGGTCAATCCAGTCAAACCGCCAAGATCAGCCCCTTCGCAGGCGGTGATCGCGCAAAAAGCCTACGAGATTTGGCTCTCGCAAGGACAGCAACCGGGCTGTGACCAGAAGCATTGGTTCGAAGCCGAACAGCAATTGCAACGCAAGGGCCAAGCGGTTTCCGGGCCGACCCGTTTGTGAGATCGCCTTACGAAGAAGGATTCGTCCGCAACGGCGAAAGCCAGTAGTACACACACGCCCGATTGGAAAACGCCAGAGTCGAGGGCGGCATGCTGGTTGTTTTTTGAGCTTGCCCCAGTAAGGGGGAGCGTTGGATGGACGGGCCGTTGCCATCTTGGCCTTTGTTCTATATGTAGGCTCCAGATCGGCGCTTGGATCGCATCCCTGCGTAGCCGGACAGGCAACGAGGCAAAAGGAACCTGTGCGGCCGCGGACTTATTCGGCGGCGTCCTGAACGGCGCGCGGAATTCGAGCCGAATGGGCGCTCAAATCCTTCGGTGCGCTGATCAGAGTGGTCATGTCCTGCCCATTGTGCTCCAAGGCGCCGCCGCCAACAGGAGAAGAAAGGCTAATTAGGGAGCGGCAAGCCGGTCACGCCTGCCGGAACGCAAGCTCAATCGAATCAACTGAATAATCATGCGCGTTGTATTTCACCAAACTTCAACCCCGATTCTGTCAGCGCCGTCAAAACCCGGTTTCGCGACTTCTTCACCGCCGTGTCCGGCAGCCCGACGATGACCGCGACGGTATCACCTCACCCCAGCCGGAATTGACCTCCACCTCGACAGGGAAAGGCTTCAATGGCTGACGGGCTTGGTCGCGGCCAGGTTTACCCTAGCGCACGGGGCGTATTCGTCGAAAACCCGTTTCTGACAATCAATCGAAATAATTGTCACCTTTTCTCATTGAGCCGGTGTTTAACAATGAAAGAGTTGAGAATATGGATGATTGGCAACTGCTCGCGGAATACGTGAATCGAGAGTCGGAAGATGCCTTTCGAGGCTTGGTGGATCGCTATGCCGGCATGGTCTATCACGCCGCCCTGCGACAAGTGCGAAATCCTCAGGCGGCGGAAGAGGTCACGCAGACGGTATTCATCGCTCTGGCGCAGAAGGCGGGCCGGATTCCCAGGCAAACGGTTTTGTGCGGCTGGCTCTTTCGTGCTACGCGCTATGCCGTGCTGCACTGGGTCCGTGAGGAGGCCTGCCGCCGCCGCCACGAAAAGGAAGCCTTGAAGATGGAAACTCATGTCGAAACCCACGAAGTCGAAACGGTTTGGGAACAAATCTCGCCCTATCTCAATGATGCCCTCGACGGCCTCCCACAAAGGGATCGCGAGATTTTGATGATCCGCTTTTTCGGCAATATGAGCCACAAAGAGGTGGCTCAGTCTCTTGGCCTCAGCGAAGACACTGCCAAGAAGCGCCTTTCCCGCGCCTTGGAGAGACTCAAGGTCATTTTCGCCCGGCGTGGTGTGGTGGTGCCGGCGGTTGCCATGGTCGCGGCGTTGTCAGCCTATGGCGCGCAAGCGGCGCCAACCGGTCTGCCGGCTTCGGTCAGCGCGGCGGCCCTGGCCAAGGCAGCCGGAGCAACCGCGACTTGGGCAATGCCGCACGGCTTGTCGAAGCTGATGCTGTGGGCCAAGACCAAGACGGCGATGACATGGGGCACGGCGGTATTACTGGGCGCTCTCGGAACGGCGACGGTCGCACTCAATGAGACCAGGACGCCTCTCGACAACGTCGTTGGCCAGCTCGAACTGCAGAGTGGGAAAAGAATTGCCTGGGACAAACACCTCGCCCTCCCGGCCGCTCTGGACGAAAAGAACCTTTCGCTGGAGCAGGCGCTGGACGACCTGTCCGTGCATGCGAGCGCTTACTGGACCATCGATTACGCGATCTACGGTTCAAAGCAGGCGCTCCAGCAATTGCTGGATGTGTTGCACGAAGGAGCCGCCCTGGAGGCAGCCGGCTGGACGAACCTCAGCAGCAAGCCGCTTCAAGCCAATATGCTGATTGGCCCCCATGGCTTGGAGCGCATGGGCGGAGGGTCTGGAACCGGGAAGCCGCGAGGGCTCCAGGATGGTTTGGTTTCCATGAAGGTGTTTCTGAACGATGACGCCACGGCAAGATGGGAGAAGAACGTGCGGGAAAATTTCAAGCGCATGGAACATGGCGACAGCGAAGTCAGAATACTTGACACGGAGGAGTCCGCGATCATTAGGCAGGCGATGAACGAAGGCATGGCCGACGGTGTTCTCGCTCCGGAACGGCTGCTGGCAGAAGCGCGATTGACTCCCAAGATAAGCGAGGCCACTCCTTTGCCCGCCACTGCCGAGGCCGCCGACAGGATTGCGAAGGCCGCTGACGCGCGCTGGACGACGATCTACACTCTACGCAAATCCCCGCTGGAAGGCGCCGGCATCAAATTGGCCCACACCGGCATGGAAAACACGTACTTCCACGGACCGACCAACCTGACTTTCGGCGATTTCGTGCAGTGGGCACAAACGAATCGCTTCAATTTGACACCCGACGAACGGTTGGCGCACGACCGCGCGGTGGAAGCACTGAAGCGAAAATGATCCATATTCGAAAGCCCCTTGATATGAATACAATTCCACGATACTTGCATTTTGGACACGCACGGAAGCAGGCTTTCACCCTGACTGAATTGCTCGTTGCCGTTGCCATCATTGCAACCCTGGCCGCGCTGCTGCTGCCCGCTCTGAGCCGCGCAAAAAGCCAAGGGCGCAACGTCGTGTGCGTTGGCCAGCTCCGGCAGTTAGGAATGGCCACGCGGCTTTACGCTGAAGATGACAACAACAAACTGCCGGCGGCAGAGCTGTTGCCGAGCGACCCGTTCAACCCGGCACGGCCGCTGCCACGCATTTGTGACGTTCTCGCCCCCTATGTGGGGAAATTGGGTGCCACCAACAGCGGCGCCCCGGTGTTTAAGTGTCCGGCGGATAACGACTGGTTCTTCGAGATGGAAGGATCGAGCTATCAGTGGGACACCGCGATCAACGGCAAGCGCATGGATTTGGGAGCGTCGCTGGGTTCCTTTTGGAGCTCAGGGACGACCACGAACGGGGAGACGTGGAGCACGAACGGAACGGTCGTGCAGAACGCCGTATCTATTCCGCTGTTGCTCGACTATGACAATTTCCATCCGCGTCCGCCCCAGTCCGGCAAGAACACGGTCTATATGGACGGACACGCTGCGACATTTGAACTGGCCGGAATCGCAGTGCAGTGAGGTTTTTCGTGATCTTTTGCCTTTCCACAATGCCCGCCACCCTCAGCCTAAAAAGAGGACACTCGCAAGTGACGACCGACGTTTGCACGACCGCAAGATTATTTTAACGGAAGCGGTCTCAAACTCGTTATCCGGCCGGAGTTGCTAATGGCCAACGAGCTTTATGGACCGACGAGCCGATAGTAGCGCCCGGGACTAGACACCGCGACCGGATCGCTGAAAGCAATTACCCCGTTGGTCAGCGTCATGTTGTTGGTCAGCGATGTCCAATTAAGAAGATCGCTGCTGGCCTGAAGAACGAAGAGCGAGGAATTGGTCAAGGGATACGATCCGCCACCCGGCTCGTTTGCGGACAGCGTAAAGCTGCCATCCGGTTGCAATACCGGCGCCGTCAATAGAATTGGCGCCGGCGGCGGCGGCTGAACCGTGATCGCCGCCAGCGCGCTGCCGGCCCAATAAGGCGTGTCATCCAGGTTGAAACCAACCACCGCCTGATAATTTCCGGCGTTGGCACTGGTTGCGTTTGTGATGATAAGATCGCCATCCGTCGCGCTTGGCAGGTTAGTCCCGTTTAACTGCCATTGGTAGGAAAGCGGCTGTGGCCCGACCGCGCGGGCATGAAGATAGATCGTTCCGCCCTGGCCCACGATTTGATTGCGCGGCTGCAGAGGAAACGACGCCAAACCATTTCCCTCTACGACGATGGCCGTTCCCAACTCTATTCTTCCGATGGAAACGACATTTGACAATGCCTCGGCAAAGGATAGCAACGGCGGCGTCCCACCGGTGACTACCGTCCCATCCGCCTGCAACGCCATGAACGCATCCGGATCACCGGAGATGGCAACGGTATTTGTGACGTTGGCCGACACGAGGTTCGTTTGCGCTCCCGATGCACTCCAGCCGATGAGAGTTCCGTTAGCCAGCAATGCAAGATTGCCATATCTCCCGTACGAAATTGCGATGACATTCGTCAATCCAACGGGAGGAGAATAAGACCCCCCCCACGCGACAACTGTGCCGTTGGCCCTCAGAGCAAGATTCCCCTGCCCGGCGTCAATGGCCACCACATTCGACAAACCGGCTGGCACACTGGCATTGTTGCCCCAGCTCACCACCGTGCCATTGTCGAGCAACGCCAGGCTGCTCTCCTCGCCGGCACTGATGGCAACGACATTGGACAGACCGGCTGGCACTTGAGCGGCAGGAGGCGGCGGCGGAGTTGGCGAACCGTAGGAGAAACCCCAACCGGCGACAGTCCCGTTGCTGGTCAAAGCGAGCGCGGCGTAGCCACTGACGGAAATCGCCGTCACGTTGGACAAGCCGGACGGAGGATATATCGGTTCAGGATTCGAAAAGAAGTTGCTCACCGCGCCATTAGGTTCCAACTCGATAATGAAGTCCGACCCGCCATCGGCCGCAAGAACGCCTGTCAGTTGTAATTCAGATTGGACTGTCGGTGCAAAGTAGGCGTAGCCGTTGGTTGAAATGAAGATACCGGCTTTACTGGTGGAAACGTGCAGCAAACACAGAGTAACGACAATAGATATGAACTTTTGCATACTCAAACATCTCCCTCTACGTCAAATATAGCATCGCCGATGCCAGCGGAACTAATCAGGCATGTTGCAACTGCGCGCAAGGCGGGCTGTATACTTTTGACGCACCTTTGATGAATTTCACGCCCCCCAAAACTGCGTGAACTTGCCGCGTTTCGCGTGAAAAAAGGACGCATCTGCGTCTTGACGCTATGACGGACAAGGTACTGGAGGAATGTCAAGTTGGAGCCAGGCAAGCGCTCGTTGCCTCATTTGGTGGATGCGCAATAGGCGAAATCGATATAATTAGCACTATGACCGTATCCCCCCAGGCGGAAGCTTGCGGATTGCGGCAAAGTCTGCCGCTGTCAGCGGTGTGGCCGGTTTGTCAGCGGCTTCCAGCAACCACGCCTCCAATTCGGGTGTCACGGTCAAAGGGCTTAGCTGTTGGTCGCGGAGGGCTCGAAGAACGTCGTTGACCAGCTCGCTCGCATCTGCGCAGACGCCTTCACGAACTTTCTCCTGAAGAAAGTCTTCCACGTCTTTTGCCAGCGTAATTTCCATAGCAGCCAGTCATAATAATCCGGCATGCTGGCAACTTCAAGCCTGACGCGCTCCATCGGAAACTTGAACCCCGAGTTGGTCAGCGCCCTCGAATCCCCGTCGCGCGATTCTTTCACCGCCGCATCCGGCAACCCAACGATCACGGTCAGGGTATCGCTCCAGCCGGAATTGACTTCCACCTCGACCGGTAAGGCCTCAATTCCATCGACAGCGGCGGATAAAACGCGGGCCAGCATGGGGACAGATGTTGGAGGAAGCCCGGCGCAAGGATAATGCGGTTTTTTGCGCCCTGCCATCGTCTCGCGGGGACGTGATGGCCGCACTGCGTGGAATCGAAACCGGCTGAATAATAATACGCTTAGCGTTGCAACTATTACAATCGAATTCGCCCCCTCCCTCCTTGGAATCAATGGTCAAACGCGCGGGAAATGCCCGGATCCAAGCGATGGTTCAAACACTCTAAGAGTGAATTTTGAAATTATTTGAAGATTTGTATTGCAGTCGCCATGAGATAATGATACGCTATGAGTATTAAATATGGCAACTGATACTGATCCCTCTTTGGCGGCGCTCGAAACTGCCGGCCTGCTGTTTCGGCACGCAAACCGGCTCTTTCGGCGTTTGCGGGCCAGTCGCGCCGCCGACAGTCTGGGTGTATCGAAATTGGGGATTCTCGCCCGTCTCCACCAAGATGGCCCAGCCACGGCCAAACACCTGGCCGCGTACCTCGGACTTCAGCCGCAATCCATGACGCGCCTGCTGGCATCAATGGAAAACTCCAGGCTGATCCACCGGCATCTGGATCAAACAGACCGGCGACAAATCAGGATCGAACTTACTGACAAAGGCCGGAAGTTGTTGCTGGAGGACGTGGCCAGGCGACATGACCGGCTGGCGCGCTCGTTGATTCGGGTGCTTACGACCGCCGAAATAGAGTTGCTCCGGATAGCCGCTGGATTGATGGAGCGCGTGACTACGGCCATTGAACCGCCCGCGCCTTCGGCTGAACCGGGAAAGATGAAATCGTGAAGGCCGTGGAATCCTGGAATAGTCCATGCGATTTTGAATTTATGATGTTTCACTTATGAGCAAAAATCTCCTTATCATGGTTGCCGCGCTGGCATTGAGCCTGCCTTGGGTGGGTTGCGGCAAATCCGACAAATTGGCCCAGCAGCCCGCGTTCACTCCGCCCGGCGGCCCAATGGAGTTGAAACTGAAATGGCCGAAGGGAGAACACATCATGGAAGAGATGGAGATCAAAGAAAACTCGGAACTCTCCGTCCCGGGCCGGTCCATTCCCGTCAGGCAGGACATAAGCATTTCACAGCAGCTCGGATTGACGGTCTTGAATGAAAGCCCCGATGGCAAACACGACGTGGAGATGGAATTTCTCAGCGCCCGGGTGGAAGTTCCCCCTGGAAGCAAGACGCTGTCAAATTACGATTCGACACAAAAATCTCCGGCGGACGGTGTGAATCCGGTGGCAAAAATGTTCGGAAAAATCATCGGTTCCAAAGTCCAGTTTTTTTTGAATGCCAGCAACGACGTCGAGAGGATCGAAGGCGCGGATGTATTGGCACAAAAGCTGGAAGCCGTCGAGCCGGCGAATCGCCTTGAACATTTCAAGAACTTTTATCGCGAAGGGTTTTTGAAACAGATGATAATCGCGAGCCTGCCCTCCAAGCTTGTGCAACCCGGCGACACTTGGCCGGCACACATTGAATTTGTGACGCGAACCGCCGGCGCCATTTGCGTGGATGATAATTTCACCCTCCAAAGCTGGGAGAAGCACGGCGGGCGTAACTGCGCCCGTCTCGAATTCAAGGGAACCATCACAAACAAACACGAAACCAGCGCGGATCCGGCCAGGATGAGCGTGGACATTATCGAGGGCAGATCATCGGGTGTCTCCTGGTTCGACCCGGAACTGGGTTTGACGCTTGAGACCACGGTCAAGCACGAAATGAGCATGGTTATAACCATGCCAGTGAATCCAGAGGGAAGCGCGGATGCCGCCACTCGGGTGCGAAAGCTCACTGAACAGATCAATCAAACCATAAACGCCAAATTGATTTCGGTGAAGTGACGCCGTGGGCCGTTCCGCCTTCGAACTTATGAAACGAGACAAACCCAATCAAGCCTTCACCTTGATCGAGTTGTTGGTGGTTATTGCGATCATCGCCGTGGTTGCGGCGCTGCTCTTGCCCGCGTTGAGCGCGTCAAAGGAAAGGGCTTATCGCGCGCAATGTCT
>Ga0187860_1002807_pt1 | contig 14107 bp, 11 predicted proteins | sample June2016WEW_10_4_FD_132981 | JGI IMG/M metagenome (GOLD analysis project Ga0187860, IMG submission 132981) | Peatland microbial communities from SPRUCE experiment site at the Marcell Experimental Forest, Minnesota, USA - June2016WEW_10_40 | ecosystem: Environmental > Terrestrial > Soil >... | reverse complement strand
TGTCGAGACGGTTCCGGCGCGAAGAACGCTCAGAAGCGTTTCGCCCTGTGTTTCGATTATTACGTATATTGGAGCGGGTGAAGGGAATCGTCTCGATAACTGCCGCCGTGACCCTGTGCGGCCAGAGGAGCAGCGCAAGCACCAAGCAGGCGGCTGCCGCCGAGCAGGCCGCGCCGGCGCGCAGCTTGTCATCCTCGTAGGCGAGGCGGACGACGTTTCTGCCGGCGGTCAGCGGAACGGCCTGGAACGCCGCGTTGGCGCGCATCAACCGCACGGGCTTGCCGTTCACAATGGCATGCCACGCCGGGTAGTAGGACTGTGCCACGACCAGCACCGTGTTGGTGTGCGCCACAGCCACTGCTTCGATGCGATGAGGCGTGACGTCAAAGGATTCCACGGAAGCCTCCGGGTCCGCAAACAGCCCGCTGGCCCCCGGCAAAATGACCCGTGTGCGCAGGTCGGCGGACAACGTGGCTTGCACCTCGTCTCCGGTCGGAGCGACCGGGGCTTGCCCCGCGGTCAGCAGCGGCATGGCCCCCCTGCGCGGGCGCAGACCGTCGACAGATCCCTTCTCCACGGAGATTCCGATGAAATCGAGGTAGTTGGAGGCGGCTGCGTTGCTGCACTGCTCGCAAGCGTAAACGCTGGTTGAAAGCGTGGCGGCGTCCTTAAGGTACATGGAGTAAAAGCCGCCCGCCGAAGGGACGGCGTCGATGAGGTTTCTATTGCGGGACAGAAGCTCCATGCGTGCGCGGTGGTCGGCGGTTGGGGGCTCTTGAATGCGGCCCACCTCCATGCGCTGCAACCGGGAGGCCCCCAATGCGGGCCGGTCTGCGCCTGCCCTCCGCAAAGCGGGCCCGAAGCTGTCCTCGATGAAGAGTCTGCTGGAAATGGTGGGATACAGGGGGGCATGCGTCTTCACGTCGATCAGGAGCAACAGCAGCGCCACAGCCAAAACCAAGGCCGAGCGCGTTGATGCGGCGAGGACGGTGGCGCAAAGCCCTAGCCCGAGGAGGAGCCGCACTTCAAAATTTCTGAAGGCTGCCATCTGTCCATCCAGCACGAGCAAGACAGAAACCGCCGCGCCTGCCGCCAGAACGCCGAAGCACCGGGTAAGCTTGATCCTCTTGTCCTCAGTTTCAGCCAGCGCCAGGCCAATGGCGAGGTGGAGCGCGAGCCAGGTCAACAGCACGTACTTGATCGGATACCGCACGATGCCGATTGGGGTCAGCGCCAACAACTTCGTCACGACGGGCAACGACGGGCTCATGGCCAGGATCAGTCCGGCGCCCGCAAGCAGGATGCTGGCGGCAAAGGCGCGCTGCCGCCAGATTGTCTTTGGTGCAATGAAGAGGATGGCGACCAGCCCGAAAGGGACATAATAGGAAATCAGCCATTTTTGGTTTTCCGGAAACGCAAAGCCGTAAGGCGTTGGCTCGGTGTGATAGAGAGGGGCGACGAAGTTCAAAAGGCTTCGGGGCTGCATGCTCCAGTCCAGGGAGGACTCAACTAACCGGTTTGAGTTGAGCAGCAAGCTGAGGAACGGCAGCAACTGAACCGCCGCAAGGCACACCGAAAGGCCCCAGGTGATAAGCAGCCGGCCAAGTGCGGCGCGGCCGTGCCGTGCAAGCGTGGCCGCCGCCGCCATCGCCCAGGTGGCGGCAATCACCTCTGGGCTGCCGGTCAGCATCTGCAGGGCAGTGACCAGGATGGCGGCCGCCAGCCGCTTTGGCGGCGACGGGCGGGCCGCCCGCAGGCTTGAAAGGATGACCCAGGGCGCCAGCCCGTAGGCGGCGCAGTGGGCGGGCCAGCAGAGCAGGCTGAGCGGCAATCCGCTGAAGCCGAATGAGAAACCGGCCAGGCTGGCCGCGCGATCCTTTCCCGTCATGGATAAGAGGAGCTGCCGCATCCCGATCCCGCCCAGCGCGAGGTGAAGGAACATGAACAGCGGCAGGCCGTACCAAGTCGGCAGGATGAGGTAGATGATGGTCGGAGGATAGAGCACCATCGGGCTCCACTGGGCAAAAAAGGGCAGCCCGTTGAGGCTGTAGGGGTTCCAGAGCGGGAAGGACCCGTGCAGGATGGAGCGCTTGGCGTACACTGCCACCGGGTAGCTGTATGACCCGTAGTCTCTGCAGAAGAAGGTTTGCGCGCCGGCAACAACGCCCGGGTAGGCAACGCAGTAGGCGGCTGCCAGCATCAGGCAGAAGGTGATTAGGCTGGCCAGAGGCCGGCGCGCGTCTGGTTGGGGCATGGATCAATCCTCCAGCGAATGCACTTCGGAAAACGAGGCCGTGCCTTGGAGCCAGAAGTGGAGCGCGTTTTCCATTACGGTTTTGAAACCGCCTTCCTTGGCCTTCTTGATGATGTCGAGGATGGGGCAATCGGTGCCCAGCATTTCCCGGATATCGTCGTTGGGAGCAAAAAAACTGTAGACTGCAGTTCGCCCGACGGTGCCTACTCCGTTGCAGTGGCCGCAGCCTCTCTTTTCGTAAACAACCTGGTCTTGCGCGTACGAAATGTCCAGCCGGTTGAGCACTGCTTTCTCATAGCCCTTGATTTCACGCGCGGTTTTGCAATGGGGGCAAAGCACTCCAATAAGCCGCTGGGCCACGACCAGGCGCATCAGGGTTTGCAGCTGATAGCGGTCGACGCCGAGGCGGGCCAGCCGGCTTAAGGTCTCAATCGCGTTGTTGGTGTGCAAAGTGGTAAAGACCAAGTGGCCGGTCTCCGCCGCGGCGACAGCCAGCTTGGCCGTCTCCTCATCGCGCACTTCGCCCACCAAAATAATGTCGGGATCCATTCTCATCGCCGAGCGGATCGAAGCGGGAAACGACACCCCTTTATCGACATCGATCTGGATTTGAGACAAGCCCGCGACCCGGTACTCCACAGGATCCTCAACCGTCAGAATTTTGGTGGTTTTCTCATTAAGGTGCTGCAGCACGGTGTACAGCGTGGTGGTTTTGCCGGAGCCCGTGGGGCCCGTGACGATGATCAGTCCGCTGGTTTTGCTGATCGCATCCATTAAAATCGGGTAGTACGCGCTTGGCAGGTTTAAATCTTCCAGGCTCCGGTTGATGCTCTTGGAGTCCAAGAGCCGCATGACCACACCATCGCCCTCCCCGGCAATGGAGGGGGCCACTTCAACTCGAAGATCGATCGTTTTGCCGTGAGGAAGCGCCGTGCGAATGCGACTGGATTGGAAAGACCCGGTTTGGCTGTTGAGCAGATGGGCTTCCAGCCTCAGCGACTTCATCACTTCTTCGCCTTGCCGAACCGTCAATTTGCGCTGCACCAGCAAATTGCCATGCACCCGGAAGCGAATGCGCATGAACCCCTCGCTGGGCTCGAGGTGAATGTCGCTGGCCCCCATCAAATCGGCCCGGCGGATGACTTCAAGAAGGATTCGGGATTCCTCAACATTGTCCCAAGCGGAGTTTGGAAAGAATATATGGATCTTCTCCTCCTCTGCTTTTTTCTCCGCGGGCTTCCGGTACGTCAGCTGCCCCAGCAGGTGGTCGTAATTCTTGGTGGAGATGAGCACCCGCTTGACGCCTAGTTCAAATTCTTGGATGAGTTCCTGCAGTTTTCTTTCATCCCACGGTTCGCTCTCGGAGACGATCAGGATGTCCGGGTATCTTTTGAGAGGAATCTGGCTGGCGCGGATGAAAAACTCCTGCTTCTGGTGGAAGGTCGCTGCGTCCACTTCCTCAATTCGTATCTCCCGGAACGGTATCCGATAGGTGTGCGCCACCACGGTGTAAAACTGCTCCTCGCTCCAGCCGTAGATGGGGCCCAGCTTTTTGGCCATCGCCTGGTTCTGAAGCTCCTCCATCTCTTCCTTGGGTACGGTGGACAGGTTCATTTTAGAGGGTGTGCGATCTGACTTGTTGGAAAAGCTCGGCAAAATCAGCCGGCCCAACTGGAATAAGGCTGACCATGATATCGAGCGGGACTGATTTGAGAAGATCCGCCAGCTCGGGAAACTCTGGATCGTAGCGCAGCAAGCCGAGGTAAAGGATCTGATTGGCGTATCCCAAAGGCAGCACCTGCTCGTTCACGCATCGGGCCAGCAACAGCGGCTGCAGCTCCCGGAAGGCATCCAGTTCGGCCGCGCTCACGTCCCTGCGCGGGATGTAGTTGAAGCGGTCCTGCTGCAGGGCCACATTGACCCACTCTTCGTTGTTGAACGCGGAAGCGTTCTGGCTGATAAGCTCGGTGACGTCGACCTGGTTTTTGCCGCCGCGCATGGCCTGATATTGATCCACGGTGAGGAGTCCCGTATTCAGAAGGTATTTCACCCATTCGGCGTCGCTTGGTCTTCTGGTGAACATGTGGGTTAGGCGCCTCCGGCCGGCGTGAATTGAGCAGATTTGAGGGCGTGTTTGGGATTGCATCCCTCCGTCATGAACTGGCTGATCAGGTTCCCGCTGCTGATGTCAGGAGTCAGGAAATGGACGCCAAGCCTGGCGCTGCAAACCGCGCGCAGAAACTGGTGCCGGGCGTTTTCCGCTTTTTCGTCAGAGTAAGGCCAGTAGTCCTTGATGCACTTGGGAATGGTCGCATAGTCCAGGTTCAAATAGGGGGCCTCATAGGGAGTGGTGATAATGGTGCCTTTATGCGCCAGGTCAAAGCTGGACGCTAAACGATGGCGGTCCCACATGACGCAGCAGGGCTTGTTCAGGGCCCGGGCCAGCATTCTGGCTTCATCGCGTGTGCGCACCACAACCCCCATGACGCGGTTGCGTATGCCCAGCTGGAGCTGATTCTCGATCTCGCCTATGACCTCCTCCATGTATTCCACGCTGGGGACCGAAACTTCGAAGAGAGAGTCTTGGTGCGGATCGTTTTGAAACGTGGGGGAGACATCGTAGATTTTGTTGGAGTTATAGGCCGCCAGTTGTTGCAGGAAGGTTCCATGGCCGGCGCTCATGTTGAAGCAGGTGCTCAACGAGAAGGTTTTCATGCCGTCGCGCCCAACCCATGAAGTCCAGTTGTCAATGTCCAGGTCATGGTACCTGTCCCGGCAGGCGAGATTGGTGTTGCCCGTGACGCAGGACCGCTCGACGCGCTCCTGGAGGGCGATGACGGCCAAATGCTCATCGAGCGTCAGGTCGTGAATATCGTCGGCGACCAGCAGCTGGACGTTGGCAAGGCTGTGGTGGGCCAGCTTGGTGAACAGCGTCACGGCGTCGATCATCAGCGACCGTGGCGAGGCGTAATCGCGCTTGTGCATGCGCGCTACGAAATCCTGGTTCCACTGCTTCATGTGCTCAGTGCGCGTCTCATCCGACGGAACGCTGCCAATGGTCTTGTTGGCCACAGCCAAGGCAGCCAGCCGCTCCTCCTGAACGCTGGTGTCCGATACAAGCTTTGGGACTTTGCTGTATTGAAGATCTGCGTAGTACTTTTGAACGAGCTTCCAGCCTATTTCGGACAGAGTGCCGATAAGCTGGCCGCCCCAATTCTGCTTGGTCACCCGCTGGAGGTACTCAACGACATGCTGGGTCGCAAATCCGTTGGGGGTGACGAAGATGGCTTTGAACTCCCTCGGCTGCTCCTGGCAGTTCCTGAAGAGTCGAATCAACAGTTGGGTTTTCCCGGTTTTGCTAATGGCGTTGACCAGGTTATGCCTGGCTGGGCTTTGCAGCACGGCCTTCTGTTGAGGAGTAAAGTCGGCCATGTTTCATTGATCTTTTGCAACCTCAACCAGCCGCAAGGGTGCGGTGCTCAATAGGTCGGCTGGAGAGAACAGATAGACGAAGCCTCCCTGCTCCTGCTGCAGGACGCCTTTCGGCTGCTGGGTCAGGTCAATCCTCTGCGCGGCAGGCACCTCGGGCACCGCGAGCTCCGCAGCCGCCGCGGGCACTGGACCTGCGGTGGAGGTTTCAGGAACAGCCGGCGGCGGCGCCATGAATGCGGCTGCGGCTGCTGCGTCTTGCGCTACCGGCATGGCGACGCCGGCTCCGGCAACAAGGCCCGCAGACCCAGCCGCCAGTCCCGCGTTGCCAACGGCCGGTCCTGTGGCATTGGGGATGTCATAGCCGTAAACCTCCCGGATGAAGTGCGGGAGCCGGGGGTCGTTTTGCACGGCGAATTTCTCGCAGTCAGACAGGTCGTCCCACTGCTTCACCCGGTAGGTGTAGTAGCCCAGAGAATCGTGGTAGCCGACGTGAAAAGGGGGCTTGGGAGGATTGTTGATGTCGGCATGGAGGATGATCTCCTTCTTCCAGGCCGGATTTTCATCCGCGAACCGCTCCATAAACGCCTGGTACACGGAAGCCAGGCTGCAGCGCGCGTCAATGCTTTGCGACGGCGGGGGCTGGGGCGCAGGAGCGTTGGTGGTTTCTGCCTGCAGAGAAAGCCCGGCCGCCAAGGAAAGTAAAGTGATTGCTATCCGTTTCATAGTTTTAAATGACCATTCTACTCCATTATAGGCAGAATCCTCTCTGCCTCAACATGGTGAGCCAGGCTTTGTTGAACTTCCTCCTTAAGGAGCTTCGGGTGGCCGCTGTTCCCCTTGGGCAGGCGCCTCTCCAGGAACTTCTCCTCCTTGGTGGCCAAGGGCTTCCGGCGCAGTGCGGGTCTCGGCCGGCGGGCTGGCTGTGGCTGGCGCCTCCAGCTGCGGCGGAGGGGCAGTACTTGGAGGCTTCGGTTCTTCTTCTTTGGGCTTCTTGCGCGGGTTGTTCTTGGCTGCCACTTGCAGCTTCATCAGTTCGTACGTGTCCTTGTCCACGATGGCCAGCGTGTCGTCCGATAGGACGACGTCCCCGATCTCCAGGCAGGTAATCCACTCCAGGTCATCCCCGGTCATAAGGCCCATCTCCAGCACCTGGTCGCGGGGGAACTGCTCCAGAATTTCAATTACTTGTCCAACCGTCATGGCGTTAGGTTATCCTGGACCGGCGCTGCGTTCGATTGCAGCGGGGGTGAATCGGGTTTTGCGGGTGCGGAGCTGGGGATCCTGGGCATGGCATTGGTGTCCTGGCTGATCCGTAAAACGGCGCCGGCGGCCATGTCATGTTCCTCTTGCTGCACTGCAATGGTTAGTTTAATCACTCCACGTTCCAAAGCTGCAAACTTAGCGCCCACTTGAGCTAGTTGCTGGTCATACCGCTTCCGGCCGTCCTCGGCCGTGTTTATATTAGCTTCGAGTTCGACACTTTTCTCATACAAATTTGTAACCGCGGACAGCTGGTCCAGCCTGCTTGAAACGTCGTCGATATTGGTTTGCAGCAGGGCCTGGTTGCTCAGGACGGTCTGCTGGTTTTGCTGGATCTTGGAGTACTCATCACGGAGCCGTTTGTCCAAAATGACGGCATTGTTGGACTCGGCAAGCACCAGTTGGTCGTACTTGTCGATGGTGACGCAGTTGTTGATGCTGGCGCGCGCCTTGGCCGCGCTGTTGCATACGCAAATGCCCAGTCCGACGTTGATAAGGACCGAGAGGGCCACAGCAAAAGCCACGGCCGCTTTGTAAATCACGGGCTTGTTCATAACCTCCTTTAAAAGAATTTGGGGCCGGGCACCCGGCCCGGCCCCGTGATCGCTTGCTTAGGTCGCTTGCGCGAGCGTCTTCAGCATCTCCGGCTGGAAGGACGCCATCTGCTTGATGTTCCCGCTGTTCACGAGGGACAGCTTGATCAGCTTCCGGACCACCGGCTCGCCCACCAGGCTGAAGTTGGGGCCGAGTTCCTTGACGAAGTCAAGGTACAGCTTGTCCGTTTCCTCCAGGCGCGTGGGTTCCTCTTCCGGAACCGCGAGCTGCACCTGCGCCGTGGGAGCCGGGGCGGCGGCCGCCGGAGCAGCGGCCGTAGCGGCAGCAGGCGCCGGCGCGGCAGCGGAACTGGCCGCGCTCGCCATCGGAACCGGCTTGTTCCCGCGGCCGTGGAGCTTGGCGTCGACGATCTTCATCGCAATCGGCAGCAGGTGGTCGGGCACAAACGTCCGGACCAGCTCGACCTGCTCCTCGATGGTCAAGCGGCGGAAGCAGTCCTTCAAGCGCGGCACGTTGAGCAGCACTTCCCGGTATTGCGGCAGCGGCTTGAACTTGGCGCCTTTGGGCAGCGGGTTGACCAGGTCGCCCTTGCGGTAGTTGCCTTCAGGATCGTCGTGATCGTGAACCGGCAGCTTGGTGGTGCCGTCAGGGGCAAACCACTCGCCAAGAGGCATAGGGGAGCCGTTAGGCGTATAGGAAGCGGTCACTTCCTTGGTGCCCCAGTTGGTGAACGAACACTTGATCAAGCGGCCCTTGTAGGGGTCGAAGATGGCGCCCCAGCGGGACCTGGGCTTGGACTTCTGGCTGGAAGGGAGCATCGGGTCGATTTCCAGCTCGGCCGGAATCTTGAGCAGAAGGTCGCCCCAAGCTTCCTTGTAGGTCTGCTGGTTCTTATACTGCCGGCCCAGCGTGACCCAGACGACGCCGAACGGGCTGAGCGAGTTTTCCCAGCGGGAGGCCAGGAAGTAGGCCCGGCGCCGGTCGTTGAAGCGGAAGCCCTCGGCCTTGTCGCCGACCTTGCGGTACATGTGGGGCTTGCTCTCCGGGTTGCCGTAAAGGCCAATCTGCACCTCGGTGAGGAGGTTGATGTCGCCGAAAAGCTTCTGCTGGTCCGCGACGCGCGCTACCTTGTTGCCCACGCGCAGGTCGTAGTAGGGTACGATCTCGTTCCACGGGTCACCATAGGTGTTGAGGAACCGCATCCAGTTGTCCCCTTCCTCGAACTCGTGGCGGAGGATGTCGGGTTTGAGGATGTCGACAAGGATGTCAACCCCCCGGTTGGTGTTGCTCTGCTTTGCTGCCTCTTCGTCGGTGGTCGGCGTAAACATGCCGAACTCGTCACTAGGATTTGTTATCATAGATTTTGCTTTTTGTTCAATTGCGACTTTGTGTCTGTAGATGTCTGTTTGGTTAAACAAACGCTTTTTTCAGTTTGGCCGTGTTCTGGCACTTAGCACATTATAAGCTTGAGATAGCCTATTTGTACTCCCGTGTAGCTAATCTTGTTCCAGCTACTGCCACCTGGTAGGTCCTGGCCATGGGAGGCCACTCCAGCTGCACGCCGGCCCTCCGCATGGTCTCCGTCACGTTGACGCCCATGGCCTCCGGAGATGCGGTAATGAAGAGGCTGGGGTGGAGCTTTGCGAAATCCTTGATGGCCTGGAGGAGATTCTGGCGGGCTTTGGGCTGCCAGTAGAGGCAGCATGCCAGCTGGCGCTGGGTCCAGTCGGGATGCTTGGCCTTCAGCTTGGCGACGTGCTCCCCAAGGGGGAACTCCGTGCAAATGACGAAGGTGGGCTGGGACAGGTCCAGGACGTCGGTGATCAGCCGGCCGCGCGGGGGACAGGTGGGGCAATTACCTAGTTGGGGGCATCCGCGCGGATGGTTGGGATAAGGGCGCGCGCACAAGGCTCTCGCCTTGGGATCGACGGCCAGTTGGACTTGGGCGTACACGGCAGCAGTTCAAGGGGTTAATTGAGGGCCGTCAGGTCCACGGCGGCCTCGAGCATCCAGTAACCACCCATGGTTTTGCAATCGGTCATCTCCCAGTAGTTGTCCGGGAGGCACTCCCCGTTGGCGGGGGGATAGTCCCGGCCGGTCACGGCGGCCAAGGCCCCGTCCGTCGCCACCTCGGCGTGTTTTCTGGTGGCCGCGATGAGGAGGCGTTGCGGTTCGTCGTTAAGCTGCGATTCCTTCCATAACCACCAGCCGTCACAATGCGGCAGGCGACGGCGGTAGCGCCTGGGCTGTCTTGTTCGGGATTTCATTCGGCGGCGTTGGTTCTCAGGCGATGCATTTGCCCAGCTCGACCAGCAGCGGGGCCTTGTCGAACGGCAGGCTTTTGATGTAATCGCGGCTGAAGAGGTAGTTCACTTCCCAGCCAAGGCTGCTGATGTTCCGCAGCTTGGATACGCCCTGGTTGAACAGATGCGGGGAAGAGCAGCACAAAAGCATGATGTAGCATCCGGCGGCCTTGTTTTCGGAGCTGCGCGCGGCCCTTCCGCCTCGCTGAACAACTCGGGTGGGGGACACCTTGGCGGAGCAGTCCACGACGTACGCCAGGTCGGGAACATCGATCCCCTCCGACCAGATGTCTGTGCAAACCACGTGCGTGATCTCTCCTTCCTTAAGCTTGTCCAGAATCTGCTGCCGGTACTCGACCGACTGGTTGCCATGGACAAAAGTGATTTCAGGCATCCACTTTTTGATCTGAAATCCGAGCGCGCGGGTGTCGACAAAGATCAGGACCTTGGCGGTTGGGTTTTTCCCAGTGATCTGCTGCATGATCCCAAGCAGCAGCCCGTGTATGTTGGGGTTCTTGAGGTAAACCTTCCGGATTTTGGAGAAGAGCGGCAACTCTTCGCTCACCGGCTGCTCCGTGGTGAGCGGAAAAACCATGACCTTGAGAGGCACTATCCCGGCTTCATTGCTCTGCTCCTGGACGGCGATGGCCTCCCGATGGCTGATGGAGAAAAGCACCGGGCCGAAAACAACTTCGTTGAGGACGTGGGAGTTGTCAGCGCGGTCGTGGGTGGCGGTCAGGCCCCACGCGTAAACGGGGCGGAACTGGCTTAAGAACTGCGTGCGGGACGGCACCGGCAGCCGGTGGACCTCGTCGCAAATCCAGCAGTCAAAGCCCTTCAGATCGTAGCCGGAGTAGGCAATTTCACCCTGGGTGAAGTCCTTGAGCGCATCCAAATGGGTGACCGTGATCCGCTGGATATCCGAGTTGGGCTTGCAGTGCAGCCCGATCTTCTCGCCCGGAATGGCGGCGGCGATGGCCTTGTAGATTTGCCGGGCTACGTTGCGATCTTCCGTCGTGACCAGAACCTTGAAGTCCTTGGGGAGCATCTGCAGCAGTCCGCAAATGATGGAGGTTTTGCCAATGCCGGTGGGCCCGAGGATCAGGCCCGAGCTGCGCGCTTTGGCCACTGCCTCCAGGGCGGAGAAGCAGACGGAGCGAAACTGGTTTTTGTCCAGCTTGCCTGGATCGAGTTCGGGCAGGACCCGCTGGTCGTTCAGCGAGAGGCTACAGCCCAGCGCCTGCGCGTGCTGCCTGACGAAATGGAGGGCGTTGGGATACGTCCGGCAGACTCGCTTCCGGTCGTCATACGCGGCATAGGACACCAACAGCGGCTGGCTGACGAAGTTGCCCTCGGACAGCTTGATGTCCAGGCGCGTGTAGCGCAGCATTTCCGCCAGTTCCTTGGGGCAGTTGGTGATGCTTAAGGAGCTGCGGGTGACCCGAACGTCAACCGCCTCCTGGGCGATGATGGATGGTGCTTCAGTCATGCTTCACTCTCGTTTTTGGGTTCGGCCGGGTTCCGGTCTTTGATGGGCAAGGCGAGGAAGTAGTCTTTGACCCGGTGGGGATTGACGGAGCGGAACGGGTCGTTGTGCGTATCCTTGACCCGATGCAGCAATTCTGCCGTCCGGGAATCTTCCACAAACCGGCTGGTTCGGCCCTTGTAGCGCTGCGGATTGTCCGGCATGACGTACTTGTAGGCGGCGGAGATGTAGAGGTATTTTTTGGCGCGCGAGCAGGCGACGTAGTAGAGCCGGCGCTCTTCTTCCAGCTGGTTGCGTTCCAGCCCGAATCCCACCGATGGCAGCACGCCCTCGATTGCGCCAATAAGGAACACGGCCGACCACTCCAGGCCTTTGGCGGAATGGATGGTGGACAGAATGAGGCCCCGGCGCCGATCGCGCTGGTCGGGGCTGGAAACGATCTCGCCGATGAAATCCTTCACCAGTCCGATGTAGCTGGTGGAGAGATCCACGATGTAGTCCCGGATATCCTGAATGTGGTCCTCGATCCGGTCGGGAAGCTGATGAACTCCCGTCACCCGGATGATTTTGGGCTGGATGTAGAAGTAACGGACGTAAATGTTCTGGAAGATGGGAAGGACGGTCTCCAGATACGCTTTGACCTCGGCGCGCTGCACCTGGCTGGCCTCCATCATGTCCCGCCAGAAGTTGAGCAAGCTCTCGTGCCGTTTTCCGCGGCCGAGAGAGAACACGGGCGGCTGTGTCCAGGTCCAGTTCCCCTGGTTGGTCTGCAGGTCTTTGATGATGACCTCCGTCAATTTGACGCCAATGTTGGGGATCGCCGGCAGCAGGACTTCCCAGGCAAGCCAGTCGTAAGGGTTCTCCAGCAATTCCAGGAAGCTGATGAAGAACTGAATGTGCTTCAAATCCTGGAACTTGATGCCGCCTTCGCGCGTGAATGGCATCCCGGCCGCGGTCAGCTTTTTCTCCAGCGGGGCGGCAATGGCGCCTATCCGGAAGAGAACGGCTATCTCCGACAGAGGGACGCGCTCGACGGTGGTCAGCCGCTTAATCTCGTCCACAACCCAGCCGGCCTCCTGGCTCTCCTTGTTAAACACGGCCCGCCTGGGCTTGATCTCGCTCCGCGGCCCCCGGCTGATCAGCGTCTTGGTGAAGGCGCCGGCGCACGTGGCGTTGACGGCGTTGACATAAGCCACGACCGGCGGGCTGCTGCGGTAGTTTTCGTCCAAGACCACCACCTCGGCCCCGGGAAAGTCTTCCGCAAAACGGCGGATCTTCTCAACCTCGGATCCTTGGAACGAATAAATGGACTGGGTGTCGTCCCCCACCACGGTCAAGAAGGAGTCCGGGGTGACGAGCTGCTTGATGATGGAAACCTGGACGTTGTTTGTGTCCTGGTATTCGTCGACGTAGATGTGGGGATAGCGAAGCTGCAGGAGCGTTCTGACTTCCTCGCTGACCTGCAGCACCCACAGGAACTTGTAGAGCAGGTCGTTGAAATCGAAGACTTGGTATTCCTGCTTCAGCTGATCAAACAGGAGCGAGGCCTGCTCGGCGTAGTCCTTGAGTTCCGCCTCTCGCTGGCGGATTTCCTCGCGGGTGCCCTCCAAGAAGTTATCCTGCAGGTTGAGCTTCACCTTGCGCTCATACAGCTCCACCAGGTCCGCGCCGTGGATCTTCAGCTCGCGGAGAAGCGCCACGCGGTCCGGCTGCTGGTTGTGAAACCGTTCCACGGCTTCCTTGCGCAGGCGGACGGCGTGGTGTTCGGGCAGCACCTTGAACTCCGGCAGCAATCCTTTCGTGCAGCACTCCTGACGGATGAACCGGTAGGCGATGCTGTGGAAGGTTCCTCCCAGGATGTTAGCCTGCTGCGCCGAAATCTTGCCGCGGACTCGCTGGGTCATGTTCAGCGCGGCCTTGTTGGTGTAGGTGAACATCAGCACCTGGTTGGGAAGCATTCCATCCCGGATGAAGTGGCTGATGCGCTCCGTGAGTGTTTCGGTCTTTCCAGTACCCGGCCCGGCCAGCATGAGCAAACGCTTGCTCTGGCGGGTCACAGCATCCAGCTGAGAAGGATTTAGGTCCATTGCTTTTTGTTAGATGCGCTTCTTCTCCCACTTCTCCTGGAAGCGGTCGAGCCACTCGCCCCAATAGGGGTTGGTCGCTTTTTGTTTGATGCTTTCCCACATTTCCCGGGAGTCCTCGGGGCTCATGCGCAGGTCCTTCGGTATAAATTGCATGTCTTCCAGGTATTGAACGCCCCATGGCGTCCATTTCGTGAGGGTGTTGATAAGGTTGGTGACGTTGCCTCGCTTGTCTCCCACCAGCCGCAGCCAGTTGTAGGCCGACATCGGATACTTCTCCACTTCAGGCAGGAGCGGATCTACGTTGATGTCCCTGTATTGCAGGGCGGTGATCAGGGCGACGTAAGGGGAGCTGCCCAGCGTTTCTAAAATCTTGACCGCTTCCTCCCTTTTGACCTCGGGCGTCGCGCTGTGGGTCTTGAGCCAGTGGTAGCAGTGAGCGCACCATGCGTCGTGTTCCCGCATGGAATAGATGTTGTTGAGGAGGTTCTGGAAACTCTGTTCGTCGTAGTGCTTTTCCAGCCATTTGATCGCCCAGTAGGGATTGCCCCTGAGCAATTGCTCCAGCTGGAACTCCCGGGTTCTGCCGGGGATGGGATCGCTTTTAGGGTCGTCCATGAGGTAGTATAAGTACTCCGAATACCCCACCACAAAATCGGCCAGGTTTGGGTCTCCCGTGCTGCGGTAGGTGCTGTACACATAATACATGTGCTCGTGGAGGAGGGGCAGTAGT
>Ga0187860_1002804_pt1 | contig 14114 bp, 1 predicted proteins | sample June2016WEW_10_4_FD_132981 | JGI IMG/M metagenome (GOLD analysis project Ga0187860, IMG submission 132981) | Peatland microbial communities from SPRUCE experiment site at the Marcell Experimental Forest, Minnesota, USA - June2016WEW_10_40 | ecosystem: Environmental > Terrestrial > Soil > Wetlands... | reverse complement strand
CAACCTCTTCTTTTCCACCGGCGTCCCCTCCACTCCGGAAGATTTCGCCCTCAACGCCGCGGGCAATCTCGCCTATGTCGCGGACGATTCCACCAACGGAAGCGGGGGCGTCCAGCGTTGGCAGCTTGCGTCAGGCGTGTGGACCTCCGTCTATACCCTGGGCACCGGCGCGGCGGCCATTGGCGCGCGGAGTTTGACGGTCAATTTCAGCGGCGCCACTCCGCTCATTTACGCCGTCACCGCGGAAACCGCCGCCAACCGTCTCATTTTGATTACTGACGCCGGCGCGGCATCACCCGCCGCCACTCTCGCGGTCTGTCCCTCAAACGAAATCTTCCGCGCCGTAAAATTTGCGCCCATGTTGAATCCGTTTCCTTCGCCCGCCTTGAGCGCGGCGGCGTTGAGCAACGGCCAATTCAGGTTCAGCGTTGCGGGTGTCACCGGCTACAGCTACGCCATCGAGGCTTCGGCCAACTTGGTCAACTGGGTCGCGCTGCAAACCAATACCGCGCCCTTCACCTTCATGTTGACCAACACGGGCAGCTTCCCGCAACAGTTCTATCGCGCGGCTTGCAGGAATTAACCGGTTGTGAACATTGACTGCTGGCAGCAATGTCGAAAAAAAACTGGCGGCGCGGGGAGAAAATGAGATATTCTAATCACTGAAGGAGTGGCTGATTGCGAGCAGCTCAGAACCACCCCCCTGCCATGCGAGCCGGATACAGAAAATCAGCGCGCTTCTGCTGGATCATCATGGTTGTTCTGGCGCCATTGGGCGCCGGCGCCGCCACCAACATGACGCCGATCACAGTCACGGGGTTCAACCGCGATGTGGTCATCCCTGACACCGCCTCCGGCCCCCCCTTTACCGCCTACGCCCAGGAGTTCAATCCCACCGAGGGCAACGTGTACTACCAACAAGACCTTTCGGGCTATAGCCAGGGATTGCCCCCGTCCGGCTCGTTCACCAGCGCCACGGGCGACGGCACTGTTTTTCAGTTTCAGCCTTATACCGCCAACAACGCGCTGGTGCTCAGCAGCGAAACCGGTTTGACCACCGGCACCTTGACCCTCGCGGTCCCGGCCTACTACAGTAGCATCGCCGTCATTGCCAACGCCGCCAACGGCAACGCCAGCGGCGCGGCCAACCTGACGCTCCATTTTTCCGACGGCAGCTCGTTCACCACCACCTATGCCGCCCCGGATTGGTTCAACAATACCGTCAACGTCGCTCTCGCGGGTGTCGGCCGGGTCAATGTCAACGATGGCGCGACCGATACTGTCGGCTCCGATAATCCGCGGTTTTACCAAACCACCGTCAATCTGGCCGCGCTCCTGGGGTCGTCCAACAAGCCGCTCACCAGCCTGACCTTCGCCAAGGCCCCTGGAACCATTTCCGGTATGTCCGGCGCCACGGGCATCTACGCTGTCAGCGGCGCGCTCGCCCAACAATTGCCCGTTTCCATCACATCCGAGCCGTCCAGCGTCTCCGTCTTGGAGTTCGGCGCGGCGACCTTCGCGGCGACGGTGTCCGGCTACCCGCCGCCGGTATTGCAATGGTATGAAAATGGCGCCGTTCTTGTCGGTGCCACCAATCTCTCCTTCACCCTTGCCTCGGTCGCTTTGTCCAACAACGGCGCCTACTTCCGATTGGTCGCCTCCAACGTCGTCAGCAATGTCAATTATTGCGTCACCAGCACCGTCGCCACGCTCACCGTCACGCCCGTGATGACGCCCATCGCGGTTACCGGCTACAACGAAGACGTCGTGATTGAAAACACCGCCACCGGCCCCCCCTACAACTCTTACGCGGTGGAAATGAACGCCGGCGAAGGCACAGCCTTCTACCAAAGCGGTTTGCCCGGCACCACCTACGGCCTGCCCGTTTCCGGCACTTTCCTTAGTGCGGTGGATGGCACCGAGTTTCAGTTCCAGCCCTACACCACTAACAACGCGCTTATCCTCAGCGGCGACACGGGAATTTCCTCCGGCACACTGAGCCTCGCCTCGCCGGAGGTCTATCAGTCCATCGCCATCCTGGCTGATTCCGGCAGCGCCGCCTCCACCAGTGCCGGTTCCTTGACGTTGAATTTCACGGATGGCTCCTCGTTCCTGACGACCTACAATGCCTTTGACTGGTTCAATAATACCCCTTATGCCCTCGCGGGCGTGGACCGCATCAACCTCACCACCGGGGCGACCGACGGCGGGCCGGCTAACCCGCGATTTTATCAAACCACGATCAATCTGGCCGCGCTGCTGGGAGCGACCAACAAGCCGCTGGCCAGCCTGGTTTTGGGGCAGGCGGATGCGGCCAACTCCACCGCCATTTACGCCGTCAGCGGTTTGCTGGCGCCGCCCATGCCCGCTTCTTTCCTCATCCAACCGTCCAATGTCAGCGTCCTGGAACTTAACCCCGCGTCCTTCAGCGCGAGTGTGGCGGGCAACCCCGCCCCTGCTCTGCAGTGGTTCTTCAAAGGCGCCTTGGTCCCGGGAGCGACCATTTCGACCTTCACCATTGCCTCCGCCCCGTTGACCGACAACGCCGCGCAGGCATGGTTGGTGGCATCCAACGTGGTGAGCAACATCAATTATACTGTCACCAGCCGCGTGGCCCTCTTGACGGTGGTGGCGGACACCAACCCGCCCGTTCTTCTCGGCGCCCAGTCGCTGGGCTTGACCCAGGTCGCGGTCAGTTTCTCCAAGCGCATGGCGGCAACCACGGCCACCAATACAACGAATTATTCCATCTCCGGCCCCAATGGCGCGCTGGCCATCTTGAGCGCGGCGCTGGATTCCTCCCAAAGCAATGTCGTGCTGTCCGTCGCCACGATGACGAATCAAACCCTTTATGTCGTCACTGTCAATAATCTGATCGACCAGACGGCTCGCGGCAATGTCATTGCTCCCAATTCCCAAGCCGGCTTCATGGCAAGCCCATATCAGCCCGTGTCCATTGGCAATCCACTCCTGCCTGGCGGCCAGATCGTCCTGACCAACGGTCTGGCCATCACCAGCGCTGGGGCCGCCATCGGCGGCGTCAGTGACCAGTTCCAGTTCGGCTATCAGACCGTGTCGGGCAATTTCGATCTCGCTGTTTGCCTGGCCGGATTGAGCCTGTCCGACACCTGGGCCAAGGCCGGCCTGATGGCGCGCGAGGCGCTGGCCCCTGGCGCACGGTTTGCAGCCTCGCTCGCTACCCCCGTCATCAACGGCTGCTTCTTCGAGTGGCGCGACCCCGCCAACAGCGCCGGTCAGTCCGGCGGCAGCTTTCCGGACAATTACCCCAACACCTGGCTGCGCCTCAATCGCGTCGGCAATCTTTTCAGCGGCTTTGCCAGCTATGACGGTCAGACCTGGACGCTGCTGGCCAGCCAGACCATCGCCATGTCCAATCAACTTTACCTTGGCTTGGCGGTCGATAGCGACCAAAGCAACCAAACCGTCACCGCGCAGTTCCTCCAACCATCCAACACGCCCGCCAACTCAGTGGTCGGCACCGTGGCCTATCCTTACGAACCGCTGGCGGCGTGCAGCCGGACAACTCCCATCGTGTTTTCCGAGATCATGTGGAAGCCGGCCCCGCGCTTGGACACCAACAACTGCGAGTTCCTGGAAATCTACAACTCCAACCCGTGGTTCCAGGACATCAGCTCCTACCAAATCGTCTGCGCCGACATGAATTACACCTTTCCGGCCGGCACCATCATCGGCGGCGGCGCCTTTCTGGTCATCGCCGCCTCGCCCGCCAGCATCCAGAATGTTTACGGCATCACCAATGTCATGGGACCCTACATCGGCAGCCTGAAACATTCCGAAAACCTCCAACTGTTGGACGAGCAAGGCTCTGTCCTGCTGACCGTTCCCTATACCGACACTTTCCCCTGGCCGGTTGCCGCCGATGGCACAGGCCATTCTATCGTCCTGGCCAACCCAAGTTACGGGGAAGACGACCCCCGCGCCTGGACCATCAGCGACATCGTCGGCGGCTCTCCTGGCCAGATGGAATGCTTCCATCCAAGCCCCCTGCGCAATGTCGTCATCAACGAACTCCTGCCCCATTCGGAAAACCCGGCCATTCCGCAATTCGTAGAGCTTTACAATCACAGCACCCAGAGCGTTGATCTTTCCGGCTGCATTCTCACCGATGACCCGGCGACCAATAAGTTCGTCATCCCGTCGGGCACGATGATCGGGCCGGCTGGTTTTGTCTCCTTCTCCCAGCCGCAATTGGGGTTTGTTCTCAACGGGGCGGGAGAGACGCTCTATTTCATCAAACCCGACAGCAGCCGCGTGTTGGACGCGGTCAAATTCGAGGCCCAGGCCGATGGCGTTTCCTACGGCCGCTGGCCCGACGGGGCGAATGATTTCTACGCGCTCCAGCAGCGCACCCCGGGCACCAACAACAGCGCGATTGTCATCGGCACTGTCGTCATCAACGAATTGATGTACGACCCCATTAGCGGCAACGACGCCGATCAATACATCGAGCTTTACAACGATGGATCCAACACGGCGAACCTGGGCGGCTGGCAGTTCACGGCCGGCGTGACCTATACCTTTCCCACCAACACCACCCTCGCGCCCGGCGGCTACCTGGTCGTCGCGCTCAATCTGACCAACCTCCTGGCCAAATACACCAACCTCACCACCGCCAACACCCTCGGCAACTATGGCGGCAAGCTCTCACACAAGGGCGAACGTGTCGCGCTGGCCATGCCGGAGAGCTTCTTCGATACCAACACCATTTATGTGGTCGAGGACGAAGTCACTTACGGCGCCGGCGGCCGCTGGGGTCAATGGTCTTCCGGCGGCGGCAGCAGCCTCGAATTGATTGATCCCCGTTCCAATCACCGCCTGGCCGCCAACTGGGCCGACAGCGATGAATCCCAAAAATCCGCCTGGGTGTTGGTCCAAAACACCGGCGTCCTGGACAACGGCGCCAATTACGAGTCCTACATCGAGCATGCCCAACTCGGCATCCTCGACGTGGGCGAGTGTTTGGTGGACAATGTCCAAGCCACCTGGGAAGGCACCAACTACGTCGCCAATTCCACTTTTGAATCCGGCCTGGCCAATTGGTCCCTCCAAGGCTGCTGCGTGCAGTCCAGCCTGGATACTCCCGGTTACAACAGCAGCTACTCACTTCATGTTCGCAGCACCGACAAATTCTGGCCCGCTGAAAACTCCTGTCAGGTCGTCCTCAACCCCAACCTCATGGCGGCGGGTGACACCGTGACCTTGAGTTACCAGGCGCGTTGGATTCATGGGTGCGCCGAACCGGATTTCCGCCTCAACGGCAATTGGCTCGAGGCCTCCACCGTGCTCCCCATCCCGAACAACCTCGGCACTCCCGGCGCCCGCAACAGCACCTTCGTCACCAATGCCGGCCCCGCCCTCTACCGCGTCTCCCACACCCCGGCGGTGCCGGCCGCCAATCAATCTGTCGTTGTCACCGCCAACGTTCACGATCCCGATGCCGTCAAGAGCCTCGCGTTATTCTACCGCATTGATCCAGCCACCAGCTACACCAGCGTCGCCATGAATGACAACGGCGCCGGCGGCGACGCCATCGCTCACGATGGTGTTTTCAGCGCCACCATTCCGGGCCAGGCCGCAAATACAATTGTGGCGTTTTATCTCTCTGCGGTGGACAGCCTCGGCGCTACGACCCGGTTCCCCGCCTTGCTGACGGACAACTCGCCAGTGCGCGAGTGCGTGGTCATGTTTGGCGACGGCAACCCCGCGGGCAGCTTCGGCGTTTACCACATCTGGCTGACGCAGACCAACGTCAATCGCTGGGCCAACCTGGCGGACCTCAGCAATGAGGGCAACGACTTCACTTTCGTTTACGACAACAACCGCGTCATCTACAACGCCTTGGGCCACTTTTCCGGCAGCCCCTTCCATCAGGAATTTGACACTCCCGTCGGCAATCTCTGCGCTTACAAATGGGTCTTCCCGGCCGACGACCAATTCCTGGGCGCTACCGATTTCAACAAAATCCACCAGCCCGGCAACAGTCCCGGAGACGATCCCAGCCTCCAACGGGAGCAGACCACCTGGTCCTTCATGCGGGCTGTGGGCGTGCCCTGGGGTTCCCGCCGCTTCGTCGTCGTCTATGCCAACGGCAACCGCCGCGGCCCCTTGATGGAGGACGCCCAAGTGCCCGACAGCGACATGGTCAAACAGTATTTCCCCAACGACACCGGAGGCTTCCTCTACAAAATGCAGCCGTGGTTTGAATTCGCGCCCTTCCCCTCCGGCTACTCAATTGGCACTACGGCCGAAGCCTACTGCTACCTCCTGCCCTACACCACCACCGGCGGCGTCAAAAAACCCGCCCGCTACCGCTATAACTTCGAGATCCGCCGCACCCCTGACAGCTACAGTGACTTCACCAATGCGTTCTCGCTGATCGACGCCGCCAATTCCTCCGCAAGCCCCAACTACGTCGCCAACATGGAAAACATCGCGGACATGGAAAACTGGATGCGCGTCTTCGCCGCCAATCACGCCGCCGGCAACATCGACTCCTTCGGCACTCTGATCAGCCAGAACATGTACGGCTACATCGGCGTCAACGGCACCAAATACACCCTGATGCCCTGGGACTTGAACATCGACCTGGGCGGCCCGCAGTCCTGGCCGCCGGGCCAGGATTTGCTCGTCTATGACCCCTCGGACCCCAATCTGGGCCAAATCTTCCAGACCCCGGCCTTCCTGCGCATGTATTGGCGCGCGCAGCAGGAATTGGTCAACGGCCCCCTCAACGTGAACCTCTTCACCGGCGCGCTTGTCAACGCGAAATACGACGCCTTTGTGGCCAATGGTCTGAGCGTTGAGAATCCCAACACCGCCCTCCTTCCCTGGATCGCCTCCGCCCAATCCAGCATCAGCCAGCAACTGGCCGCCATCAACGCCCAGGGCTTCTCCGTCAACACCACCGTCCCGGTGAGCAATAATCTCGCCCTCCTCAGCGGCGTCGCCCCGGTGGCCGTTGATGCCGTCTGGATCAACGGCGAAGCCTGGCCCCTGACCTGGACGACGCTGACCAATTGGACGGTGACTGTCCCGTTGCACCCGGGAACCAATCAACTCAACGTCACTGCGGTGGACATTAACAACCAACTCATTGCCGGCTACACAAACACAGTCTCGGCGATCTACAACGGAACGGTCCTCTCGCCCATTGGCAATGTCGTGATCAACGAAATCATGTACAACCCGGTGGTGCCCGGCGCGCCCTTTGTTGAGTTCTACAACAACTCCTCCAACACCACCTTCGATCTCTCCGGCTGGCAAATGCCCGCGCTCTCCTACACCTTCCCAAACGGCGCGATTCTTGGCCCCAATGCGTTCCTGGTCCTGGCGGCCAGTCAAGCTGCCTTCGCCGCAGCCTATGGCGTGACGAATACCGTCTTTGACGTCTTTCCCGGCTCCCTGGCGCCGGGCCAGTTGCTGGCGCTCATTCAGCCCGGCGGCAACGGCTCCAGCAATGCCGTCGTGACTGAAGTGATGTTTGACAGCGTGCCGCCCTGGCCAACCAACGCCAACGGATCGGGCTGCTCGCTGCAATTGATCGATCCACGCCAGGACAATTGGCGTGTCGGCAATTGGGCGGTCAACACAACGCCGGGCCAGACCGCCAGCCCTTCCACCACCAACACAGTCGCCAAAACACTGACGCCCTTCCCGCCCCTGTGGCTCAACGAAGTCGAACCCAACAATTTGACCGGAATTACCAATAGCGCCGGCCAGCGCGCCCCGTGGATCGAACTCTACAACCCAAGCACCAATACAGTCCCCTTGAACGGCCTTTTCTTGGCCGACAACTTCACCAACCTCGGCCAATGGCCCTTCCTGACCAACGCTGTCATCAGCCCCGGCCAGTTCATGGTCATTTTCGCCGACGGCCAGACCAATCTCTCGACGACCAACCAACTGCACACCAGCTTTATTCTGCCTCCCATCACAGGTTCACTGGCCCTCAGCCGCTTCGCCAATTCCAACTGGCAGGTGCTCGATTACCTCAACTATTCCAACCTCCTGCCCGACTACTCCTTCGGATCCTTCCCCGACGGCCAGAGCTTTGTCCGCCAGGTTTTCTCACACCCTACGCCCGGCGGCCCTAACGACGGATCCACCGTCCCGCCGCCATCCTTCATCCCGTATTTGAGCGCCGGCTCGGCCTATACCCAGGATTTTGATGCCTTGCCCGACCCCGGCTCAACCTCGGTCAATACCGCCAACCCGGTTACGATCAACGGGATCACCTACTCGCTGTCCAATCCATTCGACTTTGCCTTTCCGGCCAGTGCCACCGGCGCCACCGGCGGCTTGGGCCTTCCGGCCCTGGCTGGCTGGTACGGTCTGGCCGACCCCACCGCCAGCGTCGGCGTCCGCTTTGGCGCGACCGACGGCGACCATACCACTGGCGGCCAGATCAGCTTCGGCCCGCCCAACGGCTCCAATCGCGCACTCGGTTTGCTGGCAACCAGCACCACGGGCTACACCGCCTTTGGCGCCAAGTTTATCAACGGCACCACCCAGACCTTGAACTTCATTAGCCTCCAATTCACCGGAGAAGTCTGGCGCCAGTCCGATCTGCCCAAAACGCTCGAATTCTATTATTTCATTGATCCCACCGCCACCAATTCCTTCTCCACCAGCGCCACCGCCTTTCTGCCCGCCCTGAACGTGAATTTCCCGACGGTTGCCGCTGATGCGGGCGGCGCGGCGGTTGATGGCACCGCCCCGGTCAACCAGACCAACCTCGCTGTCGTCAATCAACTCATCACCAATTGGCCGCCCGACACCGCCCTGTGGCTGGTTTGGGAGATGGCTAGTGCGAAGGGCGACTCGCAGGGGCTGGCCATCGATAACCTGAGCTTCGCCGCCTCAGCCCAGCCGCTCTTAAACCCCGTGTCGATGACCGTGCAACCGTCTGGAACTAATTTTATCCTGAGCTGGCCGGGATTGATCGGCCAGATGTACCAGGTGGAATTCAAAACCAATCTCACAGACCGCGCCTGGCTCCCCCTCAACACCCCGATGCCGGGAACGGGCGCCTCCCTGAGCCTGACCAACAGCCTCGCCGGCGCGCCGCAGCGCTTTTACCGTCTCGCCGTCCTGCCCCCAGGCTCCTGAAATAACGCCCATTCCCACTCTCCGTCCTCAACTTCTTCCATAATCGACCGATAAGTAAAGGGTTGGTTCGCGCGGTTGCTGCGGACGATTGCCGCATGCATCGTCAATACTCTGCCGAACCAGCCAGGAATTTATATTCGTCATCATGCAAGTCTCATATACGACGCGCAGTCCGAAGAGCTTGACACGAGCCGCTGCGTGCCTGCCAATCATGGGTTTGGCATGGACGTGTGTTTTTGCCGCCCAAGCGGACAGTGAGCCGCTCGCTCCCAGGCCGGGAAGAATCGTCACCAGTTACGCGCTCACCGCCCCCGCGCACCAAGACCCGGAGCAGCACGACGGCTCCACGCCGAAAGACTGGCGGCTGTTGGGCTCAAATGACGACGGCCGCACCTGGCAAACTATTGACGTGCGCACCAACGAGTCGTTCAGCCAGGATCACCTCCGCCGCGTCTTCTCTGTCACCAACCACACTTCTTACAATATCTACCGCTTGGATGTCACCCGCACCCGCGATGCCACTGACTCCGCCAGCCTGGCCGAATTGGAACTGATGGGGCCTGTCACGGGTTTGACCAACGAGGCGGAGTTAAGGATGAAAATCTCATCCTCACGAGCACATCCCTTGACCGCCCCAGCCTCACAAGCCTTTGACGGAGACCCGGCCACAGACTGGTTCGATTACGGTCTCGGCCCCAACGGCGGCCGCTGGCTTCAGTGCCAGTACACGACGAACGCGGACACCGTGGTGGACAGCATCGCGCAACTGATCCAGCTCCGCCGCGGTCTCTCCATGCGTGATCCATTTCCGGGCCAGTCCTCTCAGGTCCTTTCCAACTTCTCCACCCGATCTGCCGGCCCGGTCCGCAGGCTCGTCGGCTATTCTCTCACCTCCGCAAACGATTTCTACCCGCGCGATCCCGCCGACTGGCAGTTACTCGGTTCCAATGACGGTGGCAACTCCTGGGACGTTCTGGATGATCGCCGGAACGAAGCCTTCTCAAAACGGCTCCAAAAGCGGGACTTCGCCCTGCAAAAACCCGCTTCCTACGCGCTCTACCGGCTCCAGATAAACTCGGTTTTTGCGCCCGCCCTCGCCAATTCCATCCAACTGGCGGAAATCGAACCCCAGTGGGCAAACGGAGAAAGCACGGCTGGTCTGTCCTTGGTCGTTTCGGCGAAGGGTGACAATCCGCCTTGGGAATCCGTCCAACGTGCCTTTGACAGGGACTTGACCACCAAATGGTTGGACTTTTCACGCGATTCCACCAATCGAGCCAGTTGGGTCCAATGGCAATTCGCTGAGATCAACGGTCCACCGGTGGTAAGCTTAAACCGCCTGCGCGCCATCCGCCCTCATGAGATCAATCCGCTCAAACTGGATTTGCAGGCCGTCATCGTAGGCCGCATCCGCGACAACCTCGGTCTTGTGGATCGAAGCGGATTTGAGCTGATCCAGGTGGTGTTGCCGCAGGATGCCGGCCAGCCGGGCGATCTGGTGCGCTTGAAGGGAGATTTGGAATTCGTCACTAACAAGCCGGTCCTGGTGCATCCGGAATTGTCCGTGCTCAGTCATTTGCGCAGCATCGGCCAAGTCCAGCCCGGTCAATCGTTCGAGATGAGCCAGGACTATGCCTGGGGTGTCATCGAAGGCGATGCCGAGTTTCTGACACAGGAGTCGCAGTACTCAACAATCCGCCTCACCTCCCCGGGCCGCGCCAACTCCGTGCTCGCCCGCATCCTCAATCCGAACCAACGCCCGCTCCCCAATCCCTTGCATTGTCGTTTGCGCGTTCAAGGCGTCATAGAATCCGTCGCCGACGAAAACGGCTGCCCGACTCCAGGCCTTATATGGGTTTCCAGACTCAACGATGTCGCGATTGTCGCCCCGCAGGAAAAGGACTGGAGTCAATGGCCGGAATACTCTGTGGCTCAACTGGGTGACTCCAACCTCATCCCACACGGAATCCTCCGCGTAACCGGGACCGTGGACGAACAAGGTTTCGGCAGATATCCCGCTCTAACAGACGGAGAGGGAACCAATCAAATTGTGATTCTCCTTGGAGACGGCAGCGCCTTCCCGCCGGATTCTCGCGTCGAGGTCGCGGGTTTCGTGGGCCGCGACTCCACGCGCACCTTTCTCCGCTGGGCCTTATGCCGCCCTGCCGGGGAAAAATCCAAACCCTCCGATGCAGTCATCAATGACGAGCATCCTGTCTCCACGATTAGCGAGGTCAACCGTTTGCGCGGAGCCAAGCCGGATCTGGTGTTTCCTGTCCGCGTCCGCGGAGTGATCACCTACGTTTCCGCTTCATACATCTCCGGCGACAACACCTCGTATCTTCAGGACGGCGACAATGTGGTGCCATTGCTGGATCCCATCGCCGCTGGATTAACCAGCGCAATGCAACAGGAAGGCATGTACGTCGAGATTGCCGGACAGGCTTCACGCGACGGAATCAATCCCACCGGTTTTGCGAAGTTCCTCGGCAAGGGGCGAATGCCCGAACCGATAAACAATCCCTTTGATGCCATGTTGTTCCCGCGCAATCAGGGGCGATGGGCGCAGGTCGAAGGCGTGGTGAGTGGATTCAATGACGGACGATTGACTCTGTTGGTCGAAGGAAAGGAACTCACCGTCTGGGTTAATCAGATCAACCTGGGTGAACAGTGCCGCCTGACAGGCAGCCGATTGCGTGTCAGTGGCGTCTGTGACCCGGTATTGAATACACGTGAACAAATCCTGGGTTTGCGACTGCTCGTTCCCTCCAGTGAATGTATCGAAGTCGTCAACCCAGGCCCGGCCGATCCCCTTTTGCTGCCCAAGGTCCCTATCGCCTCCGTCATGCTCTCTGCTCCCGGCGTGCCGGGTGGCCCCATGCAGATGGTCCGGACCGAGGGCATCGTTACCTACAATGGACCTCAAATGCTGTGTTTGCAGGATAAGGACAGCGCAATGAGAGTCTTCCTTCAACGGGAAAACAGAGACATCGCTCCAGGCGATCTGGTCCAGGTTGCCGGCCTGGCTTTGCCCGACGGCTTCACTCCAAAACTGGTTCAAGCCGTCGTCCGCAAAACCGGTCACGGCGACTTGCCGGCTGCGGTGGCACTCGATTTCATGCAGGGCTCTGTGCAGAGCGGCCAGGATGCAACCCGCGGGCGGGTTGATGCGGTCTTCGAAAGACAGGGTGTCAGCGACTCCATCCTCAAAATGGAATTGCGCTGCGAACAAACCAAGCGCGATTTTTATGCCTATCTTCCCGCTACCGCCCCATTGCCGCCGTCTTTGCTTCCTGGCACTCGCGTCCAACTCCAGGGCGTCATCAAGCTTCAAACTGAAGACCCTTTGGACGCCAACCAGGTCGTCACGGCATTCGACATGTATTTGAATTCCCCGGCGGATATCAAGGTCCTGGAATACGCGTCGTGGTGGACGGTTCAGCGTACCTTATGGGTCGTCGGTGGCTTGGGAGGGGTGCTTCTGTTTTCACTCCTCTGGATCGGCGCGTTGCGCCGCCAGGTCAGACGCCAGACTCGCGCTTTGAAACAGGAAAACGCCGAGCGCAAGCGCGCCGAGATTTTCCTTGATTCCGTTTTGCAGAACCTGCCGGTCGCGGTCGCTATCAAGGATGTCAAGGACCTCCGCTTCCTCATGCTCAACAAAGCCTGCGAGGACCTGACCGGCATCCCAAAGGCCGAGGCCCTTGGCAAGACAGTTCATGACCTCGCCTTGTACGACGTTGCGGATGCCTCCGCCAAACACGACCGCGATGCCATTGCCAAAAATACACTGGTCGAATCGGAGGATGAGTTGAACACCCGCGGCAAAGGCAAGCGCACTGTGGACGTCCGCAAGCTCCCGATCCTCGATGAAAAAGCTCAGCCGCTTTATCTCATGGTGATTCTGCAAGACATCACACAGCGCAAGCAGGCGCAGGCCGAACTGGCTTATGAACGTGATCTGCTGCGGACCCTCCTGGATAATTCGCCGGACAAAATCTATTTCAAAGACGCCGCCTCCCGTTACCTCCGTCTGAGCAAGAGCACATGCTCCCAACTGGGCGTCCCTGCCGAGCAAATCATCGGTAAAACCGAATTCGACTTCTTCGCCCAGGAATTTGCCAGCCTCTCCTTCGCAGACGAACAGACCATCATTCGCACGGGCGCTCCCCTGCTGGGCAAGATCGAAAGGGAAATCGGCAAGAACGGCGATGGCAGCCGATGGATGCTCACCAGCAAAATGCCCCTCCGCAATGTCGATGGACAAATCATCGGCACCTTCGGCATCTCTAAAGACATCACTGCGATCAAGGAGGCTGAGGTAAAGCTCGAAGTCGTTCACAAGCAATTGCTTGACACCTCCCGCCTTGCCGGCATGGCCGAGGTCGCCACCAACGTCCTCCACAACGTCGGCAACGTCCTCAACAGCGCCAACGTTTCCACCTCCATCGTCATGGACAAAATCCGCGACTCGCGCGCCTCTAATTTGTCCAAAGTCGCCGCCATGCTCGATGCCCATTCCGATGACCTCGGCGCCTTTCTCACCTCAGATCCAAAGGGAAAACAACTGCCCGGTTTCCTTTCCGCTCTGGCCGGCCATATTGAAAAGGAACAGGAAGAGCTTCTCCGCGAACTGGGTTCCCTCACCGGCAACATGGCTCACATCAAGGAAATCGTCTCGATGCAGCAGAACTACGCCCGCGTTTACGGCGTGCTGGAGGCGCTCCCGGTCATCGACCTCATCGAGGATTCCCTGCGCATGAACACCGGCGCCCTCGATCGTCACGGCATTCAAGTGATCCGGGATTACTCCACTGTCCCACCGGTGCTGGTGGACAAACACAAAGTGCTCCAAATCTTGATCAACCTCATTCGCAACGCCAAATATGCCCTCGACAACGGCCAACCCCCGCGAAAGCTGATGACTTTGCGGGTGCGCCAGGAGCATGACCTCGTCTGCGTTT
>Ga0187860_1002801_pt1 | contig 14120 bp, 12 predicted proteins | sample June2016WEW_10_4_FD_132981 | JGI IMG/M metagenome (GOLD analysis project Ga0187860, IMG submission 132981) | Peatland microbial communities from SPRUCE experiment site at the Marcell Experimental Forest, Minnesota, USA - June2016WEW_10_40 | ecosystem: Environmental > Terrestrial > Soil >... | reverse complement strand
GATAATGCCGAGTTGCGCAAGAAAAACAGGAGCGATTTCCTCGGTTTTAGAACAATCGTTCCTCGTGCTCGGCATTATCAAGCACTACAGATTATATGAAAACATCCAGGTGGAAAATTGTTCGTAACGCTCGAAGTCACCGGGGAGAACAATGAGTTTCGGGCAGAGCTTGCGCGCCCGCATGGTCGGCATGGGGGTATATACGCCGAATTTTCGGGCCTCGTACGACGCGGACGCGATGATGCCGCGCTTTTCACCGCCCACCGCAATGGGCTTGCCCCGCAACTTTGGATCGGACGCCTGTTCGACAGCGGCAAAGAATGCGTCCGCATCCAGATGAACAATGGTCCGCATGATTCATTCGCGCGCTTTTCGGATGAGTGCCCGGAATACCCCTTGAATCACCAATTCCTCAGACGGGATGAGGTCGGGGAACTTCGGGTTCTCCGCTTTCAGGAATGGTTTGCCGTTCTTGACGAGAAACGTCTTGAGCGTGTTCTTGCGGTCAATCAACGCCGCGACGATTTGCCCCGAACGCGGTTCCGGGCCATGCTCGAAAACCACAATGTCGCCGTCGCAAATATGCTTCCCAATCATCGAATCACCCGCCACGCGCAACGCAAAGGTGTTCCGCGTTGGTTTGAAGCCAATGGACTCAACGGTGACGGGAACGCACTCGCCCGCCTCCTGCTCGCGGTCGCGGCTGAACCCGGCTGGAATCGAGCCGAAAAGCGGAATTTCCACGACCGCTGCACGGCGGACGGGCTGAAAGGCGTCCGCGAGGCGAAGCGCACGCGCCTTGCCGTCTTCCGCGATAAGCGCCCCTTTCCTGACGAGCGCCTTAACGTGGCAGGCAGCGGCGTAAGAGCTTGCAAAACCGAAATGCCCCGCAATCTCACGATGAGTGGGACAAGACCGCCCCGCCGCCAATTCAGCGGCGATGAAATCGCGGACGGCTTCCTGTTTTTTGCTCAACTCTGACATGACTGCTCATTTGAGCAGTATCCGGCAGGATTGTCAATTCCGATGTGAACGGGGCCGGCTTGGTGCAGATTTTAAGCGGCCTGGGACATATCCAACATCGCAGCGATAGTGGCAAGGGCGTTTCCTTCGAGGCGATTGTTTATGTAGATGAACGTCTTTCGTCGGGGATTCTGCTTCCCTTCTTCGATGAGTGACGCTCCGGCTTTGCGGGCGTCGTCGTTAATTTCCTTCGTGGAATCGTAAGGTTGAAACGCCTTTACCGCGTCCTCGTATTTTCGCCCCGGCTTCAGCAGGAAGCGGGCTGCGATCCGATCAGGGTTCGTGCGACTGGCGAGCAGAGCCATCTGCTCGCTAACCGGCGGCATGGCGCTCCACGAGTTGAATGTGTGTGTGATCCCGTGGCGGGCGAGGCAAGCGAAGTATTCGGGTTTCAGCCAGTGGTGGTTCCGAAGCTCTATCCCATAGGGCCATCCAGTCGGCAATTGGCCGAAAAACCTGTCCAAATCAGCGACGAATTGCGCCCCATGCTCGTAATCTGTTGAATGAAAGCGCGAAAACTCGAATATCAAGATGCCGATATTCGGTCGGATAGACTCGCACGGCTTGAGGAATGCACGGCTGAACAAATCCGCATTCAAGAAGTTCTCATTCGGCTTTCCAGCCCGTACGCCAAAACGATCAAGATTGGGGAACTTCCTCACCGTGATTTCATCAGTCACCTTGAGTCCGAACTGGAAATCAGGCGGTACATGTGACGTTAGACCTTGGAGATATTTCTCGCTCGGAAATGTGTAATATGCCGCATCAACGCAGACCGTCTTGAACACCTCCGCATATTCGCTCAGACACTCGCGCTCGAAGCGCGTCTTTGCAATTTTGCCGCGATATTCATATCGCGTCGGCGTGTAAAGCTGGCCAAACCAGCCTTCGTATTTCCACGAAGATGTTCCGACAAAAACGCCGTTGGCGGCGAGTTCCGCCGCCGCTCGTTTCATTTTCTCTCGGTCGAATGCCACGGCGGGAGAATATCGGTTCTCATGGCACTTGACGAGGCTTCGGCCTGCGGTCGGCGAGCGGGAAAAGTGGAGCGGAGTGCGGAGAGGAGCGTCTAGCGGATCGTAGCCGGAGCGCAACGCCCGTCGCCGAGCCGCAGACGGAAGCTCGCCGCTTCTTGCGGTCCAGCATTTGTAAGATCGTGACGAGCACGCGGTTTGCGGAGAGGAACGGGCGTGGTCGTGAGGGAGAAAGGGACGACCGGAAGCCCCGTGGAACGAGCAAACCGCGTGTTGGTCACGTCGTCCACTGCTGTGATCGTTAGAGGGTAGTTTTTCCGGCAGCCTTCGCCTTTTTCCATCTAGCCTTGGCAGCGGCTGAAATCCGTGCCCGACCTTCCGCGCTCATTTTGCGCCTCTTTTTGGTAGAAGCCGCTTGTGTGCCCTTTATCTTAGCCCATCTTGCGCGGGCCGCAGCAGCCATCCTCGCTCTCCCCGCCGCCGACATTCGGCGACGCTTTTTACCGGCAACTTCGGGCATCGTTGTCCGCCCGAAGATGGACGCGAGCTGCGTCTCAAGCTGTTCGATCTGTTCCTTAATCGCAACGGCATCGCGGAGTTGCGCAACGCTCAAACTATTGAGGGGTGTCATAAACGCATTAGTCGTAAGGCACAGCCGGGATGAGGTCAACGAAAGAGATTGCCCGGTCTAATCGTGCAACCGAGATTGAAGCGTTAAATTATTTCAGGCATAAGGAAATGATGTTGCAGGATGGACCGACAGCCGCCCAGCGATTCGCGATTCGGAAACTAATTCGCGCCAAATCAGATCGGGAAATTGCGCGTCTATTGCGAAGGTCATATCACTTGCTAAATCCGCATCGCCGCCGTTCAAATATTTCGCACCGAGAGCGGTGGGCCGATTACGAACTCCGTCTCGTTGGCCGTATCCGAGACGAGGAATTGGCGAAGCTCCTGCGCCGCAGTGCTGGCGCTGTGGCCGCAAAGCGCGAATCCTTGGACGTTCCGATTTTCATGCCGCAACGCATTCCTTGGTCCCGCAGAGAAATTGAACTGCTTGGCAAGAGGCCCGATTCCGTGGTGGGTCGGATGTTGGGCCGAACCCGGTATGCGGTGCAATTGAAGCGCCATTCTTTGGGCATCCCGCAGTGTTGGGAAAATCGCCGCGCTTGGACGCCAGATGAGGACGCCCAATTAGGAACCATGCGCGATGTCGAGTTGGCCGGGAAGCTAAAACGGAGCGTATCGAGTGTGCGTTCCCGCCGGAACGACAACACGAGTATCCGTTTCATCCGAACGCCAAAACGGTGGACACCATCTGAACTGCGATTGCTCGGCCGATTGCCCGATGCGGAAATTGCCCGTCGTTCTGGACGGTTTTTGGCATCTGTACGGAACAAGCGTCTTCAACTCGGCATTCCCAACATTCGTCGTTTCGCGCACGGGCGTTCGCCCAGTCAGTAAATTGGGTCGGCGGGGAGGGTCAAATGGGTGTTGAGGAAAGCCTGCAAAGAGAGGCAGGCGAATTGGGTTGCCAAATTGTCCGGAACATGAGGCCGCATCTACTGACCGTGGACCCCCACAATCACCCAGTTATCGCCGGTCTTCTTCGAGATAACCTGACCATTGGCGATCTCTTTGACATTGAGTTGTCCGACGCCGTCCCCGTCCGCGAGACCCCACCGCACAGCGTCGCCGCCTCCTGCAACGCCAACATCGTCGCCGTTAACAGAGACATTGCAGCCGAGTCCAAGCTTGCCGCCCCCGCTCAAGAAAACAATTGAGGACGTTATCTTGCCAGAATTGACGCGCAAATGCTTTGTTTCTGGATACTTCGCTTGAAACGCGAAATACGCTTCGGGTGTTCCCTGGCCATCCGCCAGTGCGAACTCGGCATCCTCCAGTTTGACTGCTGCTTCGCCAGTATGTTTCCCGTGCGGAAACTCCTTGAGATACAATTTGAGGGCCTTAATACTTTCCTTACTCGCGCTCTGAGTCATCGTCCATTGTAGTGTCTCGATGGCATCCCTAGCCTCCTCGACACGCGCCCCCTCCGGATACTTGGACAGAAACGCCTTGTAGGCAACGACCGTGTTGGCTTGTTTCGCTGCATCCCACTCCAATGCCTCGATGGCATTTCGTGCCTCCTCAACATGCGCGCCCTGCGAATGCTTGGACAGAAAATCCATGTAGGCCGCAGTCGTGTTCGTTTGCTTTGAATTGCTCCAGTCGCGCTCTGTCCGGTCGCAGCCTGAGAACGCCAGTCCAGCGATAATCATCACAGAGATCGTTAAAGCAGTTCGGCCAGCTTTTTGATGCGAACGCGCTGATTGTGAATTGCTTTTCATAGTGGTGAGTGGCGGAATTTCGCTCTTCCTTTTTACTGCCCACCATGCTTGCGGAGCAGTTCGGCTACATCGTCGTGGCCCCTCGACACTGCAAGGTGGAGAGGCGTTTCGCCAGCTTCGTTTTTGGCATTGACCTCTGCTCCCCCTTTCAATAGCAAACTAGCTGCATCCAGTTGCCCAACGTATGCCGCAAGGTGTAAAGGCGTGAAGCCGCTATCGTCTTTTGCGTTCACATTTGCCTTGTTTTTCAGCAGCACCTCTAGGACATCATTTAACCCAAAAGCCGCCGCGAAATGCAGTGGCGTCCTTCCGTTCGATTCCTTAGCATCAATGTCGGCTTTATTTGCCAATAGAAACTCGCATACTTCTTTGCGCCCCGTACCCGCGTCACCGAGTTTCGCGATTTCTGCCACCTGTGCGGGAGTGAGATCCAGCTTCCCTTGGCCCAAGCTATCAACTCTGGATTTTAGTTTTCCTAATCGCTTGGTGTAAATAATCGCAAAACCATCCTCAACGCCAACGACATTTGTTTCCAACTCGATGGCAGTCTTTCCGACTGACAACCGCGAAACAACGCCATCCGCCGCCACGAGTTTTCCATCGCTTCCTCCCGTAACCGACTTCCACTTAAACTCACACACAATATCGTCATTTCGATACGCCGTATAATGGAGTGGTGTAAGGCCGCTGCTGTCCTTACTATTAACCAATTCAGGGTTAGCTGTTATCAGCTTTTTGACCTTTTCCAAGTCACCTGAGGAGGCAGCGTCATGAATATCTGCGCAAAGGCCGTTGCTGGCGCAGGCTAGGGCGACCAGCACAACGGAAGCACGGCGCAAAATGGGTGGCAGCGAAGTGAGAACGCGGCCACATGAATGAATTGAATGAATGGTCGTGTTGATATGTAGCCAATTGGTCCAACGACGTATTGTTTTCATTGTATTGTAATAATGTTGTGGGTGAACTAACGAATTATTTTAGAGTTATGCTTTTATTCCGATATTGTATCGTGTTTATAGCTTGGGGGGCTGAGAGACTCTCAGGAGTTTTGCTCCATAGCCGAATTTCATTTTGAGTTTGAATTCCACACCACCATTAACTGAAACAGTCAACACTCCGTTTTGCACCGGCGGAGCGACTGCGGCTGGATTAATTTGTATTTCCGATCCATCGCTTTGTTTGATGACGGGGTCAAGCCCTTCAACGTGTGTGGTCGCCCCCGTTTCGTCCCAGTCGATCCTCGTGACGCTCAGTTGGATTTGTCCATCGCGATCACCGACCACAATATTGACGTGTTCTCCCGGTGTTGCTTGTATGTAGCCGGCCCCCTTCACTAACCGTGATTCAGGACCGAACACGGATTCCTTGCCAGTAAGGAAGAGAGTGGCTACCTCTTGCTGTCCTCTCGTTATACTGATAAGGCCTATCGGCCCGCCTGTATCGTTTATGACGCGCTTATTGGAGTAGTCTGACGCTCCAGTACCGCTGCCGCCGCTCCCAAAGCCGATGCTAAAGGTCATCGCGCCTGATTGACGGACATTTCCATTGGAATCCTTATACATTCGCAAAGAGCTTATCCCGGAATCGATTACCGCAGGAGGATCATCCTGTGCAAAGTTCTTTAACTCACTGCAAGCGTTTACATACTTCCCGTTCGGATGCGCTTTCAAATAATTCTCGCACGCCGCAACGGTTCCAGCGGACTTGGCCGTGGCCCAGTCGCGATCATCGCGTAAGGCAGTAAGTGACGCGACCGCCTCCGCTACGTGGGCGCTATTACCGTGCGCCTTGAGGAATCCATCATACCCTTCGACAGATCCGTGGTCCGATACCTGCTTCCAGTCAGTTTCGGTCTGTATCGCCGCATTGGCCTGCTCGGTGTGCGCGCCTGGGTGTTTGGCAAGGAAATCGGTGTACGCAGGAACCGTGTTGGACCTCTCGGTCTGCTCCCAGTCTGTTTCGGTTTGAATTGCCGCCTTCGCCTGCTCCGTATGCGGCCCTTGTGAGTGCTTTGACAAGAACTCCTTGTAGCTCTGGATAGTGTTGGTAGCGTTGGCTTGATCCCAGTCGGTCTCGGCTTGGATCGCTGCCTTGGCTTGGTCCGCACGCGGCCCCTCGGAATGCTTTGACAGGAATTCCTTATAGGCCGGGATGGTGTTGGCACCTTTCGCCTGTTCCCAGTCGCTCTCTGTTCGGTCGCAGCCGGAGAACATTGTGGCGAGGAGGATGAGAATGCAAACAGCAAGCCAATTGGTCCAAGGCAGTATTTGTTTCATTGTGATAATTATGGGTTAAGGATTTTATAGAAGTTCGATTGTCAGTGATGTGATTGAGCGTATTGGCGCAGAAAATCCGCGACCTCCTTGTGGTTTTCAGCGGTCGCCCATTGAAGCGGCGTTGCATCGTCGTTTGCCCTCGCGTCAACTTCGGCGTTGTTAGATAAAAGGAAGTCCACCATGTCCTTCTGGCCCGCAGCAGCAGCCCAATGCAAAGGTGTCCCGCCATATTTAGCGTCCTTGCAAAATACGAGATTGGGATTCTCCTTGAGCAATGCCTTCACTTGGTCGAGGGAACCCGTCTTTGCTGCATCATGAATCTCGCTAGTTTTGGCGACACGCGCGTTTACCCTTACAATTTCATCCTGTGTGAGCGCCCTCTCAAATTGTGGAAGAGTCCGGGTTGCGCCAGCGTGTCCTTGCAAGGCAGCCAACTTGCACCAGTAATACGCCTCGGCGTAGTCTTGGCCGACGCCGGTGCCGTTCACATAACAGGCAGACAGATTGTATTCTGCCGGGACGAGCCACTTCTCCGCAGCTTTGCGGTACCATTTCACGGCCTCACTTTTATCTTTTTCCACTCCTTGACCAGTGGTGTAGCAAATGGCCAAGTTATACTGAGCGACCAAATTCCCCTGATCTGCCGCCTTTCGATACCACTTCACAGCTTCCGCATGATCCTGCGCCACGCCAGTGCCGGCGGAATAGCACTGACCGAGATTATTTTGAGCCATTGTAGAACCGCTCTCTGCCGCCTTGCGGTACAGCATTACAGCCTCTACAGCATCTTTTGACACTCCCTCGCCATTCTCATAGCAAAGTCCTAACTCCAATTGCGCCCTTGAATCGCCCAACTCCGCACCTTTTCGATACAACCTCACAGCCTCCGCGTAATCCTTGGCAACACCCTCGCCGTGCTTATATGCGTACCCCTGATTAAAGAAAGAGTTTGTATCCGAAACACCTTGCTGCGAACGATTGTTCTCGTCCGACGACACGTTAGGCTCGACTCGAATCTTGCCAACGAGATTGCTGTTGAGATCATAAATGATGAAGTGCCTGTGGTCTTCCGTTACAATGATTAGCGTCCCGTCCCTCAGTTCAGCCTTGATAACCTTTACAGATTTGCCGTCGTCGGACTCCAGACTTTGGATCGTTCCGTCCAAACTCTGGATTTTGCCGTCAACGTCGCTGGTGAGTGAACCTTTCAGCTTTGCAATGTATTGCTTGAACGTGTCCCCTTGCTTTTCCACGAGGAGCATATTTACCGTGTTGTCACCGATTGTCGCAATCCGAACGGATTGAGCCTGGGTATTTAGGGAAAGCAATCCGATAACTATACCAAGAAGTAGGTGGAAAGTGAGGAGCAATATATTTTTCATGATGGTGTGTGATGGCTTAGAGTTGATACGAGCGGGCATCATTTGGTGGTTGACAGATCAATACCCTCAAAAACCGGCTTGTCTCCGTCAGAGACGCAATAGTAAAAAATGGTAGGGGAAAGCGCTAATGCTTTGCCGGAGCCGTCGAACACAGGCGGCTTTTTCCATGTGGCATTTGCTACTGACGCATCGAACAGTACCGCATTCCCTTTGATTGCGAAGGGACTCGTGCCGTCCGGGTAATCCAGCATCACTATCCCATGAGATTCAATAATCGCGCTTTGAGCTATTCCGCCAATCATCGTTCCCCAAGTCTTCCAATTTCCATCACCATAAACAAAAGCCATAGAGTCTGGAATCCGGCCCTTATTTTGTAACAGGTCAATCTCTGCCTTGTTTGCCGTAAGGATGTACCCAGGTATCCAAAGCTTCGTTTGTCCTTTGGAGACGAGCCACATACCCGGAAGGCCAGCGCGCTTTTCAATTAGTGTTACGCTTTCTCCAAAAGTGAACGTCGCGTCCTTGTCGGTTGGCTGGGCAACCGGTGCGGACACGCTTTCTGGATGTAAGTTGCGTAAAACATATCCCGTTCCCCCCATGCCATCCTGTATCGTAGGGTCACCGGAGAGTGTCGTGTATTGTTTGACGCGGACAAACGCGATCCCTCCCTCGCGAAGCAATACGAGTGAGGCATTGGATTGCGTTGGGTTGATATCCGCACCGCGTGTGGTGCGATTACCTGATGCGGGTTCATCAGCAGCGAGTTTTATTGTCGTGGGCTGGCTGGCGTCCAATGCGCCAGGGATTTTCTGCGAGGGTGCAAGTTGAACTGTTGCGCCCTCGGCGGCGACAGCGCATCGAAAGCCGACGACACCATAATTGAGGTATTGGGGAGGTCCCGCGTTTCCCGCGCGGTGGGCGGAAAGGAAGTTCCACGCTTTCGGCGATGCGGAAATGTCCCACGCCCCGCCCCGCAGGACATGACACGATCCTGTGTCAGGACCAGCCGGGTCCGCCCCATGATCGCTTTTTAGGTATCGCCCATCCCACCAATCCTTGCACCATTGGTCAACGTTGCCAGCCATGTCCGTGCATCCATAGGGACTTACTCCCAACGTACCAACTTTGTGGGTGCCGCCAGCATCAAACGGCGCTTTTTGACTACACCAGAGCTTTGTTGCATCGAAATCGTTTCCCCAGGGGAACTTTCTCCCATCTGTGCCACGCGCGGCCTTCTCCCACTGCGCCTCCGTCGGCAAATCTGCATGTGCCCAATGCGCATACGATAACGCATCATTCCAAGTTACATTTACGATTGGCTGATCATCCCTGGCCCAGCTTGGGTTGAAATTTGTATAGTAGTAAGTGTTCCTCTGCCTACCTTCCCTACCTATACTCAATATTTCATCGCTGCCGGGCACGATTTCAGCAGGCATTTGCCGACCAGTCGCATCACAAAAGGCTTTAAATTGGCCTACAGTAACAAGATTCTTGTAAATCCAATAGCTAGTTAGCGTCACAATATGCCGGGGATTATCGTCAACCTCGCTATCCCCCATTTGAAACTCTCCCGCCGCAATGAAGATCATTTCTCCACCGTCAATGGGATTCACTTTAGTAATTGTCGTGCCCGGCACACTGGTGTTATTTTGAATTGCCGATGAGTTCGTGGCCTGAACTGTGGAATGAGTATCAGACACGGGCTCCAAGCCTTTCATTGATCCTGGTTCAACAGATGGCGATGCTGACGGAATACTTGTTGCACCTTGGAAATCGCGCTGACGAAGAACGGCAACAACGTCCGGGAACCCGTTGAGTGTTGCTACTCGCGCCGCCGTCATGCCTCTGTCGTCCACCGCATCGGCATCGGCTTTATTGGACAAGAGCAACTCTACAACACTTTTATATCCCTTTGCCGCCGCATAGTGTAAAGGCGTCGCGTTGTGGTCAGCCTTGGAATTAGCGTCGGCACCGTGGGCTAATAGAAATGTCACCACATCAGCATAGCCCTTAGATGCTGCCACATGCAGTGCAGTCACACCGCCATCGGCACTTGCGTTGACATAAGCTTTATTGGCAAGCAGAAGTTCGACCACGTCTTCGCGGTCGTTATCCGCAGCATAACGCAATGGCGTATTCCCAAAATTATCCTTGGAATTGACGTCGGCTCCATTTGCAAGCAACTGCGCAACTATGTCTTTGGAACCGTTTTCTGCTGCCGCGTGCAGAGGTGTCATGCCCTGCTTGGTCTTCGTATTCACTTCCGCCTTTGCTGCCAGCAGTACCTCCACGACATTCGTGTGACCGTTATGTGCTGCCATGTGCAACGGGGTCTCTCCGAGCTTGTCCTTTGCGTTTACATTTGCGCCGTCGGCGAGGAGCAGTTGCACGACATCTTTAGAGCCATACGCCGCCGCGCCCCATAGAGGCGTTAGCCCCTCGTCGGTCTTTGCATTTACGTCGGCGTTGTGCGCCAGCAACGCTTCAACCACTTCCTTATAGCCTTTGACTACGGCATCGTGCAGAGGGGTCGTTCCGTTAGCCAGCTTGGCGTTTGCATCCGCTTTATTTGCCAACAGGAACTGCGCCACGCCGCCATTTCCTCTCAGTGCCGCCCAATGCAATGGCGTTAGTCCGTCGTCGTCCGTGCTGGCAACAAGATTGGGATTGGTTTGGATCAACGCTTTGACTTTTTCCAAGTCGTTATCGCGAGCGGCGTCATGAATTGCACCGCAGAAAGCAAAGTTGCTCCAGGCCAGCACGACTAGGATAACGGCGGCAAGACGGGGAATCTGGAAATGATGTAGTGAGTCCCTGCAAGACATTGTTTTATTCATAAGTTTCCTATTGGCAGATTGCCGGTCGCCATGCTGGCGCAGCAATTCGGACGCGTCCTGGTGGCCCTTTACGTATTGCCGTGCGCACGGGAGTTTTATATACGTGTCTTGTCTCATCTGCTTATTTCAATTGTTAGCACCAGCAGATTTCAGTAGTTGAACTATTCTGCTTTGACCTTGCTGAGTTGCGATTTGCAGAATTGTTATTCCGTTGCTTGCGTGCGCGTTAACGTCCGCTCCAGCTTGAATAAGCAATTTGACAATCGAAGCGTTTCCAAGCATAGAAGACAAAAACAGGGCGCTTACTCCATTCCCGGCTTGGATATTCACATCAGCCTTTTTTCCGATGAGTTGTCGTACTGCATCCTCATCGCCAACTTGCGCCGCTCCCATCAGAGCCGTGAATCCCGCAGAGGACTTGGTGTTTACCTTTGCGTCTTTTTCGAGCAAAACCTTAACGACTTCTGTATTTCCCTTCAAACACGCCATAATTAGCGGTGTTGCCCCTTGCTTGTCTTGAACGTTTATGTCTGCACCATTCGACGTAAGGAGTTTGACCATACCGTCAAAACCCTTTTCAGCGGCCACATGGATCGCAGTCGAGTTTTTGCCCGAAGTAGCGTTGACTTCCGCTCCGCTCGCGAGAAGCACTTTTGCGACATCGGTTTGTCCGAATTCCGCCGCTGTAAACAGGGCAGTCCCACCGCCTTTTCCCTTTCCGTTTACTAACGCCCCATTCTTGAGAAGGAGTTCTGCAACGTCGGCACGTCCCTTCTCCGCCGCAATTGAGAGCGGCGGTGTACCATCAGTCGCATGGGCATTTACATCAGCCCCATTGTTGATGAGCAGCGGCATGATATTCGTTCGACCCTCCTGTGCGGCAATCCACAACGGCGTGGACCCAAGAACCGTTTGCAAATCTACTTTTGCGCCGCTCTTTAAGAGCAGCTTTACTACGTCGCCGTAGCCATTCTTCGAAGCCATGAAAAGTGCAGAAGCGCCATCGTTACGCTGTGCGTCTTTGTTGGCGTTCTTCGACAAGAGGAAGTCGGTTATATCTGCAAAGCCATTTTGCGCAGCAATTACCAGTGCCGTCGAATTGTCAAAGGCCACCGCGTTCACGTCCGCGCCCGCCGCGATCATGTCTTTCACAACGGCTAGGCGTCCGGCATCTGCTGCGACCAACATTAGACGATTTCTTTCTTTTGCGTCCAACGTCGCAGGTGCATTGCCGGGCGCTCCGGCATCGAACTCGTCCTCTGCTATCGGGCGCGAGTCATAATTCCCGTTCGCGACTTTATGCAGTGTGATGGTGATTTCCGAAGTTGTTGTTGCGGTTTCCTTAACTTCAAATTCCTGCCCTTTTGCATAGTGATATTTGCCGAGGACACCGTACCGCACTTTGATGATGTACTTCCCGGCCAAAGCTTGAGTCCCCTTACTCGATCCACTTGGCACTTCAACGTCAGTGGAAGTCGGCCCAATCAATTTCACTAAAGCCGGTTCACCTGATTGGTTATCAAATGAAACAATGTTTTGTGCGCTCGTGGAAATGACAAAACCAAGCAGGATTGACAGAAAAGGGAGGAGTTTGTTCATGGCTTGAGCGGTTGCGATTTGTTAGGGGAGTCCGGCTGAATCCCCTACGACGGCGCACCGGAAGCCGCAGTTGTTGAAACTCATTGAGGGTCGAGCGCTATTACGGCTCGCGGAGCGGAGCCAGTTTGCCTGGGCGTAGTCCCAAGAGCCTCCGCGCATTACGTGGGGCTTCGCCGTATCCTCGGTCATGTTCTGGGGGTCAGTGCCTGTGGCGCGTGTGCCTTCCCAAAAATCTGCGTCATACCAATCTTTACACCATTGCGACACGTTCCCTGCCATGTCTGTGCAACCGAACGGGCTTATACCCAACTCACCGACACTGTGCGTCCCGCCGGAGTCAAAAAGCTCCTTCTTGCTGCACCAGAGCTTACTTGTATCGAAGTTGTCGCCCCACGGATATTTACGGCCATCCGTTCCCCGTGCAGCCTTCTCCCATTGCGCTTCCGTCGGCAAGTCCGCGTGTGCCCACTGCGCGTATGCCAGTGCATCGTCCCACGTCACGTCTATGATCGGATGATCTTCTTTGCTCCAGTTTGGGTTGAAATTGGCGCCACCCCCGGTTGTGATGTAGCTAATAGGGTTACCTGTCGAATCTTGTCCGAACACGGGACAACTGCCAGGCGGCTCCTTTGGCATCTGTCGTCCGGTCGCTTTGCAAAAAGCATTATATTGCCCCACAGTCACAAGATTCTTGTACATCCAATAACCTGACAATTTTACTGTATGACGCGGGTTGTCACTGATGTCGTTGTCCCCCATCTTGAATTCGCCGGATGGAATGTACACCATGTCCGCGCCATCAATGGTGTTAACCTTGATTTTGGGCGCGGGCTTTGGCATTTCGGCACTTTGATCCTTGGGAGGATTTATTGCTGATGCTTGCACGGGCGTTGCTGGGGGTGGAGATGACGACGATTTGCTTCCTGCATCACTGCTCGCAGTCGAATCTGAACTTTTGCCACAAGACGCAAGACTGGCACAAGCCAGCGCGACGAGCATGACAGCGATTCGTCGTCGGATTTCGGAATGGCTGTAACGACTAAAGAACGATTTTACTTTATTCATAGTTGCTCCTATTGGTTGGATTTCGTTTGTTATTGCTGGAGGCTAATTGTGTCCTCCATGTTCCCGCAGCCAGCCCACCGCTTCCAATTGCCCTTCTTTTCCTGCCAGGTGCAAGGGAGTCTCGCCGTCGTTGTTTTTCGCGTTTATGTCGGCTTTGTTGGCCACCAGCAATTCTACAACGTCTTTGTGGCCCTTAGCTGCCGCCCAGTGTAAAGGAGATAATCCATTCTCGTCTTTAGCATTTACATCGGCCTTGTTGGCTAAGAGCAAATCGGCTAAATCCTTGAAGCCGCCATCGGCTGCTTGGTGCAAAGGTGTCAAGCCCTGCTTGTTCTTGGCATTTACATCGGCTTTGTTTACCAACAGCAATTTTGCCACGTCCTTGTAACCCTTGAATGCGGCGACGCTTAAAGGTGTATCACCACTGTTGTTTTTGGCATTGACATCAGCCTTATTGGTCAAAAGCAATTCCACCACGTCTTTGTAGTTTCCTATTACGGCGACATGCAATGGCGTCAAGCCATGATTACCCACGGCGTTGACATCCGCTTTATTCGCCAGCAGTAATTCCACCACATCCTTCTTTCCTTTCGACGTAGCCCACAACAAAGGCGTC
>Ga0187860_1002796_pt1 | contig 14132 bp, 11 predicted proteins | sample June2016WEW_10_4_FD_132981 | JGI IMG/M metagenome (GOLD analysis project Ga0187860, IMG submission 132981) | Peatland microbial communities from SPRUCE experiment site at the Marcell Experimental Forest, Minnesota, USA - June2016WEW_10_40 | ecosystem: Environmental > Terrestrial > Soil >... | reverse complement strand
TGTGGCCCCCCACTCTGTCTCACACAGGAGAGCACCCACACCACTCTGTACCGGGTCCAAAGCACCCGGCCCCTCCTACCCCCTCCTGCCCCCCCTCTGGCCACAACCAACCCCCATACTCTGCTACTCCTGCTACTAGTCTCCCTTGTACCATTATGGGGTGGAGGTTGGCTGGTATATCAGGCGAGATCGGCCCGGACGCCCTGCTCTTGCAGGCAACGCCCCAGTTTCAGCCCGGCGTCTTCGCGTGATGCGAACCTCACCATAATCCGGGTTAACGCTGCAACCCGGCACCGTCACTCACGGCGTCACCAGCGTGCCCACCGGCTCGCCCATGACCACGCGCTTGAGGTTATGCGGCCGGAACAAGTCAAAGACGATGATCGGCATTTTGTTGTCCATGCAGAGCGAGAACGCCGTCGAATCCATCACCTTGAGTTGCTTTTGCAGCGCCTCAACGTACCGGATCCGCGCATACCGCTTCGCTTTCGGGTTCTTCTTGGGGTCGCTGTCGTAGATGCCGTCCACCTTGGTCGCCTTGAGGACCACGTCCGCGCCGATTTCGTTCGCCCGCAAAGCCGCCGCCGTGTCGGTGGAAAAGTAAGGATTGCCGGTCCCGCCGCCGAAGATGACCACCCGGCCCTTTTCCAAATGCCGCACCGCGCGCCGCCGAATGAAGCCTTCCGCCACCTGCGCCATGCTGATGGCGCTTTGCACCCGCGTGGCCACGCCGATCTTTTCCAGCGCGTCCTGCAAGGCGAGCGCGTTGATAACCGTCGCCAGCATGCCCATGTAATCGCCGGTGGCGCGCTCGATGCCGCGCTCGCTGCCGCTCAGCCCGCGAAAGATATTCCCGCCACCCACCACTACCACCACTTGCACGCCCAGGTCGCGCACCTCGCGAATCTGCTGCGCCATGTCCCGCACGGCCTGCGGACAGATGTTCAGCCTCGCCTGGCCGCCGAGGGCTTCACCGCTCAGTTTCAACAGAATCCGACTGTACTTGGGGCGTTTCGCTTCTTTCATAGCATCTATGCGTGTTGCAACCGCAATTCCTGTGACGACTTTTAACACCCCCTGCCCGCGACGTCAAATCAAAGCCACGGCAATTCGTCCAACGCCTCAGGGCGGAAGGGGCTTGTTGCTTTTGGGGAGCATTTCGGCACAAGTCCTTTCCGGGACGACCCGAAGGCAGGCCAACCGAACGGCGGCCGGCGAAGGTCCGCTCTATTGATCAATGCTGGCGGCGGCGACCGGGTCCATCGTCCAGGACGGCACGGCATCCCCGTCCACACCGTCATGGGCCTTATTGTCGTTGTCCCAGCGTTGCCGCCACAGACTGTTCGCGGGATTGACCACGTCAGGCCGTTTGGCGGTCTCGACATGGCCGTCCGTGAGAATAAAGTCGATTCGGCCATTGTGGCGGTTGGACGGCCACTGGCTATGGCCGGCGCTGCTGTCCGTGGGATCCAGGTTCGCATCGAAACTGATCAAGGCCGCGTTGGGTTGTGCTCGGACATCCCCGAGCAGGATCATTTGGGTGGGCCTGGCCACCGTGGTATCTGTTACCGGACCTTGGTACCAACCGCCGTCAACGTCGCCGCCCAATCCGAGCTGCGGTTTGTGCGCGAGGTCCAACCCCCAGTCGTTGTAGCCGAGGGAAAAGCGCGCTGCGGGCGTGACCGTGAAAGGATCATAGACGCCGTTTTCTCCAGTCCCTCCCAGCGTCAGGTTGACGTTGGTGTCCCAGGCGCTGTTCGCGGCGGCGGCCGGGCAGTAGAAGGCCTTTCGATTGTTCCCCATCAGGCTATAGATGCGCGTCATCCAAACGTAGCAGTTATGAACCGCGGAATAATCGCCGGGATATTGCTTGTAATCGCTGACATACATAACCGTCGCGATCCCAATCTCGTGCAGGTTGTTCATACACGATGCCTGCAGGCCTTTGGCCTTGGCCCTGGCCAGGGCCGGCAGCAGCAGGGCGGCCAGAATGGCGATGATGGCAATCACAACGAGGAGTTCAATGAGAGTGAAGCCAGTGGACAAGCCGTTGGTGAGGAGCCTCTTGCGCCTTTTGACGGAAGCCGTTGTTTTCATGGTGGTCTCTTTCTGTTTGAGCAACTTGCCGATATGCGCGCGCCAGGCACAAGGGCACAACGCCGCCAACAGTTGCCAATCACTGCCAGACCTAGCTGAACTGATCCGGCGGCGCAAGAGCTTTTAGGGTTCAATCTCGCACCCCTCGGTCCGATCACGGGCTGGTTGGCAAGGCGTTGATCTCGACGGCCTTGCCGTTGCCCACCACCACCTTGCCGGAAATGCGGGCATTAAGAAGCGGCAGAAGGTCCGGCTGGGCGGAACCGGCTCGGCCTCCGCCGAGGTCACTCCCGAGGCTTAGGTAGTTAGTCAAGGGCGGGAGCGAGGGCGAATTAGTGGCGGCTATGAGGTTGCCGGTGAACACCACTTTCTTATGCAGACTCCGGTTGGTGCCGGCGACGCGGAAGAAATAAGTCTGCGGCGCCGGCTGGTCTGCAGCGAAGCTGGCCGCAGCGCTTTCTTGGAGCACCCCTCTTGCCGCGGCTGCCGGGGCGACCGCGGGTGCTGCCGCCTTGGCCGAACGCTGGCGCCGGGCTGCTTCTGCGATCCGGACGTAGCCGCTGTACACCGAACCGTCGCCATCTACGATCCGCAGCTCGGGGCCGGCCTGTTGCACTTCAAATGAGGCCAACACGGGGTGCGCGGGCGTAATTTTGTCCGCATGGGCGGCTTTTGTATGGGGTCCCGACACTACTTGAGCAAACCGCTGGGCGACAGCAACGCCTTTGTTGGCCTCCTTTTGGGTCTCGTGGGTGGATTTGAGGAAGCCGTCCGTCAGGGCTGGAGAGGGGTTGGAGCGTTTGGCCGAAGCGACCGCGCCCGGCAATGCGTAGCCGAATGCAGGTTGGCCGGCTTTCTCACCCATCAGTCTCTTCGCATCTTCGTTTGCGGTCACCACACTGGCTGCCGGTAGCGTCATGGCTACAGGGGGCGGGGCAGCGGGAGCGGCGGGGACGCTGGCGGGCGGGGCTGGTTTGGCCGCCAACCCGAGTTGCCGGTCAGAAACACCGTTGGCGGTTTCGGCAGGAGGTTGCGCGGTCGTGCCGCCGACAGCCGCGTTCTTTGCCTCGGCGGCCTCGTGCCGGTTGGCCGGTGGGGAGGCGGCTGGCAACACGAGTTTCTCCCGAGCCTCACTGTCCGGCTGTGGGACGATGCTGTTCTTTGAAAGTGGTGGGCGCTCGGCCTCGAGCTGGCGGACGGGTGGCGCCGTCTCTGCGAGCGCCACCGCCGGAGGATTCGCCTGTGCGGCAGGGGCAGGCGGAGGGGGGACCGGGGCCGCCGCGGCGGGCGGTGGCGGCAGGGGTTGTTCGGCCGGCACGGCTTGAGGCACGGGTTCGTTCTTGGCCAGCAGGCTCTCCGGTTTGCCTTTGCCGGGGCCGGGCAAAAGCATATACACCGCCACGGCCAGCACGGCGAAGAGGGCCACGCTCCAGGCCAACCGCGGCCACAGTTGGCCAAGAACCTCGGAGAAAGAGCGGGTCTCGCGCTTAAGTTTGGCAAACCTCCGCACCACCTCGCCCTGCAACAGGCGCCGGTTGGCCGGGTGCAGTTCGAGCGGCGCGCCGGCCTCGTCACGACGCTTCTTCGCCGCGGCGCGCAGCAGCTTTTCAATCGGGCGTTCCGGTTCGTTTGCCATATTCGCTATGAGTTAGACGGAAAGGCCGCGGGTTTCTCCCGTGCAAAGACCTTCCGCGCGATTGCTTCCAGGCGGTCCAGGCATTTGCTCAGACGCGAACTGACGGTTTTGGTGGTCAGGTTGAGCGAGCGGCTGATTTCGTCGTAGCTCAAGTCGCCAAAATAGCGCAGTTCGATGATTTCGCGGCAGGGTTCGCCAAGCTGGTCGAGGGCCTGGTGGACCAGCGCGATTTGCTCGGCGTTCATCAGCGTGAGGTCGGGCGCGGGCGCGGCGCCGGGCGGGTCAATGGCCAGGCCGCTCTCGGGGTCTTCGGCCTGAAGCGAAAGCGGAGTCTGGCCGCCGCCGCGTTTGGCGGCCTGCCGGCGCTCGCGGTAATCCCACGCTTTGTTGGCGGCGATGCGGAACAGCCAGGTTTGAAACTGGCTTCCGCCGTGGAAGGAATCGAGGTTGCGGATGACGGACAGGAAGGCTTCCTGGCAAATCTCCTCGACGTCCTCGCGCGACAAATCGTGGCCAAGCTGGAAAATAAAGCGCCCCGCCGCTGCGTAATGCCGGTCGAACAACTCGTCCCAGGCCCCTGCTTCACCCCGGCGGCAGCGCGCAAGCAAGTCAGCTTCAGCGTCGGAACCCATGCTGAATCAGACTCTATGGGAGGCCGGAGCGTTTGAACAGAATTCTTTCGCCTGGCGCGCCTTTGCAGACTCGGGCCTTGACCGGCAGGCCCATTCACAGAGAATCGATAAGATGACATGACTGCTTCCCTAATGAGCAACGCCGGGACACCCGACCCGGCGATACGCGAGCCGGCTCCCGCGGAGGTCGAACGAGTCCTTCACCTGTTCCGCAACGTGCCGCTGAGTCCAGAGGCCCGGTTGCTGGCGGCGGCGCGAAGCCGTCCGATAGAACGCTTCATCGCCGCCGCTGCCTGGTGGCCTGAGGGAACGGTGGGACGCTTTCAACTCGCCTGCCAGCCGGGAGTCGCTCGGGCCGGGGTGGCCCGTTTGTTGATTGACAGCCTGGCGGAATGCGCGCACCGGGCGGGAATGGCAACCATCCAATGCGCGAATCTGCTCACCGACGATAACGAATGGTTTGGCATCTTGCGAAGCCACGGTTTCGAGTGTTTGCATTCCGAACGTTCTTTCGAGGTTTCTTATCGGGACGCCTGGACGCGGGTGATGCAACTCCACCAGAAGCACCGGTCGCAGATTCCTGCCGGCTGGCGAACGGAAGCGATTCGACATCATCCTCCCGAAACAGCGCTCGAGCTCATTGCGCCGCATCGACTCATGCCGCCCGCCGAAATCCGCAACTATTGGCGGGTCAATTCTCAATTCGGCTTTGAACTCGACCTGTCTTGCATTCTGTTCGACGGCGAGCGGCCTTTTGGGGCGTTCCTGTTGCGTCGAATGGGAGAGGGACTCTACATCGACGTGCAGGTGGTTCGGGAAACGAATCCGCGCCTGCGTTCATTGGGCGATTTGTTTATGCTGTATCACGACGCTCAGCGTGTCGCTGCGGACGGTCCCATTCGCTGGCTTTGGTTTCGCAGCGGCGCAACCGAGCATCGCCAAACCGCCAACCTCGCCCTCCGCATGGGCGGGCGGGAGCTGGCGCGGTGCCACCTTCTGGCGAAAGCGCTCTGAAACCACGTTTTGCTGATGGACGCCATCGCCAATCGATTGTTGCTGGTGGGCTGGGATGCGGCCGATTGGAGAATCCTGCACCCCCTGCTTGACGCTGGAGAGATGCCGGCGCTTCGCCGCATCGTTGAGGCGGGGGCGTCCGGCCAACTGCTCGGCACACAGCCACTGGTGCCGGTGGCGCAATGGACCACCATCGCCACCGGAAAACGCCCCTGGCAACATCGGGTGTGTCACCCGATCGAAAGGATCACCGGCGCAAACGAGGCGGTTCCCGTGACCGCCGCGCGACGGCGCTCGCGGGCGCTCTGGGAGATGCTGGCTCAGGCGGGGAAGCGAAGTCTGATCGTGGGCTGGCCCGCAACGCACGGCGGGCGAACCGAAAACACCGTGATCGTGTCGGACCGGTTTGCCCAACCGACCGCCGGACCGGGCATTAAGCCGTGGCCGCCGGCCGCGCCCGGGACTTACTGGCCGGAGGAAATCCGTGTCCCGTTGGATGGCTGGCGAATGAGTCCCGAGGATGTCCAGGCGGACATCGTTTCGCTTTGCGTGCCGGAGTGGAAGAAAATCAATCAGAAACGCGACCGGCGCCTCGGACAGTTGCGGGTCTTCCTCGCGGCGGATTTTTCGCACCAGGCAGCGATGATGACCCTTCTCGCCGGTGGCCAGTGGGACTTTGCCACCGTTCATTTTCCGGCCCTGGGAGCGATCAGTCAAATGTTTCTCCCCTGCCGTTTGCCACGACCGGACTGGGTTCCCGAGGCCGAGTTCGGGCTGTATCAGAATGTGATTCGCGGCGCCTGCCGTCTGCTGGATCAGATGCTGGGCAACCTGGTCCAAGCCGCCGGAAAGAACGCTTCTGTTCTAGTCGTCTCCGCCCACGGGGTGGCCCGCCAGGCCTCCCCTCCGGCCAGGGTTCGCGCTGGCGACAACGAGGCCTGGAAGTCGCCCCACGGCATCTTTGCGGCCTGCGGCCCGGGATGGGCCGGCGATGCGCTGGTCGTTGGGGCGACGGTTCTTGACGTGGCCCCGACGGTTCTGACGTGGTTCGGGCTGCCTATCGGCGACGACATGGAGGGGCGTGTATTGGTCGAGGGCTTTGTGAAGGCGCCCAAGGTCACGCGTGTCGCAAGCTGGGAACCAGCGCCGGCTGTTGCCTCGCGCCCGGCCGCTGAAGACTCCGGCTCCCCGGACAATCCCAAGGCGGCGGCCATCCTCCGGCGGGAATCGGATTGGAATCTCGCGCAGTCCTATCTGGACGCCGCGCGCTATGAAGAGGCGCTGCCAGTTCTGGCAGGGTTGTTTCGCGGCTTTCCGGAGCGGTCGGAACTGGGGCATGCGCTGTTCCAATGTCAATTGACGCTGCGGAGGCTCTCGGAGGCGGCGGAGACGCTTGAGGTGGTACTGGAGGGGCTTCCCGCCGGGATTTGGTCGCTCCTGCCGCGGACCGAACTCTGCCTGGCCAGAGGGGATATGCGGGAGGCGCGTTCCCTGGTGAACAAAGCGTGGGCGCTCCACCCGACTCATCCGGATGCGTTGCGCAGGCTGGGACTGCTCTTACTGCGGCTTCGGGACTGGGATGCGCTGGCCGACCTGGCCCAACAGGCGCTCAAGCTGGACGACAACGACGCCCTGGCCTGGCTGGGATTGGCCGAGGCGCAATTGCGGAAGCGACTGGCAGCCGAGGCGGAGGAAGCCGCGCTGCGGGCCATTGGGTTGAACTACTACCTGTCAGACGCTCATTTCGTGCTGGCGCGGGCGCTTCTTGCCCAAGGCAAGTGGCCGCAGGCCCGGGACACCCTGCAAACCCTGTTGCAGCTCCAGCCCAATAACCGGGCTGCCGCAGCCTATGCTAAACGAATGGGGCGGCAAGCCTGGCCGTCATCCACCGAGGAGAGCTAATGCACCAATTGGAAGAATCGGGCTGTGTTGGTGGATGGAAGACTCACTTGCCAGTTGGTTCCCACCAGGGCCGGCGCGTTGGTCAGGGTGGTCCAACCGGTTAGACTGGACAAACCCGAAGCTGACTGGACGGTGAAACCAAAGTCGGACCCCGGCCACGAGAGAACGATATTCTCCCCGCTGCGCGAAGCGCTGAGGGTGGGATTGGCGGACAATTGAATATAATTGGCCGGCCCCATCACGTCATTGAGGGCCACGGCTTGAGGCGACAGGACGCCCTGATAAACGCGGAATTCGTAGATGGTCCCGGTCAAATACTGATCGTTCTCAACCAGCGATGCTCCAATCCAGTTATCAACGTCGTTGATGTCGGCCAGGGAAGGAACCGCGCTTTGAAGCGTGGAGACGACGGAGACGCCGTTGTACCAGCACAGGGAACCGTTAACGGAATCCACGATGACGGTAATGTGGTTGCCGGTCGTGTCTCTAAGGTCGGGGGTAGTGTTGGCGTAGGCATCCACGCCGCCGAGGTTCAACAAATCGAGATTCTGGTATTGAGGGCCAGTGTCAGTAAGGCCGGGAGCGTAGGGACAGTAATCAACGCCTGAGTTTTTCAAGCCGCCGCCCGTTTGGTCGCCGAAGGAAAAGACACGCGTCCAGACCGGGTTGCCCGCCCCGATGTCGGCCCAGAATTCCACGGTCATTTGGGTGTAATTGCTGGTAATATAGGACGGCAATGACGCGTAGCAGCCGTAGGACCCGTTCAACTGGAGGCTGGAACCAGTAAGGGCTGCGCTTCCCTCGAGAGTGCCATCCCAAGCGGGGCCGCCGACCGAGTCGGCAAACGTCGAGCTCCCCGCCGGATCCTGGAAACTATACCTGTGGACCAGAGTGGCGGGGCTGTCGCTCGCCGGCAGCACGGTCAACGTTGCGGGTATCGAACTGGTGACGGCGCCGTATGAATTGGAAACCACCACCACATAATCCGCCATATTGGCCAGCGTCAGGTTGTGGAACGTCAAGGTATTGATTGCCCCATCGGTGACGCCTGCGCCATTGGGAAGGTTGGTGTAAATGCCACCGCCCACGGCCCCCGCCCGCCATTGAAAACCCGGCGCCGGGAAGCCTGTGGCGATGACCGTCAGTTGAGCGGTTCCGCCAAGATACCCGGTCTGGGGCGAAGGCAGCACCGCCACTGCCGGCGCGCCCGTTTCAGCCGTCTGGCCGGCCAGGATGCCGACACCAGCAGCCGTTTCCATGGCGGCATCCACCAGCGTGAGCGTGCCAGTATCTTTATCATTGGGAGGCACATTAGTGGCATTGTAGATGAAATGCGCCCAGCCGTAATTCGTGACCGCCCCGTCCACCAGCTCCAGCCCGACATAACCTTCAACGTTTCCAGCGTTGGTCCAACTGCCCACTGTCACATCATTTCCGCTGATCTTCTCATTATTAAGGTAGCCCACCGGTTGCGCGCTTTCGTAGCGAGCATTAATCGTCGTGCCGCTCGGTGTGACCGGCAAAGCATTGCTTGGGCTTGAGGAGAGGACGAATGAGGTCGTGAGCGCGGGCGGTGTGTTGGTAATGTAAGGTTTGTCAGACGCGCGCAATCCAATGATACCCGTTTCAAAGGCGAGTTGAAAGTCCAGCGTGCCATCCTGGTTGAGGTCCAGGGCCAACGCTCCATTTGCGGAAATCGTAATATTGACCGGCGTATAGAGGACTGCGCCTTGCGCCGCGCCGGCGGCCAGAGCAGACGTGGACAAGAGGGCGAAAGTCTTTCTAGTAGAGTTCATATTCAAATTGATTAGCAGACCACCTCATCGGAATCAATATAAAACTGGGTTCGCTCCAGCGGCTCTGATCTGACGACAACGCAGTTGAGCCAAGTGCAGTCTGCGGATTTCCTTAATCTGCCAGGCGTCATGGACAACAACGGCTATGTAAGTGTTGCCTCAGTGATATTCCTGGAGGGTTTTGACGCCGTAGCCGCTCTGCCGCAACGCGGCGATGCCCAGCGCGGCGGCTTTGGCGCCGCTGAGCGTGGTCATGATCGGCGTGCCGGTATAAACCGCCGTGGTGCGGATTTTCACGCCGTCGGCATGGGGTGTGGCCCCGGACGGGGTGTTGATGACGATCTGGATTTCGCGGTTCTTGAGCAGGTCCACGGTGTTGGGCCGGCCCTCGGCGAGCTTGAAGATGCGGCGGACTTTAAGCCCGGCCTTCTCGAGGACGGCGGCGGTGCCGCTGGTCGCCACCAGTTCAAAGCCCAAGGCGGCGAATTGCCGGCCCACCTCCGCGACCTCATCTTTGTGCGAGTCGCTGACGCTGATGAACGCCCGCCCGCCCTCCGGCAGGGGCGCGCCCGCGGCCATCTGGGATTTGGCGTAGGCGATGCCCAGGTCGTCGTCGAGGCCCATGACTTCGCCCGTGGAGCGCATTTCGGGCGAGAGGAGGATGTCCTGCCCGTGGAAGCGATTGAAGGGGAAGACGGATTCCTTGACCGCCCAGTACTGGGGCCAGACCTCCTTAGTGAACCCGAGTTGCTTGAGCTTCTTGCCGGCCATCACCCGGGCGGCCAGTTTGGCGAGCGGCACGCCAATCGCTTTGCTGACGAACGGCACGGTGCGCGAGGCGCGCGGGTTGACTTCCAGCACATAGACGGTGTCGCCTTTCACCGCGAACTGCACGTTCATCAGGCCCACCACCTTCAGCTCGCGGGCCAGGGCGTGGGTGTATTCGCGGATCAGATTGATGACCCGCTGCGAGAGCGTGTGAGGCGGCAGGACCATGGCGGCGTCCCCGGAATGGACGCCGGCGAATTCGATGTGCTCGAGGATGCCGCCGATGACGATGGTGCCCTGGTTCGGGTAATAGAAATGGCCGATGTCGGCGATGCAATCGACGTCCACCTCGGTGGCGTCTTCGAGGTATTGGTCCACCAGCACGGGGCGTTCGGGGGAGGCTTCGACGGCGAAGCGCATGTAACGCTGAAGCTCTTCGTCGGAATAGACGATCTGCATCGCGCGTCCGCCGAGCACGAAGCTCGGGCGCACGAGGATCGGGTAGCCGAGAGTCTTCGCCACGGCGAGGGCCTCGGTCTCGCTGGTGGCGATGCCGTTGGGCGGCTGGGGGATGTTGAGCTTGCGCAGCATCGCCGCAAAGAGCTTGCGGTCCTCGGCGATCTCGATGCTCTGGGGCGAAGTGCCGATAATATTGACGCCGTTCTTCTGGAGGCCCAGCGCGAGGTTAAGGGGCGTCTGGCCGCCGAACTGGGCGATGGCGCCCCAGCAGTTCTCGCGCTCGTAGATGTGCAGCACGTCTTCGAGGGTGAGCGGCTCGAAATACAGCTTGTCGCTGGTGTCGTAGTCCGTGGAGACGGTTTCCGGGTTGGAGTTGACCATGAGGGTCTCGAAGCCGTCCTCCTTGAGCGCGAAGGCGGCGTGGACGCAGCAATAGTCAAACTCGATGCCCTGGCCGATGCGGTTGGGCCCGCCGCCAAGGATCATTACCTTCTTGCGGTCGCTGGGTTTCACCTCGTCGTCGCCGCGATCGTAGGTCGAGTAATAATAGGGCGTGTAGGCCTCGAACTCGGCGGCGCAGGTATCGACGAGACGGTAGCTGGGCACCAGGCCAAGCTTCTTTCGCTCGGCGCGGACGGCGTCTTCGGTCTGGCCGGTCAAATGGGCGATTTGGCGGTCGGAGAACCCGAGCGACTTGGCTTTGGTTAGCAGTTCAGCGTTCATGGTCAGTTCACGACGCGCCGTAGTAAGCCGCAAAGCGCCCACCCTGTCGAGGGTCGAGTCGATGGCCTTTGGTAGTTGGTGTGCCGAGTGTTTCAGCCGCCGAACTTTACAGCCCGGGCGGCGAACCTTCACTGGCCAGCTTCAGACCGAGCACTTGGGCCAGAGCTTGCTCCACAATCCGCATCTGTTCGGCGTTCAGCGCGCCCAGGCGCCGAACGAACTTCACCGCCTGAACCGCCGCCGTTTGCTGCACGTCCAATGCCCCCGCTTTCAGTGCGGCATGTTCCACCGCCAACTCGAACCGGGTGCCAATCACCGAAGTCGTGTGCGGCACAACGATGCACAAGGTCCGTTCGTGATCCAGAAAGGGAGTGCTGACGACCAGGACTGGGCGCACCTTGCCCAAATAACCCAGGTCCACCAGCCAAAGCTCACCGCGCTGGATGCGTGGGAGGGGCATGGCGCTCATCTTGGTCCCAGATTTCGGCGGCGAGTTGATCCAGCGCTTCGCCTGGCACATCCCCGTAATCACTTTCCAGCCGGTTGACCCAGGCCACGAAGTCGTGACGCTCTCTCGCGGGCAGCGCCAGCACACTCTCTTTCAATTCAGCCACACTCATCGTGACATCACATTGCCATCGGCAGGCTCCGATTTCAAGCGCGGTCCGTCCGTTCCCTCACTCCACGCGCATTCTGCATTCCGCCTTCCTCCCCCTGCTGTGTCCCACCCTTGCCAAACATTCTTCCCCCGACCTTCAAAACCCGCCCGCGTCCCGCACCATGTTGAAGTAACCGATGTAAAAGTGGATGATGCGGTAGGCGATCATCAGCACCACGCAGAAATAGATGGCGCGCGGTATCCAGCGGCTGAAGGCGTGGAGTTTGCGCGAGCCTTCTTCCAGGTAATAGGTGTGCAGGTGCCGCAGTGTGCCGTCAAGCTGTCCGCTGATTTCGCCGGTCGCGTACTGGCTGGCAAAGAGTTCCGGAAAGCTCCCCGAGGCGCTGACGGCCTCGGCGGGGGTTTGGCCGCCGTCCACCAGCGGCCGCCATGCGAGCACCGTCCGGCGCAGCGCCGGCGACCCGCTGGCGGTTGCCGCCATTTCCCAGGCCTCAATAATCGTCACCCCCGCGCTGAGGAGCGCTTCGAGGGCGGCGGCCAGCCGCGCCAGGGCCAGGGAACGTCGCGCCAGGCCCAGCACCGGAATCCGATGAAGGAGCGACTCGATACAGGCGCGCCAGGTCCCACCATGCCGGCTTTGCGCGGCGAAAATCATCAGCGCGACCGCCGCGTAGAGGGGGATAAGCACACCCACGGTCTGGCACAGATAAACCGCCCAGTTGCCGGAGGTGAAGAATTGCGCGAAAGGGAAGATGAAAATGGCAAAGTGCAGCAGAAAAGCCGGATAGGCCAGGTCGCCGATCATCTGGCGCGCAAGCCGGGCGCGGTCGGTGTAGTAATCGGCCAGCAGCCGGAAGCAAGCGTCCAGCCGCCCGCTGTGCTCGCCGGCCTGCAAGAGCGCGATGTCGAACGCCGGCAGCCAATGGCCCGAGCGCCGCAACGAATCAGTGAGGGTGCAGCCGCCGGCAATCTGCTCGAGCAGCCGCCCAATCGGCTCGCGGTAAGAGCGGTCGGGGGGATGGTTTTTGAGCTGTCCCAGCGCCTGGACAAGCCCCAGCCCGGCGCCGGTGAGCTGGCCGAGCTGATGGTAGAAATCAGCGCGTCGCGACAACTGCCCGGGCGTGATTATGAGCGGCATAGTTCGAGCGCAGCGCCGGCTTTGCTGCCGACGGGTTGCGAGGCATCTTGCCCCGACCTCCTATTCGAGCGCAAGCCCATGCTGCCGGAGGCTGGCCCTGATTCGGCGTGGCTGCCTTCGCGAGGGCGCAGCCGGGCAGACACCCCGGGCCGCGCACTTCCGGCATCAGGCGGCTACCCGCGCGATACTGGCCTTGAGATCGCGTTTGCTGCGCAGGCCGACCATCTGGTCTGCCACCTGGCCTTGATGAAAAAGCAGGAGCGTCGGAATGGCACGGACACCGTACTCCGCCGCCAACCCCTGGTGCTGGTCGATGTTCACTTTGCCGATCTTGACCCGTCCGTTGTATTCCTCGGCCAACTCATCCAGAACGGGTCCTATCATTTTGCAGGGCCCGCACCACTCCGCCCAGAAATCAACCAGCACGGGCGTGGAGGCTTTCAGCACTTCCGCGGCAAAGTTCTCTTTCGTCAAGTTTACAATGTTGGGAGCTGCCATAATCAAATGGGAATCGAACAAAACTCAGGTTGGTTTTACCGCTAAATTCGGCTCTGCCGCGCTCGCCCTGCTGAAATCAAATCAGATGCGACCCTGCCTACAGGTTCGGCAAAAACAGCCAAAGGTAAAGTGTGCTCCCAACCGCCGCCAGTCCCACGACGGCTGCGGCGATGGCCAGGATGGTGTCCAGTGTGCCGACGGCGGGCCGGGCAGCGACGGGCGCTGGCGCAGGACGCGGCGCCGCAGGCGCTGAACGCGGTGCGGCCGGCGCGGCAGCAGTGGCGCGGGGTGCGCTCGGGGGATGAGCAGGCGGCGCGGCGGCGGGGGCTGCTGCCGGCGCGGTGGGGGCTGGCCCTCCGGTCGGCCCCCCGGGGGGCAGCGTCGGCAGTTTGATGGTCGGCGCGGCTGAGGGCTTGGGCGGCAAATTGATGCGGACCGTCTCTTTCTTGGGTTGGACTTTTCCAGTTTCCTTCTTCGGCGGAACCGCGCCACTCGGAATGTTAGGAATGTTCTCAGCCATAAAATATATTTTGCTTCAAGCTAAAGTCGCCGCTCCCGGGTGTCAAACCCATATTCCCAAGGGAAAAGCGGCCATCGGGCGCGTTTGAGAAACCTGCCCCCTTCTCATTCACCGGGGTGATAGCCGGGGGGCGGAGGTTTTGAACCCTCGCAACGGTTTGTCCCCTGTGGCGCCGGCAGACCAACGCCGGCTGTCACCAGCCTTACGCCCGGAATTCTCATACCTCGCACAAACTGCCTGCAGGGTGTAGCCGCCGACGGCAGTCGGCGCCATCTTTCGGGACTGAGAATCAGCGCCGACTGCCGTCGGCGGCTACACACTATGAAATCT
>Ga0187860_1002795_pt1 | contig 14133 bp, 7 predicted proteins | sample June2016WEW_10_4_FD_132981 | JGI IMG/M metagenome (GOLD analysis project Ga0187860, IMG submission 132981) | Peatland microbial communities from SPRUCE experiment site at the Marcell Experimental Forest, Minnesota, USA - June2016WEW_10_40 | ecosystem: Environmental > Terrestrial > Soil > Wetlands... | reverse complement strand
CGATCGTGACGTGTTCTATAAACAGGAGCGCAAGCAGTGGTCGGATCGCCTCGAGATGTTGCTGCAACTCCTAGACCGGAAAAGTTCGCTGGAGGAGGAGCGGGCGGCCGCGGATGAGGTGAAAGAACAGCCGTAGGCGTCATTGAAAGCTGGCTCAAGGCTGTGCGGCGGGCGGCGGTGTGCTGCCGGCCGCCCTGCGCAGCGGCTGGCGAACCGAAGGAAACCATATGCTCAGATCACCACAAGCGTCGTTGATAGTTGCCTCCCACTTCATTGAGGCCACTCGGGATTCAGGTTACAAGAGCCTTGGCTCCGCGCTGGCGGAGTTGATAGACAACGCGTTTGAAGCCAAAGCGACGTCCGTTCATGTGCTGATAGGTCGTTGCGACAAGCCGGAAAACTCCGAGCCCATCCTATGCGTGTCGGACAACGGCCATGGAATGGATATCGTGACATGCCGCAACGCCCTCCGTTTTGGCTGGAGTTCGCGGTTCAATTGCAGAGACAGCCACGGGCGTTACGGCATGGGCCTGCCAAACGCCTCATTGAGCCATGCCCGGCGTGTTGAGGTTCTGAGCAGCGCCAACGGGCAGACGGCAGCGTTGAGCCACCTCGATGCAGACGACATAAGCGCGGGTCGGCGGGACACCATTCCGGAAGCGGAGGCATTGTCGTTGGCGGAGTATCGGAGCATCCATCCGTTCCAGCGCGGAACGACTGTCGTCTGGCGGAAATGCGACCGTCTGGAAAAACGGTATCTCGGTCCGCTCACGACTCGGCTTCGGACTGAGTTGGGGCGACTTTTTCGGTATCAGCTCTGGTCGGGCAAGCGGATCACTCTCAACGACGAGCGGGTCGAGGCGGTTGATCCGCTTTTCGAGCGCGCTGGCGCGGGTCTGGTGGGAGCGCGGAATTTCGGACCGGAACTCGGCTACGAGGTTGCCTTGGGCGATGTTGCGGGGAAACCGAGTTCGTCGATCGTGCGCGTGCGGTTTACTGAGCTGCCGGTTGCTGAGTGGCATTCCATGTCAAATGTCCAAAAGAACGCTGCGGGCATTGCTAAAGGAGCGGGGGTTTCTATTGTACGCGCTGGGCGGGAAATTGACTGCGGCTGGTTCTTCATGGGGCGGAAGCGCCGGGAGAACTATGACGATTGGTGGCGGTGTGAAGTGCGGTTCGAGCCAGACCTGGATGAGGTGTTCGGTGTGACGCACACCAAGCAGGAGATTCACCCGAACGAAAAGTTGCTTGGGATACTCACGCCGGACATGGAGAAGATCGCGCGGGAACTGAATGGTCGCGCCAGGAGAGCGTTTGTGGTGGTCAAAGCGGAAGACCACAAGCGGGATTCGGAAAAAGTGGCAGAACGCTTTGACAACCTGATGGAGCCGCCGCCGGACGCGGTCACGATGCCGCGGAAAGGTGACGAGCAACTACGACGGGGTGGGCGTGGTCGGGTAGGCGGCCTGGAGTACCGGCTTTGCGTAAAGAAGTCTGATGCACTGTGGTTCTTCGAGCCGGAGCTTAACGGGGGGCGGCTGACTGTGACACTGAACGGACAGCATCCGTTTGTCCGGAAAGCGTGTGGGAAAATGCTGGGCGGGGGCGATAAAGCGGAAAGTGCCTCTGAGAAAAACCTCGAACTCTTAATCCTGGCCGCGGCCAGATCGGAGGTCATGCTTGCCAAAGATAAGCGGGCTAGCAAATGGGCGCGACAATTTCGTGAATCATGGAGCAACATCCTAGCAACATTTCTAAGTTAGGCAGTCGCGAGATCGACCTTGAGCCAAAGCTGTTTGGCAAGGAGAACGCTTTCCGCGCTTTCTGTCGGCGACTCGTTCGAGATTTGAAAGCCGCAGGTGAGGAAGGGCGGCGGCAGACAATCGAGCAAACGCGTCGAGAAATTGAATTGAGGCTTGTTCAAACCACTGAAAAGCCCGACGTCGCCCTGCAGTTTGCGTGCAGCGTGGTCGTGGATGTCGTGGCCCAGGGCTGGAAGCTGAAAACCGGCCGCAAGAAGATTCAAATCCAGACCCCCGAGAAGGAGGGCGAGACTCCGGATGAAATCAAGGGTCGGGTTCGGGCGGGGCACCTTCTAGAACGAGACGCCCAGTTGCGCGAACCGGCGGTCGCCGAGTTCATCAAGGGCATGGAGCAACGGCGGCTTGGGCCGCTCGGCTGGGTTTCCATATTCTCCCTGATGCGCGATGGCCGTGATCTGGAGAAGAAACTATCAGCCGTGAGCCAGGAAACCACGGAGAGCCGACGTGCCGAGATGCTTAGGTCCGTTGTGGCCCCATACCTCCAAGCGGTGGAAACGGATGCTGTCTGCTCGGTCACGGGGTTGAAGTTAATCGACATCTGGCGCTACTTCCGCCACACATGGGTGAGCACCTACAAGTCGCTGCCGGGGCGGTCCATGATGCTGTTGGTCCGGGATGCTGCCGCCCCGTTTCACCCCGTTATCGGCATTGCGGCCCTGGGCAGTTCGATGGCACAGCAAACTGAGCGCGACGAGTGGATTGGCTGGGATTCCGACACCTTCATTAAGAAGCTGGCAGATCAGCCGACCGCGCAGTGGTGCCGGTGGGTATATGACTCTGTTGACCGGTTGCTGAACAGCATCTACCAGAAGGACTTCCTCAAGGAGGGTTTGATTGAACAGCGGGACCTCAAGAGGCCGACTGAGAACGCCATCGGTCGGTTGCTCAGGGATGCGGCGAGAGCTGCGGAGGCGCACCGGCTCTACCCGGCCCCTGCCGAACACAAGAGTAATACCAATGGCAAGGTGGCCGGCGAGGCGGATTGGGAGAAGCAGTCCAAAACCCAGCTCTTCCGCGCGAAACGAGCGAAGACACTGGCACTTTTGTTGAGCATTCGGCGGAATCTCCAGGAGGCGGGCCTGGCGGAGTGTTCGTCGGCTGCGCTCCGAAGCGCGCTGACTAATCCCAAAGCGAAACATGCCATCCGTCAATTGGTCCGGCTGGTCAAAGCTGAGCACGTAGGGGTGGATATGATGGACATCATTATCTGTGGTGCCATTGCACCGTACAATGTGCTGTTGGGTGGGAAACTCGTCTGCCTTATGCTCCCCAGCCCCGAGGTGGTGCAGTTCTATCGCGCGCGTTATGGCAGCCAGCACAGCATCATCGCGTCGTCGATGAAGGGGGCGCCCGTTGTGCGCGAGCCGAATCTAGTACTTCTGGCCACGACCAGCCTCTACGGCGTTGGATCCAGCCAATACAACCGCATTCGTGTGCCCTTGGAAGCAGTGGGCGGGAAGGCTGGCCACATGTTGGAATACGACGAGTTGGGGATGAGCCGGGGCTTCGGTTCGTATCATTTCAGCAAAGCGTCGCTGGACTACCTTGATACGCTGGTTCCACGCGGCGATGACAGCCGGAAGGTGAACAGCATCTTCGGTGAAGGCGTGAATCCGCTGATGCGCAAGTTACGCGATGGGCTCGCGGGTGTGGGTCTTCCGGCAGATGAGTTGCTCATGCATGGAAACCCGCGTGTTGTGTACGGGGTTTCCATTGCCGAGAACTTTCGGGAAGTCCTGCTCGGTCGCGACCGCAGGCCGAAATACTTTCTGTCGCTCAAGAAGGCTAGGGAGCACAGCGAACTGCTGGCGGAGTTTTGGCGCAAGCGTTGGCTGACCGGACGGATCATGCGGCCAGGGATTCTGGAGACAGTAAAAAAGCACACGCTTTCGTATCCGATCACTCATGGGGCACGAGTGCGGTTGCCGGAGGAAGGCGAGGGAAACCTCTTCGAGCAGTAATATGGTATGGGATTGGGTTCCTTAATTGTGAGCATTCTCTGTTGTTGGACAGCGGTTGAAAACGCCGCGTAGAAGAAAGTAAAAATTATGGCACTGAAAAGATTTACGAAACCGAAGTTCCCCCCTACAGATCGGTCGAATGTATTTGAAATGGCGATCGGGAAACAAGCTTTGTGTAAAGTTGCGAACGAGAGTCTGGCAGAGCGCGAGGTGCTTGAATAATTTTATTGATCGAAGGGATGCATGATTTGTTGGTCGGGAGCGGATCGGTGGAGGAACTTTCGCAGGCGTGGGGGGCGCCCCGATCGCTGGCGGTTGCCATACGGGCACCTCAGCATGTTGGGCGCAGCGGGTTTGGTAGCCCGCGTCGTTGACTGGCTGTCGCCACGACTGAAAAACGCAGCGGTTCGCTGAGGGCAGCCTATAATTTTGCGCATCAGCGGGCAGCGAGTTTCAACCGTGGAAATATTTTGATCTAGCGAACGTGCTTCGTCAGGCGGATACGTTTCATGTGCCTGGACGCGCCAAAGGAAAAATAGATTTTGTACCGATGCCATCACTAAATGCTTCCGGGAAGTAGCGCGCAGGTGCGCTTGTGACGATCGTGACCGATGGGACAATGCACGAAAGGCACCAGCAGGCGAGAGTCTGCAACTTCGATCCAAGGATGGCTAAATGAACATTATACCTTTCGAGAAGCGGTCTTTCGACGAAAAGCTGTCTTGCAAGTTCAGCAAGAACGCGGCGGTACCCAAACGTAGGAATCGTGATTACCTCCCGGCCGCCCACGATATCCTCATTGATCCTTTTCAGCGCCTCTAGTCGCCAATAATTTTTCGCGAGTTTGGGTTGGCCAGCGATAAATAGGAACTCTGCATAATCCTCTTCCCCGAGGACTGCCGCGAGTCGGGCGCATTTGAACGGAAGAAACCCCACCAAGGCCCGTTCGCTCCCGGCGGAGTCATAGCCTTCATGTCCCGGGATTAACGCAACTTGATGGTCATATCCGAACAGCCACGGCTTTTCATCGACAATTTCAGCTAAAGTGCGGTGCCCAGATAATCCTAGGGCGAGTTTCCTCCAGTCGGATTTTCTGGGCCAGTATACCTGTGCCTCAGTATAGGCGATGGAAAAATTGCGCCCTGAGTTAGCAGCCAGGTCAAATGCTCCAAACAGCCCACGAGTCGATATTCCAGTAATGTCAAGAATAACGCGTTCACTGGTGATTCGGCGTAGCGCCTCAGACAGCCAAAGACCCCCATAGTCGTAATCTACCTCAGACCAATGCCCCGGATCGACCTTTTCGGCAGCCCGATTGAATCGTTCGTGGTATTTTGCATTAGGACCGGTTTTGTCTGGGTAACGATTGACGACAACGGTAGCCAATTTAATTCCCGCTCGTGCGAACAACTCCAGCACACCAACTGAACGCTCTTCGAAACCTTCGGTCACAACCAGCGACGTTGACTTGAAAGGCCGCTTTTCGTGAACGCTCAACTTTGACTCGCCTACTGCAGTCCTTAAGTAATCGTCGCACTTCTGGTATTCGATGCTCTTGTAATTCTGGTGCGTGCTCAAATCAATGTTCCTTGTTTAGTTCCTGGGTCCTCTCCGGTTTCAGGAGGCGCACAAATGCATTTCGGATCCAGCAACCATTTTTCATACTCAGAAAAGTTCAAATCCACGCATCCATGTCGGGTGGGACTGAACGGAAAGCATGGTGCGAATATTCGACGAAAGAAGAATTTACGAGTCGGTAGGCCCTCTTTGCTTTTGCCCGCACCGCCAGAAACCAAAACGCTGTGACGGAGGAGAGCGTCATGAATGATTTGTGCCGGACGAGATAATTCCTCCCATTTTTCGACCTCAACTCGAAGACGTTCATCTGCTTCTTTTCCTTTTGATTTGAGCAGGTACTCCTTGATAAGCCGCCCCAGCCCCGTTGCAAACGCATAAAGACTCTCTCCATGCTCAGCCGTGGCGTGTAGTTCAGCAAGTTGTCTCTGCGCGAACCGCTTAATAATATCGTCTTGCTGTTTCGGCGTCAGGGGTCTGGCGTTTCCTTCCCAGGAACCCTTCGTCAGCGCGTGCAGAAGTTCAATTATGAAACTCACGTCTCCGGAGCAAAGCCTGCACAGCAGGCCGAATCCGTGGAACCGAACATCGCCAGGACGTTTGAGCGAACAAATGTGTTCCCCAAAACGGTCCTCGTGCGGGTGTCGCCCGAGCAATCTCAGTAGTTCATCCAAACTCCCCTTGCCTGTCTCCCGAAACCGCGCCTTCAGAATCTCCTCGAAAAACTTTCGACCATCATCCTCTTTGGCCTGGAAATAGATTTCCCCCAGGTTTAACTTCGTCAGTTCGCGTCCTTCTTTGTACTTCCGATTTAGATTGTCGGACAGTATTGGTCCATCCCCTTCGCTGCTCGCTTTTATTCTGACGTCAGCAGACAATCTGAAAAGCACTGGATTGTAGGCACGCTGTGCTATTTCCGGCAGCACCGTGACACTGTAGTCATCGAGAAGGAACCAGACCTCTTTCGAGCGGCCCCAGGCGGTTCTCCGGATTGCCTGAGCTAATCGTTGGAGCACATCGTCGCTACATAACCTAGTCGGCTGGTATCCATTTGGATCACTTAGATTCGACAGGGCAATTACGCGACGATCCAAAACTTCCGCCAACGATTCGAGGTTTCGACGACCCATCTCACACGGCTCAATCAAAAGATCTTCAACGGCCGATCTTATGAGATTGAGATCATCTCGACTAAAAGGGACTATGTTTTCATCGGCAAGCCAAATGAAAGTGCGGATGACCTCAAAAGCAAAGTGGCAATTCAGGAATTCGCGGCAAAAGTCCTCGGCCAAATGTGGGTTACTGGCCTCCAGGCTCTTGAATGATGATCGAAGAAAAGGAGTTCGTAATTGCCCGACGTTTACTAAAAAGCCCATGTGTTTCATTTCTCCGAGACGCTTTCCAGTATCGGAAGGCTCCCGTTCTTGTTCTAAGGGCCGAGCGCAACTCACAATCGAGAGAAAACGGAGAAACATGGTCTTCCCACAACCGCGAGGCCCGACTACCAGAACAGGCTCGGACTTTACGATCCGTTCACGCCAGCCCAAGGAATCTTGAAATAGTAATGCTATATCCTGGGGAGCAAGGCTCAACGCGTTGGTGTTCTCTAGCGGCTCGGAGAAGGAAACGTGGGATTCCCTTTTCATGTCAGCAAACGAAGGGAAATTCTGTCCGGTTGCGCATTCGTCTAGTGCCGCGTGCAGTTCTTTTCGGACCTCCGATGGGTTCAAACTTCGCCTCGAAACATTCCTGTCGGCTAGTCGATGTGCCAGTCGTCTCAAACGCGAGCTGAATGCTCGATCAGGAGCCGCAAGAGAGCCTTGGTTGCCAAATTCAAACCGGTCAACAAGGTTAAATACATGCTTGGCAAGATAATAGTAATCGCAGTGTTCTCCGCTTTCAGGCTCGCCGGTACGAAGGGGCTTTGCGGACCCAAAGTCAATCAGCTTAGCCTCGTATTTTTCGTTTAAGTTTTCATCCGCCATCACTTTTCGCAAAAGCACATTGTCATCATGCAGGTCGTCGTGCCACAAACCGTTTGCGTGCATCCGCTCAAGCCCGCTTGCGATGCCTGCCAAAATGGCAACTACATCTGCTTTATCGAGCACCAACGAGTTGTCCGCGAAGACCTTACTCAGCGGCAAAGCGTTGGGAATAAACTCAAATACGATACAAAGCACACCAACAGACTCGCCGAGAATTTTAACGTCAACATTCATCGTGCGGATAAATCTCGCAATGTGCCGATGTGCCGAGCACGCCACCAATGCACGCACCTCCTTGTCTTCGATTTTTGCCCCCTTGAGTCGTTGCCGTGGCACCACTTTTATTGCAAATGGTTGGTACACATCGTTGGCTTTCAGCGTCCATCCATAATACCCCCGCCCAAGAACTGCGTCCGGTACATACTCATTTAATTTAGCTTTCAGCAAATGTTCGCCGATATTGATAGGTTTATGGCAGGCGGGACAGGTGCCGTGAAATTCGCTCGATTTCCCCAAACAAAAGAAGCAGCCGTAATCCTTTTTTGACACAAGGTCACCCTTTCCTTTCTGCGATGTTCGATTTGAAAACTTCCTTTGCCACGGAATTCAACCTGTCCAACACTTCGCTAACAGCGAAACCGGAAAGGAACGCAAGGGCGTAAAGGAGATACCGCCCATCGTCAGAAATCGCAATCTTCGACGGCGTTGCAAGAACGCTTAAGCCAACAAAGCTCATCGTGTACGACAAGGCACCCAAAATGGCGCCCAATATGGGCCGCGTCAAGTAATATACGACCCAACCCAAATCCCAAAGGACTGGAGGACTTCGCTGTCCTTCAGCCCGCGCAGTGCTCTCCGTAATCAACGCTTGATAGTACTTGCGGACAGCAGCCACTGATGAGCCGAGCATTCCGAACGCGCCGCACATTAGGTGTGTGCGCAGCATCAATGATGCCGTAATCCAGCCGACGACGTTCAAATGAATTATTATTGTGAGTGCAACCCCAAGGAACACGTACACAATCAGCATTCCACCCACCCAAAAGCAGGCTCTCGGTCGCCGGCACATGGGCGAGTTTTGTGAAGGTGAATTCAATCCATCCGCCATCAATTCCAAATTCTAAGAGTATTCGGACGGAATGCAATGCCATTGATTGTGCATCTGCCGAAGGGGCGCAAATCAGCTTTTGAAGGCCCGGCTCCGCAGGAGATCCGATCGCACTCCGTCCACTGCTCGCGGACGTCGGTCTGTTGATGGATGGCGAACACGAGCCGGCCCAAAGCCAGATCACCCGCCTGGATGCGATCAAACAGATTTCCATCCTTGAGGCTGCAGGACGAGGTGACGTCTTCGGTTTTGAGGTCGAAGCGGTCGGGGGTCGTCCATTCGGCGTTGGGTGGCTGAAACTTCTCGGTCCGGCCGGGTGGGAGCTCGTGCAACCACACGGCGGCAGGCTGCACGCCATCGAACAAGACCGGCACGCCAGCAAGTGTGGTGGCGGAAATGTTGGCAACTTCGAGCGGGCCGAGAGGCTGGCCGCTGATGGCGCGCTGTTTGGCGCCGTCCCAGTTTTGCAGTTCCACGCAGGCCATGGCGCGCGCGGGCAGCGGAAAGCGTTTCGTTTGTCCGGCGGAGAGCGAAATATCTTCGATGCGGCTGCGGCCTTCCGATGAAATTCTCGCCAGGCCATGCGCGGGAATAGCGTTGGTGTTGGCGACCTCGATGACGTTACCCTTGGCGCGCAATTCGAGATTTCCGGAAACGGCGCTGCGGGCATGGCGACTTTCGGCGGCGCGATTCGCTTCGGTCGCGGCCTTGACGAGAACTTCGTAGGTTTCGTCCTTTTCGTTAACTAGGCCGTAATTGCTGTCCTCCGGGAAGCTGGTGCTGATGCCGGATGCCGGTTCATCCACCCACATGAAATAGTCGTAGCCGATTAGGAACGGCAGGTCAGCCATCGCATTGACGAAGATGCGGTAGCAGGAGGCTTTTTGTTCCTGTGTGTCAACTCTCATGCCCGCGCCGTGCTGGCAGGGCAGGCCGCTGTCGAGCGCGGGAAAGCTCCATTCCGTGATGAGAATTGGCTTGCGCGCCACGGCGAAATACTCGCTCAACTCGCGTGGCACGCGCTCGACCACGCCACCCATGCCGTCGGGTAACCAGACGTTCTCAAAATCGACGCGTGGGTAGGTGTTGAAGGAGAAGACGTCGTTGTATTTGCCGGCCGCGGCGAGGACAGGCACTGGCACACGCCCGGCGAAGCGGCAGCCTAGCACAAGATGATCGGGGTCTGCCTCGCGCAACGCCTTAGCCGCGACGCCGAAGTATTGTTCCGCGATGAGTGCCAGGAACCCGTCGCGCACATGCGTGAGCGTGGCGGAGGGCTTGGGCACGTTCGTGGAAGCCAGGAAATCGGCTTCATCAGCGTAACGAGTGGCAAGCCTATTGTTGACGTCCGTCACGGTGCCGTATTCCTTGAGCAGCCATTTCCAGAGCGCCTTTTTCGCCGGCTGTTGCGGGCCGCGCTGGAAGACTTCATCGACGAGTTGGCCCTTTTTGTCATACCACTCCAACTCATTGTCGATGAACGTGCCGATGCACCAGGGATCACCGCGGCTGTCTCGGACGGTCTCGCGTGCGGTGAAACGGCAATGGCTTTTCCAGTGCGGACTGAACACATCAGGGAAACCCGTCCAACTGTCCGGCTGGCAAATCCATTCACGGCGCGCAAAACTGGCCCCAAACGAACCGAAGAGCATGTGAGGCAGCCCGTGATGCCGGAGCGATTGGCTGTGCCCGACGGGAAGCTCATTGAACCTCCACGCCTTAAGACGCTCGATGGCGTTCATGGCCCAGGCCTCCTCGCTGCCGAACTTGGCCTGCACGTTGCGGCTGTAGGGGGCATAACCCAGTTTTTCGCAGAAGTGCGCATGGTAGTTTACATGGTCGGTGCCGACGGCGAAGAAGGGCTTGCCTTTGGGATCAACCAACCACCAGCGCCCGTCCACCTCGGCGGTGCGGAAGAAGCCGCTGCCTTGCGCAATCGCGCGGCCCAGGCGCGTTGTCCAAGCCGGAATTTGGGGTGCGGCAACGTTTAGTTCCAGCGCGGTTTGCGTCACATCTGCCACGGCATTGCCGAAGCGCGCTCGCATTCCGCTGACTCGCAGGATGGGCCGGCCAGCGTTCACGGCTTTAACCTCCTTCGTGAGATCGAAGCTGATTCTCACCACTTCGTTTGAGCCGTCGAGTATTCGCCCGGTGATGTTGGCCGCGGAGAGTTTGATTTCCATCCGGTAAGTATGGTTAGGGCGCCAGTTGAATGCCTCGCCAATGCTGGGCAACCGCTTCAGGCGCGTGGGCGCGTCGTCCGCCGCGAGCCAATGCCCATCCACCGACTCCTGTAGCTCGGTCCTGTGCTGACGACCCTGGCTTTCCGGCGTGGCGACCAGGTTGAGCGCCCAATAATTCTTGTCGTCCGCCGCGATGCCGAGGCCCGTCGTCAGCCAATCGCCCTTGTGCAATTCGAGCACGGTGACATCGCAGGCAAACGTCATCGCCGCCGCAAACGGCACCGCGCGCCAGAGCGAGATGCCGCTATCACCCAAATAAGTGCCGTCCGCAGTTTCCCATATGGCACTCTGCGGTTCCCACGCAGGGCCGCCATCGCTGCCGGCGGAGCAGGCCGCGAAGTCATCATGCAGCGTCTGAGCAAACACCGGAAGCTGCCACAGAGCGAAAAGGAGCAGAATACAAGCAAGCCGCGTCATGCTGTGCCTACCGGCAAGGTATCGTGTCATGCCTGCGAGGCTGGCAAGGGAATGCCCAGGAAACAAGCCGGAAGACGTGGCCGCATTTATGTAAACGTCAGTTTGGTCACAGTCAAACGAGCGGTAAAGAGGGAGCGCGCAGCCGGAGCGAAAGCCGCCGATCTCAGGACGCGGGCAGTCCAGCTTTAAACGCTAAATCACGGAGGGCCTCTTGAGTGCAGGGAAGGCTATCTAAAAAGGCCTGTCTTTCTTGGTCAGTTTTAAGGAGGGCAAATTGACCGCTTTCTTCATCACTTAGAGTGATCGTTTTACTAAACTCCTTGCCAAGGGCGTCATTCTTTAACGCCAATTTCAATTGGTATTTCGGTTTATAAATGGAAAATTCCAGGTGCCCACCTTTCAAATCCATAAGTTCCACTTTGCCTGTGGTGTAATTGTATTGCTGCAATTTGAACTTTTGGAGAAATCGGAGACCCTGCACTATTTCAAAATCAAGACGATTACCTGTGCAATCATTGCGCAATCTTGGTTGTATGACGGCTGGGATAGAGTATTGCCTAGGCTTTGCAATCACGCCTATGGAATGCAAGTGGGTTTGCCAAAAATTCATCACATTAACTAAAATGTCCAAGACGTTTCGTTCCGAGCCATTGGACAATCTAATTAAGACCACCTTTTCGTGCCAGTGAAATGCACCTTGATCATCCTTGTATTCAGTGGTGATAATTTGCTCCTCAATTTGTGTAGCATTGCGAATTTGTGGAGTTCCCTTTGTAAGCGAGGAATGCTTTGAAGCGTTTACAATATCGCCGAGCAAACGATAGTCAGGACAATTACCGATGACCGTTGGCCAGGTCAGCTTGCGACCCTTTGGCAGGTGCTCGCGAAGATGGTAAAGAGGAGTGGCCGCATTCACTGCGGCACGAATATCACGGCTTCGTCCGGTTTTACCAGAGTTTTTGACATCAAGATATTCTTCAAACGCGCGAACGACGTTTTCGTAAAAATATGTGGCGAGATCGTCAAACATACAATCATCAAATTTTCCGATTACTCCAGAATTTCATTTTCTGCTGTGTAGATTTTGCATTCGTCCCCTGAATTTGCCAGCCTATTCGTGAGCCGTAGGCCATGTGCTTGGCGGGACCGCAAATTTTGCCACTGCCGGTTGCGCCAAAGACACTGACGCCGGTCTCCGCCAGCGTAGGGCCGAGGCAGAAGACGTAGGCGAGCAACTACTTGCTGGCGGTGTTGAGTTCCCGCAACATTCAAAACCCGGCTCGGCATCGAATAGCCTTCACCCCACACTAAGTGATGAATTCACCTTATCTTATTTGGCAAGTTCCAGGGACAAGTTCTGGAAATCCTTCACGGCTTTTTGTTGCGATTCAGCGCTTCTGTGAACCAGTCCGTGGTTGGGGGTTTGACTTGTTGAACGCGTGGTTGTGGTCGGCTGGGTCCGGGTGAGGTCTTTCCGGTGGCGGCCGCGCCGATGACCGGCGCCGCCTTCATCGAGAGGGCAATGCGTTTCCTGGGCAAGTCCACCTCCGTCACCGTGACCATCACTCTCTGCTGCACTTTGACCACCTCCGCTGGATCTTTGACGAATCGGTCACTGAGTTGGCTGACGTGGACCAGACCATCCTGGTGGACGCCAATGTCCACGAAGGCGCCGAAGGCCGTCACGTTGGTGACGATGCCCGGCAATTTCATGCCCGGTTTTAAGTCCTCCATTTTCTCCACGCCAGCCTGGAAGGCGAACGCTTCAAATTGTTGCCTCGGATCACGGCCCGGCTTGGCCAGTTCGGCCAGGATGTCGTTGAGCGTCGGCAAGCCAACGTCGGTGGTGACATATTTCTGAAGTTGGATTTTCTGCCGCCGTCCTGCGTCCCGCATCAGGTCATTGACGGAACAGATCACGTCTCGGGCCATCTGGTCCACGATGGGGTAACTCTCGGGATGCACCGCGCTGGCGTCCAGGGGCTGTGCGCCGTCGCGGATGCGCAAAAACCCGGCGGCTTGCTCGAACGCTTTCGGTCCCAAACGCGGAACCTCCTTCAATCCAGCGCGGGACTTGAATGGGCCGTGTGCGTTGCGATAGGCCACAATGTTTTCCGCGAGCGCAGGGCCGAGGCCGGAGACGTAGGCGAGCAACTGCTTGCTGGCGGTGTTCAGTTCCACCCCCACCCCGTTGACGCAACTCATCACGACATCGTCGAGGGTCCGTTTGAGAGCGAGTTGATCCACGTCATGTTGGTATTGGCCCACGCCGATGGATTTCGGATCGAGCTTCACCAATTCCGCCAACGGATCCATGAGCCGGCGGCCGATGGACACCGCGCCGCGCACGGTGAGGTCATGATTCGGGAATTCTTCGCGCGCCACCTCCGACGCCGAGTAAATCGAAGCGCCGCTCTCGTTGACCATGACCACGGGAATGGAGGAAGGCAGTTTGAGCGCCTTGACGAAAGCCTCGGTTTCGCGGCTGGCCGTGCCATTGCCGATGGCGATGGCTTCAATTTGAAATTTGCGAATCATGCCGAGCAATGCCTCGGCGGCTTCGCGCGCCTCGCTCGGCGACGAGGCGGTTGGATAAACTACATCGTTATGCAGCAGTTTGCCTTGCCGGTCCAGGCAGACGACTTTGCAGCCGGTGCGAAACCCTGGATCAATCGCCAGCACGTTCTTTCGACCGAGTGGCGAGGATAACAGCAATTCGCGCAGGTTTTCCGAAAACACTCGGATCGCTTCCGTGTCGGCGCGCTTCTTGGATTCAATCCGTATTTCCACTTCAATCGCCTGGCCGAGCAGGCGCTTATAACCGTCCTGCACTGCCAGACGCACCTGTTCGGCGGCGGGGCCTTTGCCGGTGACAAAAAGAGGTTCGATCAACGCCAACGCCTCTTCCTCCGGAGGATTGATCCGCATCATGAGCAGCCCTTCGCTTTCGCCACGACGAATGGCCAGCATCCGGTGGCTGGGGATTTTGGCGACCGGTTCGCTCCAATTGAAGTAGTCCTT
>Ga0187860_1002791_pt1 | contig 14142 bp, 16 predicted proteins | sample June2016WEW_10_4_FD_132981 | JGI IMG/M metagenome (GOLD analysis project Ga0187860, IMG submission 132981) | Peatland microbial communities from SPRUCE experiment site at the Marcell Experimental Forest, Minnesota, USA - June2016WEW_10_40 | ecosystem: Environmental > Terrestrial > Soil >... | reverse complement strand
CTTCGTGCGGCTTGCAGCCTTATGATTGATGTCCGCTCCCCGAGCAAACCCTTCTCACGCAGCAAGCCCGAGATAACGCGCGGCGCCTAGGCCCGCGGCGAACCCTGTCGAAAAAGCCGCCTGCAACAGATAGCCGCCGGTCGGCGCGTCGAAATCCAGCATCTCGCCGGCGAGGAAAACGCCGGGGCGCTTTTTGAGCATCAGCGCGGCGTCGAGTTCGTCAAAGCGGACGCCGCCAGAGGTGGAAATCGCCCGTTCGAAACCGGAGACGCCCATGACGCGGAGCGGAATATTCTTGATCAGCTCCGCGAGCGCCTCGCTTTCGCGCGGCAAGCCGAGCGGACTGGCCTCGCGCAGCAAGGCCATTTCGATTTTCGCGAGTTTTATGGTCTTGCGCAAAAAGGTCGCGAGCGATTGCTTGCCCCGTTCGCGCTCCAATTTTCGCGCCAGTTCGGCGACGCTGGCGTCGGGACGCAGGTCGACGCTCAAGCTCGCGCCGCCGCCGCGCTCGACTTCCGCGCGCAGGCTGGAAGCCAATGCATAGGCCGGACCGCCCTCGAGTCCGGCGCGGGTGACGACAACATCGCCGCGCGCCGTTGCGGCGCTGTTACGCAACAGGATGGTTTTGATCGGCTGGCCCTCGAAGGCACCCTGAAAATGCTCGCTCCAGCGGATCAGCGCGCCGCAATTGGCCGGCGCCAGCGGGGTCATGGCGACGCCCAATGCGTCGAAGGCCCGGGTCCAGCCGCCGTCCGAGCCCAGCCGCGGCCAGGATGCGCCGCCGAGCGCCAATATGGCGGCGCCCGGCGCGAGTTCGCGGCTCCCGTCCCCGGGCTCGCCCAGCGACAGCGCGTTACCGCCGACAAAGCCCTCGAAGGCGCCGCGCTCGAAGCGCACGCCTTGCGCCGCAAGTCGCGCCAGCAGCGCCCGCAGCAAGGGCGAAGCCTTGAAGCTTTTGGGAAACACCCGCCCGCTGGTGCCGATGAAAGTTTCTTCGCCAAGCTCCGCGCAAAATTCGCGCAAGCGCTCCGGCGGAAAGACGCGGATGATCGGCTCCAGCCACTCGGCCGCCGCGCCATATCGCGTGAGGAAAATTTCCAGCGGCTCGCTGTGCGTCAGATTGAGCCCGCCGCGCCCGGCCATCAGAAATTTGCGCGCGGGGCTCGGCTTGTGGTCAAAGACGGTGACGCGAGCGCCCGCGCGCGACAAAACATCGGCGGCGATGAGGCCGGCTGGGCCGGCGCCGATCACGGCGCAGAACGGGGCGGGAGCGGAAATCTGGGTATTCCTCGTTAAAGCGGGGAGGACCGCCAGTAGCACGCGCCCAGCGGGAAACGGAAACAATTGTTGATGATGACGCCTGAAACCAGCCCGCCCGAAGCATCCGCGACGGACTTCGCCTTCACGGTCGCGCCGGAGGAGGCCGGCGCGCGGCTCGACCGCTTTCTCGCGGACCGCGCGGAAATCGCCGAGGCCCATATTTCGCGCACGCGCATCAAAACGCTGATCGAGCAGGGCGGCGCCATGGTCGCTGGTCGCGTTGTCGACGACGCCAACCGCCGCCTTGTTGGAGGCGACGAGGTGACGTTGCAAGTCCCGCCCGCCGAGCCCGCCGAGCCAAAGGGCGAGGATATCGCGCTGAACATCGTCTTCGAGGACGCGCATCTGCTGGTCATCGACAAGCCGGCGGGCCTCGTCGTCCATCCGGCCAGCGGTCATGAGACCGGCACGCTGGTCAACGCGCTGATCGCCCATTGCGGCGACACATTGTCGGGGATCGGCGGCGTCAAGAAGCCCGGCATCGTGCATCGCCTGGACAAGGACACGACGGGGCTGATGGTCGTCGCCAAGACCGACGCCGCGCATAAGGGGCTCTCGCGCCTGTTCGAGGATCATGGCCGCAAGCTGCATCTGGTGCGCGATTACATGGCCTTCGTTTGGGGCGCGCCGGACCGTTCTCGTGGAACCATCGACGCGCCCGTCGGGCGCCACGCGACGCATCGCGAGCGCATGGCGGTCGTGCCGGCGGCGCGCGGGCGGGAAGCCGTCACGCATTTCGAGACGCTGGAGGATTTCGGCGTCGTCGCCCTGGTCGCCTGCCGGCTGGAGACGGGGCGCACGCACCAGATCAGGGTGCATATGGCGCATATCGGCCATCCGCTGATCGGCGACGCGACTTATGGGGCGGGTTTCAAGACCAAATCGGCGCTGCTGACGCCAGACGCGCGAGCGGCGGTCGCGGCTTTGGGCCGCCAGGCGCTGCACGCGGCGACCCTGGGCTTCGAGCATCCGGTGACGCGCGAGGAAATGCTGTTCGAAAGCCCGTTGCCGAAGGATTTGGAGCTGTTGCGATCGGTGCTGGCGGCGCGATAGGGCGCGAAAGATTTTTTCCCCGGCGCGCCGTAATAAAAAAGCGCGTTCTCGCGTAACGAGGATAGGATCCGCGTTAGAGCGCCTCCGCCGGGAGATTTTCATCATGATGACAAGACGTGGGCTATTGGCCAGCGGCATCGTCGCCGCCGCTTGGGGGCGAACCGCGGCGCCCAGCGCCGCCGAGGCGTTCAAGGTGAGCCATGGCGACGCCGAGTGGCGCAAGCTGCTGACGGGCGAGCAATACGCCGTGTTGCGCCAGAGCGCGACCGAGCGCGCCTTCACGAGCCTGCTGCTGCACGAGGCGCGGCGCGGCGTTTTCGCTTGCGCCGGATGCGATCAGGATCTCTTTTCCTCGACCACGAAATACGACAGCGGCACCGGCTGGCCGAGCTTCTGGGCGCCGCTGGACGGGGCCGTCGGCACGGAGGAGGACAGAGCCCTCGGCATGGTTCGGACCGCTGTCCATTGCAGCCGCTGCGGTGGCCACCTTGGCCATGTGTTCAACGACGGTCCGAAGCCGACGGGTCTGCGCTATTGCATGAACGGCGTCGCGCTGAGCTTCAAGCCGGCGGCCTGAGAGGCTCCAACAATGGTCCTGTTCCTGCTTGCCTTTCTTGGCGGCGCGCTGACGATTGTCAGCCCGTGTATCCTGCCGGTCCTGCCCTTCGTGTTCGCGCGGGCGCACCGGCCCTTTTCGCGCAACGGACTGCCCATGCTCGCCGGCATGGCCGCGACTTTCGCCGGGGTCGGCGCGCTGGCGGCGGTCGGCGGCGGCTGGGCCGTCGAAGCCAATCAATACGGGCGATTCGCCGCGATCGCGCTTCTCGCGCTGTTCGGCCTCGCGTTATTGTTTCCCGGGCTGTCGGACCGAATGACGCGGCCGCTCGTCGCGCTCGGCGCGCGCCTATCGGAAACCGCCGAAAAAAACGCCGGCGACGGCGGAGGAACGATCCTGTCGTCGCTACTGCTTGGCGTCGCGACCGGCCTGCTCTGGGCGCCATGCGCGGGGCCAATATTAGGGCTCATCCTGACCGGCGCCGCCCTCAACGGCGCGAGCGCGCGAACCTCGCTGCTGCTGGCCGCTTACGCCGGCGGCGCCGCGACGTCGCTCGCGCTCGCCCTGCTCGTCGGCGGGCGGATTTTCGCCGCGATGAAGCGCTCGCTTGGGGTCGGCGAATGGATACGTCGAGGGCTTGGCGCCGCCGTGCTCGCCTCCAGCGTCGCGATCGCGTTGGATGTTAACTCCGGCTTTCTCGCTCGCGCTTCGCTCGCGAGCACGACTTCGCTCGAGCAGCGGTTGCTCGACAGATATCACGCCGCGCCGATGAGGGCCAATTCCGCCGCGGCGCCGCGGCCCGAACCCGCGGTTCAAACCGAAGCGCTGCCCGTCGAGGGCGTTCTACCCGCGCTCTCCGGCGCGGTCGCGTGGTTGAACTCGCCGCCGCTCACGGCGGACGGACTCAAGGGCAAGGTCGTGCTAATCGATTTCTGGACCTATTCCTGCATCAATTGCCTGCGGTCGATTCCTTATGTGCGGGATTGGGCGGAGAGATACGGGGATAAGGGCCTCGTGGTCATCGGCGTGCATACGCCGGAATTCGCCTTCGAGAAGAATCTCGATAATGTGAAGCAGGCCGTCCTCGATCTCAAGATCGGCTATCCCGTCGCTCTCGACAGCGACTACGCGATCTGGCGGGGTTTCAATAATCAATACTGGCCCGCTCATTATCTGATCGACGCGCAAGGACGCGTTCGGCATCACCATTTTGGCGAAGGCGACTATGAAGGCTCCGAGAGAGCGATCCAGCAACTATTGGCGGAGGCCGGCCAGAGCGGCGTCGCCGCTGGCGTGATCCCGGTCAACGAGGCGGGCGTCGCGGCGGCCGCCGACATGAACGATTTGCAATCGCCAGAGACATACGTCGGTTACAATCGCGCCGCGAATTTCATCTCGCCGGGCGGCGCGGTTCGGGACGCGCGCCATGTCTACGTGGCCCCGACGCCGCGCCTCAACCAATGGGCGTTGTCGGGAAATTGGACGATTGGCGGCGAACATGCCGCGCTCGACGCGAAGGGCGGGGGGATCGTCTATCGGTTCCACGCGCGCGATTTACATCTCGTGCTCGGACCCGGAGCGGACGGCAAGCCCGTTCGTTTCCGCGTCACGATCGATGGCGCGCCGCCCGGCGACGCCCATGGCGCGGACACTGGCGCCGACGGGGTGGGCGTCGCGAAAACCCATAGGCTCTATCGTCTCATCCGGCAAAATGGCGCGATCGCGGATCGCACCTTCGAAATCCGCTTCCTCGATCCTGGCGTGCAGGCCTACGCCTTCACCTTCGGCTGAAACTGGAAAAGCCATGTCCCCATCACCTGAAATTTCGGCTTTGCGAAATGTGGTTCGGGCCGCCCGCTCCGCGCTGATCGTGGCGGCGCTGCTACTGGCCGGCGTCGGATCGGGTTTGCTTGCCTCGGCCGCCGAGGAGGCGCGCGCGATTCCAGCGCCGGCGCTCGACGAAGCGCCCGGGAAGTCGTCGGAAACGGCGGTCTTCGCGGGAGGCTGCTTTTGGGGCGTGCAGGGTGTTTTCCAGCACGTCGTCGGCGTCAGCAACGCCGTATCCGGCTACGCCGGCGGCGAGAAGGCCGCGGCGCATTACCAGATGGTGGGTTCGGGAACCACCGGCCACGCGGAATCGGCGCGGGTGACCTTCGATCCGCGAAAAGTCAGTTACGGCCGCTTGTTGCAGATCTATTTCTCGGTCGTTCACGATCCGACCCAGTTGAACCGGCAGGGACCGGATGCCGGCACGCAGTATCGATCAGCCATTTTTCCGACCAACGCCGAGCAAGCCAAGGTGGCGCGCGCTTATATCGCTCAACTCGACAATGCGCATGCGTTTGGCGCGCCGATCGCGACCAGCATCGAGCCGGACCGGGCTTTCTATCCGGCCGAGGGCTATCATCAGGATTTTCTGGAGCGAAATCCGACCTATCCCTATATCGTCGTCAACGATCTGCCGAAGATCGAGGCCTTGAAGCGTCTCTTCCCGGAATATTATCGCGCGACGCCGGCTTTGGTTTCGAAGGCGGGGTCCGCCGATTGATCCCGCCCGCGCCTTCGCGGCTCGGTTTGAAAACACGTCATGGCGACAGGCGCGCGAGGTTCGCCCGCCTGTCGCCGCGGCGGATTATCCGACCGTTCCGCCTTTCGCTTCGCAGGCGGTTTTCGACTTAGCGGGCAGCCATCCCTGGCCCTTGCAGCTGTTCTGGCCCTTGCAGCCGTTGTTCGCGGTTTTGCAGGCGCTCTTCCCCTTACAGGAGTTGATCCCGGTGCATTGAACGCTGGCGCTCTTCTTCGCGGCGGCCGGCGAAACAACGGTTCCGCTCAACGCCAAGGCAACCGCCGTCGCGGCGAGCGTCGCGCCGGAAAAGATATTCATTTTCATGTCGATCTCCAGAATATTTCATGCGTGGCCAGAGCCCATTGCGAACTCTGAAACCCCTCCCGGATCGCTGACCGGAAAGAAGTTTACGCAGCGTTCTTCGAGTCTCGAGAGCGCGGCGTTACAAAAAATTATTCGATCGAAGACCGCGCGCGATGGAATCAGTTAGAATTTTCGGCGGCAAAGGCTTTATATCGCGCAATCGCGCCCGGCATGGAGGCTAGGGAAGTCTGTTTTTCCGGGAATCATGGCGGGCGCCCGCTCGCCGCCACGAGAATTATCCGCGCAATTGGAGTCGCCATGAAATTCAGGACAGTCCTGGCCGCCGTCATCGGGCTTATCGCGGCAAGTTGCTTTCAGCAACGGGCCGACGCGGGTCAAACCAATGTCGCGGTGGCCGCGAATTTCACCGAAGCCGCCAAGGAAATCGCGACCGCGTTCAAGGCGAAGACGGGTCACGACGTCGCGTTGAGCTTCGGCGCTACCGGGCAGCTCTATACGCAGATCACGCAGAGCGCGCCGTTCGAGGTGTTTCTCGCGGCGGATGAGGCGCGCCCGAAGAAAGCGGTGGAAGACGGTTTCGCCGCGCCTGAAAGCCTGTTCACTTACGCCATCGGCAAGCTCGTGCTTTGGAGCAAGGATCCCGCCTTGATCAAGGGTCCGGAAACGCTCGACAACGCCGCCTTCGCCAAACTGGCTTACTGCAATCCGGTCGGCGCGCCATATGGCGCCGCGGCCATCGAAACGCTTAAGGGGCTTCACCTTTACGAAAAACTGCAAGCAAAGCTCGTGCAGGGAGAAAATATTTCGCAGGCGTTTCAGTTCGTCGACACCGGCAACGCCGAGCTTGGTTTCGTCGCTCTGTCGCAGATCGCGCGAAATAGCGCGGGTTCGCGTTGGATCGTTCCGCAAAATCTTTATACGCCGATCCGGCAGGACGCCGTGTTGTTGAAGAAAGGCGCCGACAATGCGGCGGCGACCGCTTTCCTCGCTTTCCTGAAGGGACCCGAGGCCCACGCCATCATCGAAAAATACGGCTACGTCGTCGACGCCGGAAGCCGGTGACGCCGTGTCGGCCCTTTCTCCCGAAACTTGGACGGCGATCCGCCTGACGATCGAATTGGCGACGCTGACGACAGTGATCCTGCTTGTGGTCGGCGCGCCGATCGCCTGGTGGCTCGCGCGTTCCCGGTCCTGGTGGAAGGAGCCGATCGCGACCGTCATCGCCATGCCGCTCGTTTTGCCGCCGACGGTTCTTGGCTTTTACCTGTTGCTGGCGTTGGGGCCGAACGGGCCTGGCGGGATGATCGCCGGGCTGTGGAACGAGCGCACGCTCGCCTTCACCTTCGAGGGGCTGGTCATCGGCTCGGTCGCCTATTCCATGCCCTTTGTCGTGCAGCCGATTCGCAACGCCTTCGAGGCGATGGGCGACCGGCCGCTCGAGGTCGCCGCGACATTGCGGGCTTCGCCCTGGCGGGCCTTCTGGACGGTCGCCGTTCCGCTCGCGCGGCCCGGATTTCTGTCCGGCGCCGTGCTCGGCTTCGCTCATACAGTGGGAGAGTTCGGCATCGTGCTGATGATCGGCGGCAGTATCCCCGGCAAGACCAAGGTTTTGTCCGTCGCGGTCTATGATTACGTCGAGACCATGCAGTGGCGCGAGGCCAATATTCTGGCCGCCGGCATGGCGATCTTCGCCTTTATCGTCATACTCGCGATGACGCTGATCGAAAAGCGCGTCGCGCGCGCGGGCCTGTGATGAGCGGCCGGATCATCAAGGCGGGTTTTCGCGGCTCGGTCGGCTCTTTCTCGCTCGACGCGGCGTTCGAAACACCCGCGCGGGGCGTCACGGCGCTGTTTGGACCGTCGGGCTGCGGCAAGACGACGGTGCTCCGCTGCATCGCCGGCCTCAACCGGCTGCGTCAGGGATATTGCGCGATCGACGGCGAGATATGGCAAGACGCGTCATCCTTCCTGCCAACGCACAAGCGTCCGATCGGCTACGTCTTTCAGGAAGCGAGCCTGTTTCCGCATCTCTGCGTGCGGCGCAATCTGCTCTATGGCGCCGGCGGCCCGACGCGCGCGGGACAATCGGACGCTATTCGCTTCGACGAGGTTGTCGAACTGCTTGGCCTCGCGACCCTGCTCGATCGGGCGCCGCGTCATCTCTCCGGCGGCGAGCGCCAGCGCGTCGCGATCGGCCGCGCGCTATTGTCCCAGCCAAGCCTCATGCTGATGGACGAACCGCTCTCGGCGTTGGACAGGCAGGCGAAGGACGAAATCCTGCCGTTCCTCGAACGGCTTCACGAAAGCCTGTCCTTGCCGGTCATCTATGTCGCGCATGATATGGACGAGATCGAACGTCTGGCCGACCATCTCGTGCTGATGGACGCGGGCCGAGTCGTCGCCGCCGGGCCGCTCGCCGCGCTTCAGAGCGACCCGAATCTTCCGCTGGCGAAGACTCGGTCGGCGGCGGTCAGTCTTGACGCTGTGGTGGAGAGCTTTGACGCGGATTACGGCGTCGCCACGCTCGTCGTCTCCGGCGGGCGCTTCCTTGTTCCGGCGTCCCGCGTCGTCCCCGGCGAATCGCGCAGAATTCGCGTCCTCGCGAGCGATGTGAGCCTTGCCCGCGAGGCGGGGCCGCGCAGCACGATCCTCAATGTTCTGCCGTCCCGCGTCTTAACGGTCACGCCCTCGGGCGAGCGGGAAATCACCGCCATTTTGGGGCTCGGCTTCGAGGGAGACGGCGCAAGATTGCTCGCCCGCGTCACCCGCCGGTCATGGGATCTGCTCGGGCTTGAGGCGGGGGTGAGCGTTTATGCGCAGGTCAAGGCCGTCGCCTTCGCGCCCGGACGAACGGCAAGTTTTCATGGGTAGGAGATTGGCGGGCAGCTGGAACAAGCGGCGCGATGGAGTTTTCAAGAGCGGACCGCGTTGGACTTTCATGATTCGCGCCGCCTCGCGCGGCCCGTTCGTGTTACAGTCCGCCCGCGAAAAATCACGGACGACGTCATGATTCAGGTCACCCCTTCCATCGCCATCGACGAAAGCGAGCTGCATGAAGATTTCATGCGCGCGTCGGGGGCCGGCGGTCAAAACATCCAGAAGGTGGAGACGGCGGTTCAATTGCGCTTCGACGTCGCCAATTCGCCCAATCTGCCGGCGCCGGTGCGCGCGCGGCTCGGGACGCTCGCCGGCAGGCGCATGACCAAGGCCGGCGTGCTGATTATCTCGGCGCAGCGCCACCGGACGCAGGAGCGCAACCGCGCCGACGCGCTCGAGCGGCTGCTGGCGCTGATCCGCGAGGCGGCCGCGCCGCCGCCGCCGCCCCGCCGCAAGACAAGGCCGACGCTGGGCTCGAAGCAGCGCCGCCTCGACGGCAAAAAGCTGCGCTCCGGCGTCAAATCGCTGCGCGGCGCGCCGGACCTGTCATAGGGATAATTTGGGCGAGTCGGATTGGCTCGAAGTTCCAAACCTTTGGGGCTGCGTTCTCGGCCCAAAATCGGGGGCGTGCGATCGCCACGTTAGCTTAAATTGCCATGGCGCCTGTTGAGCGCATCGACAATCCGAGACGCGACATATATCCCGGCGCCAGCCCCTATCAGCAAATGAAGGTTTTTCGAGGTCTGGTCCATCACCGCTTTGGCTGCCGCGGGTCCTGAAGCCCCTGCAAGAGCCAGTAGCGCCCGCGAGATGTCAGTGAGGCGAAGCTGGTCCATCGCCTCCCTTACGGGACTTGCGATAGGCATCCGCGCCAATTCGGCTTCGGCGATTTCGTCGCTTCGGCGTTGGCGCGCGCGCGCAACTAAATAAATCGCCAATGCGACGACCAGATAGGCGCCGCACAATATGAGATAGACCATAGGTGAACTAAAGCGCTCCTGGAGGTAGGAGTCCGCCGCCGCGGTGCCAAAGCCCACGGCGACCAGCAATGGAACGAGCGCGATGGCCGTTCCCGAAGCATGGCTGACGGTGGACTCGATTTTGTGTTCCAGCCGCTTGAGGATGGGCTCCACGAACATGGCGGACTCCTTGCTAGACTCTGTTAGCGTCCAGATTTCCAGATCGCGCCGAGCAGGAAGCCCGCGGCGATCGACAGGAGCACGGTCGTGCCCCGTTGACTGCGCGCCGCCTCGGTGACCGCTTTGCGCAGCGTCCCGATGACTTCACCGGCATTGCCAGCGGCCTCGGAACCGCGATCCTTGGCCTCCGACAGGGCGCCGCTCGCCCGATTGGCGACATCAGAAACTTTTCCCTTAACCTGTTCCGCCAGCGGTCCGATTTGACTCGCGATCGCGCCGCCCACGTCTTGCCTCTCGCTAATTCCTTGCGGATCGTAGGAACCCATGATTCTTTCCCTCGCGTTTTCGCGCCCCCCGTGCTGCCCCCATAACCCGCGGCAACTCCATTTGTTCCGTATGTGAGCCGGCGAGGCGCATGAACGTCGGAACAGCGAATCTCGGGTTCTTGGCGCGCCTCGCGGAGTGGTCCGACCGCCATTGCCGCGCTATCTCAATAACGGGCTGGGCGGAACTCGCGGGACGCGCGTAAGATGAGACGTAATGCTTTCGCCGGAGCGCTGCTGCGGGCGGCGCTGCTTTCGAGTTCGTTTATCGTGTCCGCGCCTCTGCTGGCGCAAAACGCCGCCCCTCAACAGCCAGTCGATCAAAACAAGACCCCTCAACAGCCAGTCGATCAAACCAATGAGACGGCTCCGCGGCAGGAAAGCGGACCATCGGTCGGCGAAAACGTGGCGCCGGATCTGGGGCCGGAAACCGTGCGCGCGACCGCCGACGCGGCGCGGCGCTACATGGAGATCGCCGCGCGCGGCGGTTGGCTGCGCATTGCGCGGCCTCCGCATCCCGGGGCGAAGGGCGGCGACGTTGCGCGATTGCGACGCAGGCTAGGGGCGGAAGGTTATCTCAGCGAAGACGCCGCCGGCCGCTCGGATTGGGACGAAGGTCTCACGGACGCGGTCGGGCGTTTTCAGGCCAATCATGGGCTCGATCAAACGGGCGATGTGTCACGCGCGACCCTGCGCGAACTCAATATTCCGGCCACGGCGCGCGCAAAGCAGTTGGAGGCTACCGCCCGGCGGCTTTCCCGCCTGCATTTTCACTTCCCGCGAAGCTACGTCGCCGTGAATATCGCGGGCGCGTCGGTCGAGGCGGTCGAGGATGGCAACGCGGTGCGCCGCTACACGGCGATCGTCGGAGGCAAGCGCCACAAGTCGCCGCTGCTCACGGCGAAGATCGTCTCCGTCGATATCAATCCGACGTGGACCGTGCCGGTTTCGATCATCAAAAAGGAGATGGCGCCGCGACTGCGCCGCGATCCCAACTATCTCGCGCGCCAGCATATTCGCGTGCTCGACGGTCGAGGCCACGAGGTCGACCCGCGAAAATTGCGCCGCCTCTCGGCGACGCGCGCGTCGCATTTCACGTTCCGCCAGGACCCCGGCGCGAAAAACGCGCTTGGCTCGCTACGCCTCTCGATGCCCAACAAAGACGACGTCTACATGCACGACACGCCGCAGAAAGAACTATTCGATCGGGACTACCGCTTCCTATCGCACGGCTGTGTGCGCGTGAACGGAGTTTACGATCTCGCGGCGTGGCTTTTGAACGTCTCGGGCACGGGGTCCGAGCAATGGGACAACGAGAAGTTGCGAAGCGAGACCGAAAGCGGACGGACTGAGAAAATACGGCTTGCGCATCCGGCGTCGGTGGTTTGGGTCTATTTAACCGGCTGGGGCGAGCCGGACGGCATAGCACGGTTCCGTACCGATATTTACGGCCTCGATAAAGGGATGCGCTTGCCGCCGGCGCATGAGACGCCTGTGGCGCTCCGGCGTTAGGGGGATTTAGCTCTCGATCATGGAGGTGGGCTCGCATGGAGAAACCGGCTAAACCATAATAATATCAATCAATTGAAGCAAAAATGGTCGGAGTGAGAGGATTCGAACCTCCGACCCCCTCGTCCCGAACGAGGTCGCTTTCGCATTTTTCGTGCATTTTCAACGCCTTTCGATTCTGTTCAGACACAGATATTCGCGTTTGGTTCCGCTCAATCCGTGCCCAAACTGTGCCCGCGCCTGCCAATCGCCGCGACCGCGCCTTTCAAATGATCGGGGTGATGGTGCCCGTAGTTCCGTTCCAGCATTTCGACGGTCATGCCGAGGAAGCCGGCGGCTTCCCAGAGGTCGGCGCCGTTCTGCATCAGCCACGTCGCCGCCGTGTGCCGCAGCGTGTGCGGAGAGACGCCATCGAGCCCGGCGGCGCGCGCCGCCTTGGCGAATCCTTTATTGACGCGCCCGACCGGCTTGCCGCCCCATTCGACGACGGCGCTCGTGCAAATGCCAAGCCGTCCCCAGCGCCGCAGATGCGCCAGCAGGCGCGGAGGGAGCGGGACGGGAGGCTGGCGCTTTTTCGTTTCGCGCGCTCCCTCGGCGCGGCGATAAAAGACGCCCCTCTCCAAATCGATAAATCCGCGGCCTGAAACGCGGTCGAGCGACGCCCCGCAAATCGCTCCCGCCCTCGTGCCGGTATAGAGCCCGACAAGAATGAAACGAGCAATGTGTTTTCCGACCGCGCGCTTGGTCACTTCGCCTTGGACATTGGCGTCCATTTGCCGCGCTCGCCAAGCCGCCCATAGCAACCCAGCCGCTTGGCTTCGCGTCAGCCACTGCTCGCGGCGCCGCGGCCGCTTTGGAAGCACAACCTCGATGATCTCGCTGCAAAGCCCTTCGCGTCGATGGTGATTGACGGCGGCCCGGAGGTCTTCCAGTTCGCGCCGCGCCGCCGCCATCGACCCGCGATGCGCGACGTATGCCTTGCAATTCGCGCGGTTGATGAATGAAAGCGTCTTATCGCCAAAGAAACCGAGCAGCGCCTCGGCCCGTTGCGCGGTCTCTTGTGGGCGCGCATGACCCGGCGCTATATCTTGAAAGTATATCATCATCGCGTCGGCGATCGGGACGTGAGCGGGATGACGCGAGCGAGTTCGCTCGGGGGCGTATTTCGCGGCAATGTATTCCGCGAGCTTTGTTTCAGCGCCCTTGCGGTCATCGCCGCCGCAGCCTGTGCTTTCTTGATGGTCTCCGTCTCTAATGAGCCAGACGGCGGGGCGGTTTCTGTCGCCTTCTCGGCGCGCGGGTCGCAGCCATAGGCGGGCGCCTTTGTTTGGTCTCGGCATAATTCCACCATTCTCCGAATATCAGAAGGGGTCGTGTAGTCCTTTCCGGCGATGTTCGAAACGGAAAGACGCCCCTTGCGCTTTTCGGTGCGCAGGGCCGCGAGCTTAAAGCCAAAAAGCCGCGCGGCGTCGGCGAGACGCAGGGGCGCATCGGGATCGGGAAGGGTCATTCGCGCCCCCCATCATTAATGGGAAGCACGGCGAGCGCCTTGTCCAGTTCGGCGATGATGTTCAGGTTGCGGCCGTCGACCTTGCGCGGCTTCGGCATGAGGCCGTCCTCGCGCATCCGCCGATATTTGTTGAGGCTGACGCCAACATAGGCGGCTGCTTGGGCGTCGGAGAGCGTCGCCGGTCGGATGCCGCTGGGGAGTGTGTGTAATTTGGACATGGGGTTTCTACGCCATTACGCCCTATTGGTCCAAGTAATATCATCCAGTTATTATGTTTGGCAAGCAAAGCACCGGCGCGGTTCGTCGCCATCAAGTATTCGATCCGCCAAAACCGGCGATTTTGTAACGAATCTCCGCCAATTTGTCGCGCGCAATGGCTTTGTTGTCACGAATTGGGCGCGAAATGTGCGATAAGCCTCGCATTTCGAATTTTCGGGCAAAAGTGCCGCGAGCTCGGGTGCGGCGTCGATCAGGGGCGGCATACGCAAAACCGCCGCCTGTGCATCGGCCGACATTGCGATAGACGGAAATCGGAGATTCGGGATAGCTTCGGCTCCCGTATGAGCATCGCCCCGCCCACGATCGCCGACCTGTAATCCCAAGGCGGCGCCGGCGCTTGCCAAAATTCGTCGTAAGCAGCAATCTCAGCCTCAATAGAGCCATTCGGCCGGCGGATTTCGGATAAGAGCCAAAAAAAGGGAGTGGGGCGTGAAAGAGATACCTCTCCGCGAACGGATCGTCGCCGCTCTCAAACCAAGGGAGGAAAACCAGCGAAGCGAAGGGATACTTCTCAGCGACTGGACCCTCGCCGCCGTGAAACAAAGGGAAGAAGAGCGACGTAGGAAAGCACAGGCCGAGCGAGCTCCGATCGCTCTCAAGCCAAGGGAGGAAAACCAGCGAGGCGAAGGGATACTTCTCAGCGACTGGACCCTCGCCGCCGTGAAACAGAGGGAAGAAGAGCGACG
>Ga0187860_1002788_pt1 | contig 14156 bp, 11 predicted proteins | sample June2016WEW_10_4_FD_132981 | JGI IMG/M metagenome (GOLD analysis project Ga0187860, IMG submission 132981) | Peatland microbial communities from SPRUCE experiment site at the Marcell Experimental Forest, Minnesota, USA - June2016WEW_10_40 | ecosystem: Environmental > Terrestrial > Soil >... | reverse complement strand
GGACTACACGGCGCGCACCGCCGGCCCGATCTTCTCCCTCGCCCCGCGACGAAGGAGCGGGGAGAGGGTTGGGGTGAGGGGTTGCCTCCTGTCGCCTATCTTGCGGACTCCGCAGTGTGATAGCTTTTCGAGCATCGTTTCTGAAAAGTCGGCGAGAGCCTTAAAGCGCGCGAAAGCGCTCGTTTTCAAATCAGCCCAAAGCGCATTAGCAGGTAAAAATGACTCGCTGCCGGCGTCCCACAGAATGGTGGTAGGTGATGGATTCGAACCATCGAAGGCGTAAGCCAGCAGATTTACAGTCTGCCCCCGTTGGCCACTTGGGTAACCTACCCGCCGTCTCCGCACCGGCGCCGGAGGAGGGGGGATTTAGCCAAAACCCCTCCCCCGGCTCAAGTCCAAAATTCATATTTCTCGCCGCATCAACCCGGCTGCTTTTGACAACTCTGCCGCATTGATCTTGCCTCGACGCGGGAAAGATCGCCCCCGCGCCGCCTTGGCCTTCATCCGGGGCGGGCGACCAGCCGTATCGCATCCCCCACGCGGATTCGGCCGGAGCGCAGGACGCGCGCCAGCACCCCTTGGCGCCCCTGCGACATCAGCGCCTGCAAACCAGGGGCGACGAGGTCCATTTTGTGGCAGGGCTTCCGAGCCTCGCAAAAAATCAACACGGCCTCCCCGATTTCCATCTCACACCCGAGAAACGAAACCGGATCAATCCCCGTCGTCTCAATGTTGGACCGGACGGCGCCAGGAGCGATTCCGGCCAGACCAAGCGCCGCCGCGTGCCGCGCAATTTCCTCCCGTGCGATCAGGCTGACCTGCCGGTCGCTGGGTTCTCCGTCCCGCCTTCTCCGTCCAAACACCCGCAAATCGCCGATCAGTCCCATGCCGGCTTCGGCTCGGGCTTCGGCGACTTCGCGTAAGGCCTCACCCGCCACCTCCGGGTGCAAATGCAGGGATGCGACTGTTCCAGTTTCACTGACCACGCCGGCATTCTGCCAGTTCCCCCCGCTTGCCGTCGAGCACCCCTTCAAACAAACCGTAGCGGCCGCCAAGCCGCGCGCGCAGGCTCAGTCCGTTAACGGCGTCCAGCTTTCCAAACCGCCGTTGGAGTTGGCGGATGTCGATGATGGCGTTGTCGGTGTCCATAGTGGTTCCTCTGTCGGGATTTGTTGTTTTTCTGGCGTGGCTTTGGCGTTCTTTCGTTCAAAGTATTCGACCCGCTCCGCGGCCAAAGCCAGGAACGCCGGCGAATCCACCCGCAACTGGTAGGCGGTGACAAGGGCCTCGTCGATTTTCGCGGCCAGGAGCTTGTCCCGCACCTTTTGCGTAAACGGGCTGTTGTTCTCCTTGAGAAAGCAGCCCTTGCCGGGTATCGTTTCAATCACGCCCACGCTCTCCAGTTCCGTGTACGCCTTGGCGACGGTGTTGCGGTTCAATCGCAACTGCTCGGAAAGGGGCCGAATCGACGGCAGCGGCTCGCCGGCTTTGAGCGCCCCGGACGCCGCCGCGTAGCGCACCTGATCAACCAGTTGCAGATAAACCGGCTTGCCGGACTTGAAATCAACCTGAAAAATCATACTGTCCTATGACAGTATGACACATCGGACGCCGCGTCAAGCCCTTGTTTTCACAAACCTTAACTTCACTGCTGCGAAGAGATTCTGTCGAAGAGCATTTGCTCCCGCAGCCATAGCCGTCGCCCGATGCGCTGGCTCGTTTCCGATGGGAAGCTGCTCGATGGCACGAGGTTAAAGGCGTTGCACGTCGAACTGCCAATCGAGCCGTTGTATTCGTATCCGGCCATTTTCTTCATCTGGTTAGCCAGTCTGGCCCAATCGCCTTCCCCGCACGTGACGCCGACAATGAACGGAAACTCCGAGTCATCGATTTCAATCCGCTTGAAAGAGATTCCGGCATTTTTGGCGGCAAGCTGGAGAGCATCGTTCAATCCTCGCTTGGAATAGGCGGCATCCATGCCCGACGGCGGCGGAACAGGGTTGCCGAGGTATTCCAGCATCGCATGATTGGGGTCGGACGATGAGGCCGCTGAGGCAGTGGCGCTGCTGGAATTGTCCGGCGACCGGGATGGCTCATCAGGGTGGCTGAAACCCTTCTGGCGAAGAACCCACTCTCCTTGGCCAAAATACACACCGCTGATTGCGCCTCCATTGTAAAAACTCAGATGCAAATAACCATCCTCAGTCATGGTTTTAATCAAACGAAACGTGCCCGTGCCCCTGGTGACATGCACCGTCTGTCTGGGATCCACGGGCGTGGGGCCGCTGTTGCCGGAAGTGGTCGCGAAGAAGCACAACTCCGCCTTATCCCGCGAACCGAGCGTGTAGGTGCCCTCGACGCAGTAGGTTTCGTTGGTTGTAATGACCTCCCGCGTGCCATGCAGGGCAGTGATCGTGATGCTGTCGCCGGGGGCGAATTCCGCTTTTCCCAATTCATAGTTGACGACGTACGGGAAGTCGGCGGGAGTGTCACTGGTCGCGGGCGCGCCAGCCGCCACGCAGGTCATGGCGAAGAAGGCGACGGCAAATGCGGGGTGGTTTGGAAGCAGCTTTTTCATAACGGCGTTTTCCTTTCTTATCCTTTTGGCGCTGGTTTTTGATTCAGGGTCAGCCACAGTGTTTGCGCGGCAACGCGCGGCTGGCAGGTCAGGGCATCAATCACAAAGTTGCCTTCCCTGCGAAAAACGTAGGTCGGGGCGCAATCCGAGATATTAATGGTAACGGCCACGCCTGTCTCACGCCCGGAAGACCGGGCCGCGACCGCTCGCGGGGCGCGCGGGCCGAACGGGAATCCGGCAACCAACCAGGCGGCAACAAGGAGGCCTGCCGTTATCGCCGCGGGCCAGGCCAAACGCGGCCACAAGCCGGCGAACCAGTTGCGTTCCGCGCGGTCCGCCGATTGGTCAGCGAGTGCCGCCAGGATACGCCGTTGCGCCTCGGGGCGAAGCGCCATCCCCGCCGTATCCCGATGGAAACGCTCAGAAAGGGCTTGCGCGATTTGTTGCTGCCTCCGCAAGACCTGGCGGCAGGCCTCGCATTGTGCCAGGTGGCGCTCGGCGGCGGCGCGCGCCCCGCTCGAAAGCGCGCCGTCGAGGTACTCGAACAAATTGTTTTGGAAGCCGCGGCAATTCATTGTTGTTCCGTTTCTTTTGTGCCGGTGGCGCCGAAAAGGTTCAGTTCGGCGGGCAGCAGACGTTGCAGTTCGCCAATGGCGTAATGAAGCCTCGATTTGACGGTGCCCGGCGAGATGGCAAGGCGCATGGCGATTTCGTGAATCTTCAGGTCTTCGTAAAACCGCAGCACCACCACCTCGCGGTGCGGCCCGGAAAGGCGGCCCAAGGCGGCGGCCAGCGCGCTGGAAGCGGCCTCGGCGTCAAGTCGGCTCGGCCCCTCCTCCGGCGCCGCGATGTCCTGCCGGGCCAGTTCGTCGTTGCCAACAAGGCGCTTCCGGTCGCGATGGTAATGCCGGGTGAGATTAAGCAGGATCGCGTGCAGCCAGGTATAAACGGAAGAGCGGCCGCGGAACCGATGGGCCGATTGCAATGCCTGGACGAAGGTATCCTGGGCGAGGTCTTGGGCATCGGATTCATTACCGCAGAGCAGGAACGCTGACCGGAGCAAGCGATCTCCGCAGGACTGCACCAACTCCTGCGCCGCCGCCGGGTCTTGGCGGCGCAACGCCGTGACAAGCTGTGCCTCATCCATTGCTACTTTGTGCCACTTGCCGGAAAAGGGTTCAAGAGGCGTCGGGCCGGCGAGTCTCCTTCCCGGCGCGATGAGGGCGGGTCGCCAACGGTCTATTGGATTGTTGCTGGCCGAAAAGGGCCAAAAAGTGTAAAACAGTCCGACAGATAGCCTCAGAAATATTGCGCTTGAACTGTTTAAGATTGCGCGGATGTGGTGACTTCAAGATGTTTCTGGATGGCCGTTTTATATTTGTTCTTCAATCTTGAATCGTTCGTTAAGGGGGCATTCTGAATTCTAAGAAGCACAGTTGCTCCCATTTTTGGGAGTTTTTGCTCCTTTTGTAATCGCTCTATGAGGCGGCGGGGAAGATCGCGTGCCAAACCGTAAACCACCGCAGACTTGGGCTTTGTAAGGTACGGGTGTTCCCCTTGATGCACTAAACAAGTGGGATCAGAGCCGACTCGGTAAGTCTCGATATTTACACAAACAAAAGAATTTGGTTCATCAATTGAGGGGGCGAGAACAACGAAGAAATGCTTTCCCTTTGGCGGGGTATCATAATAGAAACAACTCCCAACCATTTCCCATTTACTCCCCAGTTTTGGCGGCTTGCTCCTCTTGTCTGCATTTTAGCGCATCCCTATCCAGCCTCTCATACGTAAAGGCTTCAGCCCTGATCCGCTGAATTTCATGTATTGATTTGCCGTTCAACTTTAGAATTTGTTCTGGGGGAACACGGATACTCCTCTTTCCTGGATCAACCCATTCCGGCAATTGATGGGTTAGTCTGGAAAGCTGTTTCCAATCCATCTGCCCATATTGCTCAAAAACGCTTTCCAATATGCGCAATTCCGCCCCGCTTAATTCATCGTAATTACATGGAGCATCAGATTTTATCGTGTAATCGCAAGATGCGGAAATCAGGTCAAACCACGGAGCCTCTTCTTCTTTGCCGGGTCCCCCTTTTATCAAGTCGTAAATATGGCTGAGAACAAGTCCTCGCTCCATAGAGACGATGCTGTCTCCTGTGATTGGGCATTCCAGTTGCAGCAATGCCTCACGATCAGCAAGACAGAGCAATTTAATCACTTCCATGTAGTTCCGGGTGCCTCCCGAAAGACACAGAATTTTATTGGCCGCCTGAGCAGCCTTTTTGACATCAAACCGATAGGTGATAGGGTGTTCTTTGCGCATCACAAACCGTTCACTGTTTATATTCTCATATCATCTGTCGTCAATCACCCGTAAATGTGCCAGACCGCTTTCGCCCGAGTCGAGGCACTTCCGCCCCATTTCCAGCACCCTTTAACTTTAGGCGATAAAAAGCACATTATCCAGCTAGGTTTTCATGTATTTTTTCTATTTTAAAAATATCACTATGCGCAATATGCTTATTCCCAGATACTTACATAACACATTGTCATAGTAAAACATTTATCATTTCTCCATTGACATAAATGCACGACGTGCTATGATCTCTGCATGGAAAACAGTCAGACAGATCGGGATGCGGGGGATGACGCAAAACGAGAATCGGCCTCATATCCGTACTATCCGCTGCATTCGGCGCTCAGAATCTCTGAGGCGGTAAAGGATTTGGGTGGTGCCAGGGTTGCAATTCAAAAAAGCGTTCTTGCATCTCACCTCAAGGAACCGGAAAAATCGCCGGTTCTTCAACAAAGAATTACTTCTGCCAAATGTTTTGGGCTTATCGAAGGCCGTAGCGCATTTACGCTCACTGCGTCGAGCAAGCGTTATTATTTTCCCACTACAGAGTCGGAAAGGGGATTGGCATTACTTGAGTTTTTAGGCTGCCCCGCCGCTTACGGAGAGATCATTAAACGGTTTGATGGTTCGCAGGTTCCGTCCAGAGAAATCCTCGCCAATATCTTTCACCGAGAAGCGGGGGTGCCGGACAGTTGGAAAGAGAGAACTGCGGCGACTTTCTTGAAGTCGGCAGTCTTTGCTGGCGCACTGGATGATGCGGGTTTTCTGCGTGTCCGAGCTGGTAAAGATAGACCCTTGCCAAAAATCGACTCAGAGATTGCCGTTCAATCCATGCAGACAGATACCGCTGTTGTAAGTCATTCATTATCAACGCTTCAAAAGAGGCAGGAAGTAGTACAATCCATAGATTCTAACACTTGGAGCTTTACGTACCAAGGCAAGAGTGTGCATTTGATTACCCCTGCCGAATTGGACAATTCGTTGTGGGAAAAGCTGCAAGCTTACGTAAACCTCTTAAAACCAACAGATAACAAATGAACTTTTTCGGGAATGGGCGGGGGCTTGATCGGCCCTAAAAAACGGTAAACCATGCAACATTGGCATGAGACACCCCGCCCTACTCCCAGATTTGGCTGCACTGTCGGTGTCGAAACACCAACAGGGCACAACAAAGCGCGGGTGAACCGGATCCGGTCGCACACCGCTAGATGCAGGCTTGACAATAATTCACCCTCCCCGGAAAGGCAAGTTGAATTGTCACTACTGCTCTGGCCCGCGAATTGACTCAAATTAAATATTACCAGAGAAAGGGAAGGGGGGTTGGGGGAAGGGGCCGGTTGACTCATAATTCTGCTTACCGACAGAAAGCCCGGATTATGGGTTGCCTATCGGCAATTGGGGACCGCTCACAGCGAGTAGGGCGGCGGTTTAACGGCAAAATCCTGGACGAGTTCTGTCCGGCCTCCGTTCGGTAAGGTCGTTTATGAGGCGACGATATGAGAATCTTCCTCTGCTTGGGTAAGGTTTTCCCATGAGTCAACACGCCCGTGCAAAAAGGCGGGTCATTTTCAAAATAAAAATCGTTCCGTGCAAAGATACCACTGCGTCCGCTGCGGGAAAACCTTCAGCAAATCGTAACCCCTGAGCGAAACCCGGATTGATTCGGCCAAGGCCGTGCAAATCGTGCATCTGCTCCGTGAGGGCCATGGGCATCAGGGCCGCTGCCCGCCTCGCTGGTGTCCATCATTGAACCGTGTTGAAGGTGCTTCGCAGTGCCGGGCTACATTGCGCAGCCCCGCTGGACGCCAAACTGCGCAACCTAAATCTCACAGACCATCAAGCGAATTCGGCTTGATAGCAAGCAGGAACGATAAACAGTTGGGGAGGATTGTCGGTTTTCTTTAGATCCCGGCCAGCAACAATCCAATAGACCATTACCGGCGGGTCGCGCCTGCCGGGAAACTTTCCAGTTGCTTTCTCCGCCCTCAACTCTCTATTGATGCCCTTGCCATGGCTGACACCAAAAAGCACGTTTACGACGAAAGCAAAATTAAAACGCTTTCCTCCCTCGAACACATCCGCCTCCGCACCGGCATGTACATCGGCCGCATCGGCGACGGCTCTCATTACGACGACGGTTGCTACATTTTGCTCAAGGAAGTCATCGACAACGCCATCGACGAATACATCATGGGCCACGGCAAGGAGGTTCATATCACCATCGAAGACGGCGCCGTCAGCGTGCGCGATTTCGGCCGCGGCATCCCCCTTGGCAAGGTTGTCGATTGCGTCTCCAAGATCAATACCGGCGCCAAATACAACGACGACGTCTTCCAATTCAGCGTCGGCCTCAACGGCGTCGGCACCAAGGCCGTCAACGCCCTCTCGAAGGAGTTCCTGGTCCGCAGCCATCGCGACGGCCAATTTGTCGAGGCCTCCTTCAAGGTCGGCAAGCTCAAAAACCAGAGCAGCGGCAAGGCCTCCGACCAGCCCGACGGCACCTTCATCCGTTTCGTGCCCGACCCGGAGATTTTTCAGAAAACCGAGTTCCACCCCGAATTTGTCGAGCGCCGTTTGCGCCATTACAGCTACCTGAACACCGGCCTCAAACTTCTCTACAACGGCCAGACTTTCGTCTCCCACAACGGCCTGCTCGACCTGGTGATGGAGGAGTTGCGCGCCGACAATTCCGAGCCGATCTACCCCCCCCTCCATTACTCCAGCAAAACCCTCGAATTCTGCTTCACCCACAGCAACAGCCGCTATGGCGAAACCTTTTTCGCCTTCGTCAACGGCCAGTACACCGCCGACGGCGGCACCCATCTGAGCGCCTTCCGCGAAGGGTTGCTCAAGGCCGTCAACGAATACGCCAGGGGCAAATTCGAGGGCGACGACGTGCGCGAGTGCATGGTTGGCGCCGTCGCCATCCGCCTCAAGGACCCCGTCTTCGAGTCCCAAACCAAAAACAAACTCGGCAACACCGAAATCCGCTCCGACCTCGTCAACACCGTGCGCGAGGAATTGCTCCACTTCTTCAATCGCAACAAAGACGTGGCCGAAAAGATCATCGCCAAGGTCGAAGACACCCGCCAGTTGCGCAAGGAATTGCAGGAGGTCAAGAAACTCGCCCGCGAACGGGCCAAAGCCATCACCATCCGCATCCCGCAGCTCAAGGACTGCAAAATCCACTTCGACAAGGCCAGGGGCAAAGGCCGCGGCTCGATGATTTTCCTCACCGAAGGCCAGTCGGCCGCCGGCTCCATCGTCAGTTGCCGCGATGTCAACACCCAGGCCATCTTCGTCCTCAAGGGCAAGCCCCTCAACGTCTGGGACCTCAAGCGCGACATCGTCTATAAAAACGACGAGATGTACAATTTGATGCGCAGCCTGGACATCGAGGACAACACCGAAAACCTCCGTTACGAAAAAGTCATCCTCGCCACCGACGCCGATGTCGATGGCCTCCACATCCGCAATTTGCTCATCACCTACTTCTTCCGCTTCTTCGATCACCTCGTCCATGACGGCCATCTCCACGTGCTGGAGACCCCGCTCTTCCGCGCGCGCAACAAGGAGCAGACCCTTTATTGTTACAGCGAGGCCGAGCGTGACGCCGCGTCCGCAAAGCTGGGCAAAAACTGCGAGATCACGCGCTTCAAAGGACTGGGTGAAATCTCCCCCGGTGAATTCAAGCAATTCATCGGCGCGGGGATGCGTCTGAGTCAAGTCGAATACGCTTCCAAGCCGGAGTCCGCCGGCATCCTGGGATTTTACATGGGCAAAAACACCCCCGAACGCAAGGACTACATCATGGAAAACCTGGTCGTGCCGGTCGAGGAGTGAAGCCCCCCCTCGATCGCCGTTATGGCGTCACAGCATTTGCGCCAGGCGGTGGAGCACTTGGTCGTTGCTCCTGACCCACCACTCCAACGCTTGCAGCAGGCCGTGTCCTGTCAATATTGGGACGCCCAGCACCAGCACCAGCGCGTTGCCCAGGAAGATGACCACCGCCGAGAAAATGTATCCCTGGCTGGTGATGTCGGTCTGGCGCGTCTTCAATATCTCCCGCGTCAACGTCAGGTGAAATGCGTAGGCCGCGCCCAACAGCAAATGAAACCACGGCAAATAGCCCTGACGCAAGTGCCAGAGCAGGTCGCCCAACACGAACACCAGCACCACAACCACCGCGTAAAATGGAAAAAAATACGGCGCCAGCGTGATGACAAAATTGCTCTTCGTCGTAACGACATGCCCGCCGGAGGAGGCCGCTTTGAAACGCTTGACCCTTCCGCCAAAAATCCATGTCCAGACCGCGTGCGTCAATTCATGCCCAAACACATACACCCACATCGGTTTGGGCAGCAGCAGAAAGATAATCACCCAACTCGCCGCCCCCGCCAGCATCGGCAGCCAGACCCGGTCCGTTCCACCGGCGTGGGTGAACACGAGCCAAACCGCCTTGGCCGTGCCCAAACAAACCGGCAGGAGCAGAATCCCAACGATCATTTTCAGCCACTTTGGCACGGGCAGACTCTGGCAAATCTTCGCCACCCTTGCAAGCGGCGGAACTTCAGTCCTTCCGCCGCCTCGGCCCGCCGCAAATGAAGCCGGCAATTTCCCGCTTGACGAAAAGTTAGTATCCACTAACTTGTGCCCATGGTGAAACCGTCCCGCATGACAGCGCAGGAGCGAAAAACGGCCATCGTCAAGGCCGCGCTCCCGCTCTTTGCCCGCAAAGGCTATGCGGAAACGACCACCAAGGATCTGGCGCGCGCCGCCGGCGTGTCCGAGCCGCTGCTCTACAAGCATTTCCCCGGCAAGGAAGCTCTTTACCGGGAGATTCAGAATTTCTGTTGCCAGGGCGGCGACCCGGCCATGCGCAAGTTCATCCATCTCATCACCGAATTGGAGCCGTCCACCTCGACGCTGGTCCATTTGGTCTATTTTCTAGTCCGCCTCCAGGTGATGGGCCGGCCCTCCACCGCCATCGAGTGGGAGACCTGGCAGCGCCTGATGCTCAAGAGCTTCCTGGAGGACGGCGCTTTTGCCCGCGCCATGCATCAAAACCGGTTCGATCTCTTTTGCGAGCGCATCGAGGCCTGCCTTGAAGCGGCGATTGCCGCGGGCGAAGCCGTCAAAACGCCGCTGAGCGCCGGGAACTGCGCCCGGTTTGGCCATCATCTGGCGGCCTGGCTCGCTTTGGTGCATCTGCCCCCCAAGCCCGCGATCAATTACAAGGTGCCTCGCGAGGAACTCGTGCATCAGGCCATCTGGTTCATTCTTCGCGGCATGGGCCTGACCCGCAAGGCCATTGCCACGTATTACAACCCCAAGGCATTGGCCCTCTTTTTCGATGCGTAGTACGGATCACAGGTTAGCAAATGTTCACCACACACTCAGCATGAAACCAACTGCTCAAATTGGCCTCCTGATTATTGCTCTCGGCCTTCTGGCCGCGGGCTGCCGCAAGGCGGATTCCTCCGCGAGCGCCTCCGCCCCTCCCCCGCCTCCAGTCACTGTCAATCAACCCGTCCTGCGGGACGTGGTTGAGTGGGACGAATACCAGGGCCGCATGGACTCCGTGGCCACCGTCGAGGTCCGCGCCCGGGTCTCAGGTTATCTGCAATCGGTCAATTTCAAGGACGGCGCCGAGGTCCGCCAGGGCGACTTGCTCTTCGTCATCGATCCCCGTCCTTATCAAGCGGAATTGGACCGGGCGGAGGCCGAATTGCTGGAGGCCCGCACCCGCTTTGAACTGGCCAGCAACGACCTGGCCCGCGCCCAGCGCCTCCTCAGGGCCAAAGCCATTTCCGAGGAGGAGACCGATTCGCGCGCAAAGGCCGAGCGCGAAGCCGCCGCCGTCATTCAATCGGCCGCCGCCTCGGTGGAAATGGCGCGCTTGAACCTGGATTACACCCGCCTCTCTGCCCCCATCAGCGGGCGTATCGGGCGCAAACTCATGACCGAAGGCAACCTGGTCAACGGCAACCAGGGCGATGCCACCTTGCTGGCCACGATCGTGTCGCTCGATCCCATCTACTGCTATTTTGACGCCGACGAACGTTCGATTCTCAAATACCAGCAATTGGCGCGCGCCGGGAAGGAAGAGAGCCTGGGCGGGGGAAAGGACGCGTGCGAGATCGAATTGGACAACGAATCCGGCTTCCCGCACAAGGGCATGCTCGATTTCGTGGACAACCGCGCCGATGCCGCCACCGGCACGCTGCGCGTGCGCGGCGTCTTTGCCAATCCCGACCGCGTTCTCCAGCCGGGGTTCTTCGCCCGTGTCAGGGTTCCGGGGTCGGCCCGCTACGTGGCGCTGCTGGTTCCCGATCAGGCCATCGGCACGGACCAGGGGCAGAAGTTTGTGTTTATTGTTGACTCTCAGGACGCGGCCCAGTACGTCCCGGTCCAGCTCGGGCCGCTGATCGACGGTCTGCGCATCGTCCGCCAGGGGCTTCACACCAACGACTGGGTCGTCGTCAACGGCCTGATGAGCATCCGTCCTGGCGCCAAAGTCAGCCCATCCCGGTCCGCCGCGGCGGGGGTCGCGGCGACGCCGTAAACCCGATGGAGGCCGGATGAGATTTTCCCACTTTTTTATCGGGCGCCCGATCTTCGCGTCGGTGCTGTCGATCGTCATTGTCATAGGCGGCCTGTTGGCCCTGTTCAAACTTCCGGTTGCCGAGTATCCCCCGGTGGTTCCCCCCACGGTGGTGGTCACCGCCACCTATCCCGGCGCCAACCCCGAGGTCATCGCCGACACCGTGGCCCCGCCCATCGAGGAGGAGGTCAACGGTGTCGAAAATATGCTTTACATGTCCGCTCAGTGCGCCAGCGACGGCTCCATGTCTTTGACCGTCACCTTCAAGCTGGGCACCGACCTTGACAAGGCGCAGGTGCTGGTGCAAAACCGCGTGGCCGTGGCCGAAGCCCGCCTGCCCGAGGAGGTCCGCCGTCTGGGTGTCACCACCGCCAAAAGCTCGCCCGACATCACGCTGGTGGTCAACCTCTTCTCCCCGGATGACCGTTACGACCAGGTCTATGTCAGCAACTACGCCTACTTGCAGGTCAGGGACGTGCTGGCCCGCCTGCCGGGCGTCGGCAGCATCGTCATCTTTGGCGCGCGCGATTACAGCATGCGCGTCTGGCTCGACCCCCAAAAGGTCGCCGCCCGCAATCTCACTGCCGACGACGTCGTCAGCGCCATCCGCGAACAAAACGTGCAGGTCGCCGCCGGGCAGGTCGGCCAGGCGCCCATCGGCAAGGGCCTGAGCTTCCAATACATCGTCAACGCCCAGGGCCGGCTGACCGACGCCCGCCAATTCGGCGACATTGTCATCAAATCCGGCGCGGACGGGCAGGTCACTCACCTGCGCGACGTGGCGCGGGTGGAACTGGCCGCGCTGGACTACAGCATGAACAGCAAGATCAATGGCCGGCCCACCGCCGCCGTCGCCATCTTCCAACTGCCCGGCTCCAACTCGATTGAAACCTCCGACGCAATCCATGCTGCGATGAAGGATCTCAAGCGGAGTTTTCCCCCCGGACTGGATTACGAAATTGCTTTTGACACGACCGACTTCACTCGCGAATCGATCCACGCGGTGATCTACACCTTGATCCAGGCGATTTTGCTGGTGGTGCTCGTGGTGGTCGTTTTTCTCCAAACTTGGCGCGCCTCCCTCATTCCGCTTCTGGCCGTGCCCGTTTCTCTCATCGGCGCCTTCGGGGCCATGGCGGCGATGGGCTTTTCCCTCAACAACCTCTCCCTCTTTGGCATTGTCCTGGCCATCGGCATCGTCGTCGATGACGCCATCGTCGTGGTGGAAAACGTCGAGCGCAACCTGGCCCTGGGGTTGTCGCCGCGGGAGGCGACCGGCAAGGCGATGGACGAAGTGAGCGGAGCGGTCACGGCGGTGGCATTGGTGTTGAGCGCCGTGTTCATCCCGACGGCGTTCCTGGCGGGGATTTCCGGGCAGTTTTACCGGCAATTCGCCTTGACCATCGCCTTTTCCACGCTGATTTCCGCCTTCAATTCGCTGACCCTCAGCCCCGCCTTGTGCGCCATTCTCTTGCAGCCTCATGGGGCGCGCGATGATTTGGTGAGCCGCTGGATGGAGCGAACGCTGGGCTGGTTCTTTCACGGGTTCAACCGCCTGTTTGGAAAAAGCACCGCCGCCTACAGCCAGGCCGTCCGCCGCTTGCTCCGCGCCGGCGCCCTGGTGTTGCTGGTCTATTTGGGCTTGATCGGCCTGACATGGTTCAGCTTTAAACAGGTTCCCGTTGGTTTCATTCCGCCCCAGGACAAGGGCTATCTGGTCATTGGCGTGCAACTGCCCGATTCCGCCTCCCTGGAACGCACCGACGCCGTCGTCGATCGCATCACCAAAATTGTCGGGCAAACCCCCGGGGTCCAGGATTCGATTGACGTGGCGGGTCTTTCCCCGATCACCTTGAGCGCCAGCCCCAATGCCGGCACCATCTTTGTCATCCTGGACAAATTCCCGAAGCGCACGCCGCGCGGGTTGAGCGCCGAGGTCATCGCGGCCAACTTGCGCCAGCGCCTCATGGCCATTGAGGAAGGCTACATCGGCGTCTTCTCGCCGCCTCCGGTCAATGGCATGGGCGTGGTGGGCGGTTTCAAAATGGAACTCCAGGACCGCGCAGGGGCCGGTCTGCCCGCCTTGCAGGCGGCCGCCTTCCAGTTGATGGCCGAGGCGGCCAAGGAGCCGCGGCTGCAAGGCGTTTTCACCACCTTCCGCGCCACGACGCCGCAACTCTACATGGACGTGGACCGGATCAAGGCCAAATCGATGGGCGTGCCGTTGAGCGATATATTTGACACGCTCCAAATCTATCTCGGCTCCCTCTACGTCAACGACCTCAACCTCTTTGGCCGCACCTACCACGTCACCGCTCAAGCCGACGGCCCCTTCCGCCGGCACCCGGAAGACATCCTCAACTTCAAGACGCGCAACAACCGGGGCGAGATGGTGCCTTTGGGCACGCTGGCCACCGTTCGCAACGTTACCGGCCCGGACCACGTCGTCCGCTATGATATGTATCCCGCCGCGGAAATTACCGGCAGCGCCGCCCCGGGGGTCAGCTCCGGCGACGCCATTGGCCTGATGGAGAAACTGGTGCGCGAAAAGCTCCCGCCAGGCATCGGCTTGGAATGGACCAGTTTGACCTTGCAGGAAATCCTGGAGGGGAACACCG
>Ga0187860_1002784_pt1 | contig 14161 bp, 18 predicted proteins | sample June2016WEW_10_4_FD_132981 | JGI IMG/M metagenome (GOLD analysis project Ga0187860, IMG submission 132981) | Peatland microbial communities from SPRUCE experiment site at the Marcell Experimental Forest, Minnesota, USA - June2016WEW_10_40 | ecosystem: Environmental > Terrestrial > Soil >... | reverse complement strand
GCCGCGCCGAGATCGTCCGCTTCAAGCAGGACCCGGCCTGCCGGCTGTTTCTCTCCACCGACAGCGGCAGCGTCGGGCTCAACCTGCAGGTCGCCAGCGCGGTTGTGAACGTCGACCTTCCGTGGAATCCGGCGAAGCTCGAACAGCGCATTGCACGGGCTTGGCGCAAGAACCAGACCCGTTCGGTGACGGTCGTCAATCTTGTTTGTGAAGATTCGATCGAGCACCAGATTCTGCACCTGCTCGGGCACAAGCAAGCGCTGGCCGATGGCGTGCTCGACGGCCAAGGCGATCTAGGCGCGCTCAAGATGCCGTCCGGTCGGGCAGCCATGATCGAGCGCATGCAGGCGATGATGGGGGGTGATGCGAGCGTTGCTCCCCGCATCCTGTCGCCGGAAGAAGCCGTAGCCGAAGAGTTGCGGCGTCGCCATGGCGAGCGGGTGCTGCTGATCGAAGCCCGCACCGACGGCGAGGGCGGGGTTCGCCTGCTGGCCGTCCTCGACCTTGAAGGCGAAGCGCTCGCGGCGGAGGCAAAACGGCACGAGGCGCGTCGTGCGGTCGGACTCGTCGTCGAGGTGATCGACCGGCCAACTTGGCTCGCCATGCGGCGGCTGGCTGCGAGCGGCATGATTACGTTGGCCGAGAGTTCCTCCCGCGTGCTGCACCAGTCGCCGGACCTCGCGGCCGCGGCCGATCCGAGTTTCGACCCGGAGAGGCGCGCCACCGAATTGCGCGGCGAGGCCGAGCGATTGCTGCGCATGGCGCGCGTGCTCGCGACCGGTGGTTTCCCTGAGGAGGCCTTGCCGCTCATTGCCAAGGCGATCTGCATCGGTGCGGCAGCAAAGCTCGCCGCGCTCGGCGAACTCGCGGCAGGTCAATCGATCGCGACGCCGGCGCAGATACGCGATCTGGTTGACCGCGGCGTCTTCGTTCCGCAAGCGGAGGCCGCACTGTCGACCCTGTGGTCTATTGCTGGAGGCCGCGCCGTTGCCGACTTGGAATCGCTCATCGATAACGCAATACTCGCTGCCGAAAGGATAAATGATCGAGAACGGACGAAGGCAGCGTGAAAGTGCCTCAGGACCGGCTGGTTAGTCTTTTGCTTTACTACCGCCTGGTCAAAGACCCACCGCGCGATCCAAAGGTCCAGCTGGGGGACGCCATGGAATGCCCTATCTGGAAAACTAGCATTCCCGTGATCTTTGTCACAGCCTGGCCGCTACGCAAGCAGGCAAGGTCAGACTGTCAAAGAGGGGATACGATCGCTTCAATGTCCGCAAATTCCTGACCGTCCACGCCCGGTGCGCCCTTGTTGGAGCGACATCGAGCATAGGCATAGGCCAGGATGTCTTTACAGCTGATTTTGTCGTACAGGGCGTAGAAGCGATAGCCGGCTTCTGCCTTCGCTTTTGCGTGCAACGCCATCTGCAATTTCTGAACACTCTTCGGAGTTAATAGGTCGCCCAATCTCCAAGTCCCTCACCACGTCTTGCGTTCGTCTTGAACTGAGGTCCCTTCCCTCCCCCGGCATTACCCGGCTTCAGCGGTACTGCGGACCTCTCCGTCACCCCGGCGCGCCCGGCCTTTCGTCACCTCCATAGCTGCTCCGGTTGCTTCCGGCTGCGTGTGTTCGCCGGGTGGGACTCGCACCCGCTGGAAAGCGCCGCCTTATCACGGCGCACACCCGGAGCGGACACCAGAACGGGTCGCGTTGGGTTCAAACTAGCCAAGGGCTCTGCCCTTGATATCCCTTTACCCCTCAGCTTGCGAGAGGGCGAAGAATGAGCAGCACTATCGGCTGACGAGGATCAGTCGGGGCGGCTCATGAACGCCTTCTACGAACACCTCCTCGAACACCGCGATTTTGCTCAAGGCCCCTGATCAGCATTACTGAACGCATCCGACCGTCAGCCAATCATCCGAAAGCCGACAACCGCAAAGTGATGGTCGAACGTATAGGCAAGCCGTAGCCGCGCTCGCTTCATGATTGCGAAACTGGTGGCATCGACAGCGGATAACTTTGCAGATCGCTCCGCCGGAAATAATCCCACGAAACCTGCAGATCGCGCAGCTCACAGGCGAGGATTTTCAGGATACTCAACTTGGCTATCGCGTCCTTCCACGCCAGCGCCACGTCCCTGTTGGCGTTGCGATCGAGAAACGTGAATGTCTCTATGACGACCGGCACGCTAGTGTGCAGCCTGGCGCCGGCCGCGCGCACGGCGTCCCACTGCTCCCGCGCGCGGGAATGCAGCGGGTCACGCGACAGCGCCAGCGCAATCCACGCTCCGCTGTCGACGAAGACAGCTTCGCCTTGCCGGATCACGGCTCGTCGTAGATGCTGTCGTGCTCGATCGAAGTGTGCTTCGGTCTACCGTCCCAGATCGCGACCGGGCCTTCGGCTGGCTCATGCGGCGGCATCAGCACGACTTTGCGTACAGCTTCACGAACTAGCGCGGCGACGCTGCGCTTTGACCGGGCGGCAGCCTTGCGCAAGGCTTCGAGCTCTTCTTTGCGCAGATAAACTGGCGTCTTCTCCATATATGTCAGTATAGAGCCATCACTGACATACTTCAATCGAAGCCCATCTCAAACCGGACAAGTCCGAGTGCTATCGACATCGAAGCCCATCTCATCGAAGCCCATCTCATCGAAGCCCTTCTCATCAAGACCTGGTGCGGGCGCCGTTGCGTGATCTGCGATCAGCATGACTTCGCTCCTTTGCACAAGGAGGGGGAGATGCCTGGACCGAGATTACTCATGCACGGAATCCGCGACGTCCTGAGGCTGTCGGCCGCCGGCATGTCCAAACGCCAGATTGCCGCCGGCCTTGGAGTGAGCGCGACAGCCGCCGGGAAAAGTATCCGGCGGGCGCGGCGCGCCGGCTTGGCCTAAGCTTCTCAAGCCGGCTTGATGGCGGTTTCGCGAGATCGTCAAGCCGATGTGCCACGTTCAGGGCCTCGAAGTTTACGTTTGGCAGCGCGGGCAATGCCTTCAAGCGCGCGTACCCGCCCATCCCGAAACACCGCTTCCGTACGTTTATCTCCAAAGGAGCGGATCATTGAGTGAATCATACCGAATACCGGTATGCGGCGACCGGCGCCTCCTCTCCCGTGGTTTGCAGCGATCCAGGGCATCGAGCGCAAAAAGCGTCTGGCGAACTTGGCGCCACAAGGTTGCTTCTTAGCGGCTGAGACGGTCGAGGGCGCAGTTGGGCAGATTGGCGAGACGCAAGAAGCAGCGTGCGAACTCGACGGTATAAGGGACCTCAGGCTCAACCGAGTTCGACCCCGAGCTGAGCATGGATTCTGTCGCGCTGCTCATGCCCTCCGCTGCCGGATTGCGATCGACATCGAAGGCGTCGGCGGGCCGGGCCAGCGCATAGACGACTTCTCGGGAGGCCGGCTGCAATTGGCTCGCCCGTCTTGCTTCCGCCAGATAGTCGACTTGGATTTCGAACAGGCCGGTCCCCATGGTCGTCGCGCGGCGCAGCCGCCACAGCAGACTGGCAAGTCTCAGCACAGTTCCCGCTCCAGTACGGATTGGGCATCATAGTATAGTCGGCAGTAGTCGCCGCTTCGAAGGCTTTGTAATCTTCAGCATCTTTTAGCGCACCGATCACCGTCTCGGCCGTGAGCAATTGCCGGCATAGGCGGCCGGTGCATTCGCCTCAACTGATCTTATCCGCCGGTCGCGGCGCTTCGCCGCCTTTACGACGCATCAGGCGATCAAACGCGGTGAAATCCGCCCGCTTCCGGCGCTCAGCGAAGAAGGCTGCCGTGTTCATGGCCGCCAGCTTTTCGGATACCGCGGTTGCCACGAACTGGTTGATGCTGATTCCGTCCGCCTTGGCGCGGCGCTCAACTTCCGCCTTCACCGAGCGGGGGAGGCGGAGCGGGTAGGTACTTTGAGGGCTTTTCATGTCCTGATCCTCCTAAGCAATTCGGCGGGCGACAACACCTCAATTCCAAATGTCGCGGGCGTGTCGCCAAAATCCCGCCGGTTGAATGTCACGATTGCCACCGCTTGGCCGTTCACGGCGGCTTCGAGCACAAGCTCATCCGCTGGATCGCGAAGCTGGGGCCGCCACATGAAATGCGTTTCAACCGGGTCGACCATCGCGAGCACGGCATCCAGAAAGATTCCAACCTGTTGCTGCGAAAGCCCGGCGGCCATGCGATGTTCGGCCATCAGGCAGATCGCTTCGTATTCGAGCGCCAGGGCAACGTTCGCCACCAGCGTCAACTCGGACCGGCGTGCCGCCATCAGCAGCGCTGCAGACGCGCCGCGAGGACTCCGCATGCCCGCGACGACGACATTGGTGTCCAACACGCATCTCATATCATATATAGTGTCACATTGCTGGTGATATTACAATCGAAATCTCGATAGATCGGCCGGGTTAAAACCGTGTGTGCCGTGCGCCCCAGACTGCACCTTACATTCAAGTGCTGCTCAATAGTCGTCGCGCCTGTTGGCCGGCAGGTCTTGCCGACTGCCGATACGGAACCGACGCCCTCTCTCTTGTGGTTTACGACGATGCAATGCATCGAGAGCAAACAGGATCTGGCCGGCCTGGCGCCAAAGAATTGCTTCATACCGGCTAAGCCGGTCGAGCGGGTAGCTGGGCAGATTGGCTAGACGCAAAAAGCAACGTGCGAGGTCAGTGGCGGGTTCAACGGATTTCGACCCGGAGGTGGGCCGGGCTTTGGGTTCGTTTGTGATGCAATGGGAAGCCCGATCAGCATCGCCATTGACAGAATCTTCCCGCCCGAAGCTTGCATAGATAATTTCCTGCGGCTTTGGTTGAGTTTCGCGGGCCTGTCTGAACCCACGCAGATAGTCAGCCTGGATTTCGAACAGGCCGTTTTCCATGGTCGTGGCGCGCCGCAGTCGCCACAGTAGGCTGGCTAACCGCAAGACCAGTTCGCGTTCCACGGCTGATTGAGCATCATAGTCAGCGATGATGGCCGCTTCGAACGCCTTGTAATCTTCCGCATCCTCGAGCGCGCCGATCACCGTCTCGGCGGTCAGTCCGTGGCGGACCGCATTGCAACGGGAGCGCTGCTTGCCTTCTTCAGTAATTGGACCGGTGCTTTTGTACGCGTTGCGACGGTTGGCCTCGATCTGCCTGAAGGAAGTCATTGAGCGCCAGCCGCGATAATTGGCTTCGTTTTGCGATTTCGGGTGCCGCTGGGCAACCGTGGAACGGATGGATATGCGTCGTCGGTTCCTTCTCCGGCACGAATTTTTGTCTCATCTTCGCTCCTTGAAAAGGCTGCGATGAGCCAGAAAAAGGCGGATGCAGACCCTCCGGCCGCCTTCGTTCGGAATCCTCGGCCGACATCCTCAGAATACGACGCAAGGGTGATCGCTTGCATCGGCGGCTCCCGTTTTGCGATCCGCGGAACTCGAGTGGAGTTATTGAGTTCCCTCCGGGCGGCAATTTTGGGTGTCGCAACATCAGCGCTGATGTCGCTCGCTGGTGCAAAGACGGGGTGCGTCTCCGTCCAGAGCTTGCGGGCGATGCCGATGGGGTCGATTCGGGCCTTACTCCACCATGAGGCTTCGTCGCCGGATCGGTGCACCTCGCGATGATGGCCACGGCACAGCGGGACGATGAATTCATCGCTTACCTTGCGCCCGAGCGCACGGTGCTGTGCGAACCGAAGATGATGGGCATCTGAGGGACTGCGTCCGCAAACCAAACAAGGTTTTTTGGCGACGAACTTGACGTGGTTCTTGTCACGAAACCGGCGCGGCTCGGGATGGGCCAACCGGCTCTTATCGATGCCGTCGGTAATAGATACAGGCTCTGCCGGCTGCCGCTGCAGTGACGAAGAAGGTTGGACCGCGGATATCACCGGCGGTGCCAATACGTCGTCGACGTCAGCCGCGCTTCCTAGCGTTGCCATCTTGGCGCGGAACGCATCCTCAACTTGCCGCGCATCGGCAACGGTCAGGCTGTTCTTGGCGCCGAGGATCCGTTGCGCCCAGCTCCCCGCCTCCTCAGCCGAAGCAATCTCCGCCAATTCAGTCAGCAATTGCCGGCACAGATCGGCCGATGCTTCGGCCTCGAGGATTGGCTTGGCTGATGGCGAAATCGCCGATGCACGGCGATGGAACGGCCTTTGTGGGGTGGAATACCGGCGACCGCCGTTCAGCCGATCATTACCGCGGACGGCCGGTTGCTCCGGTCCAGTATTCTGGGCGGACGACGCCGTGAGATCGGGGGCATCGAGATCATCTTCCCCGGCAATACCGACCAATGTGAATAGGGCATAACGCCGGGCATAGGTCAGCGCCGCACCCATTCGGTGCGGCATTGTCGTTTCGCTGATGGCGCAGACCGGCCAGTCCGACGCAATCCATTCCCCTGAAGCATGGGCGAGAATAGTGGTCAGGCGGATCAGTCCGGCCTCGTTGTCGATCGCGGTGGTCTGCACGGTGGCGATCTCATGCTGGCCCAAAGTTTTACGCACGATGTCGAGCCCGCTCGACAGCGGGGCATAGCGGAACGACCGTTCAGCTGCGCCATGGCCGTCCGACCGGACTGTTGCCGTCAGCGATTTCTCCGGATTGGTGAGTTCGCCCTGTGCCTTGGCCAACGCCGCAGCAATCGCTCCGACCGATTCACTGGACCGGTGCATGGCCACCCTCCACGCTCATGAGGTCGAAGCTCACGGCACCGGACTTGGACCGCTTGGCCCGAACCCCGTGGCCGATCGCCTCCTTGGCATCTTCCGGCATCAGGCTTTTCAGTTCCGTCTTGGCTTTTTCGTGCTCGAGAAAGGCACCACGGGTTGACCGGAACACCGCTGCGAACTCGGCCCAGGAATTGGAAGCGCTCATGTCTACGATCCGTACCGCCTCGATACGTGGCCGCGGTGGTTCAACGCCAAACAAACGAGGCGGCTCGCCACTCTCGACGCATCGCCAGAACTTCTTCTCCGCGGTCAGCAGGAGGTGCTGGTAGAGCGGATCCGCCGAGATGCTGATCTCGACCCACTTGCCACCGCCAGTGATGATTGACAGCACCGACAGCTTGGCGTTGGTGACCCACATATTGTGCTGCAGCTGGGGCATGTATTTTTCGGCCGCCCCTTCTTCGGTGAACGACCACGGGAGCATGAACTTGGCCTCGAAAACCGCTCCGGTCGCTTCGACTATGCCGTCTAGCGTAGCGGCCATCCAGCGCACGACCGGATGCTGGACCCGACGCTGAACCCCGGTGAGGACTTGGCCGGTGTTGCGTTCGAACCAGTGGCGGTTGAGGGGTTCGGTGACGACCCCGAGCTGGACGATGAGGTTGCCGGAGAGGTCCTCCGGCTCAACCTCGCCGCGTTTCTCCTGCCACAGGCGGAGGAGCGCGCCTTCGTCGTCACCCATGATGATCCGGGCGTCGGATCCGCCAACGAACCAGCGGCGGTTTGCATTTGGTATCGGTGACATTTCCAATTTCATTTCGTCGTTCCTCTGCGAGTATAATGATTATTGGGGCCATATGGCCCACATGGGTCTATATGGCCCATAGGGAACGCAAAGTCAAATGAAGAATCAACGGCTTTCAGGGGGACAAGTCCGCGCCGCTCGAGCTCTTCTACGATGGAGCGTTGAAGAGCTTGCCCGACACGCATCGTTGGGCCGCAATACCATCAAACGTGCTGAGGCAAAGGACGGAAAGACGTCGCTAACCGCCGCCAATGAGCTGGCGATCCGCAGAACGTGCGAAGCGGCCGGTGTCGAGTTCACCAACGGTGATCAGCCCGGCGTTCGCCTTAGCAAGGCCGCGGCAGCGCGCACCGCGGAGCCCTCCAGCGCGCCCAATCCGACCGTTGCCGCGAAAGCAGGCCACCGCAAAGCCGTCAAGGGGATGGAGAGGAAACGATAGTGGGCTCCCGGGTGACATAATCAGACGCTGTATCTGCTGCTGGTCGAGCCGACCAGTCCATCGGCACAACCGACATCTTCACATTTTGGCGAAGACGCGAGCTACGTGCTTGAAATCGGGCGGTCCGGCAAGATCGATCTGGACCTGATCGAGGCCGGTCAATAACTCATTTTGGCAAAACGAACCAAAAATATTCCCGATATTTCAAAGTCTTGACGATTCCGACTCTCGAGTATTCCGCCCCGCCGATTAAAACTGCTTGCCATCCTGGCGGCCGTGTCAACGAGGGGTCATTGCCTAATCGATGCGAATCTTTTACGGGGCATGACTTGTTTGTTGTTTCAAGTTGCGTGGAGTAGCGTCATGCTGCGGTCAAAGAAGTCGGTCGTCAAGACAAATCCCGCCGCCACCGTCGTACAGCAAATTCTCGACCTATTCGGTCCGCCGCCTTTGTTGTCGACGGAGCGCCGCGAACATTTCGAACAGATCCTCACCCACTTTGTCACCGCTATCGCGCCGTCCTGCGCGATTGTGCAGATGTGGGTCTACGACATCGCCGTGCTTGTCTGGGAGATTATGCGGTTGCGGCGCTACAAGGCGATGGTCATCGAAAAGCAGATGCCCTGGGCATTTCACCAAATTGCTCGAGAGTTCTTTGGCGACGATGGTGAGTCCGATCCCGGATTTTCGACCGACAAATACTATAGAGATCCCGAACAAAGACAGATATTGGCCGACGCGCTCGCGGCTTACAATCTGACCATAGATGTGGTCGACGCCGAAGCCTTCCGCTCTGGCCCTATCGAGAAGATCGAATCCATGCTCGCGTCGCTCCAAGTGCGACGTGATGCCATCATCCGCGAGATTGGCGCCTATCGCGACAGTCTGGCTCGCCAAGTGAAAAATGCTATTGACGACATCATCGAGGTCCCTGCGGAAGATGTTGAGATCACGCCGCGCTTAGCGGCGCCAGCGGGCAAGAAGTCGACTGCCGAATGATATCCGAGCGCCAGACCGCAGCCGATCGGGTGTATAAAGGACGCAGCACCGGTCCGAGAACGGCAGGCGGCAAAAAGCGCTCCAGCCGCAACGCCTTCCGCCACGGTCTTTCGAGGCGCGCCACAGCAAATCATTTCGATCGTGCCCGCGTCGAACAGCTAACCGATATTCTCGCCGGACCCGACGCCGGTACAGTGCATCGCGAACTTGCTACTGCGGTGGCCGATGCGCAGATCGATCTCTCCCGCGTGCGTGCCACCAAGATCAGCATCCTCGAACGGATTGGTGCCGTCGGCATATTCGACTATCCGGCGAATTCAGACTGGGGAAAGCATGTTCCGGGAGGTCGAGTGCTCCTCAAGGACGATACGTCTGAGGAGCTGCCTCCGCTCCCCGAGGATGACGCATTCCGAGCGATCGAGGTGTTCCGCCGGGCGCTACCGGAACTCCTCAAGCTCGATCGCTATGAGAGGCGCGCTCTCTCGCGCCGCAAATTCGCGATCCGTGCCCTATGTGCCTTCACGGGATAAGTGCGCGGTGATTGTCGATTACTGCCGACCAGCCCTGGAGCGACGAGTCAACGGAAGATCCAAGGTGTATCGAGGGTAGACGCTTCTCCGTCGGGAGCTTGCCTTCGGTCAGGAGCCGATCGCAGGCGTCCACGACGGCAGCCACGCCGCTGGTTGCGGCCGCGTCACGGAGCGGTCTGTTTTATTCAGCGCAAGCCCGCGATGTCCGGGTGTGCCCTGAGACGGCGTTGCAATAATTTGATCGCCGTTCTGCTTAAGCCGCCTCGGCGGTTCCGATCGGGACCGAGACAAACTGCCGGCCACCCTCGTCGAATACTTCAACCGACCAACCTAGCCACTGGGCGGAAATGCGATGCGTCATGTCATGGGCAATCGCTTTGGCAAAATCGATTGCCGCGTCGTGGTGTCGAAAAATCCTCACCGCTGTAATCGAGCAACCGTGTGCTGTTTGCTCTTCAGATCGAAGAAGAAGCGCATGGGCCACCCTCCGAAGGTTTTGCCGTCAGCAGCCTAGCAACTCAGGAGCTATGAATTGCATAATCTGATCCGTAAAATTGCGAATAACCTCGCGGGCCAACGCGCATTATCGTTGGTGCCGCAGAGTACCGGCGAGACCGCCGTGCGCCGCCGGCAAAGCGGCATGCTCGCCTTCCCGTATCGCCTCCAACCATTTCCCCGTCGCCTTTAATTAATTTTTTAAGGTCGACGACGCAGCAGTAAAGGAAAAGGTGGCTCATTACGTGTGCTGGCGACGGGCGAAGCATATCGAGGCCCACTCCCCAGCCCGCCAATTCGCACGAGCGCTCGCGCGCCAGGCAGGCGCTCGACCATCTTGCTAAGGCAAACCCGCGCCGGCAAGGGATGTCACAACGATTCAGCGCCGACGTTCGATCCCGGCTAGACGGCGATACAAATCCAACGTGGTTGCCGCGCTCGCAGGCCAGGAGAACCGCGTCAGATCGGGCGGCGGGCCGCGGCGAGGCCCTTGCGGCGCCGCGTCGATCGCTTCAACGATGGCGTGGCGCCATCCTGCAACGTCCATCGGATCGACATAGCGCGCGGCGCCGCCGGCGACCTCCTCGAACACTGGAATCCTGCTTAAGGCGACGCGTGCGCCACAGGCCATCGCTTCGACGACGGGCATGCCGAACCCCTCGTACACCGAGGGCATGACGAACAACGCCGTGTTGCGATATAGAGCCGCCAGATCACGGTCCGAAACATAACCAACGAGGCAAATCCGTCCCAAATGCTTGGCGCGCTCCACCGCCGGCGACAGCGCGATATCGCCCCAGCCGGACGGGCCGACCCACAGCAGCGGATGGCGCGCCTGCGTCGCGGCCGGCAATGCCGCGTAGGCTTCCGCCACCGTCTTGAAATTCTTGCGCGGCTCCCGCGTGCCGACCCCCAGCAGATACTGCAACGGTTCCACATCGAACTTGGCGAGGCGCGCATCGTCGGCGTCCGGTTCCGGGCGGAAATAAACGTCCGGCGCCGGATAGGTGACGGTGATCCGATCCGCAGCTATGCCGAGAAGGTTGACGATCTCGCTCTTTGAAAATTGCGAAATTGTCTGCACGCAGGGCGCGGCGGCAAGCGATTTGAGCCGCTTTTCCAGCCACTCGATGCGTTCCATTGGATGCGCTTGCGGGAAACGCAGGTGCGACAGGTCGTAGATGACCGGCAACACCGGCTTATGTGGAGCTCCCGGCGGCACGTAATTCGCCGCATGGAAGATATCGAACCGCGGCTCCGCCAGCCGAAAGAAGCCAGCGTGGAGCGTGCGAACCGCTTTGCGAACGGCATATTTCTCGCGCAGAAAAGCATACCCGCTATTCGCAACGTGGCGAAAAGACCGCATCGAGTCTTGCGGTTCCGGACTGGAATTCCGCATTTCGGCGCGCGCGAGAAATTCCCGATCCAGCGGCTCGATTCGCCAGCCGTTGAACGACAGCAATTGTTCGTCCGCTGCCAACAGCGGCAACATTGCGCTGGTCAACCGATGAACAAAATGTCCGATTCCGGTGAGCGGCGGCCGCAGTGACCGGGTATCGATCGCAACGCGCATTCAACAGTCTCTTTGGCCGGCGCCATGCAGTCGCCGTCAACGGCAAACGTTGCACTGCCACGACGAAGAATGACTTGCAAGCGACTGCGGCTTACGCGCCTGGATCTGGGTGCGTGACGCGCACGCGATCTGCAGCTATGCTGACGGAAAGCAACAATCTCAAGAAATTGCCGTCTGATGGTTGGGGGCTCCACTTTCATTCGCTACAAGCTGGCACGCCTGTACCATAAGTACAGGGATGTGCGCGACAGCTCGGGCTCCCGTCTGCAGGCCGCCGCGTTTGCCCTGATACTTATCGTTCGTCGGCTCGACTACCTGTACAAACATTTGCTGGCTCGGCGCGTCCGTCGAGACGCACGAACGGCGACGAAAGTATCGACCGACTCTGCCAAACCGCATCTAGCCGTAAAACTTACCGGCGGGCTCGGCGATTATGTTGTTGCCGCGCGGTACTTGAGAGACCTTGCCGATCAGGTCGAGCCGTTCTCGTTTGACCTTTACTCCGGCAGCCCGGACCTCGCTGAATGGATTTTCGCGGCAATACCCGGGTTCAGCAACTCCTATACAGAGTTTCTTTTTGACGAGCTGAGAGCGAAATACGATCTCGCATTGTGGGTCACGCATTTTGTCGTCGCATATGCGGAATTCGCAGCCTGGCGTAAACTCCGAAGGAGCCAGAAGCTCTCGGACGTCATCCAAAACATCATGAAATTCGGAACAGCGTTTGAGCCGTTTATTCAAAATCATCCGCGCTGGGACAATTTTCTCGCGCGCCAGGCCGTCTATATGAACCTGCAAAGAAGGACTCTGCTGCACGCCTTCTCGGGAATAAAGCCCGGCGATGATAGTTTATTGCTGGCAACTGACGAAAACATCATTGAGACGCTTGGGCTCACGCGTGGCGGCTTTATTACGATCCATAATGGCTTCGACCTCAGCGTGGTCATCATGGGCGCAGCGGCGACGAAGTGTTATCCGCATTTTGCTGAGGTCGTTCGCCTGATTAAGGCGGAACGCCCTGATCTTCCCATCGTTCAGATAGGGGCGCGAACAAGCACGCCGATTCCCGGTGTCGATCACAACCTCATCGGCAAGACAAGCCTGCGGCAAACCGGCGGCCTGTTACGACATGCGGCGCGACATATCGACAATGAAGGCGGCCTTGTTCACCTTGCGCGCTGCTTCGGCACACGATCGACGGTGGTCTTCGGTCCGACCCCCATCGACTATTTCGGTTATGAGGAAAACCAAAATATTCCGCCGTCAGCGTGCGGCGGATGCTGGTTTATCACGGAAAGCTGGATGTCTCATTGTCCGCGCGGCTTCGCTACGCCTATTTGCACGGACCAGGAGCCGGCGATGATTGCCCGGATGATATTAGGCGGGATACCGCAAATGACCCGCGATGCGGACTTGTAGCAGTTGCGCGGGTGTCGATCGCAACGCGCATCTGCGGTTCAATCTCGCTCTATCGCTTTTCGAAGTCGTGACGTACGGGGGTCACGCGCCGATTCGGCTTGCGTCGATGCGGCGCGCACCGCCTGCTCGTAGACGTCCTCGATGCGCTTGACGAAGTTTTGCAGGTCATACTCCGTGGTGACGCGGCGGCGGCCGGCAGCACCCAGGCGCTGCGCCAGCGCGCGGTCGTCCAGCAATTGCGCGATGGCTGCCGCCAGCGCCGCCGGGTCGTTCGGCGGCACCGTCAAAGCCTCCAGCCCGTGGCGGGCGACATGCGGAACCCCGGTCGGCAGGTCAGTGTTCACGATCGGCAACCCGACCGCCATGGCTTCGATCTGAACGATGCCGAAGGCTTCGGCAGCGCTGACCGAGGGGAAGGCGTAGAGCTGGGCGGCATGCAGATGAACCTTCAGGTCGTCGCGGGACAGCATGCCGGCCAGGATGACCCGCTCAGCCACGCCGCGTTGTTGCGCCATCCGCAGCAGGTCGTGGCGCATCGCACCCTCCCCGACGATGATCGCCGTGGCGTCGACGCGGCGGAGCGCTTCGACGAGCACATCGAAGCCTTTGTATGGGACCAGCCGCCCGGTCGCCATCACCAGGCGCGGATAACGGGAACGCAGTTCCGCCACCCGCCGCCGCTGCGCGCCGTCGAGTTCCGCCCAATAGGCCACGTCGATGCCGAAGGGAATGATCGCGCATTTTCCGGCGTGGGCGGCGAGAAACGGCGATTCGCTCACCAGCGCCGGATGCGAGACGATGATGCGCTGCGCTCGCGCCAGCGTGTGCCGGATCAATGGGGCCAGCAGTCCGGCCAAAGGCCGCGCCCGAAGGATTTCGGAATGCCAATGCACGACCAGCGCCGTCCGCCTCGGCAGGCCGAGCGCCACGCCGATATCGTTGAGCGGGAACGGGTGATGCAGCGCGACCAGATTAGCTTGCCGCGATCGCCTGGCGAGAACGAAGGGAAAGCTCGGTGCGATCGGGGTCGAAAGCAATGTGCCGAAGGAAAATAGTGCTTCAACCGGTATGGCGTCGAAAGTGTAACGCCGGCCCCAGCCGCGGCTCCTGGCCACCAGGAGCGAACTCTCATGGCGCGGGGCCATGCCCTTGGCGATGTAGGCAATAACCTCGGTAATGCCGCCCACGACATCGGGCGGAAAGACCTTGTAGGCATGAAGCACGCGCAAAAGACTTGTCCGCTGTTTTCCGACG
>Ga0187860_1002783_pt1 | contig 14162 bp, 14 predicted proteins | sample June2016WEW_10_4_FD_132981 | JGI IMG/M metagenome (GOLD analysis project Ga0187860, IMG submission 132981) | Peatland microbial communities from SPRUCE experiment site at the Marcell Experimental Forest, Minnesota, USA - June2016WEW_10_40 | ecosystem: Environmental > Terrestrial > Soil >... | reverse complement strand
GATCGAGAGCGGCCGATCTGGCGCTGCTCGAGATGTGTGCTCGAGCAGCGCCTCGCCTTCGAAGGCGGGTTGCACCGGCGTGCGGCCGCGGCCGGCACCCGCGCCGAGCACCTGGCCGGCGCCTGCGGAGATGCCCGGACGCCGGCGCTTGTGGGCCCGGACGATCGAGTGAAGCTCTCGCGCCGCGAGCGGGAAGTGGCCCTGCTGGCCGCAGAAGGGCGAAGCAGCCGCGAGATCGCCGAACGCCTCTTCCTGTCCACTCGGACTGTCGACAACCACCTGCAGCGTGTGTACCTGAAGCTTGGCGTGACGGGCCGGCGCGAGTTGGCCGAGCATCTCGCACGCTTCCCGCGCAGGTCACAGGAAGAAACCCCCCACCGATGTGGCACCCCTCGCCTGCCGCATTCACCGCCATCCAGCAACACAACGACGAGCGCCGGAGGGCAGCCGAAGGGCAGCCGAAGGGCAGCCGAAGCCCGCGCCCAGGATCCCTGCCCGAGCGAGGAGTAGGCCCCGGCGGAGCAGACCGGCGCTCATCGTCGGTCGCACGACGATGTACGCGCTTTGTTCCGGCAGTCGGTACAAACCGCGTACACCGTCGCGATCTCACCTTGCAATCTGCGCCGAATGCACTACCGGTCGGGACGCCGCGCCAAGACTAACGATCGCATTTGTGAGCACTGCTCTTGCATTATGGCTTCGAATCCGGCAGACTGCTCTCATATCGAGAGCACTGCTCTCTTATCGAATCACTAGTACGAAAGGGCCGCCATGACTCCCCCAACCGAGCCTCACTACCGGAAGCCCGACTGGTTCACCGTCCACGTCTTCAACGCGCTCGTCGCCTGGTTGACACGGCACGGCGTCAGCCTCTGGGGGAGCCGGGTGCTCGAGGTCCGCGGGCGCCAGAGCGGCGAGCCACGCCGGGTCCCGGTGAACGTCCTGTCGCTCGATGGAAAGGAGTACCTCGTCTCGCCGCGTGGGAACGGGCAGTGGGTCCGGAACGTCCGCGCTGCCGGAGGCGAGCTGCAGCTCTTGCTCGGTCGCCGGCGTGAGCGGCGGATCGCTGTGGAGCTTCCGGACGACGAGAAGACCCCGGTGCTGCGCGCTTATCTCAAGCGGTGGAAGTTCGAGGTCGGGATCTTCTTCGAGGGCGTCGACGCCAACTCCACGGAAGCGGCGCTACGAGAGATCGCTCCGCGCCATCCGGTATTCGTCCTGTCGGGTGCTGATCGCGATGGCCGATAATGCCGTGACACCAGTCATGCTCGGCCACGACGTCGGAAGGGTCGCCTACCAGCGGCTCCACGACCACGAGCACCGGCCAGGGCTCCTCCACGCCGTCCAGCGTGGCGCCGGCGACGAGCGTGCCACCGAGCTCCTCCACGACGTCCAGCGTGGCGCCAACCACGAGTGTGCTGCCTACGACGTAGGAGTGACCCCGCCGCGGTCCGCCTCTGCGGTGCCCGTGGACGGCCCGAGCCGTATGACCGCCTCGGCCTCCACCGCGTTGGCCATCTCCGGCACGTGGACCAACCACCAAGTGGCGCCGGCGGCAGCCCACGGAGCTGGGTCGTCCCCAGGCGCTCCCCGCACGACCACGTCGTAGCCGTCGAGCGTGCCTCGCTCAGCTTCGATCCTCGTGAGCATCTCTCGGAGTCCATCGATCGTCGTCTCGGGGCAGATGCCATCGTGGCGGGCGGCCCTGCGCATGAGCGCCGGCTTGGCCGACCGGGCGGCCACCCAGATCGGAATCGACGGCTCGGGGCGCGGCAGGAACCTCACGCCGGAGGCAACGAAATGGTGCCCGGCGTAGTTGACCTCCTCGCCGGACCAGAGCTGGGTCAGCAGCTCCAGGCCCTCATCGAGGCGCTCGGCGCGAGCGGCGTCGTCATCGATCTCACCGAAGCGTGTGAGCTCGCCGGCCGAGTTCGAGCCGAGCCCGACACCGAGGACCAAGCGGCCCCGGCTGAGGCGGTGGAGGGTGACGGTCTCGCGGGCGAGTTTCTGCGGGCGGCGGCGGGAGATCGGCGTGACGAGCGGACCGAGCAGGACCCGATCGGTCTTGAGGGCGACTGCGGCGAGAGCGACCCAGACATCAGCCACGGCGAGGTCTCGCGCCGGCCGTGCGATGTGGTCCCAGACGAACACCCCATCAAAACCCACCTCCTCCGCCAACGCCCCCATCTCCCCGAGGACCAACGGATCGGCGAGCTCGCCGAACGGCGGGAGATAGACCCCGAAGCGCATGGCGGGGACGCTACCGGGATCTGGCTCGACAACCCGCCGTGACCGAGACCTCAAGTGGGCATGTCTCAAAACCGGATTACTTACTTATCGATAAGTTAGAAAGCGCGGATTACAAGATGCCAAGGAGAGAGCCCCCGCCTTCAGCCGGCTCGAGACCAAGCGCAGGGCGCTCCGGCTACTGAGCCGCCCCCAACATGAGCGCACTCGTCGGCACCCCGGTCCCTCCGGTGACCAGCACGTGCTCCGCCCCGTTTACCTGGTTCACCGACGTGCCGCGGACTTGCCGGACGCCCTCGGCGATGCCGTTCATACCGTGCAGGTACGCCTCGCCCAGTTGGCCACCGTGGGTGTTGATCGGTAGGCGCCCGCCGAGCTCGATGTTCCCGTCGGCGATGAAGTGCCGGGCCTCCCCTCGCTCGCAGAAGCCAAACTCCTCGATCTGCGGCAGCACGAACGGCGTGAAGTGGTCGTAGAACACCGCCGTATTCACATCGTCCGGACCGAGCCCCGACGTTTCCCAGATCTGGCGGGCGCACGTCGCCATCTCGGGCAACCCGGTCAACGACTCCCTGAAGTACGAGCGCATCATCTGCTGCTCGTCCGCCATGCCCTGGGCGGCCGCCTCGAGCACGACAGGCACCTGGCGCAGGTCCCGGGCGCGTTCGAGGCTGGTCACGAGGATCGCCTGCCCTCCGTCCGTCTCCTGGCAGCAGTCGAGCAGATGCAGCGGCTCGACGATGTAGCGGCTCGCTTGATGCTCTTCGAGCGTGATGGGCTGCCCGTAAAAGTGCGCCGCCGGGTTCGTCGCCGCGTGCCGGCGGTCTGCGACAGCCACGCGGCCAAAGTCCTCACTGGTCACTCCGTACTCATGCATGATGCGCGTGGCGAACATCGCCACCCACGACGCCGGCGTCAGCAGCCCGAAGGGCGAGGTCCAGGCATACTGGGCCTCCTCGGTCGTGGCGACCGGGGCCCTGGCCTGGACGCCGGCACCGAAGCGAGCACCTGACCGCTCGTTGAATGCCCGGTAGCACAGGACGTAGTCCGCCACGCCCTCGTTCACCGCCATCGCCGCCATCTGCACCGTGGCACAGGGGGCGCCGCCGCCGAAGTGGACGCGGCTGAAGTGCGTCAGCTCGCGGATGCCGAGCAGCCGCATGATCTCGTTCTCGGGGTTCGTGTCCATCGTGAACGTCGAAAGCCCGTTCACCTGGCTCGGCTGCAGGCCGGCGTCCTGCAGCGCCGACATGCACGCCTCGAGGGCAAGGCGCAACTCGCTCCGGCCCGAGCTCTTGGAGAACTCGGTTGCGCCGATCCCGCAGATCGCCGTCTTGCCGGCGTACGAATGCCGGGTCACGATGCTTGCCGTTGCGGAAGTGTCAGCTCGATCGTCGCGATGGCGTGATCTCCATAGGAGTCAGACGCCTTGATCCCGACCGTCACCCGCCGCGCCGCCTCATCCACGGCCGTCACGGCACCGGAGAACGTCAGCAGGTCGCCCGGGTAGCCCGGCGCCCCGAGCCGAATCCGGATCGAGTGGTACACAGCCTCGGGCCCGGCCCAGTCCGACACCACCCGCTGCAACAGCCCGGCGGACGTGTTGATGTTCAAGAACACGTCCTTCGAGCCCTGCTCCTGTGCGATGTCCCGGTCGTGGTGCACGGCGGTGTAATCCCTCGTAGCGATCGCCCCGGCGACGACGAGCGTTGTCGTGATGGGCAAGCTGACGAGCGACAACGGATCGCCGGCGGCAACGTCGTCGATCGTGAGGGTGCCGGCGCGCCGAACCGGTAGCGGCGCCCGGAACTGCGGGAGCGGGTACTGCCCGCCCTCGAGCCAGCACAGCTCGAGAGGCATCCCGATCTGAAGCTGGTCCCTCGTGAGCCCGACCAGATCGGCGACGGTCCGGGTCCCTTCTTCCAGCTCCACGAGCGCCACGAGCAACGGATACCCAAAACCCGCCACCCTCGGGTGCTCAGGCACGGCGAAGCTGTAGAGCCGGCCGCGCCCCGAGGCCCGGACCCAACCCATGTCGAACGACCCACAATGCGGGCACCGCGGACCGGGAGGCGTGAGGAGCTCCCCACAGCCGTTGCAACGCTGGATCCGCAGCTCGCGAACTCGCACGCCCTCCCAGAAGAACTGGTTGTCCTTGTTGACTGCCGGCATCGGCCGGAGTACCGGATCGGGGTCCTCGGGGTCCGAGGGGGCGGCTGCCGGCTTGTCAGCTCCACGATCAGCCAGAGCCTCGGCACGTTCCGGCCGGAACACGAGCATGCGGAACATCAAGTCGCCGACGTGCTCGCCTTGCTCGTTCGTGTACCGGTGGCGGCTGGTGACGAAGTGGCCGGGACCGCGGGCGGTGCGTTTGCCTGGAGAGACGTCGTCGAGTGTCTCGACACTCGAAAGCACTTCCCCTGGGCGCACGTAGCGGGTGAACTCGAGCTCGGTGTTGACGGCGACGATCGAGTCGTAACCGGCTTCGCTCAGCTCCTGCAGCACCTTTGTCCGAGCGCTCGTTCCGTCGCGAGTGAACAGCAGTCCGGGGCGATCCCATACGTCGAGCATCGCCGGCGGCGCCACGATGCCGCCGTGCACGGAGCCGGCGGCATATTCGGGGTCCGTGTAACACGGGTTGGAGTCGCCCATGGCATCACACCAGTGAGCAATCATCGGCTCGTTGACCGCATGGCGGGAACGCGTCGCCGGCGCCACCAGGCCGACGTGCCGACTGAAATCGGCCGGTGGCTTGGCCTCGTCGGCCCCCTTGGCCTCGTCGGCCCCCTTGGTCTGATCGGTCCGGTCAGTCACCGTCATTTCAATTCTCCTCTTCCATCATCCGCGCTTCACGCAGGCCAACCACGAGCTGGCCGAGCAACTCGGCGAGCTTCCGGCGGTCTGTCACACCCATGTCGTCGAGCGCCGACGCCAGCTGGCGGCGCATCAGGTCCAGCACCTTGGCCCGCGCTTCTCGGCCTTTCGGCGTCAGCACCATAAGGTTCACGCGGCCGTCACGGTCGTCAGCGCTGCGCCCGACGTAACCGTCGGCCTCCAACTGGCTGAGCGCCCGGCTTGCGGCCGGCTGGCTGACGTCGGCCCACCCGCCGAGCTTGGAGACGGGCGTCGGCCCACGCTCGGCCAGCCAGCCGAGGAAGCTCAGCTGTGTCCTGGAGATCCGGAGCCCGGCCGCCCGAACACGGGCCTCGTGCACCCGCACGGACGCCGTGAGGCGCAGCAGGTCGACGAGAGCGGACTCGATCCGCTGGACATCGTCGGGTGCCGCCGGCCGGGCCGCCGGCCGGGCCGCCGGTGGCGCGGTGTTGCCTTGCCGCGCCGGCGGTCGCCTAGCCGCCTGCGGCAGGGAAGCTGTCATCACTTCAGCACGCTAGAGCATATGCATACCCTATGCAACTAGTCGGCGGGCCATTCAGCGAGACGGTGTACGCGCTTTGTGCCCACTGTGGGAACAAACCGCGTACAGCGTCATGGCCTAGGCTGGCGCCCCCCGCTTCCCCGCTCCCCCGTTCAGCCGCTTGAACATCGAGCGCTGGATCTTGTAGAGCTTCGGGAACTCCTCGTAGAGCCGGTCGTAAGCGGCCCGATTGGCCGGATCCGGCACGAAACAAGCCTCGACCTCCACCAGCTCCCGAAGCTCACTGGCATCGACAGCGCCGAGTGACATGGCTGCGAACAGGGCTGCACCCTTGATGCCGGCGTGGAGGGGGTCGGCCACCTTCTCGATGGTCCGGTCCATCACATCCGCATGGATCTGGCACCAGAGGTCAGACTGCGCTCCCCCGCCGATCATCCGGATCGGGTCGAGCCGGCGCTTGGCGAAGTGCTCACAGGCGTCGTGCAACCAGCGGTTGTTGAAGGCGACACCTTCGAGCACCGCCCGCACGAGATCGGCACGGCGCGCCGACATCGACAGGTTGTGCCAGCCGCCACGCGCCCGCCGGTCGTCGACGGGCGACCGCTCGCCGTTCAGCCATGGAGTGAACAGCACGTCACCCGCTCCGGGGGTCGACGACTGCGCCTCGGCGATGATCTGCGCGAAATCCGCCGTCGACTGGAGCACGTTGTCTCGCAGCCACTGCAGGCACAGACCGCCGGTCTCGTGGTTGTTGGCGATGATGTAGCGATCGGGCGAGAGCCCAGGCACGGACGCGATCTGGCGTAAGGCGTCCGTCTTCTTGTTCGGGACGGGAGCCCCGATCCAGGCACTGGTGGAGATCGCCAGATGGGCGGCGTAGTCGGTGACGGCTCCCGATCCGCACGCGCCGCTGTGGAGATCCGGCACCGCCGTAACGACCGAGACGCCGGGAGGAAGCCCCAGGTCCGCAGCGACCGAAGCTTGCACCTCGCCGATCACTGACCCGGTCGGCACGAGCGGAGGGAGCTTCCCCACGATGGACTCCAGCCCGGCCAGGCCGAGCAGCATCGGGTCGTAGTCGAGAATGTCGAGGCGGCGGTTGTCCGTCAACCAGGCGGCGGTCATCGAGGCATGGGATGCCGCAGGGATCCCGGTGAACCGCATGGACAGGTAGTCGATGGGCTCCAGGAACCACACAGCCCGGCGCGCCACCTCGGGCTCCTCGTTCATGAGGTAGAGAAGGTGCCCGATCGGGTCGGCCCCGCTGGATGACGGTGCGCCGCCCGTCCGCCGGATCCACTGGATCGCTGGTCGGGGTGCGTAACCGGCAACCCGCCCACCGATGACCTTCCTCGAATGCGGCCCGCCGCGACTGTCCATCCACAGCAGCGCGTCGCCAACAGGCTCCGCCGCCGCGTCAACCGGCACGGTGCTCGCCCAGAGACCCGTGACGCAGACAGCCACGACGGACTCAGCCGGCACGACCCCTGACGCCAGCCCACGCCGGGTTGCGTCGCAGATGACCGACCACCATTCGTCTGCATCCTGGACGGCACCGCCGTGACCCACCCAGCGGGTCTCGATCTTGACGTGGTCATGCCAACGCAGCTTGCCGGTGAGCGAGACCAATCCGACCTTCGGGCCGCCCGTACCCAGGTCCACTGCCAGCATGAAGCGCTCGTCTCGCACCTCACGCAGCCCGGAGCGAGCGCCGCCTCCGCCTGCGCCCGGGCTCACGGCGCCAAGTCGGCAGCCGGTACCGCCTGCTGGCGGTCCATCATCTCGGCCATGATCATCCGGAGGAAGTCGTCCGCCTCCTGAGTCATCCCGCCGGCGACGCCGCCGTAGACCGCGCTCGTCGCAGGTGCAGCACCCGTCCCATGCTGAGCCTCGGCATAGGTCACCGCTTCGGCCAGATCCGACGCGAAGTTCTCTGCCACACCTTCAGCCGTCTGGGGCCGGGTAACCGCCATGTGCAGGGCATTCGGGTACTGCTGGCCGTTGAACCGCCAACCTCGCAGCCGCATGAAATCGTTCACGTGGTAGACGTCGAATTCGTCGGAACTGAAGCTGAACAGGAACGTCGGCTTCCCGACGAAGTGCAGCTGCGGATGCGATCGCACGGCGTCTTTCATCTTGTCCGCCGTCTCGAAAATCGCCTTTGCATAACGCAGGTAGCCGTCGCGACCGAGCTGGACCATCGACGCCCAGGCCGCCGCCAGCAGCCCACCGGACCGGGAGCCTTCCAGGCCCGGTGAGCAGTACTTCCCGCCCGTCCAGTCCGTGAGGTAGAAGTACTGGGAGTTGCGCAACGCCTTGTCCGCGAAGAGCAAGGCGGACGTTCCTTTCAGCGAATAGCCGTACTTGTGCGTGTCGGCCGAGATGCTCGTGACGCCCGGGACCCTGAAGTCGAAGAGCGGGATGTCGTAGCCGAGCTCCTGCCCGAACGGCAGGATGAACCCGCCCAGGCACCCATCGACATGCAGCCCCACGCCGCGATCCAGCGCGAGCCGGCCGAGATCCTCGATCGGATCGACCGTGCCGTAGCCGTAGTTGCAGGCCGAGCCGATGATGGCGACCGTCTGGTCGTCGATGTGATCCGCGATCCAGTCGACATTGGCCAATGTCGAGACCGGATCGACGGGCGCCCGCCGCAACTCGACGCCGAAGAGGTGGCAGGCTTTGTCGAAGGCGGGGTGAGCGGTCTCCGGCTTGATCACGTTCGGTCGGGTGATGCCGCGCGTCTGAGCTGCGTGCTCCCGGTACGACAGGATCGCGTGCAGGATGCTGCCGGTCCCACCGGTCGTCACGAGGCCCGCAGGGGTCGAGGAGGACAGGGCCTCCGCGTGCATCAGGTCGAGCGCCATGGTGATGATCTCGCCCTCGAAACGGGTCGCGCTCGGGCATATGTCCCGCTGCAACGCGTTGACATGGGCGAACAAGCCGAAGGCCTCGGTCATGAAGGCGTACTGATCGTGGTCGCCGCAGTACATAGTTCCCGAGCACCTGCCGGATTCCCACGTCCGGTCCTCGAGCTGAGCCATCTCACGCAGCTCGGCGAGCACCTCCTCACGGGACCTGCCGCCCGCGGGCAACGTGCGGTTGACGCCGAAACGCTCGGCGTAAGGATACTGGTTGCTCACGACTTCGGTCTCCTCAACAGGTGATGGTGGGGCGTGGAAGGACTAGCTGAGCAAGTCAAGCACGACTTCGCAGATTTGCACAGGACCCGGCTCGAGCGGCCACAACTAGTCTGAAGGCGTGACGGCGGCTGCGACCAGCGCCTCTCATCTCGCGAGGCTGCACAGTGAAGTTGGAGAGCGCCTCCAGCGCCTCGATCAGCGCTACACGCCCGCTCGCCGGGTTCTCGTCGAGGCGTTGTCAACCGCTGCCCGACCGCTCACGATCCCCGAGTTGCTGGCACTTCACCCCGACGTGCCCCAGTCGAGCGCCTACCGCAACGTCACCGCCCTCATCGAGGTGGGCGTGGTGCGGAGGGTGGCGGGCACTGACGACCATGGGCGTTTTGAGCTGACGGAGGACCTCTCCGGCCACCACCACCACTTGGCGTGCACGTCGTGCGGGAAGGTGGAGGATCTGCCGCCGTCGGTCCGATTGGAACAGGCGCTTGCCGAGGCCGCCCGCGTCGCCTCGGAGGAGCAGGACTTCGAAATCACCGAGCATCGCTTCGACTTCGTCGGGCGCTGCTCGGACTGTCGCAGCCGGGCTCGGGAAGCCGAGCGCCGGGCGAGCGGCCCCTAAGTCTCAAGACTGCGAGGCTGTGATCGACGCAGCCTGCAGCCGGACGCGCTTGGCTTGAGCGTTCGTCCGCCCGCGGACCGCCTGGTCCAAGACGGTCTTCCGGAGACGCACCTGCGACGGAGTGACCTCGACACATTCATCCTCGCGGATGAATTCCAGCGCCTGTTCGAGGGACAGGATCCGGGGAGGGATCAGACGCACCAGCTCCTCGGCCGTGGACGACCGGACGTTGGTGACCTTGCGCTCGCGCGTCGGGTTCACGTCCATGTCCTCGGACCGGACGTTCTCGCCGACGATCATCCCTTCGTACACCTCAACGCCGGGAGCGACGAACAGCGCTCCCCTGTCCTGAAGGTTGAAAAGCGAGTACATCGTCGTCACGCCCGAGCGGTCGGCGACGAGTGAGCCGGTTGGGCGCATCCGCAAGTCGCCGAACCAGGGCTCGAACCGCTCGAACACGTGGTGCAGGATCCCCGTCCCCCGGGTGTCGGTGAGGAACTCGGTACGGAACCCGATCAGCGCCCGTGCCGGCACGAGGTAGTCGAGGCGTGCCCAACCGGTGCCGTGGTTGACCAGCTGAGTGAGCCGCCCCTTGCGCACGGCGACGAGCTGCGTGACGACGCCGAGATACTCCTCAGGCACGTCGATCGATACGTGCTCCACGGGCTCGTGCACCTTGCCGTCGATCATCCGGGTCACGACTTGCGGCTTCCCGACTGTCACTTCGAAGCCCTCACGCCGCAGCACCTCGACCAGCACCGCCAGTTGCAGCTCCCCGCGACCCTGCACCTCCCAGACTTCAGGGCGCTCGGTCGGGAACACTCGCAGCGAGACGTTGCCGACGAGCTCGGCATCCAGGCGGTTCTTGAGCAGCCGGGCGGTGAGCTTCGTGCCCTCCCGGCCTGACAGCGGCGAGGTGTTGATCCCGAGCGTCATCGACAGGCTCGGCTCGTCGACGGTGAGAACCGGAAGCGGTCGTGGGTCGTCGGGATCAGCCAGGGTCTCGCCGATGGTCACGTCAGCCAGCCCCGCCACGGCGAAGATCTCGCCTGGGCCCACCTCGGTGGCGTCGATTCGCTCCAGGCCTTCGGTCACGTACAACTCGGAGACCTTGACGTTCTGGATCGTGCCGTTCGCGCGGCACCAGGCCACCTGCTGGCCCCGGCGGATCACACCGTGGAGCGCGCGGCACAAAGCGAGCCGGCCCACATAGGGCGAGGCGTCGAGGTTCGTCACCAGCGCTTGCAACGGGTGCTTCTCGTCGTACGTCGGAGCCGGGATGTGCTCGCGGATCATCTCGAAGAGCGGCTCGAGGTCCACGCCGGGGACATCCGCCTCGAACGACGCCCGGCCGGCCTTGGCATTGCAATAGACGATCGGGAAGTCGATCTGAGCGTCGGTGGCGTCGAGGTCGAGGAACAGCTCGTAGACCTCGTCGAGAACCTCCTTCGGCCGCGCGTCATGCCGGTCGATCTTGTTGATCACCAGCACCACGGGCAGGTGAAGCGCGAGTGCCTTCCGCAACACGAAACGCGTCTGCGGCAGCGGGCCCTCGCTCGCGTCCACGAGCAGCAGGACGCCGTCGACCATGGCGAGCGCTCGCTCCACCTCGCCGCCGAAGTCGGCGTGCCCGGGTGTGTCGACGATGTTGAGCTTGATCCCCCCGTGACGGACGGCCGTGTTCTTGGCGAGGATCGTGATCCCCTTCTCACGTTCGAGATCCATCGAGTCCATGACCCGCTCGTTGACCTCTTGATTGGCCCGGAACACGCCCGACTGCCACAGCATGGCGTCGACGAGCGTCGTCTTGCCATGGTCGACGTGCGCCACGATGGCGAGGTTGCGGAGATCGGTGCGCGAAGTCATGTCAGAAGAGAAACCCAGGCCGAGGGTACCGGCAGTCGTCCCGCCATCAGCCGCCCCGCGCTCGACTAAGTCAGGCCAAATGCTCCCGGCCGAGCGAGTCGACCACCGCCTAGTCGATTGTGTGAACCACAGCGTTGGTCGCAGGTGTCTTGCTGATGCCGTGTTTCAGCTTACCGGGACCCTCGATCTGGCTCGCTTCGCCGAAACCGCCCTCGTCGTCGGACTCGGACTCGGACTCGGACTCGGACTCGTCGAAGCCGTCATCGTCGTCGGACTCGGACTCGGACTCGGACTCGTCGAAGCCGCCCTCGTCGTCGGACTCGGACTCGGACTCGTCGACTGCAGCCGGCGGGTGGTGCGGAGCGAACAGGCCCGGACCGCTCATGCCCAGCAATCGGCGGTTCTCGTGATCCAGCTCGAAACGCTCGCTCGACATCTCCTTCACCAAGCCGATGTGCCGGTGCCGGTGCAGTACACGCCGGTGCGCCCGCTGACGGTGACTGCGTTGAATCGGATGAATGACGTGACTGAACGCGCGCCGCAGCACTCCAGGCCGCTTCCTGGACATCTATCTACCGACTCTCGTCGCTGCGTTCATCGTGCATCCCACGACGGGTCGGTCGAAATCCCGGAGAGACGTGCTCGAGCCTCCTCAGCCGCAGCGGCAACGTCCGCCAGCCGCATCGAAAGCTGGTAGTAGCGCTCCATCGGTGCGATGGCGTCGGGTGGAGCGGTGTGGCGATGCACGCCAGCCATCCGGCCGAACTCCGGCCGGTACCCGTACTTCCGCAGCAACTGCGTCACACGGGACAATGCGTTGCTGACGACGCCTTCCATCGCGGGTGGCACCTTGTACCCACTGTGCTGCCAAATGCCGTAGTCGAGATCGTTCATGATCCTGCCGCTCCCGTCTCGGCTGGGATCGACATAGATGTGACGCCACACCGAGCGCCGGAACCCAGCCCGAATTCGCTCGGGGAGCTCCGCCTTGAGCTGTGCCACTTCGTCGAGCAACTGTTGGAACGTGCCTGCCGACTGAAGTGTCACCGTTCGGTGGCTGTCATTGGCGACCGCCGCGTCAACGGTCGACTGGCACCACTGCTGTGCCCACTGCCCCAGGATCGCCTCGATCGTCGTCGCCGCCCCCTCCATCTCGGCGAGATGCGCGTCGAGGACGCGACGCGCATCGGCAGCCTCTTGATTGAGATCCTGCATGTTCATCCCCTGAAAATCGGCGAAGGGGCCCCTCACCGCGGCGGCACAACCCTACGTGAAGCGACCGCCATTCGTGCAAGCGTCTCGCCGTCCTGGCCCGGGACTGTCAAACTGGGCCATGGACGTGCAACGTTGGTTCAACCAAAGCCAGCCGCAGACGCTTTGGCTCGCTCAGATCCTCCTGTACACGACCGCGGCGTTCGAGCTGATCGCAGGGCTTTCAGCTGGCGGTCTCGAACTCCTCCAGCTCCTCCTGATCGGAGGTCAAGTCTATGCCGCCCACGGCATCGCCAACGGCCGAAAGCTCGGCTACCGCATCGGAGTCGTGTTCGCGTTCCTCCCGATCGCCCTCCAACTCGCGCTCTTCGCCGTCACCAGAGTCTTCGCAGTGAACATCTTCAGCCTGCTCTTCGAGATCGCCTTGGTGGCAGCCCTCCTCCATCCCCAGAGCCGCGAGTACCAGCGGATCTGGTTCAAATGACCGGCCTCGACCGCCGGTAGGACCCTCATCCGCTGCGGCCCGCCTGACGTGGGTATGCGTCCCCCTCGCCGACCGCGGATACCTCGGGCAGCGGCCTTGGACGACTATTCTCGATCACATCTGGCGACGGCGAGTTCCATGATCAAGATGGCGGCGCGTGTCGTGCTCGTTCCGGGAATTGCGCTGGTCGCTCTCACCTGTGTGGTCGCCGGTGCGACAGCGGGCGCGTCAGCAACAGAGCGGCCGCCGGCCATGCAGACACTCACCGTGAGCGGCTAGGCAGGTCGGGTCGCTGATGAGCAGTCTGGTGGGAAGGCGATCGGCTGTGGGTACGTGTCAGTGGAGCCGGCGGTACCGTCGGTGACCTCACCCAGATCGACAGGCACCGATCGTGTTGACGTGTCAACTAGCGCCGCTCCGATAGGCTGCCCCTATGGGTGGTAGCAACGTCGCCGAGGTTGGTTCCGATGCTGGCCAGATGCGTGGTTGGCTGGACAGCCGGGAAGAGCTCGCTTGGCGGCGGTTCCTCTCGGTGCACGTGAGGCTCCGCCGCACGCTCAGCCGGGAGCTGCAACGAGAAGCAGGCCTCTCCGACGCCGACTACGTCGTCCTCGTCCACTTGTCCGAGGCGCCGCGGGACAGGCTCCGACCGTACGAGCTGGGTGATGCGGCTGAATGGGAGAAGAGCCGCCTCTCTCACCACCTGACCCGTATGGAGCGCCGCGGCCTCATCGCCCGGGAGACCTGCCCGACCGATACGCGGGGCGCCTTCATCGTCCTGACTTCGGCGGGAAGAGCTGCGATCGAGGCAGCAGCACCCTTGCATGTCGAGCACGTACGGCGTTGGTTCCTCTCGGTGCTGACGCCAGAACAGCTCGACACGCTCAGTGAGATCTCCGTGGCCTTGCTGGCTGGACTCGATCCGGGCGACGGAGGGCTCGACTCCGAATGCGATGGCACCGGAGACGACGGGTCCGCCCCGTGCTCCGGCGGCGCCGGACTGCTCGACTGAGGCTCCGCCGGCCGGCTCTCGGGTAGACAGCTCGGGGCGCCCCGCGACCGACCGGCTATCGCCGAGCCTGCCCCACTGGCGCCGGCTGTGCCGGCCTCAGTGGCCGAAGACCAGCTTCTGCACGTCCGGCCAGGTGAAGTTCCGGTCGCTCGGCATGGCGCCGCAGTCGTTGACGAAGATCTCGGTGATCGACGGTGACCACT
>Ga0187860_1002778_pt1 | contig 14174 bp, 9 predicted proteins | sample June2016WEW_10_4_FD_132981 | JGI IMG/M metagenome (GOLD analysis project Ga0187860, IMG submission 132981) | Peatland microbial communities from SPRUCE experiment site at the Marcell Experimental Forest, Minnesota, USA - June2016WEW_10_40 | ecosystem: Environmental > Terrestrial > Soil > Wetlands... | reverse complement strand
CTTCCAAAGTTTCTTCCGGGCGGCGGGCGGCAATACCATTGCTTCCATTGGACTGGACCCGGATTACAATCTGGCGGTGGCGCCAGCTTCCGCCACCAATTCGGGTCAGAGCGGCAAATTCGTGGTTTCGGTCACCTCGAAGGGCACCTCCAACCTGCCGGTGACGTATCAGGTCAGCGGCTCGGCCAGCAACGGGGTGGACTACACCAGCCTCGGTGGCACCGTCACGATTACAAACGGCCAGCTCTCGGCTGAAATCGAGATTACCCCCTTGTTCGACAGCCTCGCCGGGTTGGACGAGTCGGTGACGCTGACGCTGGTGCTGGGCAACGGGTATCTGGTGAACCCCAGTTCTGCCAGCGCCACGATGAAGATTTATCCACCCCGGCCGTCGGGCATGGCGGTGGCGATACACGATTCGGGGTGGACAAAGACGAACGGACTTTCGAGCACGAACTGGAATTACTTCGTGATGCCGGAGTCGGTCAAAGAGGCGCTGCGTTCGGATGGCACGCCCTATGTCGTGCTGAGCGACCTCGACATCGCCACCGGCGTGCTGCTGAACAGCGACGGCACGCCCAAATACCCGATCCTCATCAGTCTGGCCGCCGAGGCAATTCGGGATGAGGAGATTGCGGCACTGGCCAATTACGTCTCCAACGGCGGTTTCGTCCTGGCCGGCTCGTCCTCTTTCACGCGCAACACCGACGGCAGCTTTCGCGGCGACTTTGCGTTGACCAATCAAATGGGTCTCAGTTGCAGCAGCCCTTCCGCCGCCAACTGGTCTGACAACTACACTTTGACCCTACAGACCGACCACCGTCTGGTCCAAGATATTCCTTCCGGGACGTTGGTGTGGCGGATGCCGACCTCCGCCGACGAAATCTCCTGGGGCACCTGCCTGACCCATTCCCTCGACTGCAACGGCACCGGCTTTAACGGGCCGCACCAGATTTGGCAGGTGCAGGTCCCGACCAATTCCGGCGTGCAGGTGCTGGCCTGGGGAGACACGTACCCCTATTTGACCGTGAACCCGTATGGCAGCGGTCAATTCATTTACGACGCCGCGCTCCAGCCCCTGATCGGCCACGGCGGTTTTGCGCCGGGCATGTATGCCTACATGATTTTCCGGCGGGCCATCGAATGGGCCTTCCAAAACGCCCAACTGCCCGTCGTCAGGCTCAGTCCATGGCCGTATCAGTACGACGCGGCTTTCATGATCCGCCATGACCTTGAAGACTACTCAGACGAGATCGCCCACGTTGCAGATTCCGCCTACATTGAGTACACCAATGGGGCCTACGGGGATTATTATTTCTGCACAAGCCAGATTACGAACGACCCGACGATTGACTTTTCCACGGTCGTAAGCGGGCTGCAAACCGCCGTCAGCAATTATGGCGCGACTATCGGTCCTCACAACGGGGGAATGGAGAATCCAAGGGCGACGGGCGACCCGAGCTCATGCTGCGATATGGATCCCACCACCTATGAATATTGGCATTGGGGACCCGACGAAGCGTTGGACCTCCCCGGGGGGAAGAATTACGCCTCAAACTCCCTTGCGATTGCCTTCGGTCAAGTCGAATCCTGGGTGACCAATCAGGTCGCCAGCCCTCGCGTGTGGTGCCCGCCCTACTTCAATGCGACGCGCGAGGACAGCTATGAGATCGAGGAAGGGCTGAGCGTCAAAATTACAGGGGATCAGAAGCTAACGCCGTTCCCTTCCTTTACCCTCTCGACGCGGACGGACGGCAAACGATACGCCTTCTTGAGCGAGCCGGTGAGCGATTGGTTCACGGCCTATGAGGGCTATGACTACGAGTTAGTGGCTCAGTCCATGGACCCGTGGCACCCGCCAGGCGTCCACACCGCGAACACCCTTCATGCGGGCGCAAACTTCTATTATACAAACGGTTTCCTGCTGAATTTCTACGCTCACGGCCTGACCACCGGCCTACGGGCGTATCCGTTCACCGCCGGATACCTGATTCCGGATTACGTTCAGTACTGCATGAACACGCAATCTTTCCCGAGGCTATGGTCCACCAACGCCCGAGGCGTTTATGCCTGGTGGGTGAAACGCTCCACCGCGCAGATCACCGCCAGTTATGGCACTACTAACGGCACCCATTCCCTGGCAACCGTGACGATCAGCGGGGCACAGGACACCAACACCGCGGTGGAAATCCTTGCGTCGGGATTTGGCTCAGCCGTCGTTTCCCGGCTGCTGACCAACGGCGAAACAAACAACACCTACCGAACCAGCGGTGAGCTGATCAAGGTGCTGGTGGGAACAACTGTGACCAATGTTCAGGTCGAATATTTTCCAGGTCCCTTTGCCCGGGATGACTTCTATATTGTGAATCAGACCCAATCCCTGGCCACTGTGGCGGCAACAGGCGTGTTGAGCAACGACTGGTCTGGCACGTGGCCTGGCTTGACTGCCATCACCAACAGTGTTCCGCTATACGGCTCCCTTCTGTGGGACGCCAATAATGACGGTGGGTTTACCTATACACCGGCGACCGACGGAACAGAATGCTTCACCTACCAGGCGACCGATGGCACATATAACTTCGGCAGTGCCACGGTGACAATTCTCGTTACCAAGCAAGGCACCCTGTACAGCGACGACTTCCAAAGGTGTTCGGGGAACAGCCTAGCCCCCTGGCAGGTGTACGCGGGGGGCTGGAGCATGTCCGGCGGTGTCATGCAGGGAAGTCAGGGTGGGAACTACGCGAATTCCTACCTCAGTCCGCTCTGGACGGATTCCAATTATTCGGTCGAAGGGCAGGTTCAGTTGGCAGACGGAACCTACGGCGGAGGGCTGGGCGCGTGTTTAACTGCTTCCACCGGGGCGCACTATGCGGCCTGGCTCTACCCGGGGGCCAATGTACTGAAACTGGTAAAGTTCTACACTTGGACGACTTGGGGAAACGACGGCACGGATAATCACCAGGCAATGGCGGAGACGAATCTGCCGTCCATTGGCCCCGACTGGCACCCGCTGAAACTGGTGTGCAGTAACGGTGCTTTGCAGGTGTACTATCACGGAACCAACGTAATCAGCGTATCGGACCCCATTTCGCCGGTTTATTCAACTGGCGGTGTGAGCCTGGATATTTACGACGGCGGCATCTCGGTTAGTAATCTCGTTGTTGTCCCGGTTCCTTAGATGGCAGTTAAACACTAAGAGAAAGCAATTCGAATGAACATAATCCCGACATTTAGACGGCGCACTCTCGCACTGCTTAGGAGCAGGGCTCTCAAGTTACTTGCACCCGCCCTTGGGGCTTTTTGTCTCCAGACAGAGTGCCACAGTCAAGGAACGATGACGTTTACATTCGAGGGTGCGCCACGTGGAACAGTGCAGAACGTCGGAGTGTATTATGAGTCAGGTATGTCTTTCGGCGCTGCACCTGGGAATGTGGTGCTTAATGGAGGCGGCATCCCTGGATATCCAGATGACGGGACGGGATATTTGCAAATGCCAGATGGAAACGTGGACTTTTTTTTCACCAACACTCTACCCACCAGGTATTTCAATCTGGTGTCCCTCGATCTGGCCGCGTACAATACAAGTAGCCGCTTCCCGGGAACCTTCGAGATTGTCGGCTACCAGCCCATGGCCGGTACAGTCACGAACTATTTCACCTTAACGACGCCGCTGCCGGGTTTCCAGACGTTCAATCTGGATGCCACCTTCACGAACCTGTTCCAGGTTGACATATTCGGGGCCAATGCCCCTTTTTCGATGGACAACGTTGTGATCAACGGCGTGCCCGAGCCGTCATGCGGTGCGCTGGCGCTACTGGGGGTTGCTGGTGCGTTTTGGTTCGTACGCGCCAGTCGGAGGCACCATGCGTAGGGAAACCAAGCTCCGGCAGTTTGCGTGCGCTCTGGTGCTGTTCTGTCTCGTTGCGCATTGCCACGGACAGGGCACGATGACCGTCACATTTGAGGGCGCAGCGAGGGGTACTCAGACCCAGTTCGGCGCGAACCCATACACCGATGCGTCAGGAATGCAGTTCGGAAGCCTTACACCGCAGAGCCTCTACCTCAACGGTGGTGGCATCCCTGGGTATCCTGACAACGGCACCTGTTATCTTGAAATCCCAGCGGGCAGCATGAGGTTTGGTTACAATACCTTCCCCCCCGGCAACATTGTTCCCTTCACACTCGTTTCGTTTGACGGGGCGGAGTATGATAATTTTGGCCCAAAAACGCTTGAGGTCGTTGGCTACCACCCCATGGCCGGAACGGTTACCAACTATTTCACGGTGTCCAGCCAGACCTTTCAGACATTTTATCTCGGCTCAAGTTTCACAAATGTTTTCCAGGTTGACGTGCTGAACGCGAGCTGGTCGCTCGATGACATTGTCATCAGCGGCATCCCCGAGCCGTCAACAGGCGTATTGCTTGCACTGGGAACGCTCCTTGGAGTTGGTTATGTGCGCGCCAGACGCATGCAACCGGGAGACTGATGGCCAATCACACACAGTATGGGCATGAACGCCCAGATTCATCCCTGGTTGTGGGCTACCAATGCGCGGGGCGTTTATCAGTGGTGGCTGAACCGGTCCGCCGCCCAGGTCACAGCCGCCTATGCCACCAACGGCAACGAAGCGACGGTCACGATCACGATTGCCGGAGCGCAAGACACAAATACAGCCGTGGAGGTTGATGTTCCTGCCACCGCCTCATATTACAACCTGGTGGTGTACGCCAATGGCAGCCCCGCGAGCGGGGGGAGTTGGCGCACCAACGGCCAGCGTATCAAAGTGCAGGTGGGCACTTCCGTCAACAATGTTCAGGTGCGGTACACGCAGGGTCCGATGGCCCAGAATGGCACCTACGTGCTGTCGGCGAACCAGGCTAGTGTGCCGGCCCCCGGCGTGTTGAGCAACGCCTCCTCGCTCAGCGGCGGAGCCTTGACGGCGGTGCTGTTGACCAATACGCCGGGCGTGACCCTCAGCAACAATGGCGGGTTCTCCTGTGAAGGGGCGGGCAGGTACACGTTCACCTACCAGGCGCAGGACACGCAAGGCAACTCTTCTCCTCCGGCCACGGTCAACGTTTTGGTCGCAGCGACGGACGCCTGGTACGACGATTTCACGCGGGCACCCACCAATGGTGATCTGTTGGCGCCCTGGGTTGATGCGATGGAGGAGTTGTATGGGCTGAGGGATGGGGAGGCGGGATACTTTGGCGGTTGGACAATCGCCAACGGCAACTTGACGGGCGCCAGTGGCTGGAACTTGCCTACGGATTGGGAGGAGTCTTATGGCATAGCTTACTATGCGGGCAATTGGACGAATTATTCGGTGGAGGCGCGGATCAGCTTTCAACCTGGGTCGTATGGGGGAGGCGTGGGCGGGCGCTTGGATCCAAGCAGCGGGACTCGTTACGCGGCCTGGGTTTACCCCCTGGCGGACGGAAGCGGTATCCTAAAGCTGGTGGAGTTTACGGGCTGGACCGCTTGGAGTGGCACGGCGCTCGCCTCCACGAATTTGGCAGGCGTCGGCACGAATTGGCACACGGTTGGACTTGTCTTCCAGGGCAGCCAAATCACGGCGTATTACGACGGCGTTGAAACGGTAACCGCGACTAATAGTTCATATTCCAGCGGTAGTGTGAGCCTGGATATGTGGACTTGGCAGTGGCAGCCGGGTACCATTTACGTAGATGACGTGGTTGTAACCCCCTCTCAGTAAATGTCAACCTCAGCAAAAAGAAGCAGGCGCTCTATGAAATTCCTCGAAGCCAAGAGAACTATTGCTTTGCCGTTGGTCATTCCCATCCTCATTCTCTTCCATACGGCAGGGTTGCGGGCTGGGCCGGCGGTCCAGGCCTGGGTGGAACGCTACCACGGACCTGTTAATAGCAGTGACGGCGCAGCGGCGCTCGCAGTGGACCTTGCCGGCAACGTGTACGTTACTGGGAGCTCGGCTGCCACGAACGGTTTCTTTGATTATGCCACCATCGCTTATTCCAGCGCCGGCGCGGCCTTGTGGACGAACAGGTATCACGGTGCGGCCACAAATGCGAATTACTATCCTAACGCCATCGCGGTGGACGGCAGCAATGGCAACGTCTATGTCACCGGCGAGATCGATGGCTTCGGGGGTGCCACCATTGCGTATTCGAGCAGCGGCGCGGCCCTGTGGACCAACCTTTTCTACGGCGGTGCTGATGCGCTGGCCGTGGGCGTGGGCCGCAGCGGCAACGTCTATGTGGGCGGAACCCCGGGTGGGATGGAGGGGTCCTGTGCGCTCGTCGCGTATGCCGCCTCCGGGACGCCATTGTGGACCAACCTTTACCGTCATTTCAGCGAAGGCTACGCCTCCATCAATGCCTTGGCGTTGGATGCTCAGGATAACGTCTATGTCACAGGTGCGTCTGAAGACCAGGACCTTTCGACCCATGGTACTACCCTGGCCTACTCTGGCGCCGGGACGCCCTTGTGGACCAATCGCTACTACGACTCATTGGGCGGCGGAATTGATGGTTTCTTCGCCGCGGGTGTGGACGCCAGCAACGGCAATGTTTACGTCACCGGCTATTCTTATGATGGGGAGCAGCTTTGCTCCACCGTAGCCTATTCCAGCGCGGGGACACCGCTCTGGACCAACCTCTACTACGGCAGTGGTTATGAAAATGCGCTGGCCGTAGATAGCTCCCGCGGCACCGTGTATATCACCGCCGACGTAGGAGGCTATATTACCCTTGCCTATTCGAGCGCGGGGACGCCACTGTGGACGAACTTCTATAGCGCAGGGAGCAACATTGGCGCCAGCGCAAGCGCCGTGGCAGTGGACAGCAACGGCAACGTAATTGTCAGTGGCTACTCCTATGCTGATGGAGCCAACCTTGGTTATGTTACCATTGCGTACTCGAGCAGCGGCATTCCGCTCTGGACCAACATTTACAAGGGACCGGGCAATACAGGCGGCCAAGTGCCAGGACCCTTTTGCCTGGGCGTTGGTCCTGGGGGAGCCGTGTATGTCACCGGGACTTCGGGTGGGACGGACGGCACTGATTACGCGACGGTCAAATATGTCCCCGCGCCGGACATCCTGTTTAGCGCGATCAACCGTTTGCCCAACGCGACGTGCCAACTCATGCTCAGTGCCCCCACCAATGTCGCCTATCGCCTCGATGCTTCCGCCGACCTGACCAACTGGCTGACCCTGACGAACTTCCCCCCTCTCCCCGCGACTTCGCTGCAGTACACCGACACCCTGGCGCCCGGTTTCCCCACCCGCTTCTACCGCACCGTGTGGCCGCCGTAGCGAAGCCCCGACTTGCCAAGGACGCCTGTTATGAAGATGAGAAAAGCCCACAGGGATCGAACCTTACCAGTCACCCGCTGTGGTGGCAGTCTTGTCGCGCCTGCGGCTTTCGCCCTCTTCTGCCTCGTTGGCCACTGCTTAGGCCAGGGGACCACAACCATCACGTTTGACAACCCTCCTCAGCCGCCCGGGACATGGTCTTTTGTCAACCAGTACTCCGAATCAGGCATGTTGTTCACTGTGCCTGGCGGTATGTACAGCTTGATGCTGATTGGCACCGGCGTGGCGGGATACCCAAACGACGGGACCACCTATCTAGGAACCCTAGTGAACACTACCGTTGACGTCAGTTCCCTCTCAGGCGTGCCGTTCGGCCTGACTTCATTCGATGTGGCCGGGTTCCAGCCACCCTACACACCACCGGCGCTTCAGGTTGTTGGCTTCCGAGGAGACGGCACAACGGTGACGAACAGTTTTAGCAGCATCAGCAGTAGCTTCCAAACCTTGCAGCTTGGCTCAGGGTTCGCGGACCTGAGTACGGTTCATTTGACTGGCGGCTTTGCCTTCGATAACATGGTGGTCGTCATCCCCGAGCCGTCGGCGGGCGCGCTGGTTCTCCTGGGAACGCTCTGTGGACTTGGTTATGCAGGGGCGGGGCGCGGCAACCAATGCGGATTTAAATTTTCCCTTTGGCGTGGCGGTGGACGCCACCAGCAACCTGTTCATTGCGGATCAAGTCAACAACCGCATCCGCAAAGTAGTATTCATTTCAAGCGTTCTAACCCCGACACTGGTGTTGAATGATGTGGGTTCTGGCAATGCCGGGGCATATCGCGTGGTGGTGTCCAATCCATACGGCAGTGTCACGAGCAGCGTGGTCAACTTAACCATCGGTCTGCCGCTGCCGGTGATCACGACTTCATTGCCCTACGGAACCAACGGCGTGGTTTACAACCAGACCCTGATGGCAGCCGGCGGGCAGACCCCCTACAGTTGGACGAACATTTCCGGCGCCTTGCCGCCGGGATTGACTCTGGCGGCCAGCGGCGTGATCTCCGGGACGCCGACGACCAACGGGACGTTCAATTTCACCGTGGAGGTAACCGACGCCTTGTCCCATACCGCGACCCAGGCTTTGGCGTTGACGGTGATTGGTCTCCCCAGCGTTATGATTCAACCGACGAATAGTTCGGTTGCGGTCCTGGTGGGAGGCAAGGTGACTTTTTCCGTGTCGGTCTCGGGCACCGGCCCGTTCAGTTACCAATGGCAATTGAACGGCGCCAACCTGCCCAATGGAATTATCGCCACGGTGGCGGGCAACGGGACGAACGGTTACTCCGGCGACGGCGGCGCGGCAACCCATGCGGAATTGAATTATCCCTTTGGCGTGGCGGTGGACGCCACCGGCAACCTTTCGATTGCCGACTACGCCAACTACCGCATCCGCAAGGTGGGCGCCAACGGGATTATCACGACAGTGGCAGGCAACGGGACATACAGTTACTCCGGCGACGGCGGCGCGGCGACCGCTGCGGAATTGAGTTTTCCCTTTGGCGTGGCGGTGGACGCCACCGGTAACCTGTTCATTGCGGATACCGAAAACCAGCGCATCCGCAAGGTGGGCGCCAATGGGATCATCACCACGGCGGCGGGCAACGGCTATGGAGGCTACTCGGGCGACGGGGGCGCGGCGACCAGTGCGGAATTGCAGGAGCCCTGGGGCGTGGCGGTGGACGCCAGCGGCAACCTGTTCATTGCAGATCAAAGTAACAACCGCATCCGCAAGGTGGACACTAACGGGATTATCACCACCGTGGCGGGCAACGGGACAGGCGGCTACTCCGGCGACGGGGGCGCGGCAACCGATGCGGAATTGGATTGGCCCTATGGCGTGGCGGTGGACGCCACCGGCAACCTGTTCATTGCCGATCACTTTAACAACCGCATCCGCAAGGTGGACACCAACGGGATTATCACCACCGTGGCGGGCAACGGGACACCTGGTTACCTCGGCGACGGCGGCGCGGCGACCAATGCGGAACTGTCCTATCCCTCGGGCGTGGCGGTGGACGCCACCGGCAACCTGTTCATTGCGGATTACCTTAACAACCGCATCCGCAAGGTGGGCACCAACGGGATTATCACCACGGTGGCGGGCAACGGGACAGCAGCTTACTCCGGCGACGGGGGCGCGGCGGCCAATGCTGAATTATGGCAGCCCGTTAGCGTGGCGGTGGACGCCACCGGCAACCTGTTCATTGCGGACACTTCTAACAACCGCATCCGCGAAGTGGTCTTTCCCGGCCCGCCGCTCGTACTGAATGATGCGGGTTTCGGCAATGCCGGGGCATATCGCGTGGTGGTGTCCAGCCCGTATGGCAGTGTCACGAGCAGCGTGGTCAATTTAACCGTCGCGCTGCCGGTCATTCTGTCCGCGCCACAAGTAACCGCTGGCAATTTCACGTTTCAGTTTTCCGGTGCCCCCGGCAGCAATTACGTGCTGCAAGCATCCCCGGATCTGTTGAACTGGAGTTCGGTCAGCACTTTCACCATGCCTGGGAGTGGAAGCATGACCCTGAGCAACGCCATCAGCGGTTACAACCGGCGGTTTTACCGGGCGTTTATGCAGTGACCTTAACGCAGGCGCGGCCTTTAGCCGGGAAATGACATAGCGTGTAGCCGCCGACGGCAGTCGGCGCTGATTTTCAGTCCCGAAAGATGGCGCCGACTGCCGTCGGCGGCTACACCCTGTCGGCGGTTTGTGCGAGGTATGATACCACTTCGCAATGGAACTCGGTAGGAATGAGTGGAAGCCCCCGCCCCTGAACCCCCAGGCAAAGACGGACCCCTCTCTCCAGCCCTCTCCCCTTGAGAAGGGGAGAGGGTGGTCGCAGGCCAGGGGAGGGGAACATACCGATTGTTTCAGTGAAAGGGTATGAGAATTCCGGGTTAACGCTTCAGGACGGAGCGCACCCACGGCTGATGATCGAGATACCAGCGCACGGTCTCACGAATGCCCTGCTCGAATTTGTGCGCGGGCAGCCAGCCCAGTTCCTTTTCGATCTTGGTGGCGTCAATGGCATACCGGCGGTCGTGCCCCAGGCGGTCCTGGACGAACGTAATCAGTTTGCGCGAACCCCCGCCGAGGTGCGGCGCCATCTCGTCAATCAGATCGCAAATCAGTTGGACGATGTGGAGGTTGGCCCATTCGTTGTGGCCGCCGATGTTGTAGGTTTCGCCGGCCCGCCCGCGCGTCAACACCAACCAAAGGGCTTCGGCATGGTCGCGGACGTAGAGCCAGTCGCGCACGTTGAGGCCGTCGCCGTAGACGGGAACCGGTTTTCGCGCCAGCACGCTTTGAATGACGACCGGGATGAGCTTCTCCGGGAATTGATAAGGCCCGTAGTTGTTCGAGCAGTTGGTGATGACGGTGGCCAAACCGTAGGTGTGATGATAGGCGCGCACGAGCATGTCGCTGGAGGCTTTGCTGGCGGAGTAGGGGGAATTCGGCGCGTAGGGTGTGGTCTCGGTGAACAAGCCGCTGGGGCCAAGGCTGCCATAGACTTCGTCGGTGGAGACGTGAAGGAAACGTGACTCGTGATGCGTGATGCGTGATGCGTGATCCAACCAGACGGCGCGGCAGGCTTCCAGCAGGTTGAAGGTGCCCACGACGTTGGTGTGCACAAAATCGCCCGGGCCGGTAATCGAGCGGTCCACGTGAGACTCGGCGGCCAGGTGCATTACATGGGTGATGCGGTGGCGCTGCACGACGTCGAGGACGGCGGTCTTGTCCCGCAAGTCCACCTTCTCGAAGAGGTACTTCGGATGCGTGGCCACGCTTTCGAGGTTTTCGAGCCGTCCGGCGTAGGTCAGGCAATCGAGGTTGACCAGCCTGGAGACCTCGGGCCGGTTGATGACGTGCTGGATGAGATTCGAGCCGATGAAGCCGGCGCCGCCAGTGATCAGGAGATTCATAAGTTTAACAACAAAGCAACAAAGACACTAAGGGAGGTGGAGGTTGAGTATGTTATCTCTCTTCTAAAACCTGCTTCAGGCTTTCTTCCCAGGGAGGCAGTTGCAGGCCGAAAGTGCGCTCCAGTTTTTCGCAGGCCAGCACCGAGTAAGCCGGACGCTTGGCCGGCGTCGGATATTCCGGCGTCGAAATGGCATCGACCGCCGAGCATTTCTTTCCCTCCGCGGGCATGAGGTTGAGGATGGCCTGGGCAAAGCCCTGCCAACTGGTGACGCCCGACGACGCGAGATGGTAGGTGCCGGTCAACGCGCCGAAATCGCGCGCCGCCACAGCCTGCTTCAACGCCAGCGTCGTCGTCTCCGCGATCATCCGCGACCACGTCGGGCACCCCGTCTGGTCCGCCACCACGCGCAACTTCTCGCGCTCGCGCGCCAGCCGCATAATGGTGAGCATGAAATTCTGCCCGCGCGCGCCATAGACCCAGCAGAGGCGGAAGATCAGATGCGCGCCGCCGACAGCCCGCACGGCCTGGTCGCCGGCCAGTTTGGAGCGGCCGTAAACGCCCAGCGGATTGGGCGGATCGGTTTCCACATAGGGCGAGGTCTTGGCGCCGTCGAAGACGTAGTCCGTTGAATAGTGCACCAGCAGCGCGCCCAGTTTCTTGGCCTCCTCCGCCAGAATGCCTGGGGCCACGCCGTTGATCTTCATCGTCTGGTCCGGCTTCGACTCCGCCTTGTCCACTGCGGTGTAGGCCGCGGCATTGATGACGACATGGGGCCGGGTCTCCCGCACCCACCGGCGGATGGAGTCGCCGCGGGTCAGATCAATATCCGGGAAATCGACGCAGGTGACGCGGGCCATGGGCGCCAGGGTGCGGCGGAGTTCCCAGCCGACCTGGCCGATTTTGCCGATGAGCAGGATGCGAGGCAGTTCCATAGCTTCCGGATCAGTCAAACAATCGCTCCGGGGGCGTGTCGCGCAGACGCAAGCCCCTGGCGTCGCGCTCGGAGAGGAGCGGCTCTTTGAGCGGCCATTGGATCCCGAGGTCCGGGTCGTCCCAGCGGATGGCGGTTTCGTCCTTCGGCGAGTAGAACTCGGTGCATTTGTAGTGGAAGAGCGCGGTTTCGCTCAGCACGACGAATCCGTGGGCAAAACCGGGAGGGATGTAGAACTGGCGCTTGTTCTCGCCCGAGAGCACGAGGCCGTACCACTTTCCAAAGGTGGGCGAACGGCGCCGGAGGTCCACCGCGACGTCGAACACCTCCCCTTGCAGCGCCTGGAGCAGCTTGCCTTGCGGCTTCGGGTTTTGAAAATGCAACCCTCGCAAGATGCCGCGGCGTGAGAACGAAACATTGTCTTGCACGAAGTCCGCGTCGAGTCCGGCCTCGTGGTAGCGGCGCTGGTTCCAGGTTTCGAGGAAAAAGCCGCGGGTGTCGCCGAACACCTTGGGTTCGATAATGAGCAAGCCGGGGATAGCGCAAGTCAGGACGTTCATGGGAGGTCAGCGGCCCAACCGCTTCGCCTCGGCGACCACTTCGGCCAGATAGTCCCGATACTCGCACCTGGGTATCCTGGCCGTGAGGGCTTCGAGCCGTTCGAGTGACAGGAAACCCCGGCGAAAGGCCGCCTCCTCCGGACAGCCAATCTTGACGCCGGCGCGCTTCTCGATGGTCTGCACGTAGGCGGAAGCCTCGTGCAAGCTGCTGCTCGTGCCCGCATCCAGCCAGGCGAACCCGCGGCTGAGCCGGTGCACGTGCAGTTGCTGGCGGCGCAAGTACTCGACGTTCACATCGGTTATTTCCAGCTCCCCCCGCGCGGACGGCTTCAGATTTCGGGTAATCGTCACTACGCTGTTGTCGTAAAGGTAGAGGCCGGGGACGGCGTAGTTGCTTCTGGGTTGCTTGGGCTTTTCCTGGATGGAAATCGCCTGCCCATGGCCATCGAACTCCACCACGCCGTACCGTTCCGGGTCGTTGACGTGATACCCGAAGATGGTCGCGCCGCCCTTGAAGTCAACGAAGGCCCTGTAAAAACCATCGCCGCCGTAGAAGACATTGTCGCCCAGAATCAGCGTGACCGCCTCCTGGCCGATGAAGCTTTCGGCAATGAGAAACGCCTGGGCGATGCCCTCCGGCTTGGCCTGCTCGCGGTAATCAATCGAGAGCCCCCAGGCACTGCCGTTACCGAGCAACTGGCGGAACCGGGGCAAATCTTGCGGGGTGGAAATAAGGCAAAGCTCCCGGATGCCGCCTTCGATCAGCGTCGTCAACGGGTAATAGACCATCGGTTTGTCATAGACGGGCTGAAGCTGCTTGCTCGCCACCAGGGTCAGCGGGAACAGCCTCGAGCCGGCGCCCCCGGCCAGAATTATGCCTTTCATCAGCCCATGAGCATAGAGCATGAGACCGGGATTGCAACGCGCAAACTGACCCGACCCCCGGTCCGTTCCTGCCACGACCCCTGTTTCCGTATGGCCGCGGAGTCTCGGCTTTGGGTCCTCCGGGTTCCGGATGTTACCGCTGCCCGTTCGACAGATAATTGAGGTACTCGATGAGCCGCGGTTTCATCTCTTTGCGCGGCACGATGGCATCAATGAGGCCGTGGTCGAGCAGGAATTCGGCGGTCTGGAAGCCGGGCGGCAACTCCGCCTGAGTGGTGTCTTTGATCACACGCGGCCCGGCGAACCCGATCATCGCTCCGGGCTCGGCCATGATGAGGTCCCCCACGCTGGCGTAGCTGGCCATCACGCCCGCAGTCGTCGGGTGCGTCAGCACGCTGATATACGGCAGCCGCGCTTGGGCATGATAAGCCAGCGCCGCGCAGGTTTTGGCCATTTGCATCAAGCTGAACATCCCTTCATACATCCGCGCCCCGCCGCTGGTCGAGATGATGATGAGGGGCAGAGT